>Ga0335394_10001053_pt1 | contig 30756 bp, 20 predicted proteins | sample MAT03_FD_205741 | JGI IMG/M metagenome (GOLD analysis project Ga0335394, IMG submission 205741) | Freshwater microbial communities from Lake Fryxell liftoff mats and glacier meltwater in Antarctica - MAT-03 (spades assembly) (version 2) ...
CGTGAAACTCTGTAGGCAGTGTTACCACATAACGCAGTTTCTTTTCATCAATGTTGTGGCGGTCAGCCAATTCCATCGCCTCATCTGACAATCGCAAAAGCGTCTTGTAATGATAGAGATGACCTTTATCAATGCCGCCCATCGCCGTAAGAATCGACTCGGTGTATTCCCGTTTGCCGCGCAGGTCGAGTTCCAGTGCCTGACGGTAGAAATCATTAGGCACTGCGGCAGAAGGAATTTCATACCCATGCACGGTCAGCAGCAGCAGGGCAGCCTGTCGTGCCATTGCTATCGCCGACAAACCACTGCGGGCAGTGTTCTCTTTTGCCTGCCGAAACACTGATGACCGTTCTGTGGAAATGATGATGCAAGGGATCATGCCATCACTGTTGTAGCCAGCGATGAAGTCGCGCAGCAGCCATGTTGCCCAGTAACGACGTTCGCCCGTCTCGATGCGAAATTGCTGCGTCACGCCCTGTGAAACATCGACCACTGTCAGCGGATTCACCTGTCCATCGTCACGGATGGTGATGGCAAGATTGACCAGATCATGGAGCAGTTGTTCTTCGGGCGAGAGATGCACCGATTGGTCTTCATCTCCTTCATCGTCAGGGTTAGGCAGCAGCTCCAGCACGTTGTTGAAAGGTCGCCCGCGTTGACGGGCAGCGACCTGTACCAGTTGAACGAGTTCTTTGAGCGCCTGTGTTGGAGTCAGGCGATTGTTGTGGAAAGCGAAATGAAGCTGCTCTGGAAGTACACGACGCGGCTGCACCGGATCAGGACGCACCATCTCCAGCAGCAGGCGTTCGACACGGATGCTGTTATCTTCAAACTGCTGCGGGTTGCCCAGCAGCAGTTCTTCTGTCACACCACCGAGTAGTTCATCAATACGATGCGTTTGGTTTTTCGGTGGCATTAGGCACCACATTTGGCAATGCGCTGTACCAGTTTACCGACGAACTGTGCGTATGCCTTACTCGCGGGCGCTTTCGGATCGTAGTTGAAAACACTCTGGTGGTTCTGATGGGCATATGAAACCGCTTCGTTCGCGGGAACCACACCGAGCAACAACTTGCCCAAAACGCTATGCGTCTTGAGTTCATCCAGCAGGTGATTGTGTCCCCGGATGCGGGTGTTCATCTTCGTCACCAGAATGCCGCTCACGCGCAGGTTCGGCTGCCGCCAGCCCTCACGAATATCATTGATTTTTCCAATGACGCTCATCAAGCCAACGGTTTCGAGATAACGCGGTTCAACTGGCACAATCGCATCTGTTGCGGCAATCAAGCCCATTTCGGTCATGAGTGAGAAGGAAGGGCGGGTGTCAATGACGACGGCAGCGTAACGATTAATGATGCGGCTCAAAGGATCAGCGAGGCGATAGGGCGCACCTGCAATCCCCATCAATTCACGCTCTGCACCTTCGAGCATGGGGGAGGCGGGCAGGATATGCAGATCTGCGTCCCATGTCGATTGGACAATACAGTTGAGGAGGGTCTGCGCCGCATTCTGACGATCTGCCATCAGTACCGTGTACAGACTATTATCCACACCATAGTCCTTCGTTCCCGTTGTCACGAGCGTGGCGTGTGCCTGACTGTCAGTATCAATCAGCAGCACACGGGCATTGGGAGCACCAGCGCGTCGGAGCATTCCTGCGATGCCCAGCGCGGTGTTGGTGGCGGATGTCGATTTCCCGACACCCCCTTTGTGGTTGGTGAAAACAAAAACACGAGTCATGATTGAGAATTCCTCCGCTTAACGCAGTGATTTGAACGAAACCGCCTGCGAAACCAACGAACTGCCAACCCATGTTATGCTGTGGGACGGGAGCGCCGTTAGCCTCCGCGACGGTACTTCAAGGTGGGTCGAGAGAGCAAATCCCTCTCTTGGCTCACCGCAAAGTCAAACCTGATGTTTAGGAGGTCTCCAGAAGAGCAAATTGTGCGTTCTGGGGGAACGCAATACATTGGAGGAATTCAATTAAGAGGCTATTGAGAGAAGACGGATGTTCGAGTTCTTTCCCGCTAGGGTCAGGTCGCAGACAAGATCGCGCCGTTCTGCCTCTGGAATGAGCGCCATCAGGTCAGGGGAAGGCGAAATCACCCATGTCCATGCCAGTACATGCTTGCTCTGATGGGTATCGCTGTTCTTCATAATGTCGCGCCAGTGCAACCCCATCCCGTGATCCTGCCAGCGCTCGTAATCCCGATTTGCGGCAAGTCGGTTCTGTACCTTATCTCTGTATTGGAGGTATTTGAGCGTGGAACTCAGCCCCTTGCGACCCGTGCCATGCCCTTTGCGCTGTGTACCTTTGTAAGCGAAGTCCACGACGATGATGGCTTTGCTCAACGTTTGCCAGCCTTCATCTCGCGGACAGCCTGCATCTGCGCCACCAGTGTTTCACCATCGCGTCGGGCGGCGATGATAGCATCTGCAATCCGTTCCCGGCTGCCCTCTGGTTCAAGCATCGCCAGCAGGTAGATCAGGACATTCAAGTGAAAGGCGAAAGCGGATTCAAGCTTGTCCAGCCGATCTTGCAGCGACTTCTGGAAGTGCTTGCGGCTGCCGATAATGTCTTCCTGATTATCCAGATACAGGCGGATTGCCTCACGGATGAGGTCAGCTTCAGTGGTATCGCGGGGTTGCTTGCTTACCAGCAGCGCGAGGCGATCCCGCATCTCCTGCGTCATGGTGATGCTGCGTTGCACCGATTTCTTTGACATGCGTTGTCTCCCGATAGGCAAACTTCTCTCTCAATTATCGCAAATCGGGGTCGGGCAAAGGCTGTAAATTTGCAGTTTTGAGCCGTCAAAATTGACAATAATCGAAACAACATTTAACAGTATAAGTAAGCTATAGACTTATGGAGAGGTGAAAACGAGTTGATATAATGATAAACTCAAGAAATGGCGAAACGAACCTTTCAACTCAGTGATAAAGAAATCGGGGCATTTCGACGGCGGGAAAGTAGTAGCCGTGATAGTGCTGAAGTGAAACGGTTGCAGGCAGTGCGGCTGTATGGCAGCGGACGAGCTGTGTGTGACATTGAGGATGTGACCGGATGCAGCGCTAGCAGCTTACGGCGCTGGGCGGGACGGTATCGAGCGGAAGGGCTGGATGGGTTGAGCGCCCATCACGCTGGCAGTGCCTACAATGCCCGCAAGTTGAGCGCTGAGCAGCAGCTTGATTTGCAGCAGCGCCTCCATACCTATCGTCCCGATCAGGTCAGCGCCGCTAGCCTGCGGCTCAGTCAGGGGCAGTTCTGGACGGTCAGCGATCTGCAACGGGTCGTTGAACAGTGGTATGGGGTGGTGTACCAGGACAACGGCTCCTATCGCAACCTGTTTCATGCCTGTGGGTTCAGCTATCAACAAGCTGCTGGCGCTTATAAGTCACGCCCATCCGAAACGGACATTGCCGATTTTGAGGCGGAACTGGAAAAAAAGTGATCGATTTCCGGCAGGATCATCCCGATGGTATTATTCTGGCGCTGGATCAAATGAGTGCCTATTTGCAAGCCACGCTGACCCGCGTCTGGTCGCCCATCGGCCAGACACCCATCGTCTGGGTCAGTCCTCAACGTGACCATATTCATTTCTACGGCGCACTGGATGTACTCAGTGGTCAGGAGATGGCTTTGTCACTGCCCAAATTGGATGCCGAGCATAGCATCCATTTTCTTGAACACCTCCTCAGTTGTTTGCCAGGGCGGACGATCCTGATCCTGTGGGATCGCGCTCCCTGGCACAAAGGTCAAGCTCGCCAATTTATTGAGCGGCATCCCCGTTTGGACATGCTGTACTTTCCGCCGGGTTGCCCTGACTTGAATCCACAAGAGCATGTCTGGAAATTAACCCGCGAGGCGGTGGGGCATCTGGTGAATTATCGCCATATTGGCGACTTGCGGCGTGCTTTCCACGCCCACCTCGAAACCACCCGGTTTCGCTTTGACTGGATTGAAAAGTATCTCCCCCTTACATTGTGTCATTCCGTTTTCATTTGACCATTAGGTAGGTGTCTCAACAAACGAGCCTAACAAAGTGCTGTATAATTTACTTAAATCTCTCCTAAAATTGGCGACCACTGACAGTATAATCAAAAGCAATGTTTGGCTGAAAAGATGTCTAATCAACGTTGGCAGGAAACTTCATGGCACAAAAACATAATGATGATCCCTCAAATCAAATTATCACAAGTGCATTAGTGATGCTATCAGACGTGAAATCATATACAGCGCATGGAAGCTCATCAGAACTTCGTCGCTTTGGTTTAACACCTGATGAATCTTTGCTCAATAAAGTGCCTTTTTATCAAACGAATAATTAAATATCATTGGAATTTTCGTCTATGTCTTCCAAACTAAAATTAGGAATGCAAGTTCGCTTTCCTGTTGATACATTAGAGAACGATAGCCATTTTAGAGATTTCAGATTAGGTCGTATTCTTAAAATTGATAATTTAGCTGACACTTGTCAGATTGAGTGTCTTGACAATGAGACAAAAAACTATGAAATTGCATTTGCTTTACTGAAACGCTGTTCTATCTTTCCTGATACACAGGCTATTCATCTTCCGACAGCCCAAAAAACCCGTGTTCTTGTTGCAGTAGAAGAAGCACCTAGTCCCGATGATTATTGGCACTACTATGTTTTGTTGAATGGTCAAGTTTGGCAAGTAAGCGAAGCAGACTTACAGGTTTTTGCCAATCGCCAAGACCCCAATCCTCTCCAACAGCTTATTGACTATGAATTTCATAATCCATTTTGGCGTTATCACCGCGATAGGTTTGTCAAAGCCTACCAAGACTTGCAGAATGCAACGTCAGGCTTAGAAGAACTAGTCAGCACTCGTGTTCTTTTATTAGCCCATCAAGCAGAAGTAATTTCGCAGGTTTTGAGCGATGAAACTTGTCGTTATATCTTGGCTGACGAGGTAGGTTTAGGCAAGACGATAGAAGCGGCTGTGATTCTCACAGGATTACGCGAGCGTTATGGTCAATTCAAAACCCTGATTGTGACTCCAGCCCCATTATTTCGGCAGTGGTATAACGAGCTAAACGACAAATTCTGGCTTCAAATGACTACTTGGAAATTACTCAGAGAATATGGAGCAAGCTTTGATGAAGCAGGAATCATTGTTTCGACAGAGCAACTTGAAAGCAATGATGGTTTGTGGAAGTTTGTTCAATTACAAAATTGGGGACTTATCATTGTTGATGAAGCGCATCAAACTCATCGCCACCCCCAACTCTATCAACGCTTATTAGGACTTAGCATGAGAGCAGAGCGCGTTTTATTGCTTTCGGCAACTCCAATTTTGCATCGTAGCCGCGAGTTCCTAGACCTCTTGCGTCTAATGCACCCACAACGTTACCAAGCATTATCAGATGAAAGTTTTGAGCAGATCGTTGCTCATCAGAAGAGTTTGTTAAGTACTGTCAGCTACCTACGCGATAGCCTAAAGCCAGCGTATTTTGAGAATGATGAGTTTGTTAGGATGATGGCAAAGCTTAAAGACATCTTGCCACATGATAACAGCTTTGCACAGCAGCTAAACTTAGTCGCAGAGCAAGAGAACAGCCCCGATGAAGGCTTAGGAAGCGCTCAATCACTGATAAGCTATTTAACAGAAAATTATCGTATTGAAAATCGTATGAAGCGAAATCGCCGCATCAATATTGCTTCATCATTGCTTCCAGAGCGTCAAATCGACCTTGATTACGCCTATGAGCCGAGTGAAATCGAAAAGAGATGTATTGCTGAGCTTTTACTTTATGTGCAGGCAAATTTGGTAGAACATACAGCAGCAGGTTTGGAATTTTCGCGGCTCTTAGTCCATGCAACCTTTAGTAGTCCTGAAGCTTTAAGTCAACTTGTAGACATAAGGCTGAATGCCCAAAAGAAACCCTCACAAACGCTATCATCCTATTGGCTCTATCCGGGTTCACCACGACTTGAGGAAGATCGTTTTAATAATCTGGCATCGGCATTTCCTTTCTTGAATGATGAAGGTCGTCTGCTCAAAAATATTCAAGATTACGCTGAGCGATGGAGCAATGAAAGCAAGCTCCACTATCAAAAATTGCCATCGAATTATCGCAATACAGATTCTCCTTATCGTTTGCTGCAAGTTTTGCGAGCGATACAAACAATTCTCGCAAAAGATAAAAATTCAAAGTTAGTGGTCTTTAGTTCATGGCAGGCAACGGTTAATGAGCTTGTGACTTTACTAAAGCGTTATGTTGGTAAAATTCATTTTGCCGAATTTCATATTGGCATAACTACTGAGAATCTACAATTTGAGGCTGACCGCTTTCAAAATGATAGTGAATGTCGCATCATGATTTGTGATGAACTGGGTGGCGAAGGACGCAATTTTCAAATAGCAGACGCGATTATCCATGTTGATTTGCCTTGGACACCAGCCCGAATCGAACAACGAATAGGTCGTGTTGACCGCTTAGGGCGCGAAGGGGTAGTTCTTTCGATTGTACCTTTTGCAAAGCAAGAACTTGAAGAAGATCTTTTCCAACTTTTTCAAGATAGTTTTTCTCTTTTCACGCAATCAATGAGTGGGCTAGAAATCGTTTTGGAGTCTGTGCAGGATGAAATCCTGAGAGCTTTTCAAGAAAATCCTTATCATGGACTCAAAGCTTTAGTACCACGCCTAAAAGCTCAAACAGCCAATTTGCGAACAGAGATTGAGCGCGAACGTATCTTTGATGAAGGCACGATTAATCATCAGCAAAGGGCTGAATTTGAACGGATTGCCCAAGACTATGAAGATGGACGCGAATTACGCAAAAGCATTTCAGCATGGGCCAATGTTGCGGGTATGGAACACTATTATGATGCAGGAAGTGATATGGTAAGTTTCCAGCCCAAGAAGTTTAATCTCAAAAGTATGCTAAATGCCAAAATCTTCAACTTGCCCAATATGGAAGATGCCCTTAGACGTTCAGGCAGAACCCGTAATCTGATAATTCGCGGTAGCTTTAATCGGAAAATTGCGGTCAGACGCGAAGATGTAGTGTTTTTTGCACCGAAAGGCGATGCGTGGACTAGCACGATTATCACCAACGCTTTAGAAGCTGATAGAGGACGCTGTGCGGCGGTTGAGCTAAGAGTGGAAGAAATACAAGACAACTGGCAGGGTTTAGAGTTTTTCTTTAGCGTTCAAGTAGACCCACGCCCACTGTATGCTTTAGCGTTGCCGCCTATACATCTTTACAAAGCCCGCGGTTATCTTTCAATATCATCTTATTCATTATTTATTTCTTTAGAGGGCAACGTCTTAAAAGCATCCAGTCCGATTGTTAAAGCAATTCAAGCACGGCCTGAAAAAGTAAATCAGAGACATATTGGGAAACGGGGAAATGGCAATATTGAACAATTCAGATCTGAATATCCTCCTGAAGAATGGAAGTCGGTTTGCCAAAGTCTCTCAACACAAGCATGGGAAATCATGCGAAGTGAGTTTGCAATGGAAGGGGAGGCCGAAGAGGCGGCTGAATATTTTGCACAAAAAGCTCGTGGATTAGACGCGGTGGCAACCTGGCTTGAGCAACATGGTTTGTCAAATGATAAGACACATGAACGTTACCACGAGATTGCGGAAGCCCTATGTAAAGGAATACAAAAACCGTTACTTCGGCTTGAATCCATCGGGTTTTGGAAGGTGAACACCGATGATTGATAGTTTATTTCAAGATGTACAATCAGCCTTATTATCACCAAATCCAAATGTAAAATCGTTAATTCAAAACTTTCGCAAAGAACAACAAAAACTTGATAATGAGGAATTGGCAAGGTCACACATCTTGCTGCGAGTCTTATTAGTCCTACGTGCTCAACAGGAAGGAAAGGAAATAGGACAAAGTGACTTGCTCGTTCTCTTACGCCAAATGGGGCGTTATTTTGGTCTGATTAAAGTCTCCCAAGATTTATGGCAATGGATTGGCTCACACAGTCAAGAATTTGGTATTCATGGTAAAGCTCAAACTGATGGATACGTAGGTTTGTCTGCTCAAGAATGGCAAAGTACTTTTTTAGAAGGATCACATCAAATAGATCAATTGCTCCCACGTCGTAATCCTCAGCCAGTTTTAGGTGATGGCACTTTAGCCGATATGACAGCTCGTAGCCCTCGTCCATTTAGCAGTTTCCAGAGTGAGGGGCAACGCCGTGCTATTCAAGCAGCACTTTTCGCTCCAGCAGGGACAACAACACTGATTACATTGCCAACAGGCGGTGGGAAGAGTCTTTGTGTCTATTTGCCTGCGTGGATTAATTCAGCAGGAGGGCAAAAAACAGGCGGTACAACGCTTGTTATTGTGCCAACAGTCGCTTTAGCCATTGACCAAACAGAGAGTGCCCGTCGCTATTTTGAGAATGAGGATGAACATTATTTGCCGCATTATGTTGCTGGCAATATATCAAAGAATGAGCGGCAGATAATTCGGCGGGGTCTAAGTCAAGGAAGTATACCGATATTATTCCTTTCTCCCGAATCACTTCTAGGGTCGGAGTTTTATAGCATTGTTCAAGAAGTTACAAGAAAAGGTTTTGTCAAGCGTATTGTAATTGATGAAGCCCATTTGATTGATTCGTGGGGGACTTTTTTTCGAACCGATTTCCAGTTACTTTCTGGATATTTCCACATGCTCTATGAGGTATCACAGAAGCAATTGAGGTTAATTTTGCTTTCTGCGACTATTTCACGGGCCTCGCTAAGGACGCTCAAACAACTTTTTACCCTGGATGGTGGTTTCAACCACGTTCAGGTCAATCAATTACGACCAGAAATTAATTACTGGGTTCATTATGCGTCAAACCAGTATCAAAAAGAGGCTGCGCTCCTAGAAGCAATTCGCTATCTACCTCGTCCAGCAATTGTTTATTTCACTGCACCAGCAGATGCTGAGCGTTGGTATCTGCGCTTACAGAACAGTAGCTTCAAGCGTATCGCAACATTCACAGGCGAAACCGATTCAGCCCTCCGATTGGAGCGAGTTAAAGCTTGGCGGAATAATCAGATTGATTTGATGTTAGCGACTTCAGCTTTTGGCTTGGGAGTGGATAAAGGCGATGTTCGTGCCGTGATTCATGCAAGTGTTCCTGAAACGGTGGATCGTCTGTACCAAGAAATTGGGCGAGGTGGACGCGATGGATTCAGCACCATTAGCCTGATGATAGTCACTGAAGCCGATAGAGATTATGCCAAAAATGCTGCCTCTTCTCCTATCACCCCCGAACTAGCTTGGGAGCGTTGGCAAAGCATGTTTGAAACGGCACGTCAGGTTAAACAAAATCTTCGTGGTGAGAAAAAAACGCTTTGGATCGTCAACTCGCAAGCTGTCCGTGAAGTTACTATGCGAGTCTCTGACAGAAATCGAGATTGGAATGAGCATGTGCTGCTGATTATGCAACGAGCGGAATTAATCCGTATTGTTGAGCTTGAGTCGAGTGAGGAAAAACCTGAAATCGATTACGACGAGATTATTATCGAAATTTTACATGATGCCTTAAATACAAAAACGAGTTTTTTGGAGCTATTTTCCCCACGAAGAAATCAAGAATTGAGTACGCTTGGACGAGCCAGCAACGAACTTATCAAAATGCTTGACTCTCAAAGCAAGGCTACAGGTAGATGTATCGCCTATGATTTTGAAGCTGTTTATGAACCAGTGGCATTAGCTTGTGGGGGCTGCCCTGCATGTAGGCGAGATAAAATCCCAGCCTACGTTAAGGAAGCAAATTTAGAACAAATACAATCCGATTTCTTCAATCAGACTAGTCTTGAACCTAATAAAGCATTGTTGGATTATGTGGGCAGCGGAAGGGTTTTACAATTACTATGGGATTCCCGCAGCGGCGAAGTTCTGCCCACTCAGTATGGAAAACTGATCGCAGCATTTTTGGATTTAGATATTTGCCAGGTGCTGCTTCCTGATGGAACCTTATCAGCCAAGAACCTTGAACTCTTGGAAATTCTTAAGAAATTTCCATATAAACCTCAATTGATGATGGAATGGGATGAGTGGCATGAGCGTCAAGCATATCCTCAAACCCTTGCCATATTTTTACCCAACCAAGGTCGGCAAGCAGACAGTTTACATCGCCAAATCATGGGTTGGCAAAGCAATACGAATGCTTTTCTAATTTATATTGTCCAGCGTAGTCTCACTTTGCCTAGCCTCAATGGGCGTTTTATTGATCGCGTGAATGGTCAGATGAGAACTATCGACAATTTCTTAGATTGGCACAAATCGAGGAAATATAAACTCTAGGAAAAATCCCTATGGAAATTCTTAACAACGCAGTCATTACACCACAGCGTCTTCATGCACTTCTCAAACTCGTAGATACTTTGCGCCAGCCCAAGCGCAAGGATTTAATTAGCTGTTTGCAACCTATAGTGCTTTTTGATGACCCAAATTCAAAGAGTCCTAGTGACATAACAGGAACCATGATTGCAAACGCTCGAAAATTTGGATTAATTGTCGAAGATCCCGAGACACAAATATTTAGTCTACCAGCAGATATCCCTAAAAATATTGAAAGTCCTGACGTTTATCGGCATTTTCTACAGCAACGCTTTGCGGGAATTTCGCGGGAAACCGATGATAACTTCCTGATGAATCTCTTTGTTGCTTGGTTTGCCGTCCAAAATGAGCGTGTTTTTGTTACGAAACAATCGGAAGCATTATCGATTCGCTTTAACAATGAACTTTTCCCGCACGAACCATCTGACGAAGGGGACTCAAGGCAAACCAGAGCTTTTAACTCAACCAAATTCAATGGTTGGCGCACATGGGCGAGTTTTTTGGGTTGGGTGCGGATCTATGGAACTGACGAGGTAGTGCCTAACGCCAGTTATCGCCTTTCTGAAGCGACATCTCGCGTGTTTCATAACAAAAACTGGCTATCATTCAGCGAATTCATGAGTAGCTTGAGCGAAATTTGCCCTGAACTTGATGGTGGTGTCCTCTATCAACGCGCTTGGGACGCAAGTCGTGCTACTGAAACACCGGGCAAGCAACTTAGTTTGATGCTTTCCACTGCTTTGCGAACTTGCCATAATTTGAGGGCTTTAGAACTAAAAATGGATGCCGATGCATCCGATGTTTGGCAACTTTATCCCGCACAGGGAATGGAATTAGGCCGTATTAGCCACATACGCCGGAGATGAAATTATGATAGTACCTAATGTTTTAGGCGATCCTTGTTGGGAACAAAAACGAATTTCCGAAGTCATTAACCGTGAAGCGGTAGAAATGGATGAAGCAAGCTTTCTTGCTACCCATACTCCTCTGCTCGATCTGCGCTATGAAAATAACGAATATGAGATGCGGGATGTAAGCGAGAATGGACTTTTATTTGAATTACAGGAACGTGCAGATAGCGATAGACACAGTTTTGTTGTTTTAAAGGGTGTACCAGGAACAGGCAAGTCACACCTCATTCGCTGGCTTAAAGAACATTATGCAAGGTATAGCGCGGAAAATGGTGACACTGAAAAAGTCCTGCTGATCAAGCGTACAAATAGCAGTCTCAGCAATACCCTTCGCCAAATTATCGAAGCAAAACTATTTGATGCCCCAATATTCGAGAACTATCTCAATCGTCTAAAACACGCTGCGGGACGCTTACAAGATGCCGAGCTTGATAACCTCATTCTCAACGGTTTACAACAAGCGGCATTGGCAGTCAGAAATAAGAGTTATGAATTACCAAGCGATAAAAAGTTTTCAAAACGCATTATTCAAGATGCTCCTGAATTTTTACAAGATCAAGTCATTCGGGCAGAGTTATCACAAGAAGGGCGTGCCATTAAGGGGATTGCCGAGTTCTTAACAGGAACAGGACGAAATTCTACTGAAGGTGAAGAGATGCCGCAATTTGAGGCGGCAGACTTTGAGTTTTCAAATGATTCCTTGCGCTCCCTCAATAATGATGGCTATGAGCAAGCTCGTAACCTAGCCGCAGCCCTGACCAGTCAACCCGAAGAAAAAGGGGCTGAGTTAGCAGGCTATCTCAATAGTTTGCTCAACTATGCAGTAAGCAACCTGACAACCATCACTGTTGACCAATTAAAAAACATGTTTGGTGAGTTGCGCCGCCAACTGCGCCGTGAGGGGAAAAATCTTAGCCTTTTCATTGAAGATATTACCTCATTTACTGGTTTAGATGCCGGTCTCATTGATGTTTTGATTGATCAGCATGGCGCTGATAACCCTGAATTTTGCCGCTTAACTTCAATTCTCGGCATTACAGATAATTACTATAATGAACGTTTCCAAGATCATGTACGGCAGCGTGTGACTTATTTGATTTCACTCAATGCCCAACAAGACAAAATTGCCGCGAATCTCTTATCGAATTCTGAGATAGTTGCAGAAATGTCAGCGCGCTATCTTAATGCTATTCGCTTATCGCAATCGGAGGTAAATGAGTGGAAAGATAATCGCGCCAATCCTGATCTGCTGCCTAATGCTTGTAGCGAATGCCCTGTTCGCAAAGCCTGCCATGCAGCCTTTGGTTTCGTGAGCATTGGCAAAGCTGAGATAGGCTTATTTCCCTTTAATAAGCAAGCCTTGTGGACAATGTATCGGCAAATTGACAGCAGTAACACTTTACATACGCCGCGGGCTTTGCTGCATAACGTTATTAGCTATATGTTGGGTAGTCATAGCCAAAAATTAAAAGAGGGGCAGTTTCCCCCGCCGCCACGCGAACTCGCTTTAGACGTTGTTCCGCCCACGCTCCAAAAGCCACTCCAGCAAACAATCATTCGCAAAAATGCTTCCAACAAGGCTATGGAAGATCGTTTTGAAACTTTATTTTTGTTTTGGGGTAACCGCACCGTTGATACAGTCATTGAGAATGGGCAAGTTAGCTCAGTAGGCACATTAACAAAAAAGGTTTTTGATGCTTTCAGACTACCATTCTTTACGGGAGAGGCGATTGAGGTAACCCCAGTTGTAGCTTCAACCATTATAAGTCCTATGGAAGATGTCCCAAGCAAGGAGACCCGAAAACTTTCCTACGCTCAAGATATTGAGAATTGGAGAGCTGGAGGCAAGCTAGAAAATTATGACAAATTTGCGCGAGAGCTTGCCAATATAGCATCCTCCAGCGTTGAATGGGAGATATATGGGATTCCCAAGACACTTGTTGATGAACGAATCACACAAGCTCGTTTTGAGATCCAAGACCAAGCAGGTATGGCGCGGAGTCAACCTCGTTTTTACTTGAGCCGAAGTGATGAATTGGCCTTAGTGCTACATGCCCTTGATGGGCGTATCAATGCCAAAAATCCGAACCAAGCAGAAATTGGGGCGCAATATGCCATTATTAGCGAATGGCTCATCAAAAACACTGAAGCGATTGTAAGTTATGTTCAGCAGTCTAACGAAGATTCTGAATCAAAGCTTCCATATGATGAAATTCTTCTACAAACAACGTTTTGGTTAGCTTGCTTGGGCGACAGACTCATTGCCAGTAAGACTACATCACGTGAAATTTTCTTCTGTTTAATTGCTTTTGCACGTGAACGTGAGAGCTATCTCTTCGATTTAAGCAACCGTACCTCGATTAGGAGTGATGAATGGAGATCTGTAATTAAATCACTTGGAAAATCTGGGGATGATATTCGACGTGAATTCTTGATGGCTTTTAATTGTCCGCAAGGCACCTCAAATGCGATACGTTTTGTGGATAGTGCCCGAGCTATTGGTTACATCCAGGCTTTCCGAGACATGGGGTTCAGACTGGAGTTAGATTTAAGCAAAAGCAAAGGTCCTGCATGGGAAAAACTGGCAAATGTATATATGAATCTCAAGCAAAAAATTGAAACTGCCCTGATATCTGAACAAACATCTTATACGGATATCAATACTGAAATAAAAACCTATTTAGGGGAAAGTAGCTCCAAAGAAGTTTTCGCAGAGATTGACAACTTTGAGGAGTATACCAAAGCTAATCCATTTACTTTCTCACATCCCAACGAACAAGGATTGACCGCGCTCAAATTACAGCGCCGCTTAGAGGAATATGAAAAGCTCCAAGCGATGCAAGATATAGCTTCTTTAGGGGCATGGCTCTCAGGTGCATTCAGCTTGAAGGAAGAACTCAGTCAGTATAGAAGTTATTTCAAAACATTGTCTGAGCATTTAAGCAAACAGGCGCAACTGATAGGGCAAGACTTACAATCAAGCGAAAGTTATGACGCTGCGGTCAAACGTCAAGAAATTATCGACACCTACGAAAATATGCTTACGACTGCACGACAGCTTTTAGGAGAGGATTTGGGTGATGCTAATTAACCAACTAAAGAAGATGCAAGAATTGCTAGAGGTTAAGAAAAATAATCGTACACAACAAAGGGCAGTTCAAGGTCTTGATAAATTTGGCGAAAAGACCGATGAATTACTCACAAATCTTAAGGATTTCAGTGATTATTATACGGCATCGAATGCAAATATAGCCCTACAGGGTAGCGTGCGTGAATTAATCAATCGAATTGGAAATGCAAAATTAAACCTTAGCGAAGGACAAGAAACATTCCGTGACAATCTTCAGATTAACGAAATTTTAACCTTTATTCGTACTTATCTTGTAAATCAATGGCAAGCAGATGTTAAGCGGTTTCAAGAGGATGAGGTTTTAGATAAGATTCGCTTGGCGATGTTCTTAGCACCTACTGCTCGAAATGAAATTGGCAGAAAGCAGCAACAATTTAGCAAGTTACTCGAAAAAGAACTTCCAAATCATGATGAGATGAGTCGTATTGAGAATCTTGTGGAAGATCTTGAACGACTCGCCACAGATAGTTTGCCACCAATGAGTTCAGATGTTCAGCAATTCCTTGAGAAGCTGGTAGTTTCTCGCAAAGCACGACTTTCTGACATGAACGAGGAAATCTGGCAATGGTGTGAAGCTCATAAGTTCCTCGACAAAATTGAACTCAAGCTAGGGGAGTCCAATGATTTCTGAAAACTTTGATAGATTTTGCGATGAGGTTTTGACCCTCATTGAATATGATGAAACCAGTTTGCTGAACTGGGGATTTATTGAAATTGAAAATGACCTTTCTCGCCGCTTAGAAGCAATTCTCGAACGGCTACCACCAGCTTTCGCACAAGATTGGCAAGAATATCAAGAACAAGGAAAAACGCTGGGACATATTTTTGAAAATCTCCAAGATCGTTTATTGATTTTTGAAACCCGCGAAGGTTATTCCCGTAGTCGCTACGCCGAAACTGTGCGATTGCTTTATTTATTGCGGCAACGCTTTGCAAAAGATGATTGGGCAACTGCGGGACGCTTAGTCAGCGACATTCGTTTACAACCCCAACGCCGCCGCTATCCTAAACGTTTTATCACCGCTGAAGAACTCATTGAAAGCCTCAGTGAAACAAATATTTCAATGCTTAGGGCTGGAGCATTGCGTCAATTATTACCTGACAGAAACGGTATCCCGTTCACGCTTGCAAAATTTCAGCAAGAAGCCATTCAAATTCAATTCCGTTTATTATCTGAACAGCATGAGAATGGTATTGTAATTGGCGCTGGAACAGGTGCAGGTAAAACAAAAGCTTTTTATCTACCTGCCCTAGCTTGGCTTGCTGAATATATTAGCAATCAAGCCCATGTTGCGATTATTGCGATTTATCCACGTGTAGAATTACTTAAAGACCAATTTTCTGAAGCACTCTCTGAAACAAGCCGCTTGAACGAATATTTGCGAGGTCAAGGAAAACGCCCCATATCTATTGGTTGTTATTATGGTGATACCCCTGAGTCAGTAAACGAACTTGCCAATGAAAAACGATCTTGGGCAAGTCCTTATTTTTCGTGTCCAAATTGCAACCACAAACTCGAATGGACCAGTGAGAATATCAAAGCCGCACAAGAGGATGATAACTATGCAATCCTCACTTGTCCAAAATGTGAATATGAGACTGATGCCCAGCACATACTTCTAACACGAAGTCAAATGCGAAAACGTCCACCCGATATTTTATTCACAACAACGGAGATGCTTAATCGACGTTTAAGCCGTGTCCCCGATCATAAACTCTTCGGAATCGGCACAAAACCACCTCGATTGATGCTCTTGGATGAAATTCATACTTACGAGGGAATCACCGGGGCAAACGTCGCTTATTTGCTTCGGCGCTGGCGCAAGGCTTGTGGCTACACAGAGCGTTTCACCAAAAACAAATTATGTGTTGTGGGCTTATCAGCAACCCTCAATCAAGCACCAGGATTTTTCTCGAAACTGACAGGCATCCCTAGTTATCGTATCCAATATATCAGTCCTGAAGATGAGGAGCTTGAAGAAGAGGGAATTGAATACAATTTAGTTCTAAAAGGTGATCCCGCTTCCGGTACAGCCTTATTATCCACCTCAATTCAAACCGCGATGCTCATGACACGCATTCTTGAGCCACTCCGATCAGATAGAATCACGTTTGCGCCGAAGGTGTTCGCCTTTGGCAATCGCCTAGATACCATTAACCGTTGGTATGATAATCAGAATGATGCTGAATCACAGCATCTGAGCAGCTTGCGTTTACTTGGAGATGAATATAGCTCAGAGCAAAAGCTATTGCTTGATCGAATGGGACAAGATTGGCGAATTTGCGAACGCATTGGCAATCCGCTTAATCAGAAGTTAGAGATTGACCGAGTATCATCCCAAGATAGAGGCGTAAAACCCTCAGCAAAGCTTGTGATAGCTTCTCCATCTCTGGAGGTTGGTTTCAATGATAGTCGAGTAGGTGCGGTACTCCAACATCAAACGCCCTATAGTATGGCCTCGTTTCTACAACGCAAGGGACGGGCTGGGCGTTCTCGTGCAACACGCCCATGGACAGTCGTCATTACCTCAGCGTATGGGCGTGATCGTCAGGCCTTTCAGAACGCTGAGCGTCTTTTTAATCCAACCCTACTGCCCAACTATTTGCCCTTAGAGAATTATTATGTTCGGAAAATTCATGCAGCCTATACTTTGATGGATTGGTTGGCATTGCGCCTCAAGAATACTGAAGCTGATGTCTGGAAACTTTTGGCAAGTGCTTCATTTAACTATAAGGGTTTGCGAGACAAACTGATTAAAGACCTGCAAGCTCTTTTGACAAATAAATCAGTACAAACAGATTATGAAACATATCTTACGTCGGCACTTGGGCTAAATCCACATGAAGATGAAGCAATTATTCATTCGCTTCTATGGGGTGAACCACGTCCAATCTTCCTTGACCTTGTTCCATCTCTGCTTCGTCAACTAGAACAAACTTGGCAGATAGTCCTTCATAGTGACAATGGATTAGAAGTTAGAGAACTTGGAAAATCACAAAAAAGCTCTTATCCAATACCAGAATATGTCCCTGCGGCACTCTTTTCAGACTTAAATTTGCCCGAATTGAGAGTCGACATTGCGGGCGAAACTAAAACTGAGCCAATGATACAGACTTTTGAAGAAATTGTGCCGGGCAAGGTAACAAAGCGCTTCAAAAATGAAGAAGTATGGCTGAAATTGGATACAGCAAGTAACACAGTCTCTATTTTTGACCTTGATGCTGAATTTGATAACTTGCCAAGAAAAATGCAAGCAAACGGGAATGAATATCTTGTTTATCGACCATTGGCTTATAAGCTTGAAAACATTCCTGACAACTTAGCCGCCACAAGCACCGCCTTTGCGATTTGGTCATCCGAATTCAAACCACAAAAATTAAATGGGGATACCGCTACTCCGTTTCTACTAAATCTACAATATGCCTCCCTTTGGCAATCAGTCATTGAAGAAGTTCAAGCCTATTTACAGGCGTTAGGAACAACAATACAAGTAACAAGAGGCATGACAGGAGTAGAAGTTTCGCATTTATCATCAAAGGGTAGTCGCTTACAAAAAACGATCAGCTTTCACAACCAAAAAGGTACTGAACCTATCTCACAAGCAACAGCAATTGGCTACAACCTTGCAGCAGATGGAATTTGCTTTAAGTATAAATCCTTAGAAATTTTGAAACTTAAACGCAATGAGGAATGGGCTAAGCTACGTTCAACAATGCGTCCTTTGTTTTATTTCTATCGCTTGACACAAGATGGATATCTGAGTGAGTTCAATAGCTTTGAAATCAACTGGCTTTGGCAGGTTATTCGCTCAAGTCTTGTTGAAATTGCTATCAGCGGAAATAAGTCGCTTTTTGAGGCCAAAACCATTCTTGACAAAGAATACAGGCAAAGCATCGAAACTACACTACGAACAATCTTTCAAGCGCAATCTGATGACGATGATGTAACTGGGCGCAAAGCCCAAGATATTTTTGCCAAGATGTTGGAGAGCAAAACTAAACAACGATTACTTTATCATCTTGATGTTCTCTGGGAAACTGAGCCAGAGGGCATGGATGCATGGATAGAATTACAGTATGCCTCCACCATTGGAGCAACAGTTTTCCATGCGATTTCTAATCTCATAAGTGATGTCAATGATGAGGATTTGCATCTTGATATTGAGCCAGATAAAAACCAATTTTGGATTACAGAGGCGATTGGTGGTGGCATCGGGTTAATCGCAAAAATCGTTGAAGTGATTGCTCAATACCCCCATCGTTTTGAACTTCGGTTGCTTGATTCCATGCGTCATTGTCCGCGTGAACAACTGGCTTTTCAGATGGATGCTCTGGCGCTGCTAATTCAAAATAAGAAGAAAGAATTGCTCGAGGATTTTTCAGAAATACGAGAAAAGCATGATTTCGTTAGTCTGACAGAAGCAAAATCCAGCCTTATCAAAAGCCTTGAAACAAACGGGATCCCCGCAAACCGTGAACTAATTGTCACGATTAATAGCAAATTTTTGAGACCTAACTCAAATCCAGACACTGATGATTTGATAGTCAATTTACTTAGGGTGTGGCAAGATGAGAAAAGGCGATTAGAACACGATATTGACCTCAGAGTTTTTGCTGTTGCAGCGAATCGCAATGAGATAGTTAGTGAACAATTGAATGATATTCTCAGGCGCATTGGGAATGTGGAACAGATTAGTGAAAACCATCGCTTTAATCTCTTACAGTCGATGCTTTGGACAAGCTGTGATGATAGTTGTGAAGACTGCATTCACTATTACTCACGTTATCAAAAAATGGAACATCCTTCCCGGCATCTGCTGATGGCTCTACTCCAAACGAAGCAAGTATCAGTCGTCTATAATTCTGGAAATTGGCAAGACAGGATTTTACTGCATTTAACTGAAAGCTATGAAACAGTTCTAGTATGTGACTATCACGAGGTTGAAGCTTGTAAGCGAGATATTGTTGCATTGCTAACCGAAGTTGTTGAAATTGGTTTTCAACAATTTTATCCTTTCATTGAACGAATTGAACGATTATCCAATCAATGGGCAATTCATTTCGTCATTCGGGAAATGGTGGGGGAATAAGGCATGAGCAATCGCATCCTCAAACAATCTTCGCGGCGTTATGCCTCACAACTCAGTGATTGTCTGTTATCACTCTTTGCGGCAGAACTTTTCTCGCCAAGCCCAGAATTGTATCTATTTTCCGCATGGATAACGGACTTGGCAATTTTGGATAATAGCTTTGGACAATTTCGGGCACTGCTACCCGAAGACACTGGAGTAGAGCTTACATTGTCACGCCTCCTCAACATTCTTTCCGAACGTGGAACAAAAATTTATGTTGCTGTTAGGAAAGATGAACAAAACCAAGCATTTCTTGATCGCTTGCGGCAATCATCCAGCATAGAGTACAGAGAAGTGCCTAAGCTTCACGAGAAATTCTTGGTAAGTCAGCATTTTTTCATTCGCGGTTCAATGAACTTTACCTTTAGTGGTTTGCGCGAGAATATTGAGCACACCGAACTTAGTACCGAACCCCAGATTGTTCATAAAGCACTGCTAAAGGCGCAAGAGGAATGGGGGAGATTCTAAAATGCTACTATTCGATTATGAAAGGGCAGATTTTGCAGATTTTGCAAAGGCGTTAATAAGTAATCAACCCTACGCCAAAGCAGAAAAAGAAGGCATCAGCTTTTTAGACCCTCGACTTCTAAAACAATTTCAAAATTTAGCAGAAGGCAAACCAGCTATCCTTCTCTATGCTAATCCAACTGATAAAGCAAGAGATTCTTGGCTCATTACTGCGAAATACCAGGCGGAATTGGAGTACTTTCTTCAGGTAATTGCCCGTTTTGTTGTCCCAAGCTATACCAATTTTAGTGATAACCGGGTCCAAATGCAGTTATACAATCGCCCTAACGCTTTGCACCACGCAGGAGATAAACTCTTTGCTGGATACTATCGTTGGGAATCTTTCTCTAAAGACCGCGATACTATTTTAAAGAAAATCGACGAAGGATTAGAGTTACTCGCATCAGCCAAAATTCCACCTGTTATTCGTCTTGATAGAAACGCTTATAGATATTGGTTTGAACAATTTCAATTGTCCCTTTCAGCCCAGCAATGGGATGATGCTAATCAAATTATTGAAACTATTTCAGGTTTAAGTCTAACTACGGCTGAAAATTTGAGCTTTATGCGTATCGAGTGGCTTGCTAGGCAAGGATCGTGGGGAAAAATATATTCTTATCCGCAATTTCGCTCACTTGCTCAAATCTCACCTCCGCGCCCTATTCGTGCCGCTTTGCTAACCGCTTTTCACTACGAAAAATTGCTTTCGCATGAACGAAATAGCGATTGGGAAAAATGTATCAAGGTTTTTGAGGCGAACCGCGACCAACTTGGTTTGCTTTTAAGTGGACGCTTTGGGATTCGACAGAATTCTGTACTGCGAGTTTTTGCTTATTTGGCCGTTTGTGATAAAGATCGGGATGCGTTTCAGAGAGTTAAAATTGATGTATTAGAGTCTGACTTTGAGACAAAGTATATCCTAGATCAGCTAGAGAACTTGATTCCTGTTACTGATCCAATAGATACACGGAGTACCTTAGAAAAAGCTCTGTATAACTTGCATGAATGTAATTATGAGGCAGCTTGGTATCAGGCAGAATCAATCGAAGACTATCTTGCAAGAGTTGAAATTCAACTCACCATTGCAGCGACTAACAACGATTTGCTCATGGCTCAAAACGCTCTGAATATTTATGAAGCAATGTATCCCGAAGATAAGCGTGAATTAGAGCGTCGTTACGTTGCTACCAATCGTTATCTTGGAATGATACAAGGGTTTGTTGCCAAAGAAAGCAAATATCAGTTTCAAAATTGGGGCGAATGGTTTGAAATTTCGGAAAAGCGCGAGCTTTCTGATGAGATACTGAGCCAAAGCTTGGATTATCTTTTGGAAATTCAGCGTAACACATTTTGGGATCCGACAAACTTATTAGAACTTACGAATCATCTGATTGAAATTCCTAATGACAAATACCGTCAAAACAGTGCCTATAAAGCCTTAGTCGAAAAACTAGTCAGTTTCTACCTGGTCGAGGATTTATTTCCGCGTTTTGGAGATTTAGAGGCTGACTTATATGAGTTGATTCAACAATTCTTGCTACAAGGTGAGAAAACAGAACGAACAAGTATTTGGGTTCTTCATTTGACCGAAGGGGTTTTGGCTAACAAACCAAGTCAAATAAAAGATGCAATTATGCGTGTTCAGGATTGGTTTGAGACACCACGCTTAGTTCTACAAACCAACGCATTAGAGGCGATTGAATTGTTGGTTTATTATGGAGCAAGTGCGAATGATTTATATGTTTGGTATCGCCATTGGGCAACAAACATCTGTAATATTCCACAGGAAATAAGTATCTCCGATTTGCTCGTTTGGCAATCCTTTGCTTCGTGGTTTGATAGCCCAGATATCAATGAAAAACTACAGCAACGCATAGAAAAACAGCAAAAAGACGAAAATACTAATCTGGTAGCATCCTTAACTGCTGACTACCAGATTGCAATCTTTACCTTTGATAGTGCTGCGGCAAATCGGGCAAAACAACTTTTGTTGAATAGCAATCCACACTTAGATATTCGCCTTTGTCATGAAAGAGACAATAGTAAAACAGTTGAAAGTCTTGCTGCGAATGCTGATATGGTCGTTCTTGTTACCAGTTGTACAAGTCATGCAATTTGGTATGCAATCAAACCCATCGTAGCTGACAAACTCGTTTATCCAAAATCGCGTGGAGCATCGAGCATCCTCAAATCTATTGACGAATACCTGCAAGGCTAATGGTGTCTCAGTTGTTCTGCCGTGCTACATATCGCAAGTTTCAGATGATAGTAATTGTGAAGCGTTCTTAAAAACACATATTCTCGTTTGCCAACTTTGAGGAGGTCTGGATTAGCTTTACCACCACATGCAGGGCATGGGCATACAAAGGGTTCTTCAATGTAGGTTGTCTGTGTATAGTTACCGCGAGTAGGACGAATACGATGTCGTTTAAATGGGTTGCTAGAAAAGACCACATTAAACATCGCTGCCTTTGCAGGGCGTGAAGAGTCAATCGACCCAACACCCAGACTTCGTAGTTTTGGAGCTATACGTTCACCTGTGACACCGAAAATATGAACATCGGGACCAACCACATCTATCACTGCTTTGATGCGTTCTGCAATTTGTTCAATATTGAATATCATGGCTAAGGATCCAATTCCAAACCTTGTATATCCCATATGTTTTAATTCATTCGCGCAATAGACGAGACTATCAACATCATACCCTTGAACAACACCCATTAGGTGTATGTTCGAGGGGAGTTTAATCTGTTTTCCTAAACTGAGAAATTCGTAGGCATTTGCTAGCGTTTGGTAAATTAAACGGTCTCGTTGGTTAGATGTAAGCTGAGAATCAATTAAAGGATAGTCTAAGTGGCATAAAGTAACATTGTATGTCACCTTGTCGATCATCTTGACCTGACGGGCAAATACTTGCTTCTGAGTAGGAACACTTCCTGTAAGACTGTACCGAAATCCCCCACTATCTACAATTAGTGACTGAGGTTGCTTTGGCAAGTCATTTACTTTCCAGCGATTTGCCACCGATGTTGGGCTAATAAGCAACGCACAATCTTCATCATATTGGGGATAAACAGGATCTCCAGGATACCAAGCTGTATATAGACGCATTGCGTATCAACTCCCATAAAACTCAAACCAGAGAATAAAATGGACTCTAACCGAGGATGTAGACGCTGGTTGGATTTTTAATTTTTCAGTATCATTGTCTATCAAGGTAACACAGTTTACAGAATTCGAGTGAGCAAATTGGTAGGCGAGGATAGTTAAATGTTATTTCGTACGGTTTATGGGCAAGAACTGGAGGTAATCTACCAATTCATTCGAGGTATGGATGGTGGATACCACCGACAACAAATCATAAATACATTTATCCCAACATCACAACAAGTCAATCTCGTCATCTCACCTCAAAATGTCGAAGATGCTTTGTCTTTTTTAATATCAGGTTATTTATTAGAGGAAGTGGACAATATCTTTAAGGCGGTATCGATCAATGTGCCTTTCAAACTTGCCTTGCTGCGTAATTTACGGCAGCTTGAATTGGGTATTCTAGCATCTAAACATCCTCTTGATAGGTTATTCCTGACCTTACTAAATGAGTTATTTGTTTTACCAGATGAGTTATTTGCAGATAATCTTCATACTCGCGCTAACAATCTACTTGGAATCAAAGAGCAAGGCGGTGTAAGCAAAGAAAAGATCCAAGCATGGAAGCGTGTTATGGAGTATCTCGGGCTAGGTTATCGTGTCCAGAGTGGTTATATGTTTAGCATTAGTCCTGCATTTATGCAAGATATTCTGTTAATTATGCCCGATAATTCCAGTACATTACAGATTTTTTTCGAGCAATTTTTTTCTCAATATCTGCCCTATCTTACCCGGTCAGGTGATGCACCTCAATCAATAAAAGAACCACTACTTTACCTCTCACAACTCGGCTTTATCCAGCTTACACAATTACAAGACTCGCCTAGTAAAGCTTATTTCCAGCCCCATAATTTACGTTTCATTATGCGAGAGAGCAGCTATGTTACCCTCTAAGATGCCCTGTCTAAAACCAGAAGGTCTAGCTGTATTTACCGCAACCCCAGAGCAACGGCTAAAACTAGGGGAGGAGTGGTTCACAGCTACTCATTTACCTATGCATTTACGCCAATATCTACGCAATAAACCACAAAGTCTTTCCGAAGAGGCGCTTTTTAGTCAGTTTCAAAACAGTAACCGACGAATTGGCAATCATGTGGTGGTACTGTATGGAGCAGCAGGGTCAGGGAAATCCGAATTGATGTCTTGGATGGAGCAGCATTTCAAATCTGATGCAACTCAGCGTCCTATTATCCGTATCGCCCGTACAGAACTCGATATTTTAAGCATCATCAATAAACTACGACACATGCTTACAGGAGCTTATTTTGCTCAAACAACTATACAACGTTGGGAGGAAATGCGTCGTAAACCCAGAACACTTGCCAAATTGCTGATTTTGCGCGCCTTAGAACGTCTGCTTGATTCGGATGAACTAATCAATGCATTATTCTATCGCTTAATGGATATTGTCGAACCGCAAATCGCTTTGATCCTCTCACGTACTACAGGCTATGAGGCTTTGGAAATCGTCAACCGTGATGCGTTTGAAATTCTAAGAGCGGAGTCAGCAATACCGTTGCCATTTGATTTCGAGATGTTCCGGCAATATCTACTTGATGGGTTCCGAGAGATGATGCTGGAAAACATCAGTATTAGAGACACATTGAGTGCATTGTCAAACCATTTTGAACAGGGCGGACAACGCCCAATCATCCTTGTTGACGATCTTGTTCAGTCAGTCAACTTATTTGCTACTGAATTTTTGGATTACTTTATCACGCTTGATCAGGGGAATTGGGATGTTATCATTGGGATTACCCCAGCGTCATTCCAATCTGATGCCCGCGGACGTGAACTACTAGAACGGATTAATCATCTTGACACGATTGATGATCGTGTTGATAAGCTCTGGCTTTCTGACGAGCAAGGATTAGAGTCTTATTTCCTGACCGAAGCAAACTGCATAAATCTTGCCTTTGCTTATTTAGAAGCCTTTCGACATCTAAACAATTTACAGTGTTCCAAATGTCCAGCACTTCAGCGATGCCAGACTCTCCAGCACCAAGAAGCGAATCTACTAGCGCCATTCAATCAAGCTGTCCTACTCCGTTTGTTTCGAGGCTTACCTGTTGGAAAGGGTAAGGTACGTGCTTTCATCGCTACATTACGTCAGACACTAGAAGCGATTATTGATGGTACACAACCAAATGAGAGCTTTGCTCCGTTCGCAAATTCTGAGTTATCTGTTGAAGCTAATGATGCACAAAGTGCTCAACTACTTAAGTGGTATACCTCCCAACAATCCTTAAATGATGTCGGACATATCCTAGATTTTTTCGATATACCTCTGCCATCTTATATTCAAATTATGATACTGACGAAATCTGAAATGACTGTGAATGAGCCAATTTATGATGATCAAGCGAACCAGGATGATTACAATCGTATTGCTGTACGTGATTGGCTAGAAGGTAAACAAGTCAATCGCCAGCTTATGCAGAAACTCCGTAAAGGTATCGTTGCTTGGCTTCATAGCGTTCAGCATCCCATATCTCTAGGCGCATTCCATTATCCCAACATAGCTCGCCCCAACAAAATCCTGAGGGACATGCTGATGGAGATGGATACAACCCCGCCAATCGCTATAGAGGATATAGATAGTTTCAATGGCATTACCATCAATCGTAGTATTGGACATCTAGCATTCCAATTTGTCAGCTTCAGCGAAACCAATGGTCGAACAAAACAATCTGTCAATCGAAATATTGCTCAGGATCCTCGTGCGCTCCAATTGGTATGGCAGACTCAACACTATATAGAATCGCGCCGCATCATCTTAGAAGGCCAATTAGGAATACCTTTGGAACGGCTTTCACTAGCATTATTCGTGTTACGTATGCTATTAAATGGGATGCCACCGCTTTGCCCACCAGGTATTGATCCTACCCTTCAAGAACAATTGCTCAATTTCCATGCCGATCTACGGTATTTCATCGCACCGTTGCCTAATCAATTGGTCTCATATGTGGATAAACTGTTCGATGATTTCTTTAAACTACGTGATAACGTCTACGATAGCCCACGGCTGAATAGTCTTACAAAGACAACTATTGAGGAGACATTGCAAATCCTTTCCACAATTTCATCAGAACATCTTGATAATAATTTTTGTCTGGGAAACATCCCTCTAAGCGAGCTTATCCAAAGAATACAGATAAAAATTTCCGCAGTCATAAGTGTTCTGAATAACCAATATCCAAACCATATTCTACGTCTCTCGCCCCAGGGAAAAGAGATACTAGGACAACTTCAGCAAGGAAATAGTGTGCCATTAGGAGCATTACCTCCAACAAGTTGGCACGATTTTTATGAACAAGTTCCAGAGTTTTACCAGCGAATGCAAGTTTATTTATCTCAGCAATCAAAATGAGGAGACAATCGATGAGCGATTGTGTAGCCATCGTGAGTGGTGGTATGGACAGTGTGACCCTATTGCATTATTTGGTCAAAGTAGCGAAGCGCCGACCCGCTGTAATTAGCTTTAGCTATGGACAAAAGCATATCAAGGAGGTATCACTCGCCCAAGAAAACGCCGCTATTCTTGAATGTACAGACCATCTCCTATGCGACATTTCGACAATGCAGGATCTATTCCAAACCTCTGCACTGGTTGCCAAGGATCTCAATGTACCGACCATTGACGCGGTGCAGGGAGACTCCCAACCCATTACATATGTTCCTAACCGCAATATGATTTTTCTAGCCTTGGCAGCTGCTTATGCTGAAAGTCATGATGCTACTGAAGTGTTCTATGGTGCCCAGCGTCATGATTTGTATGGTTATTGGGATACCACACCGGATTTTCTGAGCCGTCTGAATGATGTCTTTGCTCTAAATCGTAAAACTGCCATTCGGATTGAAGCACCCTTTGTAAATTACAGTAAGGCAGACATTTTACGGCAAGGGCTGGAAATTGGAGTAGATTACTCCAAAACTTGGTCATGCTATGAAGGACTATCATTAGCCTGCGGCATCTGTCCGACTTGCGCCGAGCGCCTTGCCGCTTTTACTGAAATCGGTATTGCGGATCCCATACCATATGATCGTCACTAAATTTAAGGAGGAAAAATGAATAAATCACAACACGAACAAGCACAATATTCAATCTGGTTCATCTTGGTCGTGGCTATCTTTATAACTTGCCTTATGACTGCCAATATCGTTGCGGTTAAGTTGGTAGATGTTGCAGGTATGATTTTACCAGCGGGTATCGTCATCTTCCCAATTAGCTACATTGTGGGTGATGTACTCACCGAAGTCTACGGTTACCGTCGAGCGCGGCGCGTTATCTGGTTGGGGTTTTTCTGTAATCTGGTGGCAGTAGTTGGTATAGTGATTGGGCAAGCACTACCTGCAGCAGGTTTTTGGGATGGGCAAGCTGCCTATGAACGCATCCTCGGCTACACTCCTCGGCTTCTGATGGCTTCATTCATCGCTTTCCTCATAGGTGAATTCGCTAATTCATATGTACTGTCACGGATGAAAGTTGCAACACAGGGGCGTTGGTTATGGACACGTACCATTGCTTCAACGGTTGTTGGGCAAGGGTTAGATTCAGTCATTTTTATCTTCTTTGCATTTTGGGGAACATCTCCAGAGACAGCACTTCTTTCGGCAATGGTAACACAATGGCTATTCAAAGTGGCTTATGAAACTGCTGCCACACCAATCACCTATATTGTGGTTGATTTCATAAAACGCAAGGAAGGTATTGATGTTTATGACCGTGACATTTCGTTTAACCCACTGTCATTAGCGGAATAAGCTTTTGGGTGAGAGGGAGCAGTTCATCTAATGTGTTAACGATGTACTGCCCTTCTCCACAGAGACCCCAAATAAGGTTGTTCATCCAACGCATATCATCTGTGATACCGATACATGGTTTGCCTTTGGCGTACATATAGCCTAACTCGCCGCAGGTGCCGGAATCATGATCCGCGCCAGTCAATAATGCTACACACCCATAACAGCTATTCAGTGCTTCCATATCTGCTTGGAATATACGTGGGCGATCCAGTGGTTGATTTTTATCCACTAACCCAGCATCTCGGTGTGGAACAAAGGTTGTATATCCAGCATCCTCCAGTAGATTTGCGATTTGCTCCAGATACCAACGCTCGTGACAATTGAATAGTGGACCGGCAATATAAATACGAGACATAATACTTTCTTCCTGCATTTGGCTAGAGATAGGTCAGGGGCAATTCTTGTTGTTCTGTAATTTGTACACCACTCCAGTTATAGGTGGATTTGCCTTCTTTGATAGCCTTTTCCATGAGGCGATAGAAAGCATAATTATTGTGGAAACCGCGGCGGCGATTCCGGTTATTGCCACGAAAAATGATGACCTCAACCCCAGCTTCCTTACAGATGGCACAATCACATTGCTCCCATGGTCGATATGTTAATGTGGCACGATATTCTCCCAAAACGCGCAATGGAAATTTTGTGCCGATAGCTTCTTTATAAGCTAAGATTGCATTGAGGCAAGTATCAACACTACAATTTCCTGCTGCTAAAGAACGGATCGTTCCTAAAGCTTCCGTTTCAAGGCAACGGAAATGCTCCGCGTCATTGTTTGAGACACCTTTTTTAATGCGTCTTTCTGCTTCTGGGATGCGAATAGCAGCATATAAGCCATTATGCCCTATATAATTCTGTCCCATGCGAACCCATGCTTGGCGTAGATAAGAGGCTGTATCAACTGAATTGATGCCTACTTGGATGAAATCATTTATAGCATCAAGACGAGCGACACCAAAGAGATGTAGCTTTACATGAGTTGGTATTGCTTGCCGAATGGCTTGAGCAATTTCTAGAATATCTCTTGTTCTGCTGCGTACCTGTCCCCCGATTGCTAAATAGTTATAACCCATAGCGACATACTGAGTAGCAGCGTCTGCGTATTGTTGTGGTGTTAACCCTTGAAGTGCCCCTATTGGCTCCCATTTCAATCCGCGCTGTTTGTGTTCTCGCAAGAAGGCTTCGGCGTTATACACTGTCAAATCGTATCGATAACGCTTACCTTCATCATCTGCTGCACCAAACAGCAGATGATCAATTGACACACCATAATCAAAATTGAGTTGAGTATAATAATCCAGAATTTCATCTGTGCTATAAGGCGGTTCTGGTTGCAGAAGATAGCTAAATGCACCACAATCGCCTAATACAGGGAACTCTGCTGGTACACGTAGATGCCGATGAATACCATATTGCCTAATCTGCTGAATTTTGTTTTGAGAACTCTCAGCTACAGCACGTGAGACTAATAAACCATCATAGTTAGGCGTGGAATACATTTGGTGTGCGTATACTTGATTTGACCAGGCACTACTTCCACCCGCATGAGTATCGGTCGAAAAATCATAGTCGGGATCAACCATGTCATCCCAATCTGGAATAAAGAAACGTAATGATTTTTGATTAGACTTTGTACGCCAACTATCAGGCAAATGAATTACAAAATCCACTTTTTCGAGGCGCGATCTCACTTTAGGCTTGTTGATCTTGGGTGGTGCCGGTTCATCCAATAACGCAAGCAAATCTGTTTGTTCATCCGTAATCGCGGACCAGAAGGTCTCACCATCTGTTGCCAAATGTCGTAACATACGCCCAACTAACTCACCTTTCAGCCCAACAAGTCCGCATCGAAATCGTTTGGCATCAAAGTTCGTTAATGCTACGATACGCACACTCGGTTGAGTTGGTATCTTTTTGATAGATGCAGTACTGGCGAGAAAGAGAGTTGGCCCACCAAAGTTAACTTTACCGTCCAATTGAATTGAACGTAGATATTGCTCACCCAATGCGATAATAATAAGATCAGCAGGTTGCTTCAATAACTCATGAACATCCGCGGGAATATGTAAATGATTTGACCATTCAATGATTTGGCTCAATTTCATCGTTTGGAAAGTACATTCATAGGGAGCAATTTTTGTGTCACCAGTGATTAGTCCATATCCAGCTGAGACAATTCGTAAATCTATGTCATAGCTATCTATTTCTCGCAGTAAATTCACTCCTCGCATTAAACGTAAGTGTTGTTGACCTGTGTACATTTCTTCGGCACGAGTAATATATTCATTGAGTTCAATTTCGCGCTCTTTAAATGCAGTGGTATCAATCAAACGAAAATCATTTTCGACAAGTTGATTTTCAGCAGTATGCTGTTTATCACCTGTGCAGGATGTTAGGATGATAATCTTATGACGGGAAGAAGACATAGAGAGTTTTTACCCATACAATTCAAAAATAGCGCATGATGATACTAATTTTCTCTACACTAGAGAAGATTGAAAACCGATTTAGAGCTGACCCGCTGTCATAATATATGTCATTTTAGACTCGGTATCTACGTTTTGGGCAAATGTGATGAGTCTTAACGGTTCGTCGAAATGAATATATCATGCAGTTCGATAAGGTGATGCTGTTAAGCAATCCATTTGCCGCACTGCGTGCGGCTGGTCGGCATGGTTGACCGTGCCGACGCGCTGGACGACACCCGTAGGGTCGTTCAGCGGTGCTGCGCGTGAGCGCGGCGCATCAGCCTCACGGGCGCTTGACGTGCCAGCGTTTTAGCTGGCGACCACC
>Ga0335394_10001055_pt1 | contig 30708 bp, 38 predicted proteins | sample MAT03_FD_205741 | JGI IMG/M metagenome (GOLD analysis project Ga0335394, IMG submission 205741) | Freshwater microbial communities from Lake Fryxell liftoff mats and glacier meltwater in Antarctica - MAT-03 (spades assembly) (version 2) ...
CTTGACAAATATTGGTTAGTTAAGGCATGATTGAGAGCGCGAAAAGAAAGGGGAATTAGCTCAGTTGGTAGAGCACTACAATGGCATTGTAGGGGTCAGCGGTTCGAGCCCGCTATTCTCCATAAACAAAACCAGTTAACACAGCGGGTTTTTGTTGTTTCTCTAAGAAAAACTGTAAATCTGCTATTCTCAATTAGGGGTGACAATCAGTGACAATCCCAGCCACTCAATGCGATAAATCTGCGATATGCCAAAAGGCTCCGTAAATATAGAAGTTTTCAAGGATCGGCTAAGGTTGGCGTGGTCATGGGAGGGCAAACGTTTCTGGCTCTACATTGGGCTGCCAGATACCAAACCTAACCGCAAGGCAGCCGAAATCAAAGCCCGCCAAATTGAACTTGACATCGCCAGTGGCAACTTTGACCCTTCCCTGGTCAAGTACAAGCCCCAGAAACAAGAATCAATCTCTGTTGCTGAGTTGTTTGACCAATTTGTCGAATATAAACGCCGATCCATCTCAATCGGTGGATTGACTAAATATCTTGCGTTACAAAAACACGTTTCTGTGTTTTTCAAGAACAAAACAACAATTTCTGTTTCTGAAAGTGTTGCTGAGAAATTTAGAGACTGGTTGGCGTCTGGAGGCTGCGGAACACAGAAACTTCAACCCTTGACGGTACATGAACGGATTGTGTTAATGAACGCTTGCTGGGAGTGGGCAAGAAAAAAGAAGCTAGTTACCGAAAATCCTTGGGCTGATGTTCGCGTGATTGTCGCGCCCAAACAGCCCCCAAAGCCGTTCACGCTTACAGAAATTGGTTTGATAATTCAGAAATTTCGTTCTGACCCAAATCTGAAACACTACGCAGACTATGTGGAGTTTAAGTTCGGTGTCGGTCTTCGTACTGGGGAAGCAGCAGCATTGCGATGGCAACACTGTTCGACCGAGTGCGATCGAATTTGGATCGGAGAAAGTTTGAGCAATGGCGTTCGCAACGGCACCAAAACTAATAAGGCCCGTACAGTGCCGCTAACTCCCCGATTACAACAACTACTCCTCGATCGCCGAAGAGATAATTCGCAACCGGAACAGCCGATTTTTACCAGCACAAACGGCTGTGCGATCGACTCCAAGAATTTCTGTAAGCGCTACTGGAAACCAGCGCTTGCTGAATTAGGGATTGATTATCGGAAACCGTATAACACCCGACATACTTTGATTTCGCATGGGTTGGAATCTGGCATGAATCCGGTCGCTATAGCAGCCCTCACTGGCCACAATGTCCGCACTTTGTATGAAAACTATGCTGGACTCGTTAACCCACCACGGCTACCCGATTTCCTCCCGTCTTTCGACCCGGTTTTGGACCCGGTTTTAGAGGCTGATTCTCCGGTCGATCGCTCAGATACCTCTCCATAAATCTTTGATGGTCTGGATGGCTTATATCCCCATTGCAACTTATTAATTGATCTAAAAGAACAGAATTATATAGAACTTTCCCGCTAGGATTTCTCCCCCAGTGAATCCCTTCTATAAGTCTGTTTTGTTGCCTGTAACGCAGAAGGGTTCGATCGCTACAATTGAGGATTTTACAAGCAGTTTTTGCATCACAAAAGTTGTTCACGTTCACTTGGTTTAACTCCCAATAACCCTTTGATTACATTGTCTTTAATCATGTTTTGACGCATCATTTCAGTAAGCAAAATGTGCGATTCGACTGCTGAAAGCTCTTTAACTTCTTCACTGAAAACTTTCAGACGAAAATCCTGTTCAGTCGTTATTTTCATCCACTCTTTGTCCATTTTTAGCCTCAATAATTTCACTTATTCTGTCTCGTACAAGCTTCTCTTGAGTTTCAAGCCAGCGCTCGATCGCCTCTTGGCTATATTTAGTTCCCGGTGCCTTCCACGCATAGAGTTGACTAATCAGACTTTGCATCTGCTCAGGATAAAATTCATTCCACCAAACTGTGGCTATCTCTCTGATTTTTTTCCCGTCTTCTTTACTGATTACTTCCTGTTCTATTGCTGTGGATTCGACTGCCGATTTCGATTCAGGTTCAGGTTCAGGTTCAGGTTCAGGTTCAGGTTCAGGTTCAGGTGTGGGTGCTGTAGTTGTGGTAGGGGAGAGCAATGCAGTGAAAGCTGATTTTTCGGCTTCGGTCAGGCTGGCCCAGACTTTTTGCCGATCGGCGGCACCAGCGCTGCAAACTTCCTTCAGCAGTTTTTGGATATCTTGGGCAAACTGAGAATCATTTTCGGCGATCGCATACCTGATGAATCCAATCAGCTCTGCCTCTTCTGCCTCTGCCTCTGTCTCTGCTTCTGTTTCTTCTGGTTGATCAACTTTGCAATTATCAGGTTGATCACTCTGAAAATCTTGGTGTGTATGGATTTGAGCCGGGTGATCAACCTGCTCAACTTTGTCTCCCAAACTATCGGAATTTTCAGGGTGAAGTTCTGAGCTCTGGCTGTTGTGGTCAGCGTTGGCTACCCCTGCTGTCTCTGTTTGGGCAAAAATATCTTTTTTTGGTGTTTTTGGTAGTTCATGTTGATCCACTTGTTGAGTCTGATTTTCAAAAGCTTGCTGGGATTGGATTTCAGCTTGCACATCTTCAGCGCCATCCTCATGATCAACCCCCCTTTTTTCAGTGTTGGTTGTTGTTCCAGATTCAGAATCTGATTCTGGATCAGGCTCAGGTTTGCACCAAACTCGGCAGCGCTTGCCTGCCACTGTACGGAAATTTTTCTGCCAGCCCAAAAGTTTCAGGATGCTAGCGACTCTCATCTGGTGCGATCGCTCTTGCCGGCTCAAATCAACTTGAAGATGATTGAGCAGATCGCCCATCAGCAACCATTCCCGATATTCGGTGTAATTGGTGATTGTATCCATCCAAGGATCGGATGTTTGGAATTCTCCAGCTATAGTTTCTGCCTTTTCTTCATCTTCATAATCTAGCCACCATTGCTCCCCAGATTTATAGGCGAGCACTGCTGCTGCCCAAATTGCATCGCGCTCTTTTCTGAGCATTTTGGTATTGATCCGTTTCTTTACCGGGATTATCCAAAATCGCCGGTTGCCAGTTTCATCTGAGAGAAACTCATCCTTGTTCGTGGTCGCGACGATGATGCTGGCTCTGGCAAAGTCTTGAGTATCGCGACAGTACGGGGGACGGACGGCATCGATCGAACTTGAGAGAAAAGCTTTGGTCTGGGAAACATCGCGCCGTTTGAAAATTGACTCAAGCTCTGACCACTCAATGAACCAGGAACGATGGAGTTTGAGCCGTTCATCTTTGTCTGACACAGCTCCGAGAGAGTCATCGAAATAGTCACCAGCAAGGATTTTAAAAAATGTGGATTTTTTAAAACCTTGCTTGCCTTGCAAGATGAGCGCTGTGTCTAATTTGCATCCCGGAGAAAGCGCACGGGCAACGGCGCCAATCAGACTTTTCCTGACAAAAGTTTGATAAATGGGTTCAGAAACACCAAAATATCTCTCTGCCATATTATCCAAAATCGATGTATTCTCCGGTGTTGGTAGCCCATTTAAATAATCTTCAATGGGTGAATACTGATTTTCTTCAGCTATTTCTGTGAGGATATCTTGAATGTCTTCTTTTGAGGATTTTACAAGAATGGAATGTCTTGTTGCGAGTTGAATTTTTGCCCGATCGAGTGATACAGGCTTACCATCGATTTCAATCCGTTTACTCAGTTTGTTGAGTCTAATTCGTTTGCCAAAATGTCTTGCCAGTTTCTTATAATCCTGGATCATTTTGTCATCTGAATTGAAAATGTTAAACTCAGATTTAGATTCTGATAATGATTCAGATTCTGATAATGATTCAGATTCTGATAATGATGGTTGCTGAAATTTAAGAAATCGCCAGTATTCACCTTTGATGCAGCTTTGTACGCCATCAAAATAATATTTTGAGATACTGGCGATCGGGTTTGGGTTCGATTGAACTGCATAACTCCAGATTTGCTCCCACTCTTGTTCATCCCATCCACCACCAGGGGAACAACGCCGACAGGCATCAAGAAATAGGGTATAGGCATCCTCATTAGTGCTTTGTCCCAGCCGTACAAACTCTGCCTGAACTCCCAGCAAATCCCGTGCCAGTGTTGCCATTGAGGTATTTCTGAGAGTTGCTACCCCATTCAAAAATTCCTTATTAGTTTTCCCTAAAGCGCACTGTAGGGAAATTGGTATTGGTACAGGAACAGTGATATCTTTGTATTTTGGTAGATCTGTCGGTAAATCTATCGGTTCAGTAGATACCTGGTATGTCGTTTGTACAGCCGTAGCTGTAGTTGTAGCTGTAGCCGTATTAGAAGCTCTTGCGAAAGGCAACAAGGGAGACGGGGAAGAGAGGTCTTGTTGGTACTGTTGCTCAAGTTCTTGTTGTTTCCTCAACAACATTTCTTGGTAGAGAGCAAGAAGTCGATCGCGCAAATCACTGTAGCTATATCTCAGACCGGACTCACCAACAATTTCGGTTTTTCTGGGTTCGCGATCGGGCTTAACGTGCCAGGCACCGGCCAAGCGAAAAACACGGCTAGGATTTTTATTACTTTGATCGGCTTCCATCACTTGGATAAGAAGTATTTGCAGTTCCCGCCATTGTTCCGGTGCGATCGGCTCATCAAATACCCAGTACGGCTGCATTGATTTATCGCCACTGTAGACCGTGAAAGTTGGTTCGACAAACCCAATTTCACTCCATTTTTCAAATTGTTCGGCTAGTGGGATATCGTCCCATTCGCAGAAAATGGCACAGCACTGTTTGATGTCGGCATCAGTGTGTCCGGTACATGATGCACCGTTGACGACAACGTAGACACCACGCCCGTCTGCTTGATAATTTTCTGTTTTTTCCCAGTCCAGACCATTTTCTTTGCGACCTTTATCGTTTTTCTTACGATCGTCCGAGCTGTGATAGAAAAATCTCAAGAAAGCTTCACCTGGCTTGTATCCCAAGTAGCTCAGGTGTTTTTCTGCTAAGTCGCGATCGATTTCGATTCTCATGATTTTGTAACTCCTGATACTCCTGATTTTTGCAGTGATTTGATGAGGGTTTGCAATTTCGAGCGCAGGCGTTTAATTTCTGAATCAAGTCGCCTGCGCTCTTGCTCTAAATCCGCTATTTTTTGTTCCAGACGAGTTATTTTGCTTTGATCGTCTGGCCCTGGTCGTAGCTTGCGGGGCGCGAACGCGCCATCGGCTTCACATTCACAGCAAAACCCGTTCGTTAACTTGCCAAAACGACGTTTACCATCTTTGTGATAGTTGGTACGGCACCATCCGTTTTGTGTCATAGATCTCTGAAATCTGAGTTTTAGTTTTCTGTGTTTTCTTGAGACAAGTATTGAGAAAAATAAAGAATTAACGCTGCTTCAACCAAAGACCCTACAGAAATTCTTTTATTGGCAGCAAACAGGCGAACTTTTAGATCGAGTTCTTCGGAAATCGATAGGGTACGTTTGGTTTTTTTGACTTTTTTAACCAAATTTACTTTTTCGACCAAAACTGTTGAGCTTAAAGAATCTGTCATCATAAAAACCTCGGTAAGTGTGAAATTTGGTGGCTCCTTCACGGCAAAACAATTGAATTTGAATTTTTTTGCAGTGTGGTATGGTTGCCCCTGCATCGTGAAATATGTCAAGCTCGTGAAAGAGTAATGTAGCTTTGCCAATATATGGCGAGCTTGTTAGGCTAAAGCAATGTAAAGCGTGAACTAAGAACTGTTTCAACGTCAGTAACAGGCAAAGAACACCGCGTAGCATTTCAGGGTGTGGTGACTCAAAAAACCTAGTCAGTTCAGACTTGGCTGGTCAGAACCAGAAAGAACGGCTTACTTGATTTTTCTTGCAAGCCTTATGCCTTTAGGTAGGCTGAGGTTCCTGACGACCCAAAAACGTAGTCAAAGTCAATTAACGCTTAGGCTGGTAACACAGCTTGAGTTTGCTTATTGAAACCCCGTGTCTTTAGACCGGATTCTTGGTAAGTCACTTGCCATCTGTATTTACCAATATACCTTATTTACCAAATATGGAAAGCATTGAGAACATCAATTTTTGTATGTTGGAGGCCCAACATCATCACCAAAAACATCGGATGGACGTACAGGCCAGGGAAAAATTTGCTGAAGTAATCTCCGAAATGCGTGCAGGTAGGTCGTATCGAGCCTTTGCTAGGCTACTTGGGGTATCTCACCCCACAATCAAAGCTTGGGAAAATTTGGATGGAGTTCCCGATCAAGAAAATCTAGAGCGTGTAGCTTCGCTTAGGGGTGAATCTCTTGAACAATTTAAAGAATTTCTAGGCGGAAGCAGAACACCAACCAGATTACAAAATCTTTTACAGCAAGTTCGTACCATTCCAGATGCTGAGCTTGCTGTGGTTTTGCGCGTAATCGCCGATCGCATTGAAAATTCTTAATAACATTATTTACCAATGATGGTAAATAATGTTATAGTTGGTAAATAACTTTCCACAAGCGTTTACCAGTGTTTACCAATGGCAAAATTACCGACAACGTTTACAAGCCTTGATTTAACTGGATTTGAGTTCGATCGAAGTCAACATTACCCAGGAATCAACCGAGAAATGGTGGATTTTGCGTGTGCCGTACTTCAGAAAAACCGTGTAGGGGTAGCAGTCCGCAGTGTCAACGCAGCCCTCAAAGAAATCTACGGAGTCGGAGGCAGCACCGACGTAATATGCAAACTGGTTCGAGAATGGCGGACTGAAAATCTGTCGCTGATGAGACAAGGAAAAAGTGAGAAGGATTTAGCAACCGCACTTTTAGAGGCTGCGGATGATGGTTTATTGGAAGAGTCAGAAATTCCTGAAGAAATTTTAACAGTTTCTCGGCAAATGGCGATCGCAACGTATCGGCTCGCTTACCAAAAAGCTGATACGAGTGTGAGTGGCGATCGCATGAAACAGTTAGTTCAGCAAAATGAAATCCTTCAGCAACAACTCCAATCGTTCCCGAAACTGGAAATGGAGCTGAATTTCTACAAATCTGAGTACGAACGCCAACGAAACGAACTTCGTGAAGCGTACATGAATCTCAACAAACAAAAGTTGACGGATTCTGAAGAATTTCGGACTCAGTTGGATTCCTTACAAGCCGATCGAAACGAATTGCAAGCAAAACTTACAGTTGCCGAAAGAAGGTTGGCAGAAGTCGCAGAAATGGAATCTGCGTCGCGCGATCGACTTTCCGAAATCTCCCGACTCAGTGGTCAAATTGAGGCACGGGAACGGGAAATATCATCGCTACACTCTCAAATACAAAGTCTTCAAAATCAAGTAGGGGAAAAGCAAGTTCTTGAATCTCAACTAGAAGTTGTTCGATCGCAACTTAAAGATGCTTCAGAAACAATCACCCGTTTACAAGCTCAACAGAAAACGAGTGGAGCTTTAGAGGTGGATAGTGATGTTTTCCTCGAAAACGAGACGTTGCATGGTGATTTAGACCAAGCAATGAGAGAAATTGAAGAATTGAAAGCTCAACTTGCTGAATTTAAAAGTCGAGAGCAAAAGTCAGAGTCAGAGCCAGTGACCGTTGGCGAAGCCCTCGTAGACGATCGACCATTAGCTAAAGGTAAAAAGAAAGCAGTTGCTGCTCCGCTTTAAGGTAGGGATTTACTGAGGTTTTTATGAAACTTACGCAGACGAAGCAATGCAAAACCTGTCCCTGGAAAGCTAACAGCACGGTAGCAGATATCCCGAATTACAGCATCGATCGACACAAAAACTTGATAAATACCATTGCCGATGATACGGGCAATTTATCAAAAATCAATGAACCGCTCAAGATAATGGCTTGTCACTATTCCACCGACAATAAAGAATCTGCGTGCATTGGTGGCTTCACAACCAAATAGGAAGCGGGAATAACATCCCGCTGCGGATGCAGATGATGTACTGCGAAAATGCTAAGGAAATTGAGATGGACGGTCAACAGAAACATTGTTTCTCAGAAACTTTTTCTTGAGAAAGTTCTTGAGAAACCAGTAACAAGAAACAAATCAAGAACCAAAAAACTCAGTAACAGTTAATGTTTCTGTTACTGAGTGAGAGGGAGAACGGGTATTAGTCTTGAGTGGGTGATTCAAGACATGAAGCTTCGACAAAAACTGGGTAATTAGTAACTGGTAATTGGGTTAAGAACATGATCAACCAAAAGGAAGAAATTCAACTAATGTTATCGGCACGATTCCCTCTGTTGTGGGTAGTCTCGCCAGAAGAGGAAACAGCAGAGGAAATGCTATGCGATGCAGTTTTGGCAAAGAAAGGGCAAATCTATTTTTGGGACTTTGCCCGTGGGTGGAAAGATTCGGGCGCGGGGAAAGGCAACCCGATGCAGGGATTGGAACGCATTATCAAAGCTCCATCCGACACACCCTCTGTGTTTGTGATGAAAGATTTGGCGACTTTGATAGCGCCGGGGGCAAATGGACAGATAGCAAGCAACCAACTAGCGATCGTCCGGGAAATCAAAAATCTGGCATGGCAACTTGCTCGCGATCGTCGGACTCTGGTTATTCTTTCAGACCAACTCCGACTGCCCCAAGAACTGCGCGAGGAAACGACAGTCATAGATTTTTCCTTGCCGACCATCGAGGAGATATCAAAGTTGATCGATCGTCTCGTAGGCAAGAAGATAAAGCTAGCGGAACAAGAGCGGGAACAGTTGGAAAAAGCCTGTCAGGGTTTGACTCGGTGCCGAATTTCCCGCGTCCTCGCAAAGTGCTTAGTGTCTGGAAGAGTCGATAGTAGTGCACTGGCTGCTGTCATCGAGGAGAAACGCCAAACAATCCGCGAGACTGGCATCCTCGAATTTATCCCGCTTCAATCAGGTCTAGAGTCGGTCGGCGGACTCGAAAATCTCAAGCAATGGGTCAAACTCCGATCGCACTCTTTCACTGACGAAGCCCGTGAATATGGACTTCCCAATCCCAAGGGTGTTTTGCTCGCCGGCATTCAGGGTACCGGAAAAAGTCTACTGGCTAAGACGATCGCTGCTGAATGGAAACTCCCGCTGCTGCGCCTCGATGTCGGTCGGGTCTTTGGCAGCATGGTCGGGGAAAGTGAGAACCGCATCAGGCAGGTCATTAAGTTGGCAGAGGCGATCGCACCGGTGATTTTTTTCATAGATGAGGTCGATAAAGCGTTCGTCAACATAGCTAGCGGCATGGATGGAGATTCGGGAACAAGTCAGCGGGTCTTTGGAACACTGCTGACCTGGATGCAAGAGAAAACCGCGCCAGTGTTTGTGGTGATGACCGCGAACCGAGCCGAAGTTTTGCCCGCCGAGTTGATTCGGAAAGGACGGATCGATGAGGTGTTCTGGGTTGATCTGCCGAACTTGTCAGAGCGGGAAGCAATTTTCCGAGTTCACCTCACCCGCGTCCGACCCGATCGAGTCAAGTCGGGAGATTTCGATTTGCAGGTGCTGGCACAGCGCTCGAAAGATTTTTCCGGTGCAGAGATTGAGCAAGTTATCTACGAGGCGATGCAAGAGGCTTTCAGTGCCGGTGAAGAATTCAGTCAGCGTGATTTGATGAAAGCGATCGCCAGTTGCGTCCCCCTGGCTCAGATTGCTCAGGCACAGATTGAGGATTTAAAAGCTTGGGCAAATCGATCGGGTGCTAAATCCGCCAGCATCCCCGACCTCCACATTGTCCCTCGGCCGTCACTTCTCCAGGTTGATGAAAATTAATCCGTTACCACGGCGAAGCTTTGGGGCGCGTGAATTTTCCTGTTTAAAAGCGCAATCAGCAAGTCGCTCTTGCTATGCAAGATAGAAGATGGAAGAAATTGAACTAGGCAAAGTATTTCTTAATCCAAATGTTAGAAGAGACGGATATATTCTCAGAAAATTAATTCTTAGAAATAAACGTCCTATTGGCTGCTGGAGTTACGGCAGATACGGAACCGATGACGGGCTTTTATGGCTGCGAAATTATACAGGCTATAACTCACCTGATGTTTCTATGGAGTTACAATCCGAAGAAATAGCATTAAAAATGGTTCGGAGAATTCTTGAGGAGTGGGATAAGCGTCCTAAATGGTTAAATTAAATGCTCAAGAATTGCTCACATAAATTGAGAAGAAATTATGGAACCGTGTTTTGTTCATCCTTTGTCAAGTTTGGAAACCGTTGATACTGAGGAAGGTAAAAAAGAAGTCATCAATTCTTGGGCATTTGCCTCAATAGTTTGGTCAGCAGTTTTGGACGGGAATTCAAATGCTATGACCATTACTCAAGAATTGTTTACTGATTCCAGTCAAATTCCTTTACTCATCTCTCGTTCCAAACAGGGAGATGAAACAGCAGTTAGGCAAGCGCTCGCCATTCTTGCATTTGGACTTGATGAAAAAATAGCAGAGGCATTTGGAAAGAAATGAGTCAGACAAATAAATGCAAAATCTGTGGCGGTCAATTACAATTTCTTGGTCAATTAGGACTTTTAAGACACTTGCAATGTAGAAATTGTGGGATGAGTTTTAGTAAAACTCCCAAAATAGTTCGAGATTCTTCCGATCGAATCATTTCTGTCAAATACTAAGAGAGAGACAGAAAGCGAGTCATGTAGTGCTCCGCTGTGGGGCAGTGATGTTTTCTTTTTGAAGGAATTGAGAAATGTTAAACACAGAAGAGCTAAAGAAGGGATTGCAACAGTGCACCGGAACTACTCAATACTTTCGGCATTCGTTGAGCAGGCTGCAATACACTGAGGGAATTCAGTATTTGGCAAAGAATGCTGAGTGTTATTGGTTAATTGATGCGATCGCCTCCTATCAACACCAATTAATCAAGAAAGAAAGTCTGCAAGAATTTCAACTTTGGCTCCTAGTTGTCGGCAATGACCATGAATTTATCAAACCTGCAAGCCATCAGGACGCAGTTTTGACCTGTTGGGAAGACACGCCGAAAGCTGGCGATAAACCAGTAGTTCGTCAGAATATCCCATTTACCGACTTTCCATTACCTGAAATGAAGCTGTACGTTCAGGAATTAATTCTTATGCTACCTGATGAGAATTAATTCTAATTGACTTCATTGCACTCAATTCAATAGTGCAATGAAGCAATGCTCCGCTTTTTGGTGTTAGTAGTTGGAATTTTAAGAAAATGAAACACATAGTTGTCCTGAACATAATTGATGAACCAAAACCTCATAAATCGATCGTCATTGAAGAACCGCCAATGATATTGACTCGGCGGGGAATGTTTTTCCTATTCACTCGAAAAATGTATTTCCCTAAAAGTGGCTGTACCAAATACATTTACAACGAAGTAAGTGGTTGTTCTTTGGCTTCAATTTCTACACCAGAAATCATTGACGAAGCTGAAGATACTAAGGAAAATGAAGAAATCAAGGAGATAGAAACAGAATGATAAATCCCGAAGATGAAGCAGAATATCAAGAATTTCGTCAACAATTCTTAGCAACTTTTGATGAAGCCGTTAGAAAGAAAACTAGCATTGTAGATTTTGCAGTTGAAATCATGACTGGCGCAATCATGAAGGAAAAAGTTTATGTAGCGATCGCATCAATGATGCTAGAACATTCAACTACTCTAAGAGGTCAAGACAAGATGGTTCTTTTAGAAAGATTTCTAGAAGAAGCTAGATCGGCTAATCCTGATATTTCTGTTGTTCAAGCAGCTCTACAACTCATCGTTAATGGATTAATTATCCATCAGGAAGGCTAACAAGCTATCACCTCTGACCAAAACTAACCAATCAATCAAGATGAACAACATAATGTTTGATTCTAATGACCGAATGCTTTCAACAATCATAGAATCAATCCAAAAGCTATTTAAGGAAGCAGAAACAAATAACTTGTCGGAGGTAGAATTTGCAGCACAAATCTGGAAAGGAGCCATCAACAGCGTTATTCCAGAAACCACTTTGGCATCAATATTATTTGAAAAAGCTGCTAAGGTGTCACCTGAAGAAACCTATCAAATGATTTACAAGTTAAAGTCTCAGTCTCTATTAGGAAAAGAAGAAGCGATTCGAGAGGCATTTACGCTAATCATCAAAGGTTTAGAGGTGATTAATGAAGAATCCATAATGAGACAAATCTGTGACAAAAATTAACAAATACAAAGCAGACGATCGGGTAGGACAACTGAAGTTATCGATCGCACTTCATCTTGTCCCCGATCTGCCTCCAATCCCCCATCAGGATTACCGACTGATTGTGGTTGACCCGCCCTGGGCTTACTCTCTCAGAGAAACCGATAAAACTCACCGGGGCAGGTGCAGCTACCCATCCATGACTGATGAAGAAATTCTGAAAATGCCGATCGGTGCGATCGCCAACACCAATTCGTACCTGCTGCTGTGGGTAACGAATAATCATCAATTTCTCGGTTTCCGGTGTCTCGAACGTTGGGGTTTCACCCATCGCAGCACATTTACTTGGGAGAAAGTGACGAAAGATGGCAGACCTCATGCCGGAATCGGTCACTACGGCCGAAACTGCACCGAACACTTTTTGGTTGGCACAAAGGGAAATCCTGGGAGCTTCACATCTCATGGATTAACCAATATCAACAACATCATCAGAGCGCCTAGACTGAAACATTCCCAGAAGCCGAAAGAGTTCTGGGTTATTGCCGATCGACTGGCAGAAAAACTCGAAAACTGTGAGAAATTGGGGAAATTGTCGCAACCATCAAGGATTGAGCTGTTTGCTAGGGAACAGCGCCCAAACTGGGATTGCTGGGGGGCTGAAGCTAATTAGTTTTTGCTTCGCTGTCGGGTACTGATTTGTCAACATCATCATCAAAGTGAAAAATATGGACTCTCAAGAAAATGTGACAGGTTTGGTTCCGGTATCCGATTTCTATGGCTATCAATTTGATGCGATAATCTCTGCGATCGAACAAGCCAAAATCCCCCACCAGATTGAATTCTTTATCTACAGAAAGGAAGCATTTCGGGTGTTTGTGTCTCCAGAAAATCTTGCAAGAACCGCAGATATCACCATCGCCATTGAGAAAAGCACCTCTGCCTATGACGAAGCGATCGCCATAGCAAAATACAATTCTTACAAGTTACAAGTCCCAACTCTTCCAACTAACTAATCAGTAGCGTGATACTGTCGCTCAGTATCACGCCCAAATGCTTCGCTTTAAAGTTTTGAATTAGTTTAACGCTGAGAAAGATGAACAACTTAGAAATGCAACAATCAAAGGGAGTTTGGACAACAGACGACGACAAATCAATACCCTTTGTCAAAGAAAGTTATGCAGTCATCAGTGATGAATTTAATAACTATTCGATAGAAATAACGAGATGGTCGAAAAATACCACAATTCAAATTTCTGTAGTTAGCGGGGATAGAGGAATTGATGATGAATGGGAAACACGATCGGTGACAGAGAAAATTTATAATTTAGCGAAATTACCTCATGCCGAGTTTGATGTGGAAAAAGCTGAATTGATTGAGAAAGCAATCAATTTTATCGAAGAATTGCATTCTTCAACCTGAATAGCCCAGTTTTATGTCCAGAATGCTTCGCTTTGAGGTTTGAGTTTTTAAGTTGAGGTATTGGATGAATAACTTAGAAATGGAACAATCACAGGGATTTTGGACAACAGATGAAGGCAAATCAATTCCATACACAAGAGAAAGTTGTCAACTTATCATCACTGATGATGACTGGAATGATTATTTTCTCCAAATAACTAGATGGCCGAAAACTACCACAATTGAAATTTCGGTAGTTAGTGGAGACGAAGGATTTGACGCAGAAACCAGATGGTCAAGTGAACAAATTTATCGCTTAGCAAAATTTCCCCATGCAGAGTTTGATTTGCGAAAAGATGAATTGATTGAGAAAGCGATCAAACTAGCTAACAAAAAGTTTGGCAGAGTAGTATAAAACCTCAATAGCGTTATCACTGGGTCGCTCCCAGTTTCACTCAATGTTTTACGTTCTAGTCAATGACAAAGGTATTGGTACTCACAGTGCCAACGAGATGTTAACTCTGGAAGAAATGCAAAATCTGGTAGGTATTGAAGGAAAGCCAGCTTACATCGAAGTGGCTTCTTATCGTAGCTATTCTGATAGCTCAATTGTCATGATTTGTGATGATGAGTTTTTAAGAAAAGGCTATAACCCAACTTGTTACACTGCCGAAGGGGATATAGTTCATGGGCAAGTGCTAATTTTGGGAACCGATCGAGCTAACGAAGATTTTGGTTTACTTACCTTGCAGCAAGTTGAAATTGTTAAACGAGAAACCAGATTGTATCTGCACAGTTAGTCAAAAAATCATGCTCCGCTTTTGGGGCATGATTCTTTGAACTTCACTAGAAACGGTAACAACTAATAGACATCTCCAAAATAGAAACTTTTGTAGTAAAATAGTATAAAGTTAGTTTTTTTACCACGAGAATATGAGTGACCTATTAAGTTATATTAAAAATCATCACCAAGAAACGCAGCGATTAGTAGGTGTAAAGTATGAGCAACTAGAACAATTAATAAAGCAGGCGATCACCTTACATCAGCAAAAGCAACAGGAGAGCCAAGCCTCGAAAGTTAGAATCATCAAGAAAGGGGGTGGTCGTAAGGTAAAGTTATCTAACGAAGAGCAAATTCTTTTAACTTTGACATATTTAAGACATTTAACAACATTTCAATTGTTAGGAATTCAATGGGAAGTCAGTGAGTCAACCGCCAACAATATATTTAATTACTGGTTTCCCATTCTCCAAGAACTCCTGCCGTCAAGTTTACTTGAACAGGTTAAAAAAAATGCAAGTGATTACGAGATAGTTCAAGAAATTTTAACCGATTATGAACTAATAGTAGATAGTGAAGAACAGCCAAGAGAGAGACCGGGAGAGTATGAAGAACAGAAAAAGTATTAAGGAGGGGAAGAAGAAAAGTCATACTTTTAAAAATCAAATTATTGTTTTGCCAGATGGTCAAGATATTGTTGATGTAATTGCAGGAAAACCAGGCCCAAAAAGTGACATAACTTTATTTCGTGAAAGTCAGAAAAAATTCGATCCCCATCAAAAATTTCAAGGTGATAAAGGTTATATTGGAGAACCATCCATTAAAACACCCACGAAAAAACCGAAAAAAGGAGAATTAACTCCGTCACAAATCGAAACCAACAAAAAAATGGCTTCCGACCGAATATTTGTCGAACATTTAATTCGTTTATTGAAAATATTCAGAGTTGCTTCTGAAAGATTTAGATTACATCCATCTAAATATGAACAAATAATTATGACCATATGTGGAATAGTGAGACTTCGGATAGGAGCCTTAGTTCTACCATTATAAAATATTTGACACAAACAGGTAGAATTTGATATGTATATCTACTATCTTTGGCATTATTGCTAACAGTAACTGTCTCAAAACCTGATTTTAACGTTGAAACTGAGGTCTGCTTGGAATGGCGTTCACCAGCTTGAAACTTAGTCACAGAAGTGTATTGAAAGTTTTTGGAGATGTCTATTTGCCTCCAAATAGTCCAATAGACAGCGGTTACGGTGTAGGAGTTGAAAGGGGCTGCTTGCTCGATCGCACTATATCTAACCTATCTCGATCGCTCGCCCGATCGCTCCAGCATCAACAGCCTGTTTGCGTCAGTCCCAAATTGCCATACTTTTGCACAAAAGAGCGTCCGATCCGGCTGTTAAAAGCACTCTGACCATAGGGGGTTGGCAGAGAGTTAAACTGCTGCTGTAGAGCCTCGTCTTTTTCTGTATACTGCACTCTACCTTCTAGCCGATCCTGCATTTCCAACACCAACTCATTGATTTCTTGTGGGGTGTTATCTACGACTTGAATGCCCCAGGAGTAAAGAAGTTTGCTGTTATCGTTGAAAAAGAATCGAGGAGCTAGTGCTTCTTCAAAGCTGAGATAGCGTCCTTCAAATTTAGACCAAGCGAGCTTGGGAATAAAAATATCCTGCTGACTTTGTACTGAACGTGCTGAAATGGGCCACATATTTGTTAAAACACAGGGGGTTCCAAAGAGGCCGGGAATACAGTTTAGACCTGAATTAGTCCCCAAGAAAAATCGACAGGAAGCACCTAAAAAAACATCCATCCAATCACTTTTTCTGTCAGTGTGAGCGTAGTCAATTACCTGCTTCATAGATGGCAAGGGTTTCATACTTGGATCGCCCATGCGGATGACCCAGCCGCCACGCGCTACGATCGACTCGATCGCTAATGAGTAAGTATCAACATCAGCACTGCGGTAGCTGATCGTTCCTTCTCCCCGGAAGCCATCTTCTCGGACGTGGAGACACACAAACCAAGCATTTTTAGGTACGCCGAGTTCTTGCAAGCAGTTCCATCCTCGCTCACAATCTGATGGCGATCGGATGAGCAATGGCGGGTGTGCCTCTGCTTCCCACTGTTTCTGAACTGCGGAGAAAGCATAACCTACATCTACCATCTGTCCTTTGGCAAGTTTGATGTGGTACAGGGTATATTCCAAACACCGCATAGTCTTCGCTAATGGCAGCAGACGATCGATCGCGGATGGGTCGGTGATAATGTGGAGATAGCGCCGCCAGTAGTTGAGCAAGCATGGATTGATGACTTGTTCGGGAGGCGCTAAAAGAATTGTATGGTATTGAGGTCGCCAGCCCAAAATACCCATTTTTATATAAATGTCTATATTGAGAGCTAGGTGGCCGATCGCTCCTAACCAAGGCCAATTTGTAAAATATTCGGGCGTGATGAAGCGGATACCCAATTTTCCGAGGGGATGCTTTTCAAGCTGAGAGTTATATATGTCGATCGCTCGTTCCGTCGAACTGATGGATTCGTGTAATTTGCCGACATCGTAAAAATTCCAGCCCATTTTCATGTGAGCTTCTACTAGCTTGAGGTAAGCTTCTCTCCAATCTGGTTTGAGGGCGATCGCTCTTTGGTAAATCTCAATTGCTTCTTCTAATTTGCCTTGCTGTATCAGTAAGTTTCCGAGGTTGAAAAGCGCCTCTAGCTCTATAGAGGGTTTTTTTTCCTTTTGAAGCCCCTCATCGAGTTCGGCTTGTTCAATCAGTAAGTTGACTAGGTTGATATGTGCTTCTTCTCGGTCAAAGTTGAGGGCGATCGCTTTTTGATAACTCTCAATTGCCTCTATCCGTCGGTTTTGGTGTGTTAATATTTTCCCTAATTGGCAGTGAAGCTCAGCATTTTCGGGTGCGAGGTTAATGGCTTTGCGGGTTGTGGCGATCGCAACTTCAAGCTGCTGCTGTTTTGTCAGGGTTTCTGCTAAATTACGGTAGGAATCCTTAACTGATGGGTTGAGCTTCATCGCCTGACGGTAAAAGCTCTCAGCTTCATCCCACCGCTGCTGTTTTACCAAGGATTCCGCAGCTTGACAGTAGAAGAGGGCGGCTTCTTCACTAAAGCCCTGCTTCGATAGAGCTTCCCCTAAGCTGCTGTAAAATCTATAAAAATCTGGGGAAAGCTCAATGGCGCGGCGGTAGGAGGCGATCGCATCTTCCCACCGATTCAGTTTTGCCAAGGCTTCCCCTAAATGGTAATAAGACCAAACCGAGTTAGGGTTTAGTTGAATAGCGCGATCGTAGGAAGTAACTGCTTCATCCCACCGGCCGAGTTTAGCTAAGGTTTCCCCCAAGTTATGGTGAGACAAATAAAAGTTGGGGTTTAGCTCAATTGCTTGGCGGTAAGATGCGATCGCGTCTTCTAGTTTCCCTTCCTGCCTAAGTTTGTTGGCTGTTTGAAAATAACTTTCTGTCATCACTTACCGAACTATCCTCTATTGCTTCTGGCAATGAACCTTTCATTAATCCATCCAGAATACAATGACAGATGCACAAATGGGTAATTTCTGCAAATCCATAGGCCATCGTCGGGACATAAAAGTTGATGTCCCCTAGTTGACGCAGGGGGTTATCTGGCTGAAAAGCTGAAAGGGTGATAACATGACAACCCATTTTAGCCGCTTGATTTGCCCCAGCTAGGATATTAGCTGATTTTCCAGAACTGCTAATGGCAAATACAATATCTCCCGCTTGGGCAAAGGTGGCAATGGGTTTACTGAAAACTTGTTCGTAGCCGAAATCGTTGCTGATGCAGGTGAGGAGGGCACCGTCGTTGAAAGCCATTGCCGGAAAGCTTCCATTCCGCCAGTAATCTATTGCTTGGTGACTTGCTACTGCTGCACTGCCACCATTGCCAATAAAAATTACTTTTTTCTGTTGCTGGCTTTGTTGAGAAACTAAAGCTGCCGCCCGACTAATTGCTTCGGGAAAGGTGAGGGGCCCAGATGATTTGTCAGTCGCTTCAAAGCTTTCGCTTAAAGTTGCAAGTTGACGGAAGTAGTCGGTGGCAAAAGGGAGTTGTGAGGGTAATGTTTGCATGAGTTAAATTTTTAGCTTTTGTTTTCAATTAATGAGGAATTACCCAAGTTACATTTTTAGTGTTGAACTCCTGCCAAGCTGCGGTAAGTTCAGGAGACGCGATCGCCTCTACGACTTGTGGTAACCAGAGTCGAATTTTAGGAATAAGAGGCACTTGAATTAATTGCTCAAATGCAAACAGTCCGAGGGCTTGCCCTTCTGTCAATTTTAATTGACTAACATTCACTGTTAAGGGGGTAATAAAGATATATGTTATCAGCAATTGGTCTAGTTCTTCCCATGTCAGCACATATTTAATTTCCTCTGGTGTCCAGGTTAGCTCTTCTTCGAGTTCTCGCCGGATAGCTTCGGCTGGGGTTTCTCCAGAATCGACAGAACCGCCAAATAAACCCCAATAATTGGGGTAAATTATATCTGGTATGTTGTCTCGGTGTTGCAGCAACAGGCGATGACCCTGGTAGATGAAGGCATGGGAAACTTGACGGAGTTCTGACACCATAAAAGCTAGTTTTTCCCTAAATACTGAAACCAAGCTTGGGTGGCTTCCTGAATGGAATCAGGTGTCCAGACTGGTGCTTCTCGCCAGAGGTTGATGTTTGCCAACATCTGGGCTACCCCTTCTGGGAAAGGAACTTTTGGCTCCCATTTCAGGAGAGTTTGGGCTTTGGTGATGTCTCCCCAAGTGCAGTCTGGTTCTCCGGGGCGTTTGGGGATGTGGACGATGGGGCCGCCTAATAGTTCCACTAATGTTAGGACACTTTGGGGGTTGCCGGAGCCGATGTTGATGATTTCATCCGTTACATCCGATGCTGCTGCGGTGACAAAGGCTTCTACTACATCGCTGACGAAGGTGAAGTCTCTGGTTTGGGTGCCGTCTCCGACGAGGGTGAATGGTTTTCCTGCTAATTTTTGAGCTAAGAAGACTCCGAAAACAGCACCGTAGGCCCCTGTAGTTCTGGAACGCGGCCCATAGACGTTAAATAAGCGCAGGGAGATGGCGGGGAGTTTGTACACTTTTGCCCAGTGCATGACCATTTGCTCGCCTAAATACTTGGTCAGGCCATAGGGGTGTTCGGGAGCGCAGGGATAGGTTTCGGGTGTGGGATATTGGTCGGGGATGCCGTAGCAGGTGGAAGATGCTGTGTAAAGGAACCGTTGGATTTTGGCGTGGCGGCAAGCGTCTAGCAGGGCAAAGGTTCCGTGAACGTTGGAGTGGTAGTATTGGCTGGGGTTTTGAATGGACGGCACGAGGTCGGCCATGCCTGCTAGGTGGAATACCCAGTCTATTCCTTCTAGGGTTGAGGGTGCGATCGTGGCTACGTCTTGCTCTAGGAAGTTAAAGGTTGTGTAGGTTTTGGCTTGTTCTAGGTTGGCGAGGCGGCCTACAATTAGGCTGTCGAGGCCTGTGACGGTGTGGCCGAGGGAAAGCAGGCGATCGCACAGGTGGCTACCGATGAAGCCGGCGGCACCGGTTACTAAACAGCGTTTGGGGTTACTCAATTATGTCCTCCATCAATTACCAAAATAAACTTCAATTAACAGGCAATACTTAGCTAATATTTTTAGCGTCTTTCTGCCTATCTGGAAACCGCATCAAAAATTTTCTCTAAATCATTTTCATGCTTTTCTGAATGAATCATATCGCGATTCTTGTAATTTTCAAATAACTCAAACATTTTGTCTAGTGCATTTCTTTCATCGGCTGAATGGAAGAGTATTATATTAGCCCATGATTGTCTTGTTTTAACTGGATATATCGAGCGAATCCATTGTAAAAAATCCTCAAACTCTTTCTCTTCTTGAGTTTTTTGTAACCCCATTTCAAGGCGAGCAAAGCCATATCCGTGATAGAATGATTGAAAATCAAAAATTGAGTGTTTTGCTAAGTACATAGTAGGTCTCTTTTTGATTTCTTGTAAAAGAGCGTAAAAATCCAGCATATAAACTCCTTTGGAAAATAGGTGTTTCTTTACCTACAGGACTTACGCAAAAAGAACATATTTTTGTCATTGCGAAGCATCCGAAGCAATCCCAAACCCTTGCTACGCCGTTACAATGCGTAAGTCCTGACCTGGTTTATTTTATTGTAGCATAGACCAAGCTAGAACGGCTCGTCTTGAACAAGATTAAGTTGATTTCCTGAACAGACTACTAAATCATTTAGCCATTGTTCTAAAGATTTTCCTTGAGGATAAATATTATCAAAAACCATTTGCTCCTTGTTGATTTCAATGACGATAGCTTCGTGAAAACCATTGGTGGCAATTTGCTGATTTGTCCCATCATCCCAGATTAATCCTAATACACCATTCCTCCCATTAGTCTCTAGTCTGATATGTCTTCCAACCATGTTTCTTAGACTCATCTCTGTTTTAACTAGATGGGCGCATTGTTCGCAAGTGCCTATCTTGTCTAACTGGAGACTTGTTATGAGTGTATTTATAAAGCTTTCAGTTGCTCCTTGTACTACAGATGTAAGGATAATGCTAATCAATCCGCCGGAAACTAGGAACTCTAAAGCGAGTAGAGTATTCCACTCCATACTAGCAAGGGAGCGATATTCCTTGCTCGGACATTCCCACTACGACTAAATCAATATCAGATTTGTCATGCCAAGGGCAATCGCTAACTAGGGTTAATGGAATAAGCAGGCGATCGCACAAGTGGCTACCGATGAAGCCAGCAGCGCCTGTTACTAAGCAGTGTTTAGAATTAGTCAATTGCTCTCTCTATGTGTAGGGTTGACTCAGGATAAAATTGCAATCTTTACAGGTAGAATATAGCTTCTGCATTTTGAGGCTAATATTCTTACCTGTCTCATAAGTGAATGGCATCAATATATCACAGCTTTCTGCTATGTCTTTCGGGTTTACTATTGGAATATTACTGATGTGATGTCCTATTCTTTCGTTGTCTTCATCTATAAAAAGACTTGGGGGCGTTGACAACTGACTATAAATCCAAATTCCTGATATCCCTGTTCCAAAAATAGCATATCTGCGATTGTAAGTAACTTTTTCAAACTCTTTTAATGTTTTTCCTAACCATTCAAAATAGCTATCCGATCTCACGCTTTCTGAATCACAATCACTCTCGCTTGGCTCACAACCATTAGTTTCACGTTTTAGCAATAATGTAATACAGTTATGAGTCCATTTAGCTCCATCCAGAACTTTTACTAATCCAGTAGCTTTACTCAGCTTAAGCAGACCAGACTTTGTGAAATGTGAGCAATGATCTATAACAGCTAAATCAAATGGCATTGTGTGAATATTAGGAACTTGTATCAGAAACAAACCATCCTCCGTAAGGTAATCCATTATTTGATTTAAAAAATCTCTTGGTTCTGCTATATGCTCAAGGCTGTGCCACAGAATAATTAGGTCAAATTTCTGAACTGGTATATCTTTAAAATTACCCACATAAAAATCTTCAACGCCTGATATCTTTAACACATCTTCTTTGAATTTGTCGTGAATATCAAATGCAAATAATTTCCAGTTTTTCAATAGTTGACTAGCGGATTTCAAAGCTGTTCCATTGCCTGTGCCAATATCTAGTAACTTCCCGGATTCTGGCAACAAAGAAATACATTGCTCCAAAGCATGATAACTTCTCGTTCTAGGACTTGCATCTTCTGGAAAAATAAGCTGTTCATCTCCTCTTGAGATATTATACGCATCATATTGATTGTACATGGAATCAATAAAAGAGCCTTCTGTCTGGGAATATTTTTTTTGTAGGTGATTGCAATTTTGACAATGATATATTTTGGCTGGCAAAGAGCAAAAATTTGGTTCTGACGTTATTGAGACTGGCTGAAGACCTATCAGTCCTAATTCCTTTACCCGATCGCTCCCGCAAAGATTGCAATTCATAAAATGTAGTTTTTCCTAATTTACCTGTGTAATTAGCGAAGTTTTTCTGGTGATTAATTTTAAGAACAAATAAAAAATAATCAAGATGACTCCGCCGAAAGCACAATTAACTTTCTATCTGTGCATCTTAACGTGAACGCACCCCAACACCCATCGCTATCAGGTAGTGAGCCATTGGATAATAGCCTGTGTGAATGACTTCATCGTTCATTGAAAACATGAAGACATTATGAAAGTATTCCTGCATGGTGGCTTTGAGAGTATCACCCGATTTTAAATTAATGTGACCCTCCTGACTCCACTTTGAGGCATAGGGGGATGCAGTTATATTGGGAGTACCAACGATAAAAATTCCATTTGGTTCCAACACACTACAAACTTTTTCCCAGAATAGATGTTCTTTCTCCGGCAAAAGATGTTCTATCATGTCAAGCGAATAGGCTGCATCATAGCTGCCCTCAAGCTCGTTTTCAGTGATATCTACTACCGAAAAAGTACAATTCAATCCTTCTGTTCTAGCGTGTTGAGTTGCCCATTCTATATACAGTGGATCGAAATCGACTCCATGTACAAATTCTACAGTTTGTAGGAGTACACGCACCCCAAATCCATCGCTACATCCCACTTCCAAAACTCTGGATTTACCAGTTAACATTTTTGAGCAAAATTTATATCTTGCCAAAAAGAATGTCAAGCGTCTGGGATCTGAACGCCAAGTGTGACTAGCACTCGGCCCCATTTGTACAGAACCTTTTTCTTGTAAAGTATCAAATTGTATTTGATACTGTGGTTCTTTTGTTTGTTTCTGTTCGCTCACCAGGAACCTCCATCAATAGGTAGTACAGAACCGGAAAAAAAAGATGCTTTAGGAGAACACAAGAAAACTATAAAGTCACTAATTTCGTTGAGCGTAGCAAATCGCTGGATTGCGATTCTTTGCTCTAGGTAGGTAGCTACCATTTCTGGTTTTTCTTGAGTTTGTTTGTCCCAGTGGCTGCCCGGATAGCGAATAGCTCCTGGCATCACTGCTGTTAATACTACTCCATCAGGTGCTACTGTAGCTCCTAAGTTTTTGGTATAGGCATTTAAAGCAGCTTTAACAGCACAGTAGGCAACAGCACCTCTACTTAGAGTAGCAGCTATCGAGGAAATATGCACAACTCGTCCCCACTTTCTTTCCTGCATAGCCGGAATTAGGTGACCATTTAATTCAGCGGCAATTTCAAAGTTTAACCTCCAAACGGAACGCCATTCGTCAACGGTACAAAATGAATTTCTAATTCCTAATGTTCCTCCTAAGTTGTGGATCAGAATGTCGATTTGTTTGCCTTGGGACTGGATATCTTGAGCCAATTGGGTTGGGGCATTATCTGGTACTAGGTCTTTAACCATCCCCCAGTGACCTTTTGTTGTCCCTCCCATTTCTTCTACTAAAGTAATAATATCAGCTTTAGTACGGGCTACAACTCCTACTTGTGCGCTTTCTTGTGCCAAAGTAAGGGCGATGGCTCTTCCCAGTCCGCGACTTGCACCTACTACTAAAGCCGATTTTCCTTTTAGTTCTAAATTCATAAAACGTCTGCTGATTCTTTTTATTGGTACGATAATCTATATATTTAAGAGCTTCTAAACACCGTGTAAATTTGTTCAGCTACATGATTGATTTTTTTTTCTGCTTTTTGCCAATCCTCTGAAAAATCATCTGTGTGTATCTTCAGTGTGTATTTCTGAAAACAATATTGATGAAAAGAGTCTGTAGCAGATTTCATCCATTCAGCGATTTTGGTAACATCTGTAGATTCAGAAGGTAAAATATGTTCAGCAAATATATTACCGCTACTTAGTTCACAAGCATATATTTCATCCGAATCTTGCACTACATATATTTCATCTTGATTAGGACAGGCTAAAGAAATATATTCTCCATCTATAGTAGGTGTAGGTAATATATCCTTCTTTACAGGATTGACCATTAAAGGATGAATATGAAAATGTTTGGCAAGTATTCCCTGATTACCAACAGGCCAAAGAACGACTGATGGCCAGATTGTCCTACTGCCAAGTGTTCCCCAAAAAAGAGATTTAGTAGTTGGATGTAAGTGTTCTAAAAATAATTTTACTAATTCACGACAAGATATAGATATACAGGTATCATTGTTAGGATTAAATAATTCCAAAAAAGATGGCACTATAGTTTCTTTAACAGTCCGGTATGCACCAATCATTACGGTTCGTTTCCCTTGATTAGCTAAATTTAATAAGGTTTGGAATGAGCCATCACCCCATATTGTATCAGGAGATAGAAAAACCAAAGCACAGTCATTTTGATTGGCTTCTAAAATAGCGTGTTGATGGCAATAGTTCATAGCTTTATGCTTATAGTTTTTCAAACAATATTCAGACAAATTAAAGATTTTAATTTTCGTTTTAATTATCTTTGACATAGCTAAATATACAGGGTGATTAGTAATTATTTTAGCATCATTAGGAGTGGTATATATTTTATATACAGAATTATCAACATCTTCAAAAGACTTGAGGTTTCTTGGTGAAAGTTGACTGGGAAGACAAACATCAAGAAACAATTTAGTGTAACTTTCTCCCCAGACAACATTAATAAAGTGAAATCCGCCAAACATATTTGTCATAACAAATTAATCTCCTTAATAATAAGATACACTGTGATAGGCATTTTCAAATTCATTAAAAATTTCATTGCGAGCTTGATCAGATTCTTTTTTTACTTTTTCCCATTTGGGAATTATATCATTGGCATGATGCAGAATTGTATGATTTTTAAAACAATATCTGTGAAATGAATCGGTAGCTCTAGTCATCCACTCAGCAACATCTTGGTAATCTGTTGTACCTTCAGGTCGTATATGTTCAGGATAAAGTTCTGACTTACTTAGTTCTGAGTAATAAATTTCATCAGAGTCTTTTACTACATACACATCATCTTCTAAATTGGGACAAACTAGAGAAACATATTTTCCATCTATTGTAGGATAGGGTAATATATCTTTTCTGGACGGAATAATCATCAAGGGGTGAGCATGGAAACTTTTAGCAATTATTCCCTCATCTCCCACAGACCAAAATAGCATAGATGGATGCCAAGATTGACACCCATTTTCCCCCCAAAATAATACTTTAGTAGTTGGGTGTAAGTGTTTTAAAGATAATTTGACTAATTCACGAGGGGAAGCAGATATAGTAAGACCACCATGAGGGTTAAATAATTTCATAAATTGGGGGACAAAAGTTTCTTTGGCTATCCGATATGTACAAAGCATTATCGCTCTTTTTCCCTTATTGCTTATTTTTATAAGATTTTCAAATGAGCCATCGGCATAAGCTCCATCAGCAACTAGAAATATTAAACCACAGTTTTCTTTGTAAGCGGATACCGCCGCGTGCTGATGGCAATATGTCAAGGCTGGGTGCTTATAATCTCTCAGGAACTTTTCAGAAAAATTGAAAATTTTGATTTCCGTGTCTATAGTTTCTGATAAAATTGAATAGATTGGATGTTTGATTATGGTTTCAGCATCTTTGGCTGTTGTATAGAGTTTGTAAACGGCTCTTTCTACATTTTTGAATGCGGGTATGTTTCTTGGTGATAACTGAGTAGGTAGGCATAACTTCAGAAAGAAATCTGTGTATTCATCACCCCAAACAACGTTAATTAAATGAAATCCTTTACATAAATTCATTATTGTTCTGCTCCTTTAATAATTAGATCGACAATTTGATCGGACTCTTCCTCAATTTTTTTCCATTTGGCAGAAATTGGTTGAGAATGGATTTTTACCTTGTGCTGGAAAAATAATCGGTGGCATGGTTTGACATGAGTACCATTGTACTGCTTTAACCAAGCCACCGATTCGGTAATTCCTGATTTAGTCCCATCATGCAAAATATTTTGATTCCAGTCTTCTTTGTTAAACTTTACTATATTAGCTACAAATACTTGATCGGAATCATCTACTACATGAAAATCATCAAGATTTGGACAAGACAAGGATATATAGTAGCTATCTATGGGGTCTGGAGATAAAACATTCTTAATCCTGGGAACTATCATTAGGGGATGCATACGAAAACTCCTAGTTATTATTCCTGTTTCGTCAACATCCCAGTGAAAATATGATGGCCAAGTATTACTAACTCCACCTTGTTCCCATGTGTATGATTTCATAAGTGGGTGTAAATGTGCCAAGGAAATTTTTACTAGGTCACGGGATGATATCTCAATAGGGTAGCCATTATTTGTTGTTCCAAACTTTTCCAAAAATTCTGGAATAAAAGTTTCAGTTACTACGCTCAAGCTAGGAACTACAACTACTCTTTTTCCAGTTTTCGTAATTTTTATCAAGTTAGCAAAGGTTTGAGCAGACCAAACACAATCGGGACATAAAATTATTAGAGCACTATTATCTCGATTAGCTTCGATAATTGCATGGTTATGGCAGTAAGTCATTAACTGGTGATGGTGCTGTTTTAAATAATCATTTGGGACATTAAATATTTTAATCTGAGTATTGATCGCTTTTACGAGTGCTGAGTAAATCGGGTGTTTAGTGATAGTTTCAGCATCTTTGGCTGTTGTATATATTTTGTAAACCGATCGAGAATGCTCCAAAGCGGCTATGTTACCTGGTGCTAGTTGAGTTGGCAGACAAACATCTAGAAGTAACTTTGTGTATGCTTCTCCCCAAACTACGTTAATTAGATGAAAATTCATAGATTTAACCTCGCTATTACAGGAAAATTCTAACTTTATTTTTTTAGACATTTAAGTTGGAATAAAGTCTGTTAAACCCATAGCATTTTCTATGACTTCTAATGCTTCATCTAATTTACCTTGTTTTACCAGTAAGTTACCAATACTAAACTGCATATCTATGCGGTTAGATTCTGAATTAATATAAGGTATAGTTTCTTGCCAAATAGCGATCGCCTCATTTATCTTACCTTTCTCCACAAGCATAGTTCCAATTTTTGTCTGTAAGTCTATTTTCGTATTTTCTTCCTGAATATAAGGGATTACTTTATTCCACCAATAAATACATTCATCAGGACTATCTACTTTGAGAACTTCACCTAAACTGAGATAAGGATGAATCCAATTAGGTTTAGCATAAATAGCTTTTTTGAAGTATTCTATTGCTTCATCTCTTTTACCTTGTTGTAAAAGGGCATTACCCTGATTGTAATATACTTCTGCAAGATTCTGAGATGTAGCAACTGCTTCTCGATAGCTTTGAATAGCCCGATCAACCTGACCAGTTTGAGCCTGTATTTTACCTAAACCAGTTAAAGCTATTCCCAAGTTATTTTTAGGCTTACAAGAATTTGGGTTAAGTTTATTGGCACGACGGTAGGCACTAATAGACTCTTGCAAACAAATAGCACTAATAGACATAGTTAGTTGATAAGTAAATTCGGCTGATTTCCGAAAGATTGCAACAATTTCTGGTCTTGACATTCCATTTGCCAAAGAATCGAGATAATTATTTTTCCCTACATGATCCGCTTCACGTTTTAAGTAGGTACGATATACTTCTTCGACAAAGGGAGATTCCTTAAGAGGTTCAGTTGATTGCAAAAACAATTCATCACTAAGATAATATAAGTTAATTCCTCTGAGGGCGCTAACTAATTTAGATTTAAACTCATCTGAGTGTCGAACAGCCATTAAAATCTCTTGGCGTTTCATGCCTTGGATCAAAAGAGAAATGTAATAATTTTCCCCCTCTGCATCAGATGTTCTTTTGAGATAAACTTGATAAACTTCTTCTAAAAAGTTGTGATTATCTAGGTAGCTAGTTGCCTTTAAAAATTGCTCATCCTCAATATTATATTGTTCGATTAAAGCACTATGGTCTTGATTAGCGTCTTGGTGAGATTTAGGTAATATTTCCTGCCAGTTATAATTCCCTAAAGATTCTGGTTTGATATTTGCGGCTATTTGCTCAAATATTTCTCCTAACTTGTTATAAAATAGATAAAATTTAGGTGAAATTTCAATAGTCCGCAGGTAAGCTGAGATCGATTCACTCCATCTTGATGTTTTAGCGAAGCAATGACCTAAATCATGGTGAGACCATGCTGAGTTTGGGTTTAAGTTAATCGCAGATCGATAAGATTCGACAGCTTCATCCCATCTACCCAGTTTGGCAAAAGTATCTCCTTGATTCTGGTAAGACAAATAAAAGTTAGGATTTTCTAGGGTAGAGCGATGATAGTATTCGATCGCCTCATCCAGTTTTCCTGCTTGCTTCAGGTTATTAGCTTCCTGAAAATAGGTTTTAGTCATTTTTTTAGCCTCTCAATTACTTTAATTAAAAAATCTCAAATCTTCTGATTTATATGAAATCAATGTTCTGGCCATCCGAATCTGTCCAGTAGTCGGTGGGGAATCATACTGGAGGCTCTTTCAGCTTGTTCCGGTGTAAAAACTTCTCGCCATTCATCAATCATTCCTTTTCTATAATTTAATAGGAGAGAATTTTTTTCTTTTTCAGGATGATCTGGATAAGCAAAGTTAGATTTATCTATACCATAGAAATCCAATATCGTGTTGAAAAGTTCCACAGGATTGGCAACTAAGTCTTCATATTTTGTGAATAATATTTTGGTTGGAAAATAGGATAATGTATTTGCCCTTAACCAATCTTCTATAAACTTAATTGCTTCTGGTAAATATCCTTTTTCAATTTGCCAATCAATTTGATCGTGAAAAGTCATTGAAAAGAAATTTTCACAGAAAAGACCAGGAGCGAGTAAGAGCAAATTTGGACACTCATCTTTTAATCTATGTAAGTGATGTAACCATGACAACATTGCCTGTCTAGGATCGCGAACATTAATAACCAATTTATCGAGCCATTGGCCGATTAAAGTCAAATTGATTAAATTGGCCGGTAAATGCTCTTGGGTTATTTCTCTGCCAGCAATCAGCTTACTGAATTGTTGAGGGTTAATGATATCATCAGGAAATGTACCATTGGAAACTTGCCTAAAAGGTATGCCTAAACCCTTTCCAAGTGCAGTCACAATATAAACACTACCTGATTTTGGAAGCGTATTAAATAAAATGGCGCAACTACTCTTTGAGCGATCATTATTCAATTCTTGCAATTTTAGTTTATTAGATTGATAGTAGCTACTCATCGCTTCACCTAAGTTTCCATGTACTATCAGCAAATTAGCTAATTTGAAGTAAGCATCTGAAGAATTTGGGTTGATCTTAACAAGATTTTTAGACCAGGTTAATGCTTGAGTCAGATTGTTACTTTTCCTCAGCACTTCTATTAAATGAGAAATCGCTTCTGTAAAATCAGGTTGAATCGCAATAGCCTTCTGGAAGCTTTTAAGTGCTTCCTCAAATTCCCCTTGTACAACCAGTGTTTTTCCCAAGTTACATTGTGCTTCGGCTGAATTGGGATTAATAACAATAACCTGCTGATAAATATTAATCGCCTGACTAAACTCATCTTGCTGTACTAGAAGTTCAGCTAACTTGTTGTAAGCCTCATAACAATTTGGATTAAGTACAATCACCCTACGGAATGCTGCTATAGCCTCTTCCCATTGATTTTTTTGAGCTTGCATATTCCCTAATTTTAACCACATTTCCCAATTATTGGGTTGTATCTGTAGAAGATTTTGGTAGGCTTGAATAAAATCAGGATTTAGTTCTATTACTCTCAAATAAGCAGATTTAGACTCCTGCCACTGGTATTGCTTACCCAACATATTCCCATACTGACACCATATCTTCCAGTTATTATTATCAATTTTTAAAATATCTTGGTAAGCTGGCAGAAAGTCAACGTTTATATCAACACATTTTTGATAGGCACTTAAGGCTTCTTGATGATTGTTTTGTTTTTCCAAAAGTTGCCCTAATGAGTACCATAACTCCCAATTATTCGGTTGTAATTGAGCTAATTTTTCATACGCTCCTAGATAATCAGGATTTAAGTTAATCACCTGTTGATAACAAGCGATCGCCTTTTCTAGTTCCCCCTGTCCTTCTAATTTTTCCCCTAATACCTGCCAACCTTCCCAATTATTCGGTTGTAATTGAGCTAATTTTTCATACGCTCCTAGATAATCAGGATTTAAGTTAATCACCTGTTGATAACAAGCGATCGCGTCTTCTGTTTGCCCAACTTTTACTAAAACTTGTCCTAACTGCCACCAAACTTCCCAATTATCCGGTTGAAGTTGCACTAGGTTTTGATAAGCTGCCAGCCCATCGGGATTTAACTCGATCGCCCGCTGATACGCAACTATCGCTTCTTCTCTTTGCCCAACTTTCACTAAAACTTGTCCTAACTGCCACCAAACTTCCCAATTATCCGGTTGAAGTTGCACTAGGCTTTGATAAGCTGCCAGCCCATC
>Ga0335394_10001057_pt1 | contig 30652 bp, 29 predicted proteins | sample MAT03_FD_205741 | JGI IMG/M metagenome (GOLD analysis project Ga0335394, IMG submission 205741) | Freshwater microbial communities from Lake Fryxell liftoff mats and glacier meltwater in Antarctica - MAT-03 (spades assembly) (version 2) ...
CGTGCTCTGGCTGGCCGCCGCCCGGCGCGTGCAAGCCTTTCGCCTGGTCGCCGTGGTGCTCGCAGCCATCTGGTGGTGGGTGGGCTGGGCTTTTCTCTGGGAGCGTTACGCCACCGTCAACTGGGTCGCGCAGTATGTGGCGCTGGCCTTTGCCGTGCAGGGCCTGCTGCTGATGGGCACAAGCCTGATGCCCGGCAACACGGCTGCGCGGCCGGACACCGCCTGGCGTGGCCTGGGCTGGCTGCTGGCCGCCGCCGGCCTGGTCTACCCGCTGGTGGGGCTCGCCGCCGGCCGCCCGTGGGTCCAGGCCGAGGTGGTCGGCATGGCCCCGGAACCTACCGCGCTGTTCACGCTGGGCCTGCTGCTGCTTGGCGGACAGCCGGCCTCACGCGCGGGCCGTGCCCTGCTTTTTCCCATTCCCGTGCTCTGCCTGCTGCTGGGCGCAGCAACCGGGTGGACCTTTTTGAATTGAATACCCCACCATGACCTTGAGCGCTTCCGCCGCCGCCAACCGCCGCGGCATCCTCTGCATGGTCGGTGCCATGGCCTGTTTCGTCACCAACGACGCGCTGGTGAAGTTTGCCAGCCAGAGCATGCCCAGCGCGCAACTGATATTTATCCGCGGCCTGATGGCGCTGCTGCTGGTGCTGGCCTTGGCCCATGCACTGGGTGCCACCTCCCGCCTGCGTGAAGCCACGCGCGGCTGGGTGGCCGGCCGCGCCGTGGTGGACGCCATCGCCACCATGTTGTACCTGGGTTCGCTGTTTCACCTGCCCATCGGCAACGCCACCGCCATCAACCTCGCGGCACCGCTGTTCATGACGCTGTTTGCCGCGCTCTTCATGGCCGAGCGTGTGCTCGGCGCACGCTGGCTGGCGGTTGGATTTGGCTTCATCGGCGTGCTGCTGGTGATCCAGCCGCGCGCCGAAGGCTTCAACACCTGGGCGCTGGTCTGCCTGCTGGGCACGCTGTTCCATGCCGCGCGCGACCTGATGACGCGCCGCATCCATGCCGGTATTCCGTCCATCCTGATCACGCTGGCCACCGCGGTGGCGGTCACCGTGGTATCGGGCGTGGGTTCGCTGCTGCAGGGCTGGCAGCCCTTCGGCCTGCTCGAGTTCGGGCTGCTGGCGCTGGCCTCGGTATTTCTCACTGGCGGCTACTACTTCATCATCAGCAGCATGCGTCACGGCGAGATGACGCTGGTCGCGCCGTTTCGCTACAGCGGTCTGCTGTTTGCGCTGGTGCTGGGTTACCTGGTCTGGGGCGAAGTCCCCAACACGCTGGCCTGGAGCGGCATCGCGCTGCTGATCGGCTCGGGCCTGTATGTGCTGCACAACGAGCGGCGGCACAGCCGCGCCGCCGCACCGCCCGCCGCCTGACCGGCTCAGGCCAGGGCCAGCGGCGTGCGCCGCACCCGCCCCACATTGAAGGCGCTGGCGATCAGAATACCCAGCATCAGCGCCAGTCCCAGCAACACGCCACGGTACATCTGGTGGTCCATCATCACGCCGAAGATCAGCGGCGACACGGCCTGGCCGATGTCCAGCCCCGCATACACCACGCCGTAGACACGGCCCGAAGCGTTTTCAGGCGTGGAGCGCTTGACCAGCAGGTCGCGCGACGGCCCGGCAATGCCCGACGAAAAACCCATGATGCCGAACAGCACCGGCACCACCCAGGCCGGAAAGCTGCCCAGCGCCAGCAGCAGCGCAACGACGGCCGCCACCCCGAAGCCTGCGCCCACGATGCGCTCGCAGCGCGCCGGGTCCGACGCCAAAAAGCCGCCAGCCACCATGCCGCCGGCGGCGCACACCATGTAAATCGTCAGGCACATCGCGGCCAGCGCAAGCGGCACGTCGTGCAACTGGCGGGCCGCTTCGGGCGCAAAGGCCTGCACCACGCTGAGCACAATCGCGTACCAGAAGAAGAAGGCGAAACACATCCACACCGCAGGGATTTTCAGGAAGCTCAATGAGCTGTCCGCGACCGCAGCGCCCCTGGCTGGCGCGGCCACCGTCAGTGTCAGCTTGTCGCGGTTCAGCATCAGCACGGCCAGCACCACAAAAGCCAGCGCACCCGCAGCAGCCAGCGCGACGCGCCACGAATAAGCAAAGGTCAGCGACACCACCAGCGCCGGTGCCAGCGCCCAGCCCAGACTGCCGGTGATGCCGTGCACGCTGTAGGCATGGCCCAGGCGAGGCGGACTGACCTTGCGGTTGATCAGCGTGTAGTCCACCGGGTGAAACACGCCGTTGCCGATGCCGGCCAGCACCGCGAAGGCGGCCATCATCCAGTAGCTGGTGCTGACCGCATACCCGAAGGCCGCCAGGCCCAGCAGGCTCAGGCCAGCGAACAGAATCGGCCTCGGGCCGAAGCGGTCCACCACAAAGCCCGACAGCGCCTGCACGGCGCAGGACACGACGAAAAAGAGCGTCATCAGGAAACCGAGCTGCGCGTAACTCACGCCGAACTCCTCCTTGAGCCACGGAAACAGCGGCGCCAGCAGCAACTGGCTGAAGTGGCTGATCAGGTGCGCCAGCCCGACCAGGCCGATCACCCCGGCGTCCTGGCGCAGGGGGATGGGGTTGAAAGGCGGCGTGTTGGCGGTGGCGGCAGTGCTTGTGATGCTCATTGGGTAACCTCCGCGCGATGCGCTTCCTTGTTCGTCTTGGGAACGGCCCGGCGACTCATGGACCTATCGTAATATCGGGTAGCGATTCCTGAACGCGACAAAAAGACATCATTTAGCGAAATTCAGCCAAAAACCATGCCCCGCCACCCTGCCCTGTCCAAAGCCCTGCCGCCGCTGATCTCGGTCGAAGGCATCGACGCCTTCACGCCCAGCCGGCAGCGGCCGGTGCGCGTGCGGGCTCGCAGCATGGCGGCCGACACGCACTTCGAGCCGCACCGCCACCCCTGGGCGCAACTGGCCTACTGCGCCAGCGGCATCGTCCAGGTGACCGCCGCCACGCCGGACGAGGTGACTTACATCGTGCCGCCGTCGCGTGCGGTGTGGATCGCGCCCGGCGCGCTGCACGCGATCAACGTGCTGGAGGCGGCCGAGTTTCGCACCCTCTACATCCATGCCGATTCGACACCCACCGGCTGGCACGGTTGCCGGGTCATCGTGGTGTCGCCGCTGTTACGGGAAATGGTTCATGCCCTTGAGGCGCATGACGACTCCGGCCTGAGCGCCGCGCGTGAGGCGCTGCTCAGCGGCCTGCTGATCAACGAGATCACCCACGCCGACACCCAGCCACTCGGCGTGCCGATGCCGCATGCCGAAAACGGCGACAAGCGCCTGCGCGCGCTGTGCGAGGCGGTGCTGCGTGCGCCGTCCGAGCGCGCCACACTGGCCGAGTGGGCAGAGGACATAGGCGCCAGCGAACGCACCGTGGCGCGCTTGTTCAGGGACGAGCTGGGCCTGAGCTACCAGCAGTGGCGGCAGCAGGCCATCCTCGCGCACGCCCTGCCGCTGCTGGCGCGCGGCACGCCGGTCAGCCAGGTGGCGGCTGCCAGCGGCTATGCCAGCGACAGCGCGTTTTCGGCCATGTTCAAGGCCGCCATGGGACAGTCACCGAGTTATTTTCAGAACAAAAACGGTCTGTAGCTCATTATTTTCGGGCGTCGAAAGCTACGTATTCAGTAGCCGGTGGATAGATCCGCAGAGCGGTTTTGAGAGCGCCCGGCGTGCAGCCCGTGTGAGTTGCGGGAATAACTTGTACAATAAGACGAACAAGTATTGAAAGGTGCCCATATGCGTGTCATCAGCTATTCCGAAGCCCGAAATTCTCTCAAATCAGTGCTGGACGGCGTCGCTGACGACCAGGACATCACGATCATTAACCGTCGCGACGGGGCGGATGCTGTGGTGATGTCTTTGGACCATTACCAAAGCGTGATGGAGACATTGCACCTTGTTTCGTCTCCCGCCAATGCCGCCCATCTGGCCAAGGCAATAGCCCAGGACCGCGCAGGTAAAGCCAAGCCCCGCAAGCTGCTGGCGGCTTGACAAAGCACCCGGAAAAAGCATGCGCAGTGTTTGCTTTGTGCCCGCAGCGTGGGAGCAGTACAGCTACTGGCAGGGACAAGACCGCAAGACCTTGAAACGCATCAACATCCTCATCGATGCAGCCACTCGCGATCCGTTTGACGGCCTCGGCAAGCCGGAGCCGCTGGTGGGCAGCCTCTCAGGCTATTGGTCTCGCCGCATTGATGAGGCCAACCGACTGGTTTATCGAGCAACGGACAATGAGATCGTCGTGGTGTCGTGCAGGTATCACTACGACGGCTAAAAATTCAAGTGCTCTGTTTTGGAGCCGGAGCATCACACGCCCCGAGAGGCGGGGAATTTGCCCGCCATGATTAAAAAAGAAGCGGAACCGCCCCGCTCGTCCCATCGCGCAGCAGATCAAAGAGGTGTCCGCGAAAAAACGGACTGCTGCTGCGCCCGTATCATGGCCGGATGAAATGGCTCAGTACACAGGTAATAACGCGCGGCGCCTGGCAATGCGCGGCGAAATGTCTGGCGTTGGCCTTGCTCGCCGCCACGAGTCATGCGTACGCACAGGCACCCCCACCCGACCACCCGACGCTGCTGCGCGCCGCCAACGCGCTGCGCCAGCAGGGCTGCGACGCAGGCGACACCCGCGCTGCCCCGCTGCGTGAAAACGCCGCCCTGTCGCAAGCCGCCATGCTCATCGCAGGCGGCAGCAAACTCGACGACGCCCTCAAAACCGCAGACTACCGCGCCGTGCGTTCCGCGCAGGTCACGGTGCGCGGCATCACCGGGCCGGCCGCGCTGACGCGCAAAACACTGGGCAAGTCCTGTGCCGCCATCCTGATGCGTGAACTGAGCGAGGCCGGCTTTCACCAGCGCGGCAACCAGACCTGGGTGGTGCTGGCCGCGCCCTTCTCGGCGCCCGCCGCGTCGCAGGGCAGCGATGTGCAGGCCCGCATCCTGGCGCTGGTCAACGCCGCACGCGCGCAACCCCGGTACTGCGGCAACGATGCCTTCAACGCCGTTCCACCGCTGCGGCTGGATGCCAGCCTGACCGACGTTGCAGCAGGCCACGCCGCCGACATGGCCCAGCACAGCTACTTCAGCCACAGCGGCCGCGACGGCAGCACGGTCGGCGGCCGCGCCACCCGCGACGGCTACCGCTGGCGCAGCATCGGCGAAAACATCGCCGCCGGCCAGATGAACGCCGACGCCGCGGTGCAAGCCTGGCTGCGCAGCCCCGGCCACTGCGCCAACATCATGGCGCCAGCGTATGAGGAGATGGGGACTGCGTTTGTGGTGAACACCCGGTCCACCATGGGGATTTATTGGGTGCAGGTGTTTGGGACGGGAAGATAGAAAACTTCTTTTGTCCTGAGGCACGCTCCACGCCTGCAAAGCCGGTTTTTCGCGCCTCCTCCATTCAGAGGATGTTATTTGCAACAGAAGCATTAGTCTGTACTCTTACGTTCCGCAAACTTTTATGTCTGACGATTCCTTTGAAAAACTAGCATTCCTTGCACTCGGTTGGCTTCTTGGTCTGCTTCGGCCAATCATTGTGGATGCAAATAGGAGACGCAGGGAGAACGCTCTTGGGAGAACGCTCTTGGGAGAACGCTCTTGGGAGAAGCGCACTACTAAGCGAATTACGTGAGGTCGGCTGTCTACTCGCAACAGCCGCTTGGGGTGCGCGCATGCATCGTGGTACCGTTGATCGGACTTTTCTTGAGTGGCTGACAAACGATCTGGAGACACATGCAGTCTCTGATCAATTTCAGCGTTGCATACCAAACCTTAAGGCACAGCTCGCGTGGAGTGACGAGGATATCTCCAAAGGCGCCTTCCATGTGGCGGCAAAGGAAGGAAGGGGACCGGGGCTGCAAAGATACCCTGTTCCCCTGCTTGATGGACGCGTCTCCGCGATCTGGACATTTGATACATCGTTTCAGCGGAGTCTTCTGTCAATACGACAGAACATACATTTTCTGGATGACCTTGTTGAACGTACGCGCACGTACCATGACATGACATTCACTAAGCTTGATGGCGGCAATCATGAACGCATCGTCGACAACATCAACCAAGCATGTGACGGGTACGCTGAACGCGCTATCCGCACCGTCAATCTCATCCGCGAACTAACCACTCGGAACAATTAGTGACTTCCTTCTCTACCCAAACGGGCTCAGGCCAACAGGCACTGCGCTGGTAGCCTAAACTGCCCTCGTTTAATGGAGCGCTCCCAAACCAACCAGTCGGGTTATGTAAATCTGACATTGGCATTCTTCACTACCGCCTCCATCCGCTGAATCTCCAACGCAATGACGTCGTTGAACGCGGCTCAAGAGTTAGGCGCGACAATCACGCGTTGGTCGGAGAAGGACTTCACCGCGTTGCGCAAACCCAGAATTCGCCCTTGTCAAATGAGGCGCTTCAGCAAGCCCATCACCTGATCAAACCGCTTGCCGTAAGGCGGGTAAAACAAATCCCCCCTCGCCCACTTCGACTGCACCAGCACCGGCTTTTGCTGCGTGAAGCGCAAAAAGCCTGCTTCGCCGTGGTATGCGCCCCAGCCGCTGTCGCCTACACCGCCGAAAGGCAGATTCTCGTGGGCGATGTGCATCAGTGTGTCGTTGACGGTCACGCCGCCGCTCACGGTGCGGGCCAGCACGTCGTCGCGCGCAGCGGTGTCGCTGCCGAACCAGTACAGCGCCAGCGGCCTGGGCCGGTCGTTGATGTAGCTGATGGCTTCGTCCATCGAGGCGTAAGGCAGCACCGGCAGGATCGGGCCAAATATTTCTTCGTCCATCAGTTTCATGGCGGGCGTCGTGTCGAACACCAGCACCGGTGCCATTTGCCGTGCAGCGCCCACCGTGCCAGCGCCGGGGTTCACCACCTGCAGCCGTGCGCCCTCGCCTTCGGCCTGCGCCAGCAGCGCCTGCAGCCGCTCGTGGTGGCGGGGGCTGATGATGGCGGCGTAGTCGGGGTTGCCGACAATGCTTGGGAACAGTTTGGCCACCGCGCGCGCGAAGGCTTCGCCAAAAGCGCCTTCGCTGCCTCGCGGGACCAGCACGTAGTCTGGCGCAATGCAGGTCTGCCCGGCATTGAGCAGCTTGCCGTGCGCGATCTTGATCGCGGCGCTGTCCATATCGCACGAGGCATCCACAATGCACGGCGACTTGCCGCCCAGCTCCAGCGTGGTCGGCGTGAGGTTGGCGGCGGCGGCCTCGGCCACCTTGCGGCCGGTAGCTGTGGATCCGGTAAACACCAGGTGGTCAAACGGCAAGCTGGTAAAAGCCGCCGCCAGTGCCGCGTCGCCCTGCACCACACAAAACTCGTCAGCGGCAAAGGCCTGGCCAATCAACTCTGCCATCAGGGCCGAGGTGCGCGGCGTCAGCTCGCTCGGCTTGAGCATGACGCGGTTGCCGGCGGCAAGCGCGGTGATGGCAGGGGCCAGCGCCAGTTGCACCGGGTAGTTCCAGGGCGAGACCACGCCGACAACACCCAGCGGCTGGCGCTGCAAATAGGCTCTTGAAGGTTGCAGGTACAGCGGCGTGGAAACCTTCACCGGCTTGACCCATTTGGACAGCGACTTGAGCGTGTGCGACAGCAGGGTGCGCAACACAAACAGGTCGGCAATTTCGGTCAGCTGCAGCGACCGCACACCAAAGTCGGCCTGCACCGCTGCCGCCAGCGCGGTGCCATGCTCGTCCAGCAGCCGCCGTATGCGCAACAGACGCTTGCGCCGAAGCGCCAGCGGCACGTCAATCTGCGCACGGCTGGCGCGGTGCTGGGCATCAAAGAGGGCGCGGAGGGTGGGGGTGCTGGAGGTCATGCGCTGATGATAGCTTTTGATCCACCTGCGCAGTAGGCGCGCAACTCCAGCGCTCCGCTCCGGTCTTCACCTTGCGCTTGCACCCAAGATGCATTCGGCTTACCATACGTCTTACTTCCCAAAAGGTTTATTCAGTCATGGATACCGTCACCCTCTCCAGCAAAGGCCAACTGGTCATCCCCAAAGTGATGCGCGACCACGCAGGTGTTTCGTCCGGGTCGCGGTTGGCCGTACGTTATGTCGATGGTGAAATCCGGCTCCGACCTCTTGCACCGCAGCCAGTGACGTCACTTGACGATGTGGCTGGCTGCCTGGCCCGCACTGGCCGCAAGCGATTGAGCGAAGCCCAGACTCAGGTCGCCATCAAGGCCAGACTCAAAGCGCGCCACGTACCGTGATTGCGCTGGACACCAACCTGCTGGCACGTCTGCTGCTGAAGGACGACGCCGTGCAGCATGCCCGTGTGAAAGCCCTGCTACTGACAGACCAGCTGTTTACCGCCCCCATCACTGTTTTTCTGGAGCTTGTCTGGGTGCTGGAGGTCAATGATTGCGCACGCGACGAGATCGTCCATGGCCTCGGTTTGCTGCTGGGATTGAAAAACTTCCGGCCGCCACATGCTGCAGCCGTGCGTGAAGCGCTCAGATGCTACGGCGGTGGCATGGACTTCGCCGATGCCCTGCATCTGGCGCTCAGCAGCGCCGACGATGCACTCCTGACTTTTGACAAACCGTTTGTACGCAAGGCTGCCAAGCTGAAAACCCCCGTCCGGGTTTTGGCAGCCTGAGCCCAGGCTGGCTTATTTCGTGGCCTGAAGACGCATTCGCCGAATATCCGGTTGATGGACCCTGCAACTCATGAACAAAAACATCCGCCCCATGAATAACACTTCCACCCAAAAACTGGAAGCAGCCCTGGCCGCCATCACCGCCGCCGGCGACGAAGGCGCGCGCATCTTCACGCGCGTGTATGCGGACACCGCCCGCACCGCCGCGCAGGCCGCCGACCGTCGCAGCAGCGAAGGCAAGCCGGTCGGCCCGCTCGACGGGCGCATTGTTTCTATCAAGGACCTGTTCGACGTGGCCGGCGAAGCCACCACCGCCGGCTCGGCCCTGCTGCGCGATGCCGCGCCGGCCACGCGCGATGCGCTGGTGGTCAGCCGCCTGCGCGCGGCAGGCGCGGTGATCATCGGCAAAACCAACATGACCGAGTTTGCGTTTTCTGGCGTGGGCATCAACCCGCACTACGGCACACCCGGCAACGCGCTGGACAGCACCCGCATCCCGGGCGGCTCGTCCTCGGGCGCGGGCGTGTCGGTGGCGCGCGGCATGTGTGAGATCGCCATCGGATCGGACACCGGCGGCTCGGTGCGCATCCCGTCCGCGCTGAACGGGCTGGTGGGTTTCAAGCCGACGCAGGCGCGCGTGCCGCGCGATGGCGCCTACCCGCTGTCTTACACGCTGGACGCCCTTGGCCCACTGTGCCGCAACGTGGCCGATGCGGCCGCGGCCGACTGCGTGCTGACGGACATTGCCCACCAGGCCCTGCCGCCGCGCGACATCCGCAGCCTGCGCCTGGGCGTGCCGCGCGGCCTGCTGTTCAGCAACGCCCAGGACGAGGTTTTGGCGGCGGTGGAGCAGGCCCTGGCCGCGCTGGCCACGGCCGGTGCCACGGTCACCAACCAGGCCCTCGACGATGTGGTGGGCGAGCCGTTCCGCCTGCAGGAACGCGGCACGCTGGTCGCCGCCGAAGCGGCCTGGATTCACCGCCAGGGCGTACAGAGCCGCCCCGAGGTGTACGACCCCATCGTGCTGGGCCGCATCCGCCGCGGCCAGACGCTGGATGCGGCCACCTACGTGGGTATTCAGCAGACGCGCGCCGCGCTGATGCACGCGCTGGATGCACGCATGGCCAGCCTGGATGCGCTGGTGCTGCCCACTGTGCCGCTGCTCGCGCCGCTGATAGCTGAGGTGCAGGACGAAGACGAGTTCCTGCGCATCAACGCCCTGCTGCTGCGCAACCCCTCGGTGTTCAACTTTTATGACCTGCCGGCGCTGTCGCTGCCGCTACCGCGCCAGCGCGGACTGGCCGTCGGGCTGATGCTGGTGGGCAAACGGGGTGCCGACCGGGAACTGCTGGCGCTGGGCGCGGCGGTGGAAGGCTTGCTGCTCCAGCGTTGACGGACGGGGCCTGCAGCGTGGCGGTGCGGCAAGGGCACCCGACCGGCACCGGCACCGACCCCGTCACCGCGCCATTTCCATCCACAGCGCCGTCGGCGCCTCGATGCGCACCGACGCACCCTTGGCCAGTGCGCGCCAGGCCAGCGTGTGCGGTGCCACGGTGACGAACTCCTTGCCGACCTGCACGATCACGGGCTCGTCCCAGGCGTACACGGCCACACGCGCGCCGGGCCTGACCTCCACGTTCAGAGCGCCGGTGACACGAACCAGGTGCGCGCGGCTGTGGCCGTGTTTGAGCATCAGGTTGAAGTCTTCGGTAGGTCCGTCAATCAGCTCGCAGTCGCAGGCTTGCGCGCCATCGAAGTGCAACGGGGGGTCTTGCGCGGTCAGCTCATGGGTCTGGCCGTCCAGCGTGAGCCGCACGCCTGCGCCCCCCAGCACGGCAACCCAGCGTTGCACGCCGTCGAAATGCGAGAACGGTCCGTTCTTTTCGACCTCGGCCACCGAGATACGCCAGTCCCAGTCGTGCGGCGTCGGCCAGGCAATCAGCTCACGCGTCACGCCGCCGCCATTGCGCCAGGGCTCGGGGGCCACTTCTTCCAGGGGAATCATTTGCCAGCTCATGGGGGTCCCTTCGCTCTGCGGGTTCTGCTATCCGGCTTCGTCAACAAACCGTCCATTGTCCGTTGGTTTTTTCCCTATGCCCCGCTGTGGCCAAAGGCCTGGAGATTCCGAAGCGCGGCGGAGTCCGGCCTGACCGGCCGTGCAACGCGATGCCGTCAGTCCCCGGCCACCTTCGCCCCAACGATGGCGTGCCGCTTGAGCGAGTCGGCCACAAAACCGCCGCGTGTCATGCGCTCCACGAAGTCGTCCAGGAAGGCCGCCGCCGCCGCGCTGCGCGCTTTGGGCATGGCCATCGCCTGGTTGATCACCATGAAACGCTCGCCTAGCAGGCGCAGCCCGCCGACGCGTTGCGCGTCCGCCTCCAGCCCCTGCTTCACGCCCGCCGCCACTTCCAGCCCGCCCTTGAGCATGGCGTCCACCACGGCCTCCGAGGTCGGCACCTGCACCAGCTCGGCGTGTTTGATATGCCGCGTCAGGTACAGGCCGTAGGCGCTGCCCGCGCCCATCACGATGCGGGTGCCGGTGCGGTCCACGTCCGCATTGGTTTTGATCGAAGAGCCGGCAGGCACCAGGTAAAAGCCTTCGATCTGCACATAGGCCGGCGTGAAATGGGTGGTCTCGGCGCGCAGCGGGTCAATCGCCATGAAGCCGATGTCGGCTTCGCCGCCGGCCAGCGCCGCCACCGATTTTGCGGCGTTGTCGAACTGGAGGAACTCCACCGCCACGCCCAGCTCGCCCGCAAATTCCCGCGACAGGTCGATGGTCACGCCCGCGGGCTTCTCCTTCGCGGTGTGGCTGTGCGCGAGCACCGGGTTGCCCATGTTCAGCGAAGCGCGCAGCTTGCCGGTGGGTGCAAATTCCCGGACCAAGGCGGGCGCGATGGCGGGATTGCGTTCAGTCATCTAGAAACCCTCCCTTGTAAAAGCTCCACGCGGTGCCGTCGTGCAAATAGAAATAACCGTCGGCGCAGTCATCCTTGCCGGGAAAGAACTCCCGATACGCCTTGGGGACGAGGCGCTCAAGCTGCGCGTCGGAGAGTTCGTCGAATTCTTCAGGGGTGATGGGTTGGCCGACCCGGAGTTTGCGTTCCATGGGCGCTATCTTAGAGGGAATGGCACTTACTTAAGCCGCGAATACCGAGACAGCAGTCACCCTGGCTTGAGCCAGATTCATTTTTTCTGTGACCTGCAGGCGGGGACGCGGATGACGCCTGAAGTTGTCATTGCGGGCTTGCCCCGCAATCCATGCGCGCTGACCCATAAGTCTGCGCGATGCCACCATGGATCCCGGCTCAAGGCCGGGATGACAACCTTTTTGGCTTTAGTAAGTGCCCTCCACTCAGGCCAGCTGCGCCGCCCCGAAGCTAAACACCCCCGGGTCGCGGATCGGGTCCACATCCACCGGGATCGTGCTCTTGGGCGGGAATTTTCCTTCGAGCAGCAGCTTCGACAGCGGGTTCTCGATGCGCTGCTGGATCGCGCGCTTGAGCGGGCGCGCACCGAACACCGGATCGAAGCCGACCTTGGCGAGTTCGGCAATCGCGGCTTCCGACACCTCCATGTTCAGGTCCATCTTCTGCAGGCGCGCGATCAGCGTGCGCAGCTGGATGCGGGCGATGGACTCGATGTTTTTCGCGTCGAGCGCATGGAAGACCACGGTCTCGTCGATGCGGTTCAGGAACTCGGGGCGGAAGTAGTTCTTCAGCTCATCGGTGACAGCGTCCTTGATGTCTTCGTAAGGCTTGCCGACCATGGACTGGATGATGGGCGAGCCGATGTTGCTGGTCATCACGATGACGGTGTTCTTGAAGTCCACGGTGCGGCCCTGGCCGTCGGTCAGGCGGCCGTCGTCCAGCACCTGCAGCAGCACGTTGAAGACGTCGGGGTGGGCTTTTTCCACTTCGTCGAGCAGCAGCACGCTGTAGGGCTTGCGGCGCACGGCTTCGGTCAGGTAGCCGCCTTCCTCGTAACCGACGTAACCCGGGGGCGCACCGATCAGGCGGGCGACCGAATGTTTTTCCATGAACTCGCTCATGTCGACGCGAATCAGGTGGTCTTCGCTGTCGAACAAAAAGCCGGCCAGCGCCTTGCAGAGCTCGGTCTTGCCAACGCCGGTGGGGCCGAGGAACAGGAAGGAACCCGTGGGCCGGTTCGGGTCACCCAGGCCCGAGCGTGAGCGGCGGATCGCGTTGGCCACCGCGCCAATCGCTTCTTCCTGCCCGACCACACGTTCGTGCAGCTTGCCCTCCATGAGCAGCAGCTTGTCGCGCTCACCCTGCATGAGTTTGCTGACCGGGATGCCGGTGGAACGCGCCACGACTTCGGCAATCTCTTCGGCGCCGACCTGGGTACGCAGCAAGGTGGGCGCGCTGGTGGCGCCCTTCTTGTCTTCAGTGTCCTGGGCTTCCTTCAGGCGCTTTTTCAGCTCGGGCAGCTTGCCGTACTGCAGCTCGGCCACCTTGTTGAAGTCGCCCTTGCGGGTGAACTCCTCGATCTGGGTATTGATGCTGTCAATCTTTTCCATCACGTCTTTGGAGCCCAGCGCCTGGGCTTTTTCAGCCTGCCAGATTTCGTCGAGGTCGGAGATTTCTTTTTGCAGTTTGACGATTTCTTCTTCGATCAGGCCGAAGCGTTTTTGCGAAGCCTCGTCTTTTTCACGGCGCACGGCTTCGCGCTCGATCTGCAGCTGGATCAGCCGGCGGTCCAGCTTGTCCATGACTTCAGGCTTGGAGTCGCGCTCAATGCTGATCTTGGCCGCGGCCTCATCGATCAAATCAATCGCCTTGTCGGGCAAAAAGCGGTCGGTGATGTAGCGGTGTGAAAGTTCTGCCGCAGCCACAATAGCCGGGTCGGTGATCTGCACGCCATGGTGCAACTCGTATTTTTCTTTCAATCCGCGCAGGATGGCAATCGTCGCCTCCACGGTCGGCTCGCCGACCAGGATTTTCTGGAAGCGGCGCTCCAGCGCGGCGTCTTTTTCAATGTACTTTCGGTATTCGTCCAGCGTGGTCGCGCCCACGCAATGCAGCTCGCCACGTGCCAGTGCGGGCTTGAGCATGTTGCCGGCGTCCATCGCGCCTTCGGCCTTGCCGGCGCCCACCATGGTGTGCAGCTCGTCGATGAAGACAATCGTCTGGCCTTCGTCCTTGGCGAGTTCTTTCAGCACGGTTTTCAGGCGCTCTTCAAACTCGCCGCGAAACTTGGCACCGGCCAGCAGCGCGGCCATGTCGAGCGAAAGCACACGCTTGCCTTTGAGCGACTCCGGCACCTCGCCGGCGACGATGCGCTGGGCCAGGCCTTCGACGATGGCGGTCTTGCCGACGCCGGGCTCGCCGATCAGCACCGGGTTGTTCTTGGTGCGGCGCTGCAGCACCTGGATGGCGCGGCGGATTTCGTCGTCGCGGCCTATCACCGGGTCCAGCTTGCCCATGCGGGCGCGCTCGGTCAGGTCCATGGTGTATTTTTTGAGGGCTTCGCGCTGGCCCTCGCCCTCGGGGCTGTCCATCTTCTCGCCACCGCGCACGGCGTCGATGGCGGACTCCAGCGCCTTGCGGGTCAGGCCCGCCTCCTTGGCCAATTTGCCGACCTCGGCCTTGCTGTCGGCCACGGCCAGCAAAAACAGCTCGCCGGCGATGAACGGGTCGCCGCGTTTGATGGATTCCTTTTCAGTGGCCTGCAGCAGCTTGGCCAGCTCGGGGCCGACCTGAATCTGCTCCTGGCCCTGCACCGTGGGTAGCCTCTTGACGGCGGCGTCGGTCGCAGCCTGCAAGGCAGCGACATTGACCCCGGCACGCTGCAACAGCGCTTTCGGCCCGTCGTCCTGGGCCAGCATGGCGGCCAGCAGGTGGGCCGGCTCGATGTAGGCGTTGTCGTGGCCCAGCGCGAGCGATTGCGCGTCGCTGAGGGCTTCCTGAAATTTGGTGGTGAGTTTGTCCTGGCGCATGGGGCGTCCCTTCAAAATTGATTGTTGTTGATCTGAGGCTGAAACCGGGCTTTTTCAATAGTCCCGGCGGCAGCCCGGGCGCCAGCTCCCGCCACTGCCGGGGTCTAGAATCGTTCCCATGAACATACATCAGGTGTCGGTCAGCTATGTGCAGGAACAGGACCGCCTGTTGATACGCATCAACGGCAAGGAAGGCGGCGAGTTGCGCGCCTGGCTGACCCGGCGCCTGGCGCTGGCGCTGCTGCCCGTCCTGAACCAGACGACAGGCGAGCAGATCAAGAAAGTGGCGGCTGCCACCCTGGCAACAGCAACGCCCGCCCTCAGCCTGGACGACCAGCGCAGGCAGCTGGTGGCAGGCTTCGAGACCGAAGCCGCGCTGCGCACCGGGGATTTTGAAACGCCTTACCAGAGCCGCCAGGGCCCGCCGGGCGACCCGGTGCTGGACGCCGAGCCCTTGCTGCTGACGGAAGTCAAGGTCACGCTGCTGGGCACCGGCCAGCTGCGGCTGCAACTGCTTGAGAAACTGCCGGGCGTGGCCGCCGTGCGCAATTTCCAGCTCATGATGGACCCGCAGCTCAGCAACGGCCTGCTGCACCTGCTGCACCAGAGCCTGACCTCGTCACAATGGCTGCATCTGCCGGTGCTTGCGCCTGCAGATGGTGTCGTGACCCCAACCGCGCCGGCCGAGCTGGCGGTGGAGTTGGCCAAGCCCAGGTACCTCAACTGAAGCGCCCGCGCCGGGCTCAACCGGCCTTGGCCGCCTCCAGCGAAAAACCGGCGACTTTCTTGTAGTGCTCTGAAATCTCGCGCAGCTCCTGCTGGCTGATCAGCTCGTCAATATTGGCAAAAGGCTTGCCGCCGCTGAGCTCGTCAACCTTGATGTTGATGAAGTCGGGCGGCACCGAACGGTTGGTCAGCACGATGTTGGCCGTGGGCGCGAGGCGCAGCTTTTCATAAGCCAGCACCGCAGCGCGGCCGTCACCATCGGCGCTGGCCAGTTGCTCGGCCAGCGTGCGGCCGTCGATGATGGCCTGCGCCGAGCCGTTGGAGCCGCGCGGGTACATCGGGTGGGCCGCATCACCGAGGAGCGTCACGCGGCCGAAGGTCCACTGTGGCACCGGGTCCTTGTCCACCATGGGGTATTCGAGAATCTGCTCGGCATTGGCGATCAGCGCCGCAACGTGGCGCCACGGAAAACGCCAGTCCTTGAAGATGTCCAGGAAATCGTTGCGGTCGCCTTCACGGTTCCAGTCGTTCATCACCGCCTTGCCCTGCTGAATCTCGGCCACCCAGTTAATCAGCTGGTGGCCTTCGCCATCGAGCTTGTCGACGATGGGGTAGATCACCATCTTGCCGGTGTCGATGGAGTCCACGCGCAGATAACTTTTGCCGGTCAGGATGGGCTTGTGCCGCGTGACGCCGCGCCAGGTGTTGATGCCTGCAAAAGCGACCTGTTCATCGGGGTAGAACTGACGCCGCACGGTCGAGTTCACGCCATCACAGGCAATCACGATCAGGTCGATGCCCGTGCCGGGTGTGAAAGGCACGATCAGGCGGATCGGCGCCTGCGGCAAAATATTGGCCGCAGGGGTCTGGGCCAGCAGGACGGTGCTGGCCGCCGTGGCCGCCAGCAAAACGCCCAGCCTCAGTGCGAGCCGTCGGCAGGGAAAGGAGTAGACGTTCATCAAAAGCCCCCGATTGGTTTGCATGCTAACAATTATTTGGCAAAATGGACAAGGCACAATCCATGAATTCCCTTAGAAGCCGCCTCGCTCAAACTGTTATTTCTGTGCACGCTTTTCATAATCTTTCCCGTCTGTATGCCCGCCCGGGGTTTCTGCTGCGCCGCGCGCACCAGATCTCGGCCGCCGTCTTCGAGGACGAATGCCGCAGCGTCGGGCTCACGCCGGCGCAATTCGGCGTGCTCAGCGTGCTGCTGGCCAGCCCGGGGCTGGACCAGTCCAGCCTGGCGCGGGCGCTGGGTTTTGACAAGGTGACCGTTCTGCGCGTGTTGCGCGGGCTGGAAACGCGGGGCCTGATCGCCCGCGCGCCTGCGCCAACCAGCCGGCGCAACCTGTCGATCTCTCTGTCTGACGCCGGCCTGGCACTGCTCAAACAGGCACAGGACCCGGCCGAACGCGCCTACAACCGGCTGATGGCGCCGCTGGACAACAAGCAGCAGGCCCAGCTGGTGGACCTGCTGCAAGTGCTGACGACCGGGCTGGAAGCGGAGGCGCGTGCCGCTTTTGTGCCGCCAGGGCAGGAGACCATCGAAAGCAAGGGCGAGCCCGCCTGAAGCCCGCCGGGCAGCCCGGCTAGACGTTGGAAGCCTGGATGCCCCATTTTGCCAGCGCCGCGTCGTCGCTGACCCGTGCATCGACCCAGCGAGCGCCGTCCGGCGTCTGCTCTTTTTTCCAGAACGGCGCCTGGGTCTTGAGGTAGTCCATCAAAAACTCGCAGGCCTGGAAACTTTCGCCGCGGTGCGCCGAGGTCACGGCCACCATCACGATCTGGTCCAGCGGCTGCAGCAGGCCGACGCGGTGGATCACGCGGGCGGCATACATATCAAAACGCCGGTGCGCCTCGTCGATCATGGCCTCAATGGCTTTTTCGGTCATGCCCGGGTAGTGCTCGAGTTCCATGGAACTGACATCACTCCCATCATTGCGATCCCGCACAATGCCGATGAAACTGCAGACGGCGCCGACGCGCTTGTCGTTGGCGCGCAGGTTGGCAATTTCTTGCGTCAGGTCGAAATCCTCCGTCTGGATGCTGACGCGGTCCGTCATCTCAGCCTCCGGTCACTGGCGGGAAGAACGCCACTTCGGCGCCCTCAGCCAGCGCGGTCGATTCATCCACCATCACCTGATCGAGCGCCATGCGCACCGCCTTACCGCGCGCCAGGCTGTCGGCGTACACCGGACTGCGCGCGATCAGTTCGTCGCGCAGGCCGGCCAGCGTGGCGGCTGGGGTGTCCAGGGTCTCGCTGCCCTGCCCGATGGCCTCGCGGATGGACGCAAAATATTTGACCGTGACTTTCATGAACAGGCTTTCAGGACAGCAGCGCTGAAAACGGAAGGAACCGGACCGTATCACCACGGGCGATGGTCTGGCCTGCGGGGTTGTCCACCACGCCGTCGCCCCAGACCGCCGAGGTCAATACGCCAGAGCTCTGGTTGGCAAACAGCTCCAGCCCGCCGGCGCCGTTGCGCTGCACACGCAAAAACTCGCGGCGCTTGTCGGCACGCGGCCAGTCGAAATGCGCGGTCATGGGCGTCGGCTGCACGGCCAGCGCGCTCGCGCCCTGCAGCTTGAGGATGAAGGGTCGCACCAGCACCAGAAAGGTCAGGAAGCTGGACACCGGGTTGCCCGGCAGGCCGATGAAATGCGCCGCGCCAACCCGGCCGTACGCAAACGGCTTGCCCGGCTTGATGGCGATCTGCCACAGGTCCAGCGAGCCGAGCTGCTGCACGGCCGGCTTGATGTGGTCTTCCTCACCGACCGACACGCCGCCGCTGGTCAGGATCAGGTCATGCGCCCCAGCGGCTTTGCGCAGCGCGTCCAGCGTGGCATCGCGTTGATCCGGCACGATGCCCATGTCGGTCACCTCGCAGCCCAGGCGGGCCAGCAGGGCGCGCAGGAAAAACCGGTTGGAGTTGTAGATGGCGCCCGGCCGCATCTGCTCGGGCGCGACCTCCCCAGGCATCACCAGCTCGTCGCCGGTGGAAAACAGCGCCACCCGGGGCCTGGCCGCGACCTGCAGCACATCCATGCCAATACTGGCCGCCAGCCCAAGCGCAGCGGGCGTCAGGCGCTCTCCTTTTGAGAGCACAGTGGCACCGCGTGTGACATCCTCGCCGGCGCGGCGAATCCACTGCGCGGGGTGCGGCGCCTGCGTGATGCGGACAAAACCCTCGCGCCCCGGCACCGCTTCGCTGTCTTCCTGCATCACCACCGCATCGGCACCTGCGGGAATCGGCGCGCCGGTGAAAATGCGTGCCACCGTGCCGGGCTCCAGCGCGCTGCCGGCGCTGCCTGCCGGGATACGCTGCGACACGCGCAAGACGGCTGCTGCGTCCTGCACATCGGCCGCACGCACGGCGTAACCGTCCATGGAGCTGTTGTCTTCGGGCGGCACCTGCAGCGCCGAAACAATATCCTGGGCCAGCACGCGGCCGTCGGCGTCGAAGGTGGACACGGTCTCTAGCCTGGCCAGCGGCGCGGCGAGGCCCAGCAGTTCAGCGAGCGCCGCGTCCAGGCCCTTCAGGGGCGGGCGGGTGGCAGGTGCGGCGGCGCTGGGGGTGGTCATGAATAAAACTCGGAGCGATAGACAAACCGTTCCTGATTGTCGATCAGCCACAGGGCCACGGCATCGGGGTCGTTCAGATCCAGCACCGGCCTGAGGGTGGTTTGCGGCAGTTGCTCGGGTGAATCGGTGGCAATGGCCACCACAAAATCGTCGTCGGGGTAACGCGCCGGTTTGCCGGCGTCGGCGCGCCAGACTTCCACCTTCAGCAGGTCGCTGCTTTTGAAACCTTCCACCAGCACCCAGTCGACACCGTCGTACAGCTCGGCAATCAGGTGGTGCACCGACAGCGCGGCGGGCTGCTCGAACTCGCGGATCAGCGCCAGCCGGTTTTCGGAAGCCACCACCACCTCGAAGGCACCAGCCTGCCGGTGGCGCCAGGTGTCCTTGCCGGGGTGGTCGATGTCGAACTTGTGATGCGCGTGTTTGACGACGGAGACCCGCAGACCGCGCAGCCTGAGCAAGGCAATCAGGCTCTCCACCAGCGTTGTTTTACCCGAGCCGGAATAGCCGGCAAATGCAACCACGTTCATAAACAGTTTTTCACCGATCCTGATTAGCTATCAATTCAATAGCTGTTGACGCCCGTCCGACAAGGGCTGGATGCCGATTTAATGCACATTGTTGGCGATGTAGGCCTTGACCAGCGCCACGTCGGCGGGCATGACCTGCACACGCTTGGGCAGGGCCTCGATGCCCTCGAACTTCGCGGGCCGGTCCGGCAGACGGCCCAACGCCTCTTCAATGGTTTCGGCGAACTTGATCGGCAAGGCGGTCTCCAGCACCACCATGGGCACGCCGGCTTGCAGGTGCGCGCGCGCGACCTTCAGCCCATCGGCGGTGTGGGTGTCGATCATGGTGCCGAAACGCTGGTAGGTGTCGCGAATCGTCTGCAGCCGGTCGGCATGGGTGCTTTTGCCGCTGGCAAAGCCGTAGTGCCGGGCCGCCGACTGGAACACAGCATCGCCGCTGAGATCGAAACGCCCCTGCTTTGACAGTTGCACACCGAACAGGTCGGCCACACGCGCGGCATCGCGGCCCAGCAGGTCGAACACAAAACGCTCGAAGTTGGAAGCCTTGGAAATGTCCATCGACGGGCTGGAGGTTTCGTGGATGTCGTCGCTGGTCCGCACGCGGTACACGCCGGTGCGGAAGAACTCGTCGAGCACATCGTTCTCGTTGGTGGCCACCACCAGCTTCTCGATGGGCAGGCCCATCATGCGCGCCACATGGCCGGCGCAGACATTGCCGAAGTTGCCAGAAGGAACAGCAAAACTCACCTTGGGCGAGGCCCCCGATCCCTTCAAGCCAGGGCCGCGGATCTGGCTTTGCCAGTCCGCAGGCGCAGCGGCCCCCTCGGGGGGCAGCGTAGTACGCGAAGCGACAAGCGTGGGGGCCATATGGGTGGCTTGAAAATAGCCGGCAAAGTAGTAGACCACCTGCGCCATCAGACGCGCCCAGTTGATCGAGTTGACAGTGCCAATGCGGTACTTGCGCTTGAAGTCCAGGTCGTTGGACACCGCCTTGACGATGTCCTGGCAGTCGTCGAACACGCCTTCAAGCGCCAGGTTGTGAATGTTGGCGTCCTGCAGGCTGAACATCTGCGCCTGCTGGAAAGGGCTCATGCGGCCGTGCGGCGAGGTCATGAAGACACGCACGCCTTGTTTGCCGCGCATCGCGTATTCGGCCGCGCTGCCGGTGTCGCCGCTGGTCGCGCCCAGGATGTTGAGCTCTTCACCGCAGCGCGCCAGTTCGTACTCGAACAGGTTGCCCAGCAACTGCATCGCCATGTCCTTGAAGGCCAGGGTCGGGCCGTTGGACAGGGCTTCAAGGTACAGGCCATCTTCCAGCTTGCGCAGTGGAACAATCTCGGCTGTTCCGAAAACTTCCTCGGTGTAGGTCTTCTCGCAAATGGCCTTCAGGTCAGCCGCAGGAATGTCGTCGATGTAGAGCGACAGGACTTCAAACGCCAGGCTGGCATACGGCAGCTTGCGCCATTTTTCAAGCGTGGCGGCATCGACCTGCGGGTAGGTCTCGGGCAGGTACAGCCCGCCATCGGGCGCCAGGCCTTCGAGCAGGATTTCGCAAAAGCGTTTGCGGTCCGCGTGGCCGCGGGTGGAGAGGTACTTCATCGTCCGCCCGGCCGCCCGAAGGACAATGAGTGCCCCCTCGGGGGGCATCCTTCGACAGGCTCAGGACGAACGGATGACAGCAAGCGAACGTGGGGGCTTTTCATATCAGGCGAGTTCTTCCTTGCGGATGCGCATGATCGGCGACAGCACGGTGGGCAGCGCCTGCATCTGCGCCAGCGCGCCGTTCATCCTGGCTTCCACACAGTCGTGGGTCAGGATGATCAGGTCGGTCTGGGTCGCGCCCTCGCCGCCGACCTCGTCAGCCTCGCGCTGCAGCATCGCGTCGATGCTGATGCCCGCTTCTGCCAGGATGCCGGTGACTTTGGCCAGCACGCCGGCCTCGTCGGCCACGTTCAGGCGCAGGTAATAACTGGTGACCACTTCGCTCATGGGCAGCACCGGCATGTCGCTCATCGATTGCGGCTGGAAGGCCAGGTGCGGCACACGCTGCGCGGCGTTGGCGCCGTCCAGCCGTGCGATATCGACCAGGTCGGCAATCACCGCGCTGGCGGTCGGCTCGCTGCCCGCGCCCTTGCCGTAATACAGCGTGGTGCCCACGGCATCGGCCTGCACCATAACGGCGTTCATGGCGCCTTCGACATTGGCGATCAGGCGCTTGGCCGGCACCAGGCTGGGGTGCACGCGCAGCTCAATGCCCTTGGCCGTGCGTTTGGTGATGCCCAGCAGCTTGATGCGATAACCAAGCTGCTCGGCATATTTAATGTCCTGCGCACCCAGCTTGGTGATGCCTTCGACATAGGCCTTGTCGAACTGCACCGGGATGCCGAAGGCAATCGCGGACATCAGCGTGGCCTTGTGCGCGGCGTCCACACCTTCGATGTCAAATGTCGGGTCAGCCTCGGCGTAACCCAGGCGCTGCGCTTCTTTCAGCACCACGTCGAAGTCCAGGCCCTTGTCGCGCATTTCGCTGAGGATGAAGTTGGTCGTGCCGTTGATGATGCCGGCGATCCACTCGATGCGGTTGGCGGTCAGGCCTTCGCGCAAGGCCTTGATGATGGGGATGCCGCCTGCCACTGCGGCCTCGAAGGCCACCATCACGCCCTTGCGGTGCGCGGCCGCAAAAATCTCGGTGCCATGCACGGCCAGCAACGCCTTGTTGGCGGTGACCACGTGTTTGCCGGCCTCGATGGCCTCCATGACCAGCGCCCTGGCAATGCCGTAACCGCCGATCAGCTCGATCACGATGTCGATCTCGGGGTTGGCGATCACGGCTCTAGCATCAGCCACCACCTCGATACCGGCCCCTGCAGCGGCTTGCGCACGCGCGGTGTCCAGGTCGGCCACCATGGCAATCTCGATGCTGCGGCCGGCGCGGCGAAAAATTTCTTCCTGATTGCGTTTCAGCACGGTGAACACACCGCTGCCCACGGTGCCCATGCCCAGAAGGCCTACCTTGATTGGTTTCATAGTCGTCGATGTCATGTTGTCTTGCTATCCTGCTTCTTGAAAATACGTGGCCGGGCCGGATGCCGGGTGCGCGCGCTCAGGCTTTTCTGCGGGTTTCGAGAAACTTGGCAATCCGGCCAATCGCCTCACGCAGGTCTTCCTCATGCGGCAAAAACACGATGCGAAAGTGATCTGGTGCGGCCCAGTTGAAACCGGTGCCCTGTACCAGCATCACCTTGGTCTCCCTGAGCAGTTCGAGAAAAAACTGCCGGTCGTCGGTGATCGGGTAGACCTTGGCGTCTAGCCGCGGAAACATGTACAGCGCCGCGCTGGGCTTGACACAGCTGACACCGGGAATGGCGGTGATCAGCTCATAAGCCAGGTCGCGCTGGCGGCGCAGGCGTCCGCCCTCGCCGGTCAGGTCATTGATGCTCTGGTAGCCGCCCAGCGCGGTCTGGATCGCCCATTGGCCCGGCACGTTGGAGCACAGCTTCATGTTGGCCAGCATGTTCAGGCCCTCGATGTAGTCCTGCGCCTGCTTCTTGGGGCCGGACACCACCAGCCAGCCGGCGCGGTAGCCGCAGGAGCGGTAACTTTTGGACAGCGAGTTAAAGGTCAGCGTCAGCACATCGGTGGACAGGCTGGCCATCGCCGTGTGTTTCACGCCGTCGTAGAGCACCTTGTCGTAGACCTCGTCGGCCAGCAGCACCAGGCCGTGCTCGCGTGCGATGGCGACCAGGCCCTTGAGCAGCTCGTCGGAGTACAGCGCACCGGTCGGGTTGTTCGGGTTGATGACCACGATGCCCTTGGTTTTGGGCGTGATCTTGGCGCGAATGTCGTCCAGGTTGGGCATCCAGCCGTTGTCTTCGTCGCACAGGTAATGCACCGGTGTGCCGCCTGACAGGCTGGTGCTGGCGGTCCACAGCGGGTAGTCCGGGGCCGGCAGCAGCAGCTCGTCACCGTTGTCCAGCAGTGCGTTGGTGGCCATGGCAATCAGCTCGCTGGCACCGTTGCCCAGGTAGATGTCGTCGAGCACCACACCCTTGATGCCCTGCTTTTGCGTCTCGTGCATCACGGCCTTGCGCGCCGCAAAAATGCCCTTGCTGTCCGAATAACCCGCCGAGGCAGGCAGGTTGCGAATCATGTCCTGCTGGACTTCCTCGGGCGCGTCAAAACCGAAGGCCGCGAGGTTGCCGAGGTTAAGCTTGATGAGTTTTTGCCCCTCTTCCTCCATCTGCTTGGCGGCGTCCATGATCGGGCCGCGGATGTCATACAGCACGTTGGCCAATTTGGCGGATTTGTTGATCGGTTTCATGAAACTTTAGGAAGTGAAGGCCAGGACCACAGCGTCTGCGGGGCTGCCAACCCCACCGGCTACCGGCATGTAGCGCTGTGCGACACCTGGAAATTCGGACGGAATCTATAATTTGACCACATAAACCCTGATGTTCCCCGGCCGCCGGCACCCCTTCCCCCTCCCGAACACCGCATGAAACTGCAACCCGACCAACTCGACGCTCAATCCATCCTCGGTTATGGCCCCGGCTGGATTGGCCTGGGCAGCAAGGGCGTGGCCGAAAAAATCGAGCACAGCGTGGTGATCGGTTCACGCGGGGAAAAGTTTGACTGGGTATGCAGCCGCTTTGAAGACCTCACCGAAGAACACTTTTCGCGCCTGGTCGCGACCCGGCCCGAACTGGTGATTTTTGGCAGCGGCACGCGCCTGCGCTTCCCGCCGCCAGCGTTTTTGCGCGGCCTGATGGCGGCCCGCATTGGCGTGGAAACCATGGACACCATCGCGGCCTGCCGCACCTACAACATCCTCGCCGGCGAAGGGCGAATCGTGCTGGCTGCGCTGCTGATGGAGACCGCCGGGGACGCTGTGAAGTGACGCTTGGGCTTTCAGAGTAAAATCTAGGGTTGCATTTGGTGCAACACGCGGGGCTTGCCCCCTGTTGCGGCCAGAAGCCAAGGGCTAATTACAACTACTTTCGTCAGGGTCCAAGCAGTATGGCAGTCGTCGTCAATAAACCACTCCCCGAATTTGAAGCCAATGCCACCGGTGGCATCAAGGTTTCCAACCAAACCCACTTGGGCCACGTGGTTGTTCTGTATTTTTACCCCAAGGACAACACCCCCGGCTGCACCACCGAAGCCATGCAGTTCCGTGACCGTTACAAGGATTTTGTGAAGGCTGGCGCGACGGTGTTCGGGGTTTCGCGCGACAACATGAAATCGCACGACGAGTTCAAGACCAAGCTTGAGCTGCCCTTTGAACTGATTGCCGACACCGAAGAAAAGATGTGCCACATGTTCGGCGTGGTCAAGAACAAGATCATGTACGGCAAAAAGGTCAAGGGCATCGAGCGCAGCACCTTCCTGGTGGGTGCCGACGGCACACTTAAGGAAGAGTGGCGCGGCCTGAAAGTACCGGGCCATGTGGACGACGTGCTCAAGGCCGTCAAGGCCCAGAAAAAAGCTGTTTGAAAAGGCTGCAAAAAAAGCCGCCTGAACAGAGCAATTCTCCGCCAGGCCGCCCCAAGGAAAATTAGCCCCCTCGGGGGGCAGCGAGTTACACAAAGTGAACGAGCGTGGGGGTCATGTTTGATGACACAGGAGTCGTGTATAGTGACTTCATGCTGTTGACCCTAGCGACTGCGTCCAACGAAAAAGCCGCCCTGGCCTCCAGGCGGCTTTTTCGCTTTTTGAACCTTTACTTTGTGAGCCCAAAGCACCATGCCCCTGCCCCCCGCCCCGACCAAACGTGCCGCTTTGCTCTCCACCGAGGCCTTCGACGCCCCGGCCCGGTCGCCCTCCAGAACCACGCGAAAAACGGAACAGGCCGAACTGGCCCACAAACCACCGGCGCTTGAGCTGTTCGACAGCCGCTCGACCGGCGGCGAGGCAGAACACCCTGTGGCCTACCAGGCCAAAGAGAGCCCCCGCCCTGGCCTCACTGGCAGCTATCACAAAGACAGCGCACAGCCGGCGCGGCCCCAGCCCGCGCCCAAGGCCAAAAAACCAAAACACAGCGGCCCGACGAAGCTGTTTGTGCTGGACACCAACGTCCTGATGCATGACCCGATGTGCCTGTTCCGCTTTGAGGAACACGACATCTTCCTGCCGATGATCGTGCTCGAAGAACTCGACGGCCACAAAAAAGGCATGACCGAAGTCGCGCGCAATGCCCGCCAGACCAGCCGCACGCTGGACGCGCTGGCTGGTACCAGCGGCGCAGACATTGCCAAGGGCCTGAAGCTCGACACCACCGGCCACCGCGAAGCCGGCGGCTGCCTGTTTTTCCAGACCAAGGTGCTCGACTACTCCTTGCCCATGAGCCTCCCTCAAGGCAAGGCTGACAACCAGATCCTCGGCGTGGTCGAAGCCCTGCGCAAAGAGTACGCGCCGCGCGCTGAGGGAGGTTCACACCCGACCGGGCGTGAAGTGGTGCTGGTGTCCAAGGACATCAATATGCGGGTCAAGGCCAGAGCCCTGGGCCTGGCCACCGACGACTACCAGAACGACAAGACCCTCGAAGACGGCGACCTGCTGTACGCCGGTTCGCTGGCCCTGCCGACCGACTTCTGGACGCGCCAGAGCAAAACCATCGAAAGCTGGCAGCAAGGCAGCCACACCTTCTACCGCATCACCGGCCCGATTGTCGGCAGCCTGCTGATCAACCAGTTTGTCTTCTTCGAGGCGCCCGGTGAGCCGCCGCTATATGCCCGCGTCACCGAGATCCGCGACAAGACGGCGGTGCTCAAGACGCTGAAGGACTACACGCACCTCAAGAATGCCGTATGGGGCATCACCACCCGCAACCGCGAGCAGAACTTCGCGATGAACCTGCTGATGGACCCGGAGGTCGACTTTGTCACCCTGGCCGGTACGGCAGGCACCGGCAAGACCTTGATGGCGCTGGCCAGCGGCCTGACCCAGGTGCTGGACGACCGCCGCTACACCGAGATCATCATGACCCGCGCGACGGTCAGCGTCGGTGAAGATATCGGCTTCCTGCCAGGCACCGAAGAAGAAAAAATGGGCCCGTGGATGGGCGCACTCGACGACAACCTGGAAGTGCTGGGCAAAAACGACAGCGGCTCCGGCGAATGGGGCCGCGCCGCCACCAACGAGCTGATCCGCTCACGCATCAAGGTCAAGAGCATGAACTTCATGCGCGGACGTACCTTTCTGAACAAGTACGTGATCATCGACGAGGCGCAAAACCTGACGCCCAAGCAGATGAAAACACTGATCACCCGCGCCGGCCCCGGCACCAAGATCATCTGCATGGGCAACCTGGCGCAGATCGACACCCCCTACCTCACCGAAGGCTCCTCCGGCATGACCTTCGCGGTGGATCGCTTCAAGGGCTGGCCGCATGGGGGGCACATCACGCTAGCGCGTGGGGAGCGGTCGCGACTGGCGGATTTTGCGAGTGAAGTGCTTTAGCAGCCGACCGAAGAGCCACCGCCCTCAGGCGTGCGGTGACTCTTCGGTCGCGCGCTCCAGCACATAACGCGTCATGGCCTGCGCCAGTTCCCGCTCGCCGAGGAAAATGGTGCCGGCGTTTTCGCTCTCCAGCAACCTGGCCTCGGCCTCGTTGTCGGTACGCACCACGACTTCTATGCCCGGGTTGAGCGTGCGCGCCATGCGGATCATCTTGCGCACGTCGAGGGTGTCGGGGGTGGCGATCACCAGCATGCGGGCAGTGGCAATGTGGGCCTGGACCAGCACCCCTGTTTCCGAAGCATCGCCCGACACAGCCATCACGCCTTCTGCACGCAATTTTTCGACAGCCTCGCGGTTTTGCTCGACCACCACAAAGGCAATGTGCTGGTCAGCCAAAGCCGAGGTAATGCGACGCCCCACCTTGCCGTAGCCGACCACGACCACCTGGCGCGACAAGTATTTTTCTTCGGTGCTGGTGGGCAATCCGGCCATCGGGTCATCCCGCGCTTCGAGCTTTCGGGCCAGCGCCGACCTGGCCAGTAGCCATCGCTGCAGCGGCTCGACCGACTTGAAGACCAGCGGGTTCAACACAATCGAGATCAGTGCACCGGCCAGCACCAGGCTCTGGCCTTCGGGCGGGAGCAAACCGAGCGAAGCCCCCATGGCCACCAGGATGAAGGAAAATTCACCAATCTGCGCCAGGCTGGCCGACACCGTGAGCGCGGTATTCAGCGGATACCGAAACGCCATGACCAGTGCGGTAGCCGCCAGCGATTTGCCGACCACGATGATGGCGACCACCGCGAGCACCTGCAGCGGCCGCTCGATCAACACCCAGGGATCGAACAGCATGCCGACGGAGACAAAAAACAGCACCGCAAAGGCGTCGCGCAGCGGCAACGACTGTTCGGCCGCGCGGTGGCTGAACTCTGATTCGCGCATCACCATGCCGGCAAAAAAAGCGCCGAGTGCAAACGACACGCCGAACAGCGCGGTGGCACCAAAGGCAATGCCCACCGCCGCAGCCACCACGCACAGTGTGAACAACTCGCGCGAGCCGGTGCGCTGCACCTGCCACAGCACCCACGGGAAAAAGCGCCGCCCGACCACCAGCATCAGGGCCACAAAAACGCCCACCTGCAACAGCGTGATCCCGAGGGTCTTCCACAGGCTGCTGACATCCGCGTCGCCCTGACCGGACAGCCAGCCCCCCAGCGGCGGCAGCAGCACCAGCACCAGCACCATGGCCAGGTCTTCGACCACCAGCCAGCCGACGGCGATGCGCCCATTGGCCGAATCGAGCAAGCCCCGGCTTTCCAGCGCGCGCAGCAGCACCACCGTGCTGGCCACCGACAGGGACAGGCCAAACACCAGCGCGCCGCCCAGGTTCCAGCCCCACCAGTGAGCCAGCCCCATGCCCAGCGCCGTCGCGACGCTCATCTGCACCACGGCACCCGGCACAGCGATCTTGCGCACCGCCAGCAAGTCATCCAGCGAAAAATGCAGGCCCACGCCAAACATCAGCAGCATCACGCCGATTTCGGCGAGCTGGCTGGCGATGGCGGCGTCGGCGACAAAACCGGGGGTAAACGGGCCGATCAGCACGCCGGCAAACAGGTAACCCACCAGCGAAGGCAATTTCAAGCGCACGGCCAGAAAACCGAAAATCAGGGCCAGGCCGAGACCGGCGGCAATCGTGCTGATGAGGGAAACGCTATGCGGCATAGGGAGGGGTTTCTTCACGAAGAGAGCTTGAGGCGAACCTGCAGTATAAAAACCCGAGAAAAAACCCGCCGCAGCGGGTTTTTTGAAAGACCGGATTCTTGTCCGCATCAACCCATGTGCAGGCCACCGTTCAGCGAGAAGTCGGCACCTGTGGCGTAACCGCCTTCGTCCGATGCAATCCACGAAATGATGGAGGCGATTTCTTCCGGGGTGCCGAGCCGCTTGGCGGGCACGCCGGCGACGATTTTCTCCAGCACGTCGGGGCGGATGGCTTTGACCATGTCGGTGCCGATGTAGCCGGGGCTCACGGTGTTGACGGTCACGCCCTTGGCGGCCACCTCTTGCGCCAGCGCCATGGTGAAGCCGTGCAGGCCGGCCTTGGCCGTGGAGTAATTGACCTGGCCGAACTGGCCCTTCTGGCCGTTGACCGAGGAGATGTTGACGATGCGGCCGTAACCGCCTTCGATCATGCCTTCGATCACCTGCTTGGTGACGTTGAACATGCTGTCGAGGTTGGTCGAGATCACGGCGTCCCAGTCGGCCTTGCTCATCTTGCGGAACTGGCCGTCGCGCGTGATACCGGCGTTGTTGACCAGCACGCTGACCGGGCCGTGCTCGGCCTTGACCTTGTCGAAGGCGGCGACGGTGGAGTCCCAGTCGCCGACATTGCCGACCGATACGTGAAAGGTGTAGCCAAGTGCTTTTTGCTCGTCTATCCATTTGGTAAAGTCACGCGTCGGGCCGCAACCGGCCACCACGGTGAAGCCGTCCTTGTGCAGGCGCTGGCAAATGGCGGTACCAATGCCGCCCATGCCGCCTGTCACGTATGCAATTCGTTTAGCCATGTCTTGCTCCTTGATTTATGGGTTCTGAAAGTCGCTGAATACAACGCTGATGACTTTGCGGCTGAACTGCAACCCGCTATCAAATAAATAGCTGCTTGCGCACAACTGGCGGGGGCCACAAGCTGTTTTAACCCATATTCATCGTTCCAGTGTGAGGGCAACCCCCATACCGCCACCGATACACAGGCTGGCGATGCCTTTTTTGGCATCGCGCCGGACCATCTCGTGGATCAGCGTGACCAGAATGCGACAGCCGGACGCCCCAATCGGGTGGCCAATCGCAATGGCGCCGCCGTTGACGTTGACCTTGCTGGTGTCCCAGCCCATCTCTTTGTTGACGGCGCAGGCCTGTGCGGCAAAGGCTTCGTTGATCTCCAGCAGGTCCAGGTCCTGCGCCTTCCAGCCGGCGCGCTGCAGGGCCTTGGTGGATGCGGACACCGGACCCATACCCATCAGGGCCGGATCCAGGCCGCTGGTGGCATAGCTGGCGATGCGGGCCAGTGGTTTGAGGCCCAGGGCAGCAGCCTTCTTGGCGGTCATCACCATGACGGCGGCAGCGCCGTCGTTGATGCCCGAGGCATTGCCGGCCGTCACGCCACCGGCTTTGTCAAACGCGGGGCGCAGGCCAGCCAGGCCCTCCGCTGAGCTTTTGCGGTTGATGAACTCATCGGCGGCAAACACCAGTGGGTCACCTTTTTTCTGGGCGATAGAAAACGGGATGATCTCGTCCTTGAACTTCCCGGCGTCCTGCGCGGCCATGGCCTTGGTCTGGCTGGCCAGGGCGAGCTCGTCCTGCATCTCGCGTGTCACGCCGTATTTTTTGGCGACGTTTTCAGCGGTGATGCCCATGTGGTACTGGTTGTAGACGTCCCACAGGCCGTCAACAATCATGGAGTCGATCATCTTCCAGTCGCCCATGCGCTGGCCGTCGCGCGAGCCGTTGAGCACGTGCGGTGCGGCGCTCATGTTTTCCTGGCCACCGGCAATCACGATTTCGCTGTCACCGGTGGCTACCGCCTGCGCCGCCAGCATGACCGCCTTGAGGCCGGAGCCGCAGACGGCATTGATGGTCAGGCCCGGGATGGCATGCGGAAAACCGGCCTTGACGACGCTTTGCCGCGCCGGGTTCTGCCCCACACCGGCAGCCAGCACCTGGCCCATGATGACTTCACCGATCAGCTCGGGCGACAGGCCGGAGCGC
>Ga0335394_10001058_pt1 | contig 30638 bp, 34 predicted proteins | sample MAT03_FD_205741 | JGI IMG/M metagenome (GOLD analysis project Ga0335394, IMG submission 205741) | Freshwater microbial communities from Lake Fryxell liftoff mats and glacier meltwater in Antarctica - MAT-03 (spades assembly) (version 2) ...
CGGCGGCGAGATCCACTTCCCCGACGGCAACGCCACGCTGGCGCGACTGCTCGTGCGATGGCTGATTCCGGATGCCGGTAGACGACCTCGCCGTCGAAGATCGTCACGGCGACCTGCACGTCATCGGCCGATGTCCGCGGGCGGGTGACGCCGGCATGTCAATGAGCTCGATCTGGACTCGGTCTGGCGCCGGCGCACGTCGGGCCGCGCGTTTGGCGTGCCGCTCTCAGTTCGAGAGCACGCGCGCGTCGATGGAATGCGCGGATTGGAAGCGGCTGGCGACCTCGACGGTGCCGTCGCCGACGATGAGCGTCTCGATCGTGCGCCAACCGTCGATCCCGGGGCGATACACTCCCGGTTCGCACGAGAACACCATGCCCGCGGCGGCGAGCGTGGCGTCGCCAGGCGCCAGCCACGGCGCCTCATGGCCTTCGACACCCATGCCGTGGCCGATGCGGTGCCGAATCGAATCGCCCAGCCCGGCCGCGCGAATCGGCGCGAGCGCGGCTTCGTTCACCGCGGCGCAACTCAGCCCGCTCCCCAGTGCGTCCACGGTGGCATGGTTCGCATCGTCCATGGCCTGCATCACGCGCCGCTGCTCCACGCTGATGCCGCCGCACACGAGCGTGACCCCGCTTTCGGCGTGGTAGCCGCCCAGACTGCACCCGATCCCGGCAATCACCGGCTCGCCAGGCCGAGGACGGCGCGCCAGCACCGTGCCGTGCGGCAACGCCGCCCGCGGACCGGAGTGCACCGAGGCGGTGATCCCCATCTTCGTGCCCTGGAACGCCTGCCCATGCGTGGCCGCGAGCGCCGTGCGCGCGTGGCCCGTGCAGTCGGCCATCAGATCCAGCTCCGTGCCGCCCTGGTGAATGACCTCGGAGCCCGACGCAAGCAGCCGCTCCAGCGCCAGATCGGCGAACCGGGCGGCCTCGCGGACGAGCGCGAGTTCCTCGGGATGTTTCACGACGCGTTCGGCGCGAACCTGGTCCGCAAGGTCGAGGCGGTCCAGACGCGTGCGGGCGTCACCAAGCAGCCGCGCGTCGAGTAGGTCGATGCCGAGGAAGCGAGCGCCGGTTGCGCCGATCATCCACGACACCGGCGGAATGTCGCCGGGAAACTCGTCGTAGGTCGCAACGTCGACACCGGGCACGTCGAGGGCGTTCTCCAGTTCCAGATGCGGCACGAGCAGGCGCGCGTTGCCGGATACCGGCAGCCACAGACCCATCGGCCGCTCGTTCACCGAGAAGTGCCAGCCAGTGGCATACGTGACGTTGCCGGGCGCGAGGATCAGCAGCCCGTCGAGCCCCGCGGCCTCGGCCCGTGCGCGCAGCCGATTGCGCACGCGCTCGCGAAACGCCGTCGAGAGTGGCACGACACGCGGCAGTGCCGGCGGCGACGACGTCACAGCGTGGGCTCACGCCAGGGGCCCACGATGGCCAGTGTCTCGGTCAGACCCAGTTCTCTGCCGAGCGCTTGCAGATCGGCGAGCACCTCGTCGTCGAGCGGCACGCCGCCGGCCGCCTTCTTCGCCACGCGCCGCGCTTCCTGCTCGCCGGGAATGAGCACCTCGGCCACGCCGGGCCGGCGCGCCCGCGACTTCACCATGCGCGCGAAGTCGTCCATGCGGCGCGTGAACTCGGCGAGCGGCATGAACCACGCGATGTCGATGGCGGTGAGCGTGTGGCTCACGTCGAGCTTGGCGGGATCGGCATACGGCGTCAGGCCGTAGCCGCCGCCGCCGATCACACCGGTGAGCACGTCGGTCATGAACGCCAGGCCGTAGCCCTTGTAGGTGCCGATGCCGAGCAGCGCGCCTGTCATGGCCGTGTTCGGATCGTCGGTCTCGCGGCCGTCCGGCGTGAGCGCCCAGTCGAGCGGCATGGGCCGGCCTTCACGCGCGTGCCACTGCATCATGCCCTTGCCGGCGGTGGTCAACGCGATATCGAGCACTGCGGGAAACCCCAGGCCGGTGGGCGCGGCGATGCCCCACGGATTGGTGCCCACCGCGCCTTCGCGCGCGCCCCACGGCGCCATCTCGGGTCCGGCGTTGGTGAAGGCGATGCCGAGGCAGCCGGCGTCCGAGGCCTGACACGCGTGCACGGCGCTCGACCCGAAATGGGTCGAGTTGCGCACCACCACCTGGCCGATGCCGCAGACCTTGGCTTTTTCGATCGCCAGGCGCATGGCCTTGGCGGCGGCCACCGTGCCGATGCCGTTGTGCGCGTCGACCAGCGCCAGCGCCGGGCTTTCCTTCACGATCGTCCACGGCGCGCGCGGATCGACCTGCTGGCCGCGGAGGCGCTCCTGGTAGCGGCGCAGCCGGCGCACGCCCTGACCGTGGCCGGGATGGAAGCGGAGTTCTGAGAACACGAGCGCGCGTCCGAAGATGGCGGCGTCCTCGTCTGTCAGACCCAGGGCGCGGAAGACCGCGATCGTGAAGGCGTCGAGGCTGTCGCGCGTGACGGACGTGAGTGAAATCATTGGGCACCGGGGTGACGCCGGTGCCACACCCAGGCCGACCGCGTCACGACGCGCCCTAGAATACACGGGCCATGCGCCGACGGTCGCCACCGCGGTGTCGCAGTTGGTGGGACTCGCGGCTTCACAAATGCGGTAGGTCAGCGCGTAGATGCCGCTGTTCGTCTTGGTCTTGACGTTGACAGCGCCGGTGTTGCAGATCGTGTAGACCAGCGTGTGGGTGCCGAGCGCGGCCCCGGTCGTCACGTCGACTGAACCGTCCGCGGCGTCGAGCACGACGTGGCTCTCGATGCTGGACACCTGCGACAGCACGACCGTCGAGACGGTGGCGCGCACGCCGTCAATCCGGTCGTTCGCCAGCACGTTGGCCACGGCCGTGCTCCCCACCGCTCATTGGCCGTGCTGCCACGGTGCCGGCGCCGGTACATCAGGCGCTGGCGATCAAGGCACGGGCGGTGGGGAAGGAGCCTGAACGGTGGATTGACTCATCATCGTGAGTCATTCATACTCATGTCATGAGTAAGAGGCTACAAGTCCTCCTCGACGAAACCGAATTTCTCGAACTGCAGCGGGTCGCCGGCCGACGTCGGATGACGGTGGCAGCGTGGGTGCGTGAGACGTTGCGGGCGGCACGGCAGCGCGAGCCATTGGGGGACGCGGCGGCCAAACTTTCTGCGGTGCGAGCGGCCGGCCGGCACGCGTTTCCGACGGCCGCCACGGTGGATGACATGAACGCTGAGATCCAGCGCGGCTACCTCGCATGATCCTCGTCGACTCGAACGTGCCGATGTATCTCGTGGGCGCCCCGCATCCGCACAAGGTCGATAGTCAGCGTCTGCTGGAGCAGCTCATCTCAGAACGGGAACGTCTTGTGACCGACGCTGAGGTATTGCAGGAGATTCTCCACCGCTACGTCGCCGTAAATCGTCGCGACGCCATTCAACCGGCGTTCGACGCCTTGCTCGGCGTCGTGGATGACGTCCTGCCCATCGATGCCGCGGTCGTGGAACGCGCCAAGGCGATCGTACTGGCCCGCTCACAACTCTCGGCCAGGGATGCGATCCATGCCGCGGTGATGGCCGAACATGGCATCACCCGCATTCTGAGCTTCGACCACGGCTTCGACGGCCTGCCAGGTGTCCGGCGCATCGGCAGCTGACGCCCGCCGGACCCACCTACTGACCACTTCATCGACCCATGACCGTCCTTGTGCGCGGCAGGACGTGCCAGCCGAGCATCTGCCAGTCCCCGTCCACCGCGAATCCCCAAGGGTCGAGGGTTCTGTCCGAGCTGCGGCGGCCGGCGCATGACCGAGCGCGCCGCGCACCTGGCGGACCACGTCATCGGTCGGATAACGCGGATTCTGTCGTCCCCAGAACCCTGCAAGTGCTGCTATCGTCTCCAATCGAGCGTGGCGAATTGGACCACTTCTCGCGGTAGTTGGCACGGCCCGTGCGCCCGATAAGGTCACTGGGCGATCAATCGCGGCGCAACAAGGCACTGCCATCCTTCGCCCGAATCGAGTGGATTCATGTCACGTACTTCTGGGGTTCTGGCGGGGCTGACCGCCCTTGCTGTCATGTTCGTCCCGCCGTCCGCGATGGCCCAGTCGCTGGGCTCTTTCCAATGGTCCTTGCGGCCTTACTGCAACGTCGTCACGGTCAACGTCGTGCAGGCGGGGGCCGTCTACATGCTCGACGGATTCGATGACAACTGCGGCGGCGCCAATGCGCGCTCGGCCGTCACCGGCATCGCGACGCCCAATCCGGATAGCACGATCAGCGTCGGCCTGACCATCGTCAACGGTCAGGGCGGTGCGCCGGCGCATGTCGCCGCGCGAATCTCGCTGCCCAGCGCCAGCGGCACGTGGCAAGACAGCGCGGGCCAGTCTGGCGCCTTCGCGCTCGGCGCCAGTGCCGGTGCGAGCGGTCCGCGACCCTATGTCGCTCCCGCGACCGGTCCCGCTGGCCCTGCCGGCCCACAGGGGCCGGCGGGTGCGACCGGTCCCACGGGCCCTGCCGGTCCACAGGGGCCGGCGGGTGCGACCGGTCCCACGGGCCCTGCCGGTCCACAGGGGCCGGCGGGCGAGCCCGCAGCAGCCTCGGTTATCACGACTCTGGCGCGCCATGACTTCTCTGCCCTGCTGCGTACTGGCTGCGTGGTCCCCGGCAACGGTGCGAGCGGCGACCGGACGTTCTGCGACTTCTCGACAGTGCCGTCGATGACCGTCAACTGGTTCAGCCTCAACCTCAGCCACGCCGATCTCTCGAACGTAGACCTCAGTGAGGGCGGGTCGGGCGGCAACTTCCAGACCGTCAATTTCTCGTTCGCCAAGCTCACGAACGTCAACTTCAACAACGGCAACCTGCAGAGCCCGAATTTCAGCTTTGCCGACCTGACTGGTGCGACGTTCGTCGGGGCAAACCGACAGAACGTCACGTACCTCTACACGATCTGCCCGAACGGCAGTAACAGCGGACCAGCGGGCGGCAGCTGCTGACGACGGGGCTCGTGGGCGACCTGGGGGGCACGCGCCTCTGGGCGCTCGCCTGCCCCCGGAAAAATTGCTCTTCGATGCGGAATCGACAGGATCGCGACCGACTTCAGAACTGTGTGACGCTGGACCTGATCGTGGCCGGGGCGCCGCTTGTCAGGTCGCCAGTCTTCACGCCGCGGAACGCATTCTCAGCTGCGGCGCCTTCAGTCGCGGCCTTCGTCACCGCAGTCACGAGCGCTTGGTACGCCGTGGCACTTCCGGCGGTCAACTTCAGTTCGATGAGGCCGTCCGACGCGATGGCATTGACCGAGTTGCCACCGGTCAGGTTCGTGATCTGGTAGCTGCCGGAGGGCAATGCTTTTTGAATCAAGATGACGGCACGGGCGGCGGCATGCAGGGCACTGACGCGTCCATAGCTGCCGTAACTGTGGCCACCAGGCCCCTGGAACTCGACGCGCAACCCTCCGGACTGCTGGGCGAAGGCGGGCGTGCCGGCCACGGCGACGACGACGAAAGCGAGCAGAGAAATCAGGCGTGTCATGATCGCAATCTCCGGGGTTATCGGACCACTTCTCGCGTCCGCTTGCCATTCGGGCCGACGGATGGTTGCACGACTGTGCCATCCGCAGTGTGGAACCCCGCCACGATCAACGCCGCCGTGAGGACGCGATGCATGCGGGACACTTCGGTGGCGGGCGCGCCGCGCGTGCCCCACTCCCAGAACGCATGCCCGCCCGCGCCGGCGGCCGAGGACGCCAGGCTGAATTGATACGTCGGGACGCCGGTGTGCGCCGGGACGTTGTCGTTCAGGCTGCCCGACCCGGTGCCGACCATCGGTGAGCTGATCGCCCCCAGCTGGATGCCCGCCTGAAGTCCTGCGTGGACCGCGGCGTTGTCAACGCTGTCCGCCACGAAGGCCGGCCGCAAACCGTACCACATCAGCTCAAGGCGGATGCCTTCATCGCTGCCGTCCTTGCGACCATGCCTCGCGTTCTCGGCGGACACGCCGGCCTGGAACGTCGGCTCGATGGCACGGCGTATGTCATCGAGCGTTTCCTTGCGCGTTGAGCGCATGTCCACTTCGAGCGTGCAGCTCGGCACGCCCATGCCGGGCGCCTGCGGGGGCTCGCAGCTGGCGCGGCCCACCGTGTAGGTGGTTTTCGGCGCACCGTCTTGCAGGTCCGTCGGCGTCTTGACCTCGGCGATCTTGGCGATCGCCGCGGCCATGGCCGCAGGGGCGCTGGGACCGTTTGGGCGCGCGAACGGCGCCTTGAACTTCATCTCGAAACGGTAGCTGCCGACGAAGTTGACGATCCCGCCGCCCTCGAGACCGAAGTTGGCGACGATGTTGAGGGGATTGGAGCCGGTGCCGGCCTTCTGGTCGAAGCCGTAGAGCTGCTTGACGCCCGCCAGGTTGCCCTTGCCTTCCTCACCAGCGGTGCCGCAGACCCAGATGTCGTAGACCGGCTTGATGTGATGTCTCTTCATCGCGGCCGCGAGCACGAATGCGTTGGACGTGCTCGGCATCATGTCGCCGTAGCCTGGAACGTAGATGCGCACGCCTCCGCCGGCTTCAGCTTCTTTGGCGTCGGCGAAGACCTTACTGGCCGTGGCGTATTTGTCGTCCTCGACGACCCGGCCTCGAGCATCGAACGACAGTTCGTCGGGGATCGCGGCCAACTCCTCAGGCGTGGCTACCACCGGCTGCGCGTACGGCTGGAGTTTGATGCGGATGGATGGGTCGCCCGACTTCGGCAGTTCCTCGGGGTTGACGACGTCGATGTGCCCTTCGACCAGCACCTTGGGAAATTGGCCCATGTACTGTTGAGCGTCAGCGCGGCCGGCGTACGATCCCTTGATCACCACGCACGCGTTGTAGACCGGAAGGCCATCAACGAGGTTGGTGTCGCTGCCGGCGATGACCCCGGCCGCGCGCGTCATCACTTCTTCTGGAGAGAATCCCCAGTCGTTCACGAGCCGGCGATGAATCTCGGCCGCCTTCAGATGTTCGTAGCGCGGCGGCGAGGGGATGCGAACCAGTTCCAGGAATTGATTCCACCGTGCCTTGGCGGCCGCATCCGTGCTCTGCGCCTTGATCAGTGCCGTGACTTGCGGATCGTTGGCGATCTTCTCCGCGGCAGCGACAATCGCTGCCGGAATCGTCGCTGGAGTCCCAGCCGGAGGGGACGGGGGCGCTTGTTGCGACGCGCCAACGACGATCGTCGTCAGAAGGATCGTTGCCGTTGCGACAAGCGCGCTTTCGTTATGTGGACGTGTCATCTTGTCTCCGACGACTGCTGATCGCCCCGATTCTAAGTCTGGAACGGTGACATTGTGAATGGAGTCGTCCGCGCGGATAGTTCCGGTGTCCGCCCTGCTGCGCGCCGCGCGCCCTTGCTATCGTCCGTTCCGGGCTCGCAGAGTGGCTTCCAGCGCTGGTAAGCCCGCCGCGTCCTTGGGACGCGCTGTCGACCGTTTGCTGGCAATCACCCGGTCGAGTGGCAGAATCCGGACTACGACGCCTTCGATCTCGCGTTCGACGCCGCCCGCGTACTCATCAGCGAATGATCCCAGGCCGTGGGCGGTCAGCACGACGTCGACCCGCGAGAGTCCATCGCCCCCGAAAGCTGGCGGCTGCATGCCGAAGCCCGAGATCCAGAACCCTCCGGCATCCTGGGCGGCCAACGTGATCTGATCGGTGTCGAGCGACTCGAACCATAAGTCGATGTCCTGCGTCGCGACGGGCGCGCCCTCGAGCACCGCCGCACTCATGCCGATGACGAGGAACTTCACGCCCCGCGATCGAAGGGCGGCGAACAAGGCGCGCTCAGCGGGCGTGAGTGCGAAGTCGTCCACGACTCAGTCCTCGACGCAGGCGCTCAGCCGGGGTCAGTTCCAGACAGCGCAACGCGTGATACACGTCGCCTGGGTCGACGCCCGGGTGTGCCGCCGCCACCTCGTAGGCACGCTGCCACAGGGCTTCGGAATGTCGCGCCCACTCCTGTTGGTCAGGGGTCAGCGATTCCAGCGAGCCTGCGGTCGAGGCGTCCACGTTGCCATTATAGACAGTGACCACCGTTTCCCGGGATGACGGACGTGGCCGCGCACCACGTCTGGCGCGGCGCCGGCTACGTCTCCAGCGCCAGCAGGTCGGCGATGTTGGCTGCGGGCGCTTCGAAGCAGCCCAGTTCCCCCGACGGCGCCGTCATGATCACGGTGATGCCAGGCCCGTAGCCGGCCCGCGGACCATCGGTGCTCGAGATGACGCCGATGGCCCGGGCGCCCGTGAGATAGCCGTGATTGAAGCGCGCGTCGGTGTCGTCGAGCGCCACGATGTCGCCCAGGCGCAGACGGTCGAGCCCGAGTTCCGCCAGCAGCGCGCGATCCGTCGACTGCAGGTGCACGTTGCCGCCTTCAGACGACAGACCGAGCCCCGCGCCCACCAGATGGGCCGGAATCCGCGCCGTCACGCCGAACGCCACGCGTTCGCCGTCTTCGCGCGCCGGCAGCGCCGCGAGCAGCTCGGGCGACAGGCTCTTGAGCAGCACGGCCGGATGCGCGGTGAGCGTCATGCCCACGCCCTCGGCGCGAATCACGATCTGATCGCCCACGGCCATCGTCGTGCGCACGTCCTTCGGGAAGTGGACGATGACCTGCTCCGAAAAGCGTCCCGACTTGCCGGTGACGACGCCGCGCGCGCCGGCGGCCTGCCCCGTCATCACCTTGGCCCGGTTGCCGACGCAGGCATAGACCAGCAGGCCGCGGTTCTTCATGTCATCGGCCTGGCGGATGCTGACGCCGGGGTGGATGCAGTCGGCCGCCCACCCGAAGGCGCGGTCGCCGACCGACACGTTGTAGACGAGCCCGCCCCACGTCGGTAGCAGGAACGCGGTGCCGTCGGCAGCCAGGCGGTAGGGCTCGGCGGGCAGCCCCGGGAAACTCGGGTGGGCGATGGCGCCGGCGACCGATACCGCCACCAGGTCGGCAAGGTTTGCGGCAGGCGTGTGGCGGGCGGTCATGACAGGCTCCGGATGCCGAGCAACGAGGCGATGTTGGCCGCAGGGTCGAGCACGAAGTCGAGCCGGTCGGCCGGGCCGGTGATGAGCGTCAGGATGCCAGGGCCGTGGCCTGTCATCACCGAGTCGCCGTGGATGCACAGGCAGATGGCCGTCCAACCGCGGCGGAACGACCGACCGAAGCGGTGATCGACGTCGCGGATGCCGACCAGGTCACCCAGGCGCATGCGGTCGATGCCCAACTCCGCCATCAACGCGCGGTCGCCCGACATCAGGTCTTGATCGACGAACTCGGCATTCAGTTCGGCGCCAGAGCCCATGATGCGCGCCGGCAGCTCCATCGCCACCGGGCACACGATGCGCCCGCTCTCGTCGCGCAGACCGAAGGCGGCGGCCAGCGCCGGGCTGGTCTTCTTGAACTCGAGCGCCGGGTGGTCGACCAGGCGGATGCCGCGGCCGCGGGCGCGAATCTGGATCGTGTCGCCCACCATCAGATCCTCGAGCGCCTCTGGCGGCAGGTGCACGAGCAGCCGCGCGTGCTCGCCGGTGACGATACCCGTTGCGCCCCGGGCCCGGCCGCTGACCACTTCCGCCGCGTTCCCGATGCAGGTCAGATAGTGGAGCGCGTAGTCGGCTTTTTCGTCGGGATGGGCGATGGACGCGCCCGGCTCGACGTGATCGCCCGCCCACCCGAACGCCCGGTCGCCGACGCGCGCGTTGTAGGCGATGCCGTACATCCCCGGCAGCGTCGTGGCCCGGCCGTCGGGCCCGTGCAGGTAGGCCCCTTGCCTGATGGCGGGCTGGCTCACCTGGCCAGTGACGGCCATTTCGACCAGATCCGCCGAGTTCCATCTGAGCGTACCGCTCACTGTGCCTCCATGTCCTGTCGCACGTCCAACTCCGCCGGACCTCACCGCCGCCTGCGTCCGTCTCTCTTGGCGTGTCGCCGGTCGACAATATACAGTGTGCGGCGACGACCATGGGCTACACCGCTTTTCTCGACCGCATCGGTCAGGTGAACGACCTGATCAACGCCAAGCAGATCCTGGCCTGGGACGCGCGCACCATGATGCCGCCGGGCGGCGCCGAGACGCGCGCCAAGCAGGAGGCCACCCTCACGGTGACGGCGCGCGATCTGCTGGTGTCGGATGGCACCCGGCACCTGCTCGATCAGGCCGAGGCCGACACGGCGGCGCTCGCGCCCGAGAGCGTCGAGCGGACCAACTGCGCGCAGGCGCGGGAGGCCATCGACTACCACCTCCGGATTCCCGGGGCTCTGGTCGCCAGGCGCGCCGAGCTGGGCGCCATCGGCCACGAGATCTGGGCGAAGGCGCGCACCGAGAACGACTTCGCGTCGTTTGTGCCGACGCTGAAGGAAACCGTGGCCCTCAACCGCGAGATGGCCGAGTGCATCGGCTATGCGGCGCATCCCTACGACGCGCTGATGTACCGGTTCGAGCCGGGCGAGACGGTGGCCTCGCTGCAGCCGCTCTTTGCCACGCTGCGCGCGGCCATGCAGCCGCTCGTGCGGGCCATCGGCGAACGGCACTCTCCGCGCATCGATTTCTTGCAGCGGGCGTATCCCAAGGACGCGCAGCTCGCCTTCGGTCTGTCGATGGCGCGGAAGATCGGCTACGACCTGCACCGCGGACGCCTCGATACGACGGTGCATCCCTTCGAGGTGTCGTTCACGCGCAACGACGTGCGGATCACGACGCGGGTCAACGAACACTGGATGCCGTCGAGCCTGTTCGGCTCGCTCCACGAGGCCGGTCACGCCCTCTACGAGCAGTATGCCGACCCGGCGTTCGTGCGCACGCCGCTGGCCACCGATCTGGTCGGGCTCTACGCCGTGAGCGGGGTGAGCTTCGGCGCCCACGAGAGCCAGTCGCGGCTCTTCGAGAACCACGTCGGCCGCAGCCGGGAGTTCTGGGATCTGAACTTTCCCGAGGCGCAAGCGGCGTTTCCCGAGCAGCTCGCCGATGTCGACGCCGAAACCTTCTGGCGCGGCGTGAACCGCGTGGCGCCCGGGCTCATCCGCGTCGAGGCCGACGAACTCACCTACGACTTCCACGTCATGCTGCGGGTGGAGATCGAAGCGGCGCTCATCGACGGCAGCCTCGAGGTGCGCGACCTGCCCGAGGCGTGGAACGCCAAGATCAAGGAGTACCTCGGTCTCGACGTGCCGAACGATCGCCTTGGGGTGCTGCAGGACGTCCACTGGTCGTCGGGCCAGATCGGTACCTTCTGCAACTACACGATCGGCAACGTGATGGCTGGGCAGCTCTTCGAGTCCGCCACGAAGGACGCGCGTGTATCAGCCGGACTGGCCAGCGCCGACTACACGCCGCTGCGCGAGTGGATGACCGAGCACGTGCACCAGCACGGCCGCCGTTACACGCGCAACGAGCTGCTCGTGCGCGCCACCGGTCGCACGCTCGACCCGGCGCCGTACATCAACCACCTCACCAGCAAGTACTCGACCATCTACGGACTCTGACACCCATGCCCAACGCTCGCCTCGCGCACCGCGCCGCCCTGAAGGACGTGCGCGTCAACACCCGGCTCCAGGAAATTGCCGACAGCCTGACCGACGTCATCCGCATGGGCCGCGGCGACCCCGACTTCGACACGCCCGCCCACATCGTGCGCGCGGGGCAGGAGGCGCTGGCCAAAGGCGCCACGCACTACACGCACGCCCAGGGCATCCTGCCGCTGCGTCAGGCCATCGCGGCGGACATCCTGGCGCGCGGCGGCGCCAGCTACTCCCCCGATCAGATCGTGGTCACCCCCGGCGCCCAGCAGGCGCTCTTCACCGTGGCCCTCGGCCTGCTCGACCCGGGCGATGAGATGGTGGCCGCGTGCCCGGGCTATCACCCGTATCACCAGGCTGCGGAGCTGGCCGGCGCGCGCGTCGTCGACATCCGCACCACGATGGCCACGAACTTCACCCTCACGGCCGAGATGGTCGAGGCGCACCTCACGCCGAAGACCAAGATCATCGTCGTCGTGAACCCGGGCAATCCGACGGGCACGGTCACGCCGCCCGACGAGGTGGCGCGGATCGCGGCGGTGGCGAAGGCGCACGACCTGCTCGTCATCTCCGATGAGATCTACGCCCAGCTCACCTATGGAGAGGCCCGCATCCAGCCGGTGGCGTCACTGCCCGACATGGCCGAGCGCACCATCACGATCTCGGGCTTCTCGAAGACCTACGCGATGACCGGCTGGCGCATCGGCTACTTCGCCGCGCCGGCGGACCTCGTACCCGCCCTGACGGCGATTCACAACGGGCTGGCCATCTCGACCGCCGCCGTGAGTCAGCATGCGGCGCTTGCCGCCCTGACCGGCCCGCAGCACTGCGTGGAGGAGATGCGCCGCAGCTACGACGAGCGGCGCGTCGCTTTGTGTGAAGGACTCGCCGCGATGGGCATTCCCTACGCCGACCCGCAGGGCGCGTTCTTCGTCTACGCGAATGTGTCCAGCGTGGGCATGGGCGCGACGGCGTTCTGCGAGAAGCTGCTGCGTGACGGCCGGGTGCTGGTGTTCCCGGGCGTCGTCTACGGCGACTATACCGACGATTTCGTCCGCCTGTCGCTCACGCAGCCGGTCGGCAAGATCCGCGAGGCCTGCGCCCGCATGGCGACCGTCGTGGCCTCGATTCGTGGATAGGGGAGTTCCGTGATCACGTCCGACAATCCGAATGTGAAGAGCATCAAGCACATGGCGTTTGCGGTGCGCGACGCCGCCGCGGCGCTGGCCTCGTATGCGCGTTTCCTGCACGTGCCGTCCGACACCGAGATCAAGGTCTATCCGAAGTCGCAGAACCGGGTGGCGCTCTTCAACCTGGGCGGCATCGAGTACCAGCTGTGCGAGTCGATGCAGCCTGGTGGCCGCTTCGCCGCCTGGATCGACCAGCGTGGCGCCGAGGGGCTGCACCACATCTGCTACGAGGTGCACGACATCGATGCCGCCCTCGCGCACGCGCAGGCACAGGGCGCGTCACTGCGCATCTGCCAGGCCTGCCAGAAGTACGGCTCGCACCCGCATCCCGAGGGCTGGGTGGCCTTCCTCGACAACGACGCGGGCGGCATCGAGATCGAGTTCATGCAGGTCTACACGTCCGAGCAGCTGAAGCACTACCAGGCATTCCAGGGGATCTAGATGATGTCCGCCGCCAAGACCGTCACTGTAGGCACCGCCACCGCCGCGCCCGGCACCATCGTGCGCGGCGCCATTCCCGTCACCACGCTCGCCGGTGGCACGCCGCTCGAGATTCCCGTCGTCATCATCAACGGCGCCCAGGGCGGCCCGTGCTTCTGGGTCGACGGCGCCATCCACGGCGACGAGCCCGAAGGGCCGCTCGCGTGCCAGATCGCCATGCGCGAGATCGACCCCGCGCACCTGAGTGGCACCGTGGTGATGTGTCCCGTGCTGAACGTGCCGGCGTTCGAGGCGGCCCAGCGCGGCAACCCGCTCGACACCTTCAGCTACGACATGAACCGCATCTACCCAGGTCGCGCCAACGGCTATCTCACCGAGCGGATGGCCGCGGCGCATGCGGCGGCGCTGGAGGCGCACGCCGACTTCGAGATCTCAATCCACTCCGGCGGCGCGCATTCGTTCCTCGACAAGGCGATCTTCGTGGACGAGTCGCCGGCGTCGGTGGAACTGGCAACAGCGATGGGTGCCGGCTGGGGCTGCATCATGTCGTCGTTCAACCCGAAGGGCAGCCCGATGGCCCACATGAAGGACATCGGCAAGGTGGGCATCACGGTCGAACTCGGCGGACGCTCGGCGACCTCGCCGACCGAGTTCGCGCGCGTCGGCCGCGAGCTGGCGAGCGCGATCATGAACATCCTGCGGCACTACCAGATGTATCCCGGCGCCGCGCAGTATCCGTCGCCGCGCTACAAGGGGCAGCAGGAAGCGTTGCTGGCGGCGGCCTCGGGGTTGTTCCTGCCGGCGCCCGGCGTCGGCTTCCTCACCATGATGAAGCAGGGCGACGCCATCGCCCACATCGCGAACATCTTCGGTGACACGCTGGCCGAACTCGTGGCTCCCGCCGACGGCATGATCTTCGGCCTGCGAGCCCTGCCGAACGTGACGACCGGCGAGTGGTGCTGCTTCTTCTGCAAGGTGGAAGGGACGCGCGACTAGGCGCGCCGTGGCACACGACATGGCGACGGCGCGCGATTTCGTGGGCTACGGCGAGAGGCCGCCCGATCTGGCCTGGCCGGGCGGCGCGCGTCTCGCGGTGAACCTGGTCCTCAACTACGAAGAGGGCTCGGAGTATTCCATCGACGACCACGACGGCCGCTCCGATGCGGCATTGACCGAAGTGGCGCAGGCACGCGTGCCGCAGGGGCTGCGCGATCTCGGCGCCGAGAGCATGTTCGAGTACGGCAGCCGCGTCGGGTTCTGGCGGTTGTACCGGCTGTTTCGGGAACGCCAGTTGCCGGTGACGGTGTTTGCCGCAGCGCTGGCGCTCGAACGGAACCCCGCGGTGGCGCGCGCGATTGCCGCCACCGACTGGGACGTGGTCTGCCATGGTTGGCGCTGGATCGAGCAGTACCTGCTCGACGAGGCGACCGAGCGGGAGCACATCGCCCTGGCCCACGCCTCGATTACCCGGCTCATCGGCCGCGCCCCCGAGGGCTGGTACTGCCGCTATGCGGCCTCGCCGAATACGCGCCGGCTCGTCGTTGCCCACGGCGGGTTTCGCTATGACAGCGATGCCTACAACGACGACCTGCCGTACTGGGTGAGGGTGGAGGGCCGCGCGCATCTGGTCGTGCCGTATTCACTCGCCACCAACGACGCGAAGCTCGTGGGCGGACCGCTCGTGACGGGCCGCGCCTTCGGCGAGTTCCTCATCGACAGCTTCGAGGAACTGCTGGCCGAGGCGCAACGCCATCCGCGCATGATGTCGGTCGGCCTGCATGCCAGGGTCATCGGCCAGCCCGGTCGCATCGGCGGCCTGCGCGCGTTCCTCGATCACATCCAGGGACGTGCGGGCGTCTGGCTGTGCCGGCGCGGTGACATCGCCGCGCACTGGCGGGAGCACATGCCGCCGCCCGGAGGCGCGTCGTGACGCTGACGATCGTGGCGGCGGACGCCGCTGCGTTCGCGCCCTTCGGCGCGTTCATCGACGTGCCTGCGCAGGTCGGTGACCGGCGGCTGTACAGCGAGTGGCTGGCGCCGGTGGCGGGCCTGGCGCCGCAGTTCCACACCAACCGTGTCGCGGCGTCCGTGTTGCCCCTGGCCATCGACCGGGTCGAGCGCCATCCGCACGCCGCGCAGGTGTTCCTGCCGCTCGATGCCACGCGGTATGTGGTGACGGTGATGGCCGCCGATGCGGCCGGCGAGCCGGACCCGGCAACGGCGCGTGCGTTCCTGCTGCCGCCGACGCTTGGAGTCGTCTACCGCGCAGGGGTCTGGCATGCGAGCATCACGGCGCTCGATCGGGTGGCGAGTTTCGCGGTGCTGATGTGGCGCGGCCACGCCGAGGATGACGTGTTTGCGACCATTCCTCCGGTCGTGGTCTCGGCGCCGGCCGTCGTCGGCCGGACTGGAGGCGCGCGTGGCTGATCCGAGGCCCGCGGTCACGAGCCTGGGGCCGCCAGTCGCGTCCACGCTCGCGCCCATCGAGCAGACGCCCCTCATGTGGGCGGGGCTCTACCTGCGCATCCACCAGATCATGTCGCTGCGCAACGACCGCGATGTGCACCTCGCCGACAGCGCGGCCAATCATCCGCCGATCGTACGAGCCCTCGCCGTCCGCGACGGCGCCCTGGCAGAACGGCTGATTTCCGAACACACGCATGCGCTGGCCAGCTTCGATCCGGCCAGCGTGGCGGAGCGCCTGCCATGACGGCATCGCGCGAGATTCTCATCACCGGCGCCGGAGGCTTCGTCGGCAGCGCGCTGGTCGAGGGCTTCCTGGCGCTCGGTTGGCGCGTCACGGCCGTCGACCGCGCGTTCGACGCGGCGACCCGCGCGCGTCTGGCCGGCAGCCACCTGATCACGGTGGATCTGGCGCATGGCGACTCGGCCGACCTGCCCGCCGCCGCCGTCGTGGTGCATGCGGCGGCGGTGACGACCGGGGCCGCGACGCTCGGCTGGACGCCCGCGGCGCATATCGCGGCGAACACGCGGCCTCTGCTCGCCATGCTGGAGCATGCCGGCCGCACTGGACCCGACGCCTTCGTCTTCGTCAGCTCGAGCGGAGTCTTCGCGGCCGGTGACGGCGCCGATGGCGGCGACGGTCTGCGCGACACGGACCTGCCCACGGGCCGTTCGCCGTATGCCGTGGCCAAGCGGGCTGGAGAACTGCTGACGGGCACGGCGCTCGACGGCGTGGCCGCGCATGTGGTGCGCCTTGGCTATCTGTATGGACCGCACGAGGCCGCGCGCCCGAGCCGGCTGCGCACGTCAGCAGTGGCGACCTGGTTCGCCGCCGCGCGCCGGGGCGAGCCGCTCGTCGTCGCGGCGGACGATCCCGCCCGCGACTGGACGTTCACGCCCGACCTGGCGCCGGTCGTGGCGCGGCTCGTCGTGGCGCCCCCGGCGCCAGGCCCGGTGCATCTGTGCAGTCCGTGTGTCGCGACCGACAGCGTGATGGCCGCGCGCATCGCCGCGCTCGTGCCGGGAGCCCACTGCACCGGGGGGCCGGCGCTGGGGGCCGTGAAGCCGCCGATGCGTCCGTCGAACCTGTCGCATCTGGGCTCGCTCACGTGGACCGACCCCACGACGGCGCTCGCGCAACTGGCCGCGGCCGAGGTGCGCGCGTGAGCGACGTGCGTGTGATCCTCGTCGGACTCGGTGCCCGCGCCCGCATCTGGCGGCGCGTCGTCGCGGCACGTGCGGACTGCCGGATCGTGGGTCTGGTCGACACGCGGCCTGACGCGGTGGCGGCCGCGGTGGCCGAGACGCCCGGAGCGATTGGCGGGGCCACGCTCGCCGAGGTCACCGCACGCGTCGCCGCCGACGCCGTCATCCTCAGCACGCCGCCCGGCGGTCGTGAGGACCAGATCGCTGCCGCCTGCGCCGCGAAACTCGCGATTCTCGCCGAGAAGCCACTGGCCGACAGCGTCACGGCCGCCGAGGCGCATGTCGCGACGGCCGCCCGCGCCGGGGTCTCGCTCGCGGTCGGTCTCAACTTCCGCTATCTGGCGGTGACCCGCGCGCTGAAAGCCTTGCTGAGGGCGGAGCACATGGGCCGGCCGGAGTTCGCACACTTCACCTACGAACGCTGGCGCGATGGCCAGCAGCCCCACCTGAACAAGTATCCGCTCACGATGGACCAGCCCATGCTCTGGGAGCAATCGATCCATCACTTCGATCTGATGCGGTTCGTCTACGACACCGAGCCGGTGGCGATTTCGGCACGCACCTTCAACCCGTCGTGGTCGATGTACCGCGGCGCTGCCAACGTGTCGGCGCTCATCACCTTCACCGGCGGTCTCGAGGTGACGTATCAAGGCACGTGGGCCGGCAACTGGCGGCCCATGACGTTCCACTGGCGCACCGAGACGCCGCACGGCGTCGTCATCCAGGCCGACATGTTCGGCGGCCTCGGGTATGCCCGCCGCGACGACCCGGCACTCACGCCGGTCGCGCTGCCCGCCACCGAGCCGTGGGTCGACGACGCGGCGGCGTTGCTCGCCGACTTCATCGCCCACCTGCGCAACGGCGCACCGGTGCCGTGTCCCGGCACCGATCACGTGTGTTCCCTGCAGATGGTGGCGGCCTGCATCGAGTCGTCGATGACCGGCCGCGCCGTCGATCCCCGACGCCCCGGACTGCAAAGGACGAGCCCCTCATGAAACTGCGCTACCTCGTGGCCCTTGCGGCCGGCCTGGCGATCGTCGGTGCGGCGGCCGTGATGATGATGAGGCCAACCGGGCCGCGCGCCGCCAGCACGATCGTCGTCGGCCTGAGCGCCGACATCGCCACGTTCGAGCCGGCCAACATCTCGAGCCGCGACAACATGAACATCGCGCACCACATCTTCGCGTCGCTCTTCACGCTCGGCGCGGACGGCACACACGTGCCCAACCTGGCCCGTGAGCTGGCCATCTCCGACGACGGGCTGGCCTACACCTACACGCTGCGCGAGGGTCTTACCTGTCACGACGGGGAAGCCCTGACCGCGGAGGACGTGGCCTACACCTTCACCCGCATCGCCAACCCCGCCAACAAGTTCACCGGCAACGCCCCCGGCTTCGTCTTCAGCTCGATCGGCTTCCGCAGCGCCGAGGCGCTCGACCCCGGGCGCGTGCGGATCACGATCGCCAGAAAGAACCCGATCGCCTTCGGCCTGCTCACCGAAATCAGCATCCACTGCAAGGACAGCTACGAGAAGATGACCCTCGACCAGGCGGCGACGGCGCCGGTCGGCTCCGGACCGTATCGTCTGGTGTCGTGGACACGCGGGTCCGAGATCGTGCTCGAGAAGACCGCGGCATCGGCGGCCGCCTACGACCGCATCGTCTGGCGGATCATCCCCGAGGCCTCGACCCGCGCCGCCGAACTCATGGCCGGCAACGTCGACATCATTGCCAACGTGGCGCCCGATCAGATCGCCGCGATCAACCAGTCGGGCGTAGCCACTGTGCAGTCGATTACGAGCACGCGGCGCATGTTCGTCGGCTTCAACCAGGCGGAGCAGTTCGGGCAGACCCCGGGTGGCCGCGCGATTCGCGATCCGAAGGTGCGTCGCGCCCTGCAATATGCGGTGGATGTGCCGACCATCTGCCGGCAGCTGCTCCAGATCGAGTGCCAGCGGGCCACCGGCCTCGTCAACCCCGTCAACGCCGTCAAGGCGCTGTCGCCCTATCCCTTCGAGCCAGCCACGGCCGAGCGTCTGCTCGATGAGGCGGGCTGGCCGCGGGTCGCCGGCAAGATGCGCTTCGCGCTGACGCTGCAGGCTGGCCGCGGCCGGTATCTGAACGACGTCAACGTGGTGCAGGCCATCGGCCAGTACCTGCGCGATGCTGGCGTCGATGTGACCGTCGAACTGCTGGAATGGGCCAGCGTCTTCCAGCCGCTCCTGCGCACGCGCACGGCCGGGCCGCTCTTCTTCATGGGCACGGGCGGCGGGTTATGGAGCCCCATCTACGACATGAACGACCTGGCCCGGGTGGAGTCGGGCACCAACTACACGAACTGGTCGGACGCGCGCTGGTTCTCGCGCTGGGATGCCCTGACCGACGCCGCGACGCCCGAGGACATGCGCCGGCTGGTCGACGAGATGCTGCAGGTGTTCTACGACGACGGGCCGTGGCTGCACCTGTACTTCCAACCCGACTTCTACGGCGTGTCGTCGCGCGTCGACTGGCAGGCCCGGCCCGACGAGCGAATCTACGCCTATGACGCGAGGCCCAAGGGCTGATGGGCGTGCTGGTCGCGCACCGGTTGCTGCAGAGCGTCGTCGTCGTCCTGGGCGTGACGCTCATCAGCTTCATCGCGCTGCATGCCGGGGGCGACCCGACCTATCTGTTCGTGAGCGAGCGGGCGACGGCGGAAGAGATCGCGCTCGTGCGTCAGGCGCTCGGGTTCGATCGGCCGCTGCCCGTGCAATATCTGAGCTTCGTGGCCGACCTGGCGCGCGGCGATTTCGGCACGTCGCTGTCGTATCGCCAGCCGGCGATCGACATCGTGCTCGGGGCCTTTCCCGCCACCATCGAACTGGCCGTGTTCGCGTTCGTCATCGCCATCGCCCTGGCTATCCCGCTCGGCGTCGTCGCGGCGCTCAACCGCGGCACCGCGGTGGATGGCTCGATCACGATCCTCGGGTTGCTGGGGCAGTCGATTCCGAATTTCTGGATGGGGATCATGATGATCCTCTTCTTCGGTCTCCATCTGCGCTGGTTCCCGATTTCCGGGCACGTGCCCTTTCTGCTGCCGCTGCTGAATGGCGATCTCGCCACGGCCTTCGGCAACCTGCCGCGCACCATCTACTTCCTGGTCATGCCGGGCGTGGCGGTGGCCACCTACTCGCTGGCGCGCAATACGCGGCTCGTGCGCTCGTCGATGCTCGAGGTGCTGGGGCAGGATTACGTGCGCACGGCGCGCGCCAAAGGGCTGGCCGAGCACGTCGTCGTGGTGCACCATGCGCTCCGCAACGCCTGGCTGCCGGTCGTGACGATGATTGGCCTCGAGTTCGGCTTCCTGCTCGGCGGTGTCGTGGTGACCGAGACCGTCTTCAGCTACCCGGGGATCGGGCGGTTGCTGTTCAACGCCATCAATCAGCGCGACATCCCACTGGTGCAGGCGGGCGTCATCCTGCTCGCCGCGAATTTCATCCTGCTGAACACGGTCGTCGACCTGGTCTACGCGCGGCTCGACCCGCGGGTGACGCTCGCGAGGCGCCGGTGAACACGCGGGGCCGGGACACCCGCCGCCTGTGGCGCAGCCTGCGGGCGGCGAAGTGGCCGATGCTGGCGCTGCTCGTGCTCATGGTCGTCGCCGTCGTGGCCGCGTTCGGTCCATGGCTCGCGCCGTTCGACCCGGCCCGTCAGAGCATCGGCTCGCGGCTGGCCGAGCCGATGGCCGACGTGCAGGGCGTGACCCATTGGCTCGGGTCGGACGTGCTCGGCCGTGACGTGCTGTCGCGGCTGCTCTACGGCGCGCGCATCTCGCTGCTGGTCGGCCTGGCGGCCATCGCCGTCGGCGGCGTCATCGGCATCGTGGCAGGCCTGCTGGCCGGCTACTTCGGCGGCTGGGTCGACGACGTCACGATGCGGCTGGCCGACATGCAGCTGGCCTTCCCGTTCATCCTGCTGGCCATCATGTTCCTGGTCGTGCTCGGTCCCGGGGTGGGCAATCTCATCCTGGTGCTGGGGATCGGTCAGTGGGTGACCTACGCCCGCATCGTGCGCGCCGAGACCTTGTCGCTGCGCGAGAAGGAGTTCGTCGAGGCGGCCCGCGCGCTCGGCGACAGCACGGGGTCGATTCTCTTCCGCACGATTCTGCCCAACATCGTGGCGCCGCTGACGGTGATTGCCTCGTTCAACGTGGCGAGCGTGATTCTGACGGAGGCGTCGCTCTCGTTCCTTGGACTGGGCGTGCCGCCCTCGGTGCCGACGTGGGGCAGCATGCTCGCCGAAAGCCGCGATACGCTGCTCGCCAACAAGTGGTGGCTCGCGGTGTTCCCGGGGCTCGCCATCATGCTCACGGTCTTGAGCTTCAACATCCTCGGCGACTGGCTGCGCGACGTGCTCGACCCGCGGCTGCGCGACCGCTGAGCGGCAGAAGGTGATGGACACATGAAGGTTGGAATCATCGGGGCGAGTTTCGCGCAGGCGGCGTATCTGCCGGCGCTGCGGCATGTGCCGGGCGCGGAGGTGGTGGCGGTGGCGTCGGCGCGGCTCGCGAGTGCGCAGGCCGCCGCCACGGCGTTCGGCGTGCCACACGCCTACGACGACTGGCAGCGGATGCTCGCCGACCACCGCTTCGATCTGGTGTGCATCGCCACACCCACCGTGCAGCACGCGCCGCAGACGCTGGCCGCCCTCGCGGCCGGCGCGCACGTGCTGTGCGAGAAGCCGACGGCCATGGATGCCGGTGAGGCGGCCCGCATGCTCGCGGCCGCCGAGGCGGCCGGCCGCGTGCACATGATCGACCACGAGCTGCGCTTCAATCCCAACCGCGCACGGATTCAGTCGCTCATTGCCGACGGCAGCCTGGGCGAGGTGCGGCACGTCATCATCACCAACATCGGCCCGTCGTGGAACGACCCGGCCAGCCGGCCGAAAGGCGACTGGTGGAGCCTGGCCGATCAGGGCGGCGGACGCCTCGGCGCCAACGGCAGCCACCAGGTAGACCTGCTGCGCTGGTGGCTGGGCGAGGTGGCCTGGGTGAGCGGAGCCGCGCCCGTCATGGTACCTGGCCGCCGGGACAAGGCGACCGGCGAGGCGTGGACGGCCACGGCCGACGACGTGGCCTACTTCACGCTGGAGATGGCCGCCGGCACCGTGGCCCAGGTGTTCCTGTCCGGCGTCGCGGCGCACAATGCCGGCAACCTCACCCAGGTCTTCGGGTCCAAGGGCACGGTCAAGCTCTCGAATGACGATGAGCGGCTGTGGCTCGCGGTGGCCGGCCAGAGCTTCGAGGACATCACCGAGACCGACCCCAACGCGGCCCTGCCTGGCGTGAATGCCGGAATCTGGAACGTGTCGGTCGTGGCCGTGCTGCAGGAATTGGCCGCGGCCATTCGCGCGGGCCGTCGGCCAGCGCGTGGCGCCACGTTCGTCGACGGCCTGGCCAACCAGCGCGTGCTCGACGCGGTGCGGTTGTCGGGCACCGAACGTCGGTCGGTGCGGCCGGAGGACATCCATGCCGGCGCTTGAGGGCCAGACGGTGCTCGTGACCGGCGCGGCGGCCGGCTTGGGCGCGGCCATCGCCCGTCACCTGTGCGCCGGTGGTGCCCGCCTCATCCTCATGGACCGTGACGCCGTCGGCTTGGCGGTTGTCGCCGAGGCGTGCACGGGGGCGGTCAGCGCCGTCGTCGATCTGTCGGATGCCGCCGACACCGCCCGCGCGATCGCGGCGACGGTGCATGGTCCAGTCGACACGCTCATCCACAACGCGGCCATCCTCAAGATGGAGCCGGTCGATGTCGTGACGCTCGCCACGTTCCAGGCCACGCTCAACGTGGGCATCCAGGCGGCATTTCAGTTGACGCAGGCCGTGTGGCCCGCCATGAAGACGCGCGGCGGCACCCTGGTGTTCGTGTCGTCGCGCTCGGGGATCGAGGGCTTCGCCGACGAGACCGCGTACTGCGCCGCCAAGCACGCGCTCGAAGGGTTCTCGAAGAGCCTCGCGCTCGAGGGCGCCGCGCACGGCATCGTCTCGGTGACGATCACGCCAGGCATGTACATGCACACGCCGATGTCGGAAACGACTTATCCTCCGGAACTGCGCACGAAGTGGGTGGAGCCGATCCGCCTGGCGCCGGCGTTCGCGTATCTGGCGACGCGTCCGCTGCATCTGTCCGGCCAGCGCCTCGACGCCTGGGCCTTGTCGCGGTCCCTCAACGACCCGGCGTAGACACGTCGTGCTCGCTGAGCGGATAGCGGCCGAGTCCCAACGCTGACGCTGCGGCCCCGAGCCGCTCATCGTAGGTAGCCATCGCCACTTCGCCCATGCCTGCCAGGTACACGGCGGTCGCGAGGTGCAGCGCGTCCAGCGTGCGGATCGGCACAGGAAACGGGCGCCGAGCGCGCGCCAGCACTTCGGGCGCCATCGCTACGAAGCGGAGCCGCCCGAGCGTCGCGTCGGCGACCTCGCGGTGCGAGTCGGTGAGGCCCAGCCGGTTGAGCCGCACCCACGTCTCGTATTCAACGAGCTCCGAGGCCACGAGCACGTCGTCCCACAACGCCGTTGGGGGCTGTCGGTCTTCAGCCAGGATGTGCGCCAATACCACGGACGTGTCGATGTAGGTCATCGGTCGTCGCGGTCGGCAGCCAGACCCTGAAGGACAGAGGCGAGTGTCGCGACGGGACGCCGTGGCGGCGCGCCGGTGTCTGGCCGCATGGGCCGCCGCACGAAGCCGCGGCGCATGGCATCGGCCAGCAGCGCGTCGGCGACGTCGAGACTTCTCGAGGCGTCGGGCGGTCGCAGTTCGGCCACGACACGGTCGCGATCGGTGACCAGCACCGTCTCACCGGATTCCGCGAGGCGCACGTATTCACTGAGCTTGTTCTTGAGCACCCGAATGCCGACGGCACGCATGTCTTGATTGTAGCTACATGTAGCTGCGATCGCAACAGTCGGATCTGGCACTGCGTAGTCCACCACCGGTTGCCGTCAACGGCCCGACACCCGCGGATAGTAGAATCGCGCGCGTTAATGGGCCACAATCGGCATCATCTGACACCCTGAGGTTCCTCCGTTGAGCTCCCTTCTCATGAGCATGCAGCCCATCTACGACTGGATCGACGCCCACGCCGGCGAGTGCATCGACGATCTGCAGCGCTTCGTGCAGCAGCCGTCGATCTCGGCCCAGAACATCGGCCTGCGCGAATGCGCCACGCTCGTCCGCGAGATGATGCACGCCGACGGTCTGCCGGCCGACTTCCATGAACTCGCGGCTGGCCCGCCGGTCGTGTTCGGCCACTTGCAGGCCCGGCAGCCGGGGCGCAAGACCATCCTCTGTTACTCGCACTACGACGTGCAGCCGCCCGAGCCGCTCGACAAGTGGACCCACGGCGGGCCCTGGTCGGGCGCGATCGTCAACGGCGTGCTCTACGGCCGCGGCGCCACCGACAACAAGTCGGGCGTGCTGGCGTTCCAGAAAGCCGCCAAGGCCTTCCTGCAGGTGCGCGGCGAGGTGCCCTGCAACCTCAAATTCCTGGTCGAAGGCGAGGAAGAGATCGGCTCGCCCCATCTGGCGGCGTGGGCGGCCGCGAATACCACGTTGCTGGCGGCAGACGGCATGCACTGCCTCGACGGCTCGATGGAAACCGGCACCCGCGTGCCCGACGTGTCGCTCGGGCTCAAGTCGGTGCTCTTTGTCGAGCTTACGGCGCGCGGCGCCAGCACCGATATCCACTCGCTGAACTTCCCGCTCGTGCCGGCCCCCGTGTGGGAGCTCATCTGGGCCCTGAACACCATCTTCAGCCGCGACCGGCGCATTCTCATCGAGGGCTGGGAGGAAGGGATCTGGCAGCTCGGACCCGACGACGAACAGCAGCTCGCCGACAAGGCCGGCCGCGTCAACCTGCAGGCGATGAAGGACGAGTGGGGCATCACCGAGTTCGCCGGTGGCCGGGACGGCATCGACGCCCTTCGGGCGCGCTCGTACGAGCCCACCGCCAACATCCAGGGGCTCATCGCCGGCTACACCGGTCCCGGCACCAAGACCATCGTGCCGAACGAGGCGCGGGCCCGGCTCGACTTCCGCCTCATCCCGAACATCCAGCCGGTAGACGCGATCCGCAAGCTGAAGGCGCACCTCGTGAAGCATGGCTTCGGGCACATCGAGGTGAAGGCCAGCGACAACGCCGAGCCGCCCTACAAGATCTCGGTCACCGAAGACATCAGTCAAGCGATCATCGCCGCGGCCACCGAGGTCTACGGCGAGTTGCCGGTCGTGAACGGCGTGTCGGCCGAAGGGGCGATCCTGCGCCACGTGTGGATTCCGTGCGTGCTCACCGGGTTCGCGAATCCGGGCGCCAATCTGCACGCGCCCGACGAGAACATCCAGCTCGACACGTACCTGCTCGGCATCAAGTACGCGGCCGCCATCATGGAGCACTTCAGCAAGATGTGATCGAGGAGGGAAGTCCGTGGCCTCGGCGCGCCATCGATCCCGGTCCGCGGGGTCCAGGAGCGCGGCGCCCGCGTCGAACAGCGAGAGGAGGCTGCCATGGCACAAGACCCTGACCCGGCGATGGGGTGGACCAACACCGGGCATCTACGCCCGTCGTGGGCGCTCACGCCGGGTGCCGGACAGGAATCGGTGTGGGACTATCCCCGACCGCCCGCGATCGTGTCTGACCCCCGCGAGGTGGTGGTCAGCCTCGGGGTCATGGAGATTGCCCGGTCGCGGCGCACCGTGCGCGTGCTGGAAACGGCCAGTCCGCCGACCTTCTACGTGCCGTGGGTGGATGTGACTCCGGGTGTGCTCGTGCCCGCCGATGGCGCGTCGTGGTGCGAGTGGAAGGGCGAGGCGCGCTACTGGTCGCTCGTGACGGAGGAAGGGCGGATCGACGAGGTGGCCTGGGCCTACCCGCAGGCGCGCGCAGCGTTTGCCGGCCTTCGCGACTGCGTGGCGTTCTATCCCTCGCGCGTCGAGTGCTTCGTGGCCAGCGAACGGGTGCGGCCCCAGCCGGGCGGCTTCTACGGCGGGTGGATCACGCGCGAGATCGTCGGGCCGTTCAAGGGAGAGCCTGGTACGGGCGGCTGGTGAGGTCCGAACCACATCGACTGGTCCGCTGCCGCGGCGCCACCGACCCGTCCTGCAACGCCAAGACTTTCCAGATGACGTGACGCGACAAAGACCATCGTTGGCGCACGCGTCTCCGTGTCGCAAGGCCTCGGCGGCGGCGTTCAGCATTGAACACCTGAGGCGGCGTGGCTGCCCAAGGTGACATGCATCGCAGTCGAGACGCACGGTCCCGAGATTACCAAGAACGTGCTGCAGTGCGTGGGCGACAACGGCTGGCGCCCATCGCGTGATCGCAATCTGTACGTCGCGCGACCGAACCCATGAGCAGCCATTCCGAACGCCGTAAGGTGCCGACCACGACGTCTGAATCCTTGCGCTGGGCGTCGCGGCGTCTCGTCGGTGATCGCAGCAGCATTCTCGAGATGCTGTCCGGGAGCGTGATGCTCGAGGTGATCAACGCGGCGCTTTAGTTTCTCGTTTCGATCGCACGCGCGCTCAAGCTTGGCCCGGCAAAAAGAGGAAATGCGAGCCCATGGCACGCTAAGCTTGCGCCGTGTCCGACCCGACGCCCCGAGTCGATCGCGTCAGCCACGGCGGCTCGACCTGGCGCGTCGTGTCACTGCTCGGCCTGGCGTGCGCGGTCTCGTACCTGGTGCGTGCCGACGTCGCGGTGGCGCAGGAGCGCATGGCGCCGGCACTCGGCCTGACGATGACTGGCATGGGCGCCATCACGGCATGGGGCTTCCAGCTCTCGTACACGATCTTCCAGGTGCCGGGCGGCATGCTCGGCGAGCGCTTCGGCGCGCGGACGGCGCTGATGCTCGCGCTCCTGGGCTGCAGCGTGGCGTCGTTCGCCACGGGGCTCATGCCGGAGGCTCCGGGTGCCGCCGTTACGACGCTCGTCGTCACGCGCGTGCTGCTCGGCGTGTCGCAGGCCGCCGTCTTCCCGGTGGCGGCGATGGCTGTGATGGCGTACGTGCCGGCAGATCAACGCGTGCGAGCGACGTCGCTCTACATCGCGGCCTCGGCCCTGGGCGCGGCGCTCGCGCCGCTCCTCATGGCCCCGACGATGGAACGGTTCGGCTGGCGCGCGGTGTTCCTGGTGAGCGGCGCCATCGGCGCGACGGCCGCCGTGGCCTGGCGGGCGCTGATGCCGCCACCTGCCGTACGGGCTCCGGCGGAAGCACCGTATTCCTGTTCTGGTTCTTTCGCTATCTCGTCGACGGACGCGGCTTCACCGTGCTCGCCAGCGGCCTCTGGGGCAGCCTGCCGAGTATCAGCGGCTTCGTCTGCGCGCCGCTCATCGGCGTGGCTGCGGATCGGCTCGGCCGGCGGATCGGCGCGGGCCGGGCCCGGCGCCGCGTAGCCATCAGCTGTCTGCTCGCCGCGGCGTGCCTCGTGGCACTCGGCGCGGTACTGCCGAGCGCCGTCTTCGCGATTGCCGCGATCAGCCTGTCGGCGGCGTGCATCAACGGCGCCGAGGCCCCGTTCTTCATGACGGCCACGGCCATCGGCGCCGGGCATCCCGGCGCTGCCGCGGGCGTGCTCAACCTGATGGGCAACCTCGGCGGCGTGCTCTCGATCTGGCTGGTGCCGCACATGTCGGCGGCGTGGGGGTGGATCGGGACGCTCGCCTTCTGGTCGGGCGCATGCGTGGTCGCCGCGCTGCTGTGGCTCACGGTAACGGTGGACGACGCGCCGACTGCTGCTGATGCGTGAAGGGCAGCATCCGGCGCACGTACCCGTCGCGGTGCGCGCGCTCGTGACGGGCGACGATCGCCCAGTGCGTGAGGATGGTCGCGCCGAGCAGCCACGCGCCGATCTCGTGCCAGTCGCGCTGCGCCGCCTGTTCGACGTCGCGCAGGTACTTCTTGGACTCAAGCCGCATACACCAACGTCTTGGTGTCGTCGACGGACTTGCGGAAGTACGGGCAGGGCCTCGAGGCTCTCGGTGGGATTGTCCTGTCCCGTGGCGACTTACCCAAACAGCTCCAGCCGTTCACAGGGGCTTCTTGCCCCACGACAGCGCATGTCGCGCCAATCTCGCTCACCTGGCGGCGTGACTGAATATCGCTGACCGATCTGGGCGTCGGTGGCAGCCCCACGCTGTGTGGCGTGAGTGCGCGTGTCTCTGGTCTCTTCTGTACGCGCCCGAGGCGCTGAGGTGACGGATCAGGTCGGGAACGGGACGCGCTTCGAGCGTCGGATGGCGCGGTCGCGGGTCACGAGCGGCACCTTGTGCTCGATGCTCGTGGCCGCGATGATCTGATCGGCGGGGTCGCCTTCGAAGTCGAGCTTCGTGCTCATCACGGCAATTTCCCGCGTCAGGGGCCACACGTGCACCTGACGCAGCACCCGCACGACCTCGGGGTCATCGAGGCTGATGTCCACCCGCTTCAACTGCGACAGCTTCGCGATCTCCCAGAGGACGATGGCCGAGATCCCCCATTGGGCGCTGCTCAGCAGCCGCCGCTCCCGGGCGTCGACCGTTCCCGCCAGCGCGAACAACAGGATATGGGTGTCAAGGTTCAGCATCCCAGGAGACTCCAGAAGACACGATGTCACCAGTGATCGCGACTCTGTGGCGCAGCGAGCCGATGAGGTCTGCAGGACTGGCGGCAAACGGCACCAGCCGGGCCACCGGCTTGCCGCGTTTCGTGATCACGATGCCCTCCGGATCAACTGCGTCGAGCAGGGCCAGGCATGTTTCCTTGAATTTCGCGGCCGGAACGGACTTCATGGTCATACTTTATGACTAGTCGTTCCAGATGTCCACCGTGGCCGTTCCGGCTACGACGCCGGAACCTCACGACGACCAGTCGGTAGGGATAGTAGGCTAGGCGGCTTCGGTAGGAGCCCGAAAGCGAAGTGCATGTCCCAGCGAGCGCGATCGCCATGCAGGAGATTCTGCCGGCCCTCGAGCAGGACGGCGTCATCGTCGACGAACAGGATGCTCCAGCGGTCCGTGCTCCGCGAGATGGCGCGCCTGTCGTTGTAATGTCAGGGCTATCGGGTTGTTCAGGCGGCAGAGGAACGCGGCGACCGTACGCTGCTCTAGGCCCGAGCTCAACTAGCCGCGCAGTGCGGCGGTGGGGGCCTGCGCCGCGGTCGGTGGCCCAAGGCCACTCGCCGCTATCACGCGCACATCCGGGGTGATTTCACGAATCTTCCGAATCACGGAAAATCCGTCCGTCACCGGCATGTTCATGTCGGTGACGACGACGGCAATGTCGGCGCGATGCTCGCTGAATAGCGCGATGGCCTCTGCGCCATCCGCGGCCAGCAATACCCGGTAGCCGAACGACTCGAGCGCCAGGCTGGTCATCATCAACAGCGCCTCCTCATCGTCGAACACCAGGACGAGCTCGCAAGAAGCGGCAAACGTGCTGCCTCGCCCAACTTCACTCTCGACCCGCATGAACCCGCCGTGGCTCTTGACGATGGCGAGCGAGGTCGAAAGGCCGAGGCCGGTGCCGAGGCCAAACGGCTTGCTGGTGAAGAACGGTTCGAACATGCGATCGAGCACCCGGGCGCACGCTGGCGTCGAGCCCGATCCCACGTTCGTCGAGTTGTTGCGCCGATGCGCTGAGGGAGAGGGTCCCGCCGCCCGGCATGGCGTCTCGTGCGTTGACGCACAAGTTGACCAGCACCTGGTGCAACTGTGTGGCATCGCCGAGCACCGTTGGTATGGCGCCGGAAATGTCGGTGCGCACGATGATGGATTTTACGAAGGTGTCGGTGACGATCTTCTCCACGTCCGACACCAGGCGCGGAATGTCAACGGCGGTCCGCTCGCCCTCGACGCCGCGGACGAACGACAGCACCTGGCGCACCATCTGGGCACCCCGACGGGTGCTGGCTTCGATCATGTCGATGATCTGCAGGCGTTCGTCCGCTGCGGTGTCGTCCTTGAGCAGTTCGATCGACATCAGGACGGGTGCCAGCACGTTGTTCAGGTCGTGGGCGATGCCGCTGGCGAGGGTGCCAATGCTCTCCATGCGCTGCGCGCGGAAGAACCGGCGCTCGAGGTCCTTGCGCTCAGTGATGTCGGTATCGATCACCAGCACCGCACGCGGGCGATTGGCGGTATCCAGCATCAGGGTCCAGCGGCTCTCGACGGTCAGGCGACTGCCGCCGTGGCCTGCCACCGTCAGTTCGCCCTGCCAGCCGCCGCGTTCGAACAACTCGCTCATCGCGGCGTCAAAGATAGCCGGGTCCGGGAAGAACCGCTCGCGCACCGACTGTCCTGCGATGTCGGCGGCGGCCCAGCCGTGCATTCGCTCGGCACTCTTGTTGAAGTAACTGATGCGATGGTCGAGGTCGCGCACGTGGATGGATTCGGCGGCGGGATTGAATTCGATGATGCGGCCGGCCTCATCCATGCTGATGATGGCGTCGAGGCTTGATTCGACGATCGAACGGTAGTGAGCATCGCGTTCGCGAAGCCGCACCTGGGCGGCGCGCCGTTCGACGGCGTAGTGGATGACTCGCGTCAGGACCCGGCCCTCGAGCTCGGTCTTGACGAGGTAGTCTTGCGCACCCGCTTGCACCGCGGCCGTGGCCAGGCCGGGATCGGCGAGACCCGACAACACGACGATGGGTACGTCGCCTGCCGCCTCAACCATGCGGTGCACCGTCGCCAGGCCATCACTATCGGGCAAGCCCAGATCCAGCAGGATCACGTCGATTCCGCCAGCGCCGAGCAGAACAACCGCGGCACTGACCCGAGCGACTGCGGCGGGCCGAC
>Ga0335394_10001059_pt1 | contig 30607 bp, 28 predicted proteins | sample MAT03_FD_205741 | JGI IMG/M metagenome (GOLD analysis project Ga0335394, IMG submission 205741) | Freshwater microbial communities from Lake Fryxell liftoff mats and glacier meltwater in Antarctica - MAT-03 (spades assembly) (version 2) ...
CCCGGTTCTGTTCTCGCAAGATCCGGTGATACTCAAGTACTTTGTACTGTTAGCGTTACTAAAGGAGTTCCGAAGTTTCTCGAAGGAACTGGTAAAGGCTGGTTAACTGCTGAATACCGGATGCTACCAGCTGCTACCCAAAAACGCCAAGAAAGGGAATTATTAAAATTATCTGGACGGACGCAAGAAATTCAACGTCTAATTGGACGCAGCTTACGTGCAGCAGTAAATTTCGAGGCACTGGGAGAACGCACGCTGACTGTAGATACTGATGTGTTGCAAGCAGATGCTGGAACTCGGACAACAGCCATTACAGGCTCCTTTGTGGCGTTGGCTCATGCAATTTCTAAATTGTTGCAGGAGGGCGTGTTGGAGCGATCGCCTTTGTGTGGACAGGTAGCAGCGGTTTCCGTAGGATTACTGGAGGGAGAGCCATTTTTGGATCTGAATTATATCGAAGATGTGGCTGCAACAGTAGATTTTAATGTGGTGATGAATCAACACTTAGGAATCATTGAAGTCCAGGGAACAGCCGAAGAAGGTAGCTTTAGCCGTACTCAGTTGAATCAACTGCTAGATGTTGCCGAAAAGGGAATTCAGGAATTGTTAATCGCCCAACGCGAAGCGATCGCTGACTGGGAAGCGCTGTTTATGGGAGATTAATAATATGTCATTACCCAGTGCAAAATTAAGTGATTAATTAGTTTTATTAATTTTTAATAAGAATTAATAAATGTGTCCTCTGTGGCGTTAATCAACGAAGTATCAAGTAACCGGGTGTAATTGAAGAAGTCAGCCTACTAATCCACGATGTTAAATGTTTCAAAAGTTAAAAAGGGAGATTGTCATAAGTTCGGTATTGTATTGCTGGAAGCCAGCAAGATGATGAAGCCATGAACAAAACCGTTGAAGTTCTACCGGATCAGCTAGCGTTGGTTGCACGAGCGCTAGAATTAATTCTGTCCAAGTTACAAACTGCCATTGAGCAGCGTGGGCGATTTACGATCGCCTTATCTGGCGGCAGTACACCCAAGCCGTTATATGAAGCGATCGCTAATCAAAAACTGCCTTGGGATAAAATTCATATATTCTGGGGTGATGAGCGTTACGTACCATCAGATCACCCCGATAGCAATGAACTGATGACACGTAGGGCGTGGCTAGATCATGTTGATATCCCAGGGGCTAACATTCACCCTGTACCGACTTTGGCAGCTAATCCAGAACTAGCTGCTGCTGAGTATGAACAACATCTCAAAGAATTTTTCAATTCTTCTGGGGTCGAGTTTCCCTCATTGGATGTAGTATTACTAGGAATGGGTGATGATGCACATACTGCATCTTTGTTTCCCCACACAGAGGCTCTCAAAGTACGCGATCGCCTAGTTACTGTGGGTAACAAAGACGGAAACCCTCGGATAACTTTCACATACCCCTTCATCAACTCCGCTCATAGCGTGATTTTTCTGGTTGCTGGTGCTAATAAACGACCAGCTTTGGCGCAAGTCTTTGCACCTGTAGCCGATGACTTCACTTACCCGTCCCGCTTAATTCAGCCCCAAGGTGAACTTTGGTGGCTACTGGATGCAGCAGCAGGTTTGGAACTCCAACATTAAACTTGGGCATTGGGCATTGGGCAAAACAGTTCCGAGTTCCCAGTTTTGAGTGCTGAGTAAAGAAATGAGATTCCCCACTCAGCACTCATTACTCCTGAAGGGCATTGGTTATTCTCGTTGTCCCCCGTGCCCTCTGCTCCCCGCATGAGAGCGTCCAATTAATTCATCGTTCCATCAGTAGTAATTGCTAGAATCTAAAGCTAGGGCCGCCTTCTGCTTGCTAGTCCTACCTATATTATGATGATCTTGAACAAAGGCTAAATATCGATGATCGTCTGCCCTAATTGCAATCATCCCAACCCTGATGGCGCTGTCCAGTGTGAAGCTTGCTATACACCGCTACCCGCAACTACTAACTGTTCCAGTTGTGGGGCAACGGTGCAGGCCGATGCTGCATTCTGCGGTCAGTGTGGCTATAACCTGCATTCCGCAGGAGTTCCACACGTTCATACAACAGTCGCTGCAACAGTTACTCCCGATATTCCTGTGGAAGTACCGCCGTTAGTTTCACCCGATCCACTGTTAGAACTTTTAGAACCAGATGCCTTGGGAATGAGCGAATCTACCAACTCTCATCCCTCTGGCTCATCTTTACCACCAACACAGGTGGCACTTGCCCCAGTAGCTCCGCCACAGGTATCTGTTGCAGAAAGCAGCCCCCCGGAACCAGCGCCAACCGTCCCAGATCAACCCGTAGTCTCTGTACAAAGTATTCCGACTCCACCACCTTTGGAACCAGCGTCAACGTCTGAAGCCGAAGTACCCTCGCTAGCAGCATCAGCACCAACTGCAACTGCTGCCAGAACGCAATTGCAGCTGGTTACAGCGCGGTTAATCCACGTTCAAACTGATCAGCTAATTGAATTGCCGCAAAATGTCTCTGTGATTCATATCGGCAAGATCAACGATCGCATTCCCCCAGATATAGATGTTTCAGGATTTCCCAATTCAGAAATTGTCTCGCGGATTCATGCAGATATTCGCGTTGAGGGAGACGCTCACTATGTAGAAGATGTCGGAAGTTCTAATGGCACTTATATTAATAATTTGCCGCTTTTACCGGGGAATCGTCATCGCTTGCGACCAGGCGATCGCATCAGCTTAGGTAAAGGAGATTTAATGACATTCCTATTTCAACTTGCTTAACTGATTCTCTATTAATTGTGACATCAGTCTAGGCGTTTTCTGCCTATCCTCCAGCAGCCATTTTGGAGGAGAGAAAAATGAACCGCATCAGACAAGCGACGGATAACTATGTTGTTCTTGATAACCCCATAGTTATAGCCGTCGCTTCGAGGTGCGAATTGTTGCATTGCCCACCAACTCCACTACTTTAATAATTACACTAGGATGGATGAAAATACACTAGCAATTTTAGATTTTGAATTGAAGGGATAATCTAAAATCCAAAATTGAATACCCCTAAATTCCTATATTGGGGCAATCTAGAATCTAAAATAGAGTGACCTATGAGTAAACCAAGTAAAAATTTTGAAACCTTGCTCACCAAAGAAGCCCCGCCAGTTGTTGAACGCATGGGGCTAACCTGGCTAATTGCAGCAGCGATCGCAACTGCTTTACTGTGGCAACTACCAGGAGGTGATTATATCTTATACCCATTTACGATCCTGGCAACCTGGTTTCATGAAATGGGTCACGGCTTAATGGCAGTCTTATTAGGGGGACAGTTTCAAAAATTGCAGATTTTTAGCAATGGTTCCGGTGTCGCAACTTATGGCATCCGGTCGTCGTTGGGGCCAATTGGCCCGGCAATGGTTGCAGCAGCAGGGCCAATGGGGCCACCTCTTGCCGGTGCAGCTTTGATTCTAGCTTCTCGCAGTTTTACAGCAGCTTCCCTAAGTTTAAAAATATTAGGGAGTTTTTTGCTATTTTCCACATTAATTTGGGTACGTTCCTGGTTTGGATTGGTGGCAATACCTGTGCTGGGTTTAATAATCTTAGGTATTGCTCTGAAAGCACCTCGCTGGGCACAGGGGTTTGTGATTCAATTTCTGGGTGTACAAGCTTGTGTGAGTACCTACCATCAACTTGATTATCTATTTAGTAGGTCTGCTGGCCCCCTTGGACTTTCTGATACAGCGCAAATGCAGCGGTATTTGCTTTTACCTTACTGGTTTTGGGGCGGGTTAATGGCGATCGCATCTCTAGTGATTTTAGTCCAAAGTCTCCGCGTTGCCTATCGTTCGGAGTAAATGAATATGCAGATTAGCGATCGCTCTCTTGCAGTGACGAATTCAACCCTCAGTATCTTGATTGCTGAATTAGGTACAGAGTGCCTGAAAGTACAAGCATTAGTTAACCAATTACAGTTAACGAGTTTAACTGCTAACCAACAAGCTGAAATTTTAGCAGAACTCCTAGCTGCTACGGTTCATTTGCATAATCATTGTGACGAAGATTTTCAGATACTAATTGCTGAGGAAATAGAAAATTTGCCTGATGAGGATTGAATCCTGATTTTTGACTGAACTGTATTGAAATTTAACTCTTAGTAACTTAATTAGCTCTCAATACGGTTCGGATAAGACTCGATCCCCCCAACCCCCCTTAAAAAGCCTTGCTCAGAATGACTCTATTTCCCCCTTAAAAAGGGGGATTAAGGGGGATCAGAACTGTGCACTTAACCGAACCGTATCGATTCAATGCCAAATCCCTTTGAGTGGATTGTGGTTTTTGGCTAACCCACAGCGTAATGTCACGAGAATTTGACATGATGGCGATCGCTCACGTCAACTAGCCACTAATGTCATGATTCGATGATATTTTGATCCCAGAAAGGCTGATAAACTCGTGAAACAAGCAAAAACCTACTAGTTAACCCTTGATCCCTAGATATGCTTAGTGGTTAATATTGAATTAAGCAATAGAACTCCTGCGATCCCAAAGAAATGCTGATTTTGGCATTACAAGGGATTTAAAGGAAATTACCTAAATTTAAAACAGACTAAAAAACTTAAAAACTGGGCAAAACCAGGAGTCAGGAATTAAGAAATTCATCTGGAGTGGATGACATTTTACAAGCATTCTTTAACCAGGGGAAATCATTTACCACTTAAACTACTGGAGGCCAAATTAATGGTAAAAGAACGCCCGCCACTTGAGGAAATGACTTTACGCCAACTACGTAAAGTTGCCAGCGAATATAGCATCTCTCGCTATAGCCGAATGCGTAAATCCCAATTGCTGGCATCAATTCAAGAAGTTCAACGCACCAAACTTTCGCTCAGTCCATCTCGTTCATTGGAGGCACAAGAAACCGTGGAAGCTGCAAAGTTTGAATTAGGTCAAGAAGATCGGACTGGTGGATCTTTGGCTGATGTTGATGCAGGACTCGCCGATTTGCCCTCTGGCTATGGTGACAGCCGGATTGTACTTTTACCGCGCGATCCTCAGTGGGCTTACACCTACTGGGATATTCCCAATGAACACAAAGAAGAACTGCGCCGACAAGGGGGACAACAACTTGCACTACGGATTTATGATGTCAGCGACATTAATATCGAATACCAAAGTCCCCACAGTATTCAAGAATATCCTGCTGATGAACTAGCCAGAGAATGGTATCTACCAGTTCCAGTTAGCGATCGCGATTATGTGATCGATATCGGCTATCGTGCTGCTGATGGACGCTGGTTGATACTAGCTCGTTCTACGAGAGTACACATTCCTCCCGTCTATCCTTCTGACTGGATTGAGGATGTCTTCATCACTGTAGATTTTGAAGAAGATTTATCTGGCAAGACTCAATACGAATTAGTTCCTCCTGCCAAAAAGATCGCGATCGCAACTGCAACCGGAACTACTACCAATGGTAATGCTGTGAATGGCAGTAACCCCATCTACGACCAAATCTTTGGTTTAGCGGAATCTGCCGAAGCACAACGGGTTGCTGGTTCTATTTTCGGCTCCCAGCATGGTTTAGCGCGTCCTGAACAAGCCATTAGCTCCTACGTTTTCCCATCTGGTGTGGGTATGTGGGCAGTTCCCACCATGTCTGGCTTAACCGCTTCCGGTGCAGGAATGTCAGGCGCTGGCTTCTCAGCTTCCGCCGTACCAATGCGTCCGCGCCAGTTCTGGTTAATTGCCGATGCTGAATTGATAGTCTATGGTGCAACTGAACCCGATGCTACCGTAACCATTGGTGGTCGTCCAATTCAGCTAAATCCCGATGGAACATTTCGCTTCCAGATGTCATTCCAGGATGGCTTAATTGACTATCCGATTTTGGCTGTGGCTGTTGATGGTCAGCAAACCCGGTCAATTCACATGAACTTTAATCGTGACACACCATCCCGAAAGACTAACACCAAAGAAGAAGCTGTTTTAGAATGGCTCCCTTAAATTTTGGCTGTTAGATTAACTGGGTAATGAAACTTTAAATTATTTCCCGCTATAGTAATTCTGTAGCGGTTTTTTTGTATTATATGTCTATAAAAAAATTATTTTTGTTATTTATCTTGATAAGTGCAGCGAGTTTATTATCAGGTTGTCAAGAGATTGAAGCAAATTCAGTAGCAAAAGAATCTAAAACCTGCCCTGGGAAAGATGCCAAGTTCAGTATTGATTTTTTTAAAACCAATAATCAAGGTACTAAAAATCAAAGAGGTATTAACCATGTGATTATTTTTAATCCCAAATCAGCAGAATTAGATTTCAAAGTTAATGTTGGTCTATCTCATCGACTCTATGCCAAAGATGCTAGGGGGAAACTGCGTAAACAATATGTACCAAGACAGTTTAATGAACTCATCACTGATGAAAACGCCAAATTAAACGGACAGCTACCCATTGCTGCAATTAATGCCGACTATATAGATACTGATGATCAACCACAAGGCTTAAATATTTCCCGTGGCATAGAGTATTCAGGAGCATTTAAAAACAAGCGTTCTTCCTTTGGGATATCAGGAGGTAAACTACAACAGCGACAGGCTACCATCCAGGCTGGCAGAAGAAAAAGCGATGTTCTCAATTACAATTTAGTGGGAGGTAATGGTAGATTCTATCGTCAAGGTAAATTTAAAAATATTTGTCAAGATTTGGGAGAGTTTGCTTGTAAAAGTGCAACTAATCGCTCTATGGCAGCTATCACTAATAAAGGCTATGTAATTCTGTTAGTTAATGACTCGAAAGCTAATTCAGATATTGAATTATCTCAAGTTAATCAAGAGTTACTGCCAGATATGTTTGATAATGTCCTGGAAGGCATTGCTAACAATAATTGTTTAGGTAAGATTCAAGAAGGAATTTTATTTGATGGAGGTATGTCTCCAGGATTGTATTACAATCAGAAGACTTATGTAGAAAACACTGGATCAATTGGTTCAGTTTTTTTGATTTACAAAAAATAAAGAGGTTTAATTAAGCAAGCAAATCTATATCTAACAAAGACTTATGACACCTGAAGAAATTGCTCTGACGCTAACAGAATTATTTGGGACAGATGCTGTTGGTGCGATGATCCCCCCTGGTTCGTGGCAAGTAAACACTTCTAGTTTCCGGCTGTTGGTGCTGCTTTCCGAAGATAATACTTGGCTGCGAGTTTTACTGCCTATTGTCCCCGCACAGGAAGCCCAACCATTTTTAGGACAGTTCCTAGAAGCCAACTTTGATGACACTCAAGAAGTACGTTACGCTTTACATGAAGGAGTACTTTGGGGAGTATTTCAGCATCACAGTGGCACTTTGGTAAGTGTAGATTTGTCCAATGCCATCAATCGACTTGTATCTTTACATCAAGCTAGATTAAATGATGTCTTTAATCGACTAATTGAAAGCCGTATCCACCAAATTATTCAGGCAGCAAAACAGCAAGGACAATCTCTACAAGCTACTATGCAAACTTTGGAACGCTTTTATGCAGAAGGAGTGATGGGCGAAATAAGCCAAACCCCAGAGGCGCGAGAAGAAGTCATAGCTGCTTGGCGGCATCAGTTAGAACGCCTATGGAATGAAATAGATTTTAATCCTTAATCATGATTTTTATCCACATCCCGCTTAGATATTACACTGATTTAAACATATTTGTATTCATCATGGATATCATTGAAATCCTCAAAGAAGACTATCAAAGATTCCCAGCAAATCAAACTTATAGCATTTACGCTCCAGACGTTTATTTTCAAGACCCATTGAATAAATTTCATGGCGTTAAACGCTACAAAGAAATGATTAATTTCATCGAAACTTGGTTTTTAAATCCCAAAATGGATTTACATAATATTCAAGGTTTGAAAGACACAATTAAAACTGAGTGGACACTTAGTTGGAATACTCCTCTCCCCTGGAAGCCACGTATCTCCATTCCTGGTTGGAGTGAATTAGGTCTTAACTCTGATGGTTTAATTGTTTCCCATGTTGATTATTGGAACTGTTCACGTTTAGACGTGCTAAAGCAGCATTTATTTGCTGCAACCCCTAAATAAATTATGAATTATAGGACTTACGCATTGACAGGAAATACAAAATATGAACAAGGTTAAAAACCACATCTTTCGTAGGGGTTTAGCATGCTAAACCCCTACAGTATGGCCTATTTACGATCAAAAGATAATTAAAAAAAGCCTGAAACAACGTATTTTTCGTTAATGCACATCACGATGAATTTGTACAGTGCGTAAGTCCTAAATTTAGTCTAAATTTATTACTTGTCTTGGCAAATAGAATTCGCGCGCCAGGTGCTTCAAGTCGGCGGAGCCGCCCAACGCACTGGCTTGGCTACACAGACAAAACCCACCGACCTGGGTTAAAAACTAAGACTGATATGCTAAGACCTTACGAGCTTCCCCATCAAAAATATTAAACATTTGATCGCGCCAGCGATAAACTGGATCATCTGCTGCAAGTAGGGGAAATGAGCTAATACAGCGTGCCCACTGAAAAGAGCTAAATACTACATAATCTGCCCAAGCTGGTGTCTGTCCAGCCAAGAAGGTTTGATGCTGGAGAGTTCGACGCAGTGGGGTGAGGCTATTACCAAAGGTGATAACTCGCTGTTCCCGGTCGGCAGAGATTGCCTCTAATGTTGCACCAAAAGCCTTTTCGCGTGTTTGGCGGAAGTAGTCTTTGTCTTTTTCGTGTAGGTGCGAATAAATATCTGTGATAACCAATCGTACAATTTCAGGATTGAGTACTGCTTCAACCCAATCAGTGACAAACCGAGATAACGACTTGCCAATCTCTCCACCAAATAGTGATGGGTATTCAGGATAGCTCTCTTCTAAATATTGAGCGATCGCCCACGAATCGTAAATAACTTCCTCATTATCAACTATTACGGGTACTTTACCCTGTCCTGAGAAGGCAATAGTTTCCTTTTCAGTAAACCGCCAAGGTATAGCTTCAAAGGGCAATCCTTTATGGAGTAGAGCCAGCCGCACACGCCAACAGTTAGGGCTAAAACGGCGATTTTCCTCGGCTCCTGCCAAATCATACAGCTTAATCTTTGTCAATTGCATCATAATTTGTAGGTTGGATTGAGCGATCGCAAAACCCATTATTTCTGTGAGGATTTTTTGGTTTTACTTTAATTTAAGTCATCTTGGTTAAGAATATTGCCATACAATGTTTATTGACCAAGTTTCGTTAGGATATTGTAACCTGGGCAATAGCGACTCTCTATTGATGTGACACCAGGCAATCGCTTTTTCACATCCATGACAACAACCCTCGACTTTCTCAGTCACCTTAACCCTAGCCAACGTCAAGCTGTCGAACATTACTGTGGCCCGTTGCTAGTTGTTGCTGGTGCAGGTTCCGGTAAAACACGAGCGCTGACTTATCGCATCGCAAATCTGATTCTGAAACACCGTGTTGATCCAGAAAATATCTTGGCGGTTACTTTTACCAACAAAGCCGCACGGGAGATGAAAGACCGGATTCAACGGCTATTTGCTGAACAACTGGCGATGAAACAACACGGTCAGAAGTTGGATCTGTTGACAGAATATCAACAAAGCCAATTGCGATCGCAAGTTTATAAAAATACTATCAAAGACTTATGGTGTGGCACTTTTCACAGTCTATTTTCTCGGATTCTTCGCTTTGATATTGAAAAATATGTAGACGAAAAAGGACGGCGTTGGAATCGCAATTTCTCTATCTTTGATGAATCAGATGTTATGACTCTGATCAAAGAAATCGTTAATAAACAGCTAAATTTAGACGATAAGAAGTTTGATGCCCGCTCTGTCCGCTACGCTATTAGTAACGCTAAAAACCAAGCCTTATCACCCCAAGAATTTGAGCAAGATCAACCCAATTATCGCGGACGAATAATTGCTCAAGTCTATAATTTATATCAAGATAAGTTAGCAGAAAACAACGCTCTTGACTTTGATGATCTAATTCTTGTACCTACTAGATTATTTCAGCAAAACGAGCAGGTATTGGGTTACTGGCATCGGAAATTTTGCCATATTCTTGTAGATGAATATCAGGATACTAACCGGACTCAGTATCAACTCATCCACTTATTAGTTACTAATGGCGAAACCAGAAAGAGCGAATGGAAATGGCCAAATCGCTCAGTTTTCGTTGTTGGCGATGCAGATCAATCCATTTATAGTTTTCGGATGGCAGATTTCACCATCTTGCTGGGATTTCAGGAAGACTTTGGTGATGGTTTGGTAGATGATGACACCCGGACGATGGTTAAGCTGGAAGAAAACTATCGCTCTTGTGAAAACATTCTACAAGCGGCTAATGAACTGATTGAAAATAACACCCAACGGATTGATAAAGTCCTGAAAGCGACGCGGGGTCCGGGTGAGCAGATTACTTGTCACAAAGCTGATGAAGAACTGGCAGAAGCGGCATTTGTAATCAATCAAATTCGCACTTTAGAACAGCAAAACCCAGAGTTGAACTGGGGTAGTTTTGCGATACTTTATCGGACAAATGCTCAATCTCGCCCTTTTGAAGAATTGTTGGTAAAATATCAAATTCCTTACATAGTTGTGGGAGGAATGAAGTTTTACGATCGCAAAGAAATTAAAGATGTCGTCGCATATTTAAGAGCGATCGCTAACCCAGCTGATACAGTCAGTTTATTACGAGTTATCAACACTCCCCGGCGGGGAATTGGCAAAACCACTATTGACGCTTTGGTAAACGCTGCACAGCAATTAGGAACAACTTTATGGGAAATACTCAGCGATGAAACATCAGTTAATACATTAGCTGGACGGGCGACAAAAGCTGTAAATAGCTTTGCCGAAATGATTAGTCGTTGGCAAGGACAAATGGCCACGCTTCCCGTGACTGAGGTTTTACAAGGAATACTAGAAGACTCTGGTTACGTTCAAGACTTGATGAGTCAAGGTACAGATGAAGCCACAGATAGAGTACAAAACGTCCAGGAACTTTACAACGCTGCACTGCAATTTCAAGAAGAAAACGAAGAAGTTTCCCTCAGAGACTTTTTAAGTAGTGCCGCCCTCAGTTCCGATTTGGATAACTTAAAAGAAGGCCAAACAGCCGTTTCTTTGATGACTCTGCACGCTTCCAAAGGTTTGGAATTTCCCGTAGTCTTCTTGGTGGGATTAGAACAGGGGCTATTTCCCGGCTATCGATCGCTAAGTGATCCCGCATCTTTGGAAGAAGAACGCCGCCTGTGTTATGTGGGAATTACTCGCGCCCAAGAAAGGTTGTTTTTATCACACGCCCGCGAACGCCGTTTGTATGGTTCTCGTGAAGCCGCCATGCGATCGCAATTTCTCGACGAATTACCAGAAGAATTATTAAGCACTCAACGCCTGAGTCGTCAAACTTATACTAAAAGTGCCTCTACTCCTAGTGGAAAACAAGATACAACACACAATTGGCAAGTAGGCGATCAAGTATTACACAAAACCTTTGGTGTTGGTGAAATAACTCATGTTTTTGGAACAGGTAATAAGATGTCTGTGGCAATTAAATTTGCCAGCTTGGGACAAAAAATTGTTGATCCAAGAGTAGCGCAGTTGCAAAGAGTGGAGTGATCCAGTTGTTGATTTTTTGAAATACAGCAAGTAGGCTATTTTGCTATATTTCAATTTCTTCAAAGTGTTCAATAATGGGAAATGGCTCATAAAAATGATGCAGAAGTTTTTTCCATTCTTGAAACTCAGCAGAGCCTCTAAATACAACAGTATGAGCTTCTAAATTTTCCCATTTAACAAGTAATAAATATTTACCTTTGATTTCTATACATTTATGCAGTTCATGAGATAAATATCCGTTAATTGAGGAAATCAGACTAGAAGCTTTTTTAAAAGCAGCTTCAAAATCTGATTCTAGCCCAGGTTTGACATAAAGCATCACTGCCTCAAGAATCATAAAGTTTTGCGGTAATAATTAAGCTAATCTTATGTTAATTAATATTTTGCCAACCTGATCGCTATCTCGGCTCAATGCCGTTTTTTTTGTGATAAAAGCATTTTTTCTGTAACTCTTTCACAGCAGAGTTTTTAAGCTTTGTGGTGCAGTAAAATATGTCTTCGCTATTTTTATACCAATTAAGTTAGGTTTCAATACTGCTCGGTTAAGCCTCTTTTGGGGATTATAGACAACGCTATTTCAAGGGTTTCAGCCTAATTTATTTCCTTAACCGAGCAGTATTAGGTTAGGTTTTGCCAACAATTATAGCCTTAACCCGTAGTTTAACTACGTTGTGCTATTTGCTATCTCAATGTACTGTCAGAGACAAAGTTTGTCTATGTAAAAGTGCTAAAAAAAACTTGGTCAGCAAATTGCTACCATTCGTAAGCAAAAAGGATTAACTCAGGAAAACTTGGCTGAACTATCAGGCTATTCAGTTGAATTTATAAGTTTGATAGAGCGTGGTATTAATGCTCCTACTATCGACGGGTTAGAAAAACTAGCACAAATTTTAAACTGTAAAGTTGAAATCTTATTTCAACAAACAGATTCTCAAGACAGTTTGCTTAGTTAGGTTGATTTGTTTAAGGTTTGCTTAATTTTTAATGAAAAATTTAAAATATACAGGCTTTTGCTTTACTTTAACAATAAATGATGGAAATACTTTAACTCTAGATTTTCCCAAGAAGGGAGAGGCTAATATTTTTGAAACTTTGAATTTATTTTCTTGTTTACTTCATTCGTTTAAACCTGATGAAAATTCAATTTGGCGAAAACAAAAACGTCTTGATGTTGAAATAAGAGGGTGGCCATCAAGCATAGAATGGGAAAGATTATCTGATACAAGTTTTAAAGGTATAATACAAATCTGTAGCGATTTTAATTTTGAAGAATTTGCAGAAACTTTAAATACAGCAATTAAAAATATTACCGTCCCTGTAGAAACAAAAATAGATAAATATTATCAGTTTGAAATAGGAAATAAATCTCATTGGAATGAATACTTGTTCAAATCTCGTGGACGGGAAATTTGTGGATTATGTATTCTATATGATACCGAATTTCATACTAGAGATGAGCTTGAAGTTTCCATTGAAAAAAAATACCAGCCTCACAATATAAGCAAACTTACTATTGGCAATGATGATACAACAATTTCTCGATTATATGGAGATCCTAGTAAAATAATTGATTATTTTAGAAACCAAGGATGGACAAGAGAGGGTGACAACCCAACTTTAATAACTAAGCGTGAAAGAAGACAGGAAAAATATAGATTAACTAATGTTCAACAAAACATTACTTTACAAGTTTATCGATCAACTATCAAGCATTCATGGAAACTTGAATTATTCAGTCTTCATAACAATACCTGTAGATTATGTCATACAAAATATGAAAACATTAAATTTTTGTCTCCTGATCATAGAATTCCAGCGATTATTCAGCCAGAAAATTTAACGGATGAAAATTATAAAGAAAAGTTAATGACATTATGTATTTATTGTAACCAAAGAAAGAGGGAATTTACCAAGAAAGTTTCTCCAACCTACGATTGGGAGAATAGCCCTTGGGCATACCCAGAGAAATTCCAGCAAAAAAAAATAGTTGAGGACATTGAGAGGTATGCTATTGCTCACAAAAAATCAATTACTCAAGTTATAAACGAAATAATACTGCTTCTCAAAAACCACACTAGCAATTCAGACAATTATTAGTCAGTGCTTTGTAAACCGAAGATGCAACTGCTTCCGCAACAGGGCAGGGTAGTGCGTTCGCAATTTGGCGGTAAACAGATGTCATTGAGCCAATAAATTCAAAGTCGATAGGAAAGCCTTGTAGATAAGCCATTTCCCTGCACGTTAACCTACGTTTATTAGAAGGGTGGTGCATTACCATTGCTCCTCCTTTATGATCACCTCTAGCCGTAATTGTTGGGCATGGTAAGTCAGGATTAATATGTCTATTTGATATATACCCATTAAACTTTAGTTTAAATTTGGAATATACATGATTTTTCAAATTGTGTTTCTTGTCAGGATCAGGAAAATTTGAAAGTGCCTGTCCCACAGATATATGCGATTTAAAATCACTGGGTTGTGGAGGAAATTCGATTTCTATTGTTATATCTTCTCTCTGTCCTAAAATAATAACTCTTTCTCTAGTTTGTGGGACTCCATAGCCCGCAGCATTTAAAATAGCATATTTGCACTTATATCCGCATTTATTAAAATCTTCTAATATTTTTTTAAAAACTTTCCCTTTATCAAGGCTAAGAATACCTTTGACATTTTCAGCAATAAAAATTTTAGGCTTTTTAATTTGTATTACTTTTACAAGATATTCATATAGAATATTCCTATCATCATCAATGCTACGTTTCATATTAGCTATTGAAAAACCCTGACATGGGAATCCACCTATAATAACATCACAATCAGGAATCTCATTTAGGTTGTAGTCTTCAATATTACTATTAATTATATGATTACCTATATTTTTTCGGTATGTTTGCACAGCATCTTCAAAGTTGTCAATTGCCCATACAATGTCAAACCCAGCTTTTTTAAATCCTAAGTCCATTCCTCCCGCGCCAGAGAATAAAGAAACAACATTGATTTTTTTAGTTTCTTTATCTTGTTTTTCTATAAAAGTTTTTAATCTATCATTGGCTTCTATAAATTCTTGTGCTATTTTTTCTGCATATAATACAGGTACGGCATTACCAATTTGGCGATACATTGAGGTTATACTTCCTGTAAATTCAAAATCGGATGGAAAAGTTTGAATAAATGCTGATTCTCTAACATTTAATCGCCGTATTCCATTAGGGTGTGGAATTGCACATACTCCGCCCTTGCCATTACCTCTAGCGATAATTGTCGGACATGGTTTATCACCATTGGTTTGTCTATGTCCCGTGTAGTTTCTATATGAAACTTTATACTGTGAGCCTACTAAATTCGTGGTTGGTTTCAATTTTTCCAATTTTTCCAATGCCGAATTAATCGTAACCCATTTTTTGATATTTTTATCTTTTTCAGAATAGTCTGGCAATGGATGCTTGACTCTAGCTTCTATAGGTAGGTCATTTCTTGTACCTAAAATAATAACTCGTTTTCTAATTTGTGGAACTCCATGATCGGCCATATTAACCAGTTCATAGGTTACATAATAACCAATTTCTTGTAATTCTTCTAGAATCTTTTGAAAAACAAGCCCGTCGTCTAGACTTAAAATACCTTTTACATTCTCGGCCATAAACCATTTAGGCTTTTTATCTTGTATTACCCTTAACATTTCATGATAAAGTTCATTTCTTGCATCATCTTTTGAACGAAATTTATTGGCTACAGAAAAGCCTTGGCATGGGAATCCACCAACAATTATATCGGCATCAGGAATTTCTCTTGAATGAACATCACAAATTGATCTATTAATAATATGATTGTCTATATTTTTTTTATATGTTTCTACACAGTCTAAGTCGTTATCGATTGCCCAAACAATTGACAATCCTTGTCTTTTAAATCCTAGATCAATACCTCCACACCCTGAGAATAGACTAATAACAGTAGGTTGAATAGTTTGAGTATTTTTAAAATTTGCCATAAAATATTAATAGTTGAGCAAAAAAAAGAGGGGGATTAAAAATATGAGTGCGATCGCTTAGGTGAAAATTGGGGTTTCGTTCATCTGAAAAATTGCTAGCCTAGATTTGGTATAAACAGAGTGAACTGACTACCTTTTCCCAAAGTCGATTTCACAGTAACATCTCCACCGTGCAGACGCGCTAATTTACGTGTCAAAGCTAAACCCAAACCAGTGCCTTCATACTGCCGATTTAACTGACTGTCAAGCTGTTTAAACGGTTCAAATAGAAGTTGAAACTGATTTGAGTCTATACCAATTCCAGTATCTAAAACTGTAAATTTTATCCCTTGTGGTACTTTTTTCACTACCAGCGATACCTGACCTGCGGGGGTGAATTTAATCGCATTGGTGAGCAAGTTAAGCAGCATTTGCTTAATGCGCCGCTCATCAGCAATGCAAATATCTAGTTTTAGGTCAATTTTATGTGTAAGTTGTAATCCCTTTTCTAAGGCGCGATCGCGCACTGTCGATATGACATAATTACATAAATCTAACACTGGCATACATGATAGAAACAATTCCTCTTTGCCTTCTTCTACTTTAGATAAGTCAAGGATATCGTTAATCAATAGCAGTAATTGCTCACTACTACTATATATACAACTCATATATTCATTCTGCTTTTCATTGAGAGCGCCAACTATTTCTTCTTGCAGCAATTGCGATAAGCCCATAATCGTATTGAGAGGCGTCCGCAGTTCGTGGCTCATGGTTGCTAGAAATTCAGTTTTTGCCCGACTGGCAGCTTCTGCTGCTTCTTGAGAGGCACGCAGTTTCAACTCTGTTTGCTTGCGTTCAGTAATGTCTTCAATCATCGCTAGAAAAAATTCAGGTTCACCATTACTGCCTGGTATTACAGAAACAGATATTTGAGTCCAAACAAAGCTACCATCTTGATGTAAACAGCGTCTTTCTATCTCAATGCGATGTCTTTCGACAAGCTGCTCTTGATGCTCAAAGGGTTGGAAACCGTCCCTCGAAGTTCTCCTTGAGTCTATGCAAATTCCTGATATCAGTTGTTTGTAAAGTTTTAAATCCCCCCTTTGGATAGAAATATAATCTGTAAAGGGCTTGCCGTATAGCTCTTCTTGGCTGTATCCAAAAATCTCGCATAATGCCAAATTAGTATCGACTATCTGTGCTTTCATATCTATAAGTGCAATGCCGATAGAAGAACGCTCAAAAATCGCCCGGAATTGCGCCTCACTCTGTTGCAGTGCTTCTTGTGTGACGTTTCGCTGGCTCGCTTCTATAGCTAGCGTCACGAAATCTGCAATCGAACCAGCAAAATTTTCTTCTTCCAAAGTCCATTGGCGAACTTCGCCTATGTGTTCGTGACACACTACGCCTGCCAAACAACCCTCTAGCCAAATCGGTGCATCCAGCAGGGATGTGATGCCCAAAACTGAAAGATAAGATTCCGATAATTCTTGGGTTCTTGCATCGTTTTGGGCATCATCTACGGCAATGCTGCCTTCTTTTTCTAATGCCTGGAAATAAGCCGGATAATTTGTTTTTAAAAGCAAGTTACCAAAGGTATGCTCCTTGGTGCTTGCATTGTATAAATCGACGCATTCAATTTTTGAACAATCTTCATTATATAACCACACCCCAACTCGCTCTACTAAGAGCGTCCGAGCAGCAGTTTCTGTGATTTTCCTTAGCGCCACATTGAGATTACTTTGCCGAAATGTGCTGCTTCTTGCCAGTTGTACCAGTGTCTGGCTTTGTTTTCGCCGACTATTTTCTTTGATTTGTAAAGCCTTTTGAGACTGGTTGTGTTCTGTAATATCTATAGCCGACAACACCTGCATTGGTTTCCCTCAAGAAGAAATAATTTTGCCTTATAGTTCTGCGTAAAAAGTAGAACTGTCTTTGTATAACTACAATTACTTCATCAGGTTTTTCCTAACCGGAAAGTATAATTTTTCTCATCAAATCTTATGATTGTGGATAACGAGTTTCGGACTAAACTCTGCTAATGACTTCTGCTACTTCATGCCAGTAATTTTTGCCACGGGATAATTAACATTTAATTTAAAATAGTGCCAATATCAAGTAATTATACTTTGAAGTAGTGTAGTATATTATTTTGAATTGGGGGCTGGGGATTGGGAAGTCTTAAAATTTAGTGTGGCACTCCAATGGTCAAAGACTCGCTAACAAAAATCTTTTTGCGTATGTCTTAAGTTGATTTCTTGCTTAGTGCTGACTACCAAAACACTCCTTGATTCTCCTAAAGAAAGATGTCTAAAGACTTAAATTTTGTCAAAGTCTAAGGTAATGGCAGCTGTTGTGGAGGTAAAACGATGACGGATAGTAGTGTAAGAATTGTTTCTTTAATTCCCAGTGGAACCGAGATTTTAGCGGTATTAGGGTTAGTTGATGCTATTGTGGGGCGATCGCATGAATGTGACTACCCTCCAGAAATTCAAAATCGTCCCATTTGTACCCAAGCGCGCTTAAATTCCAATGCCTCCAGCAGCGAAATCAACGATGAGGTGAATAAATTATTGCAATCGGCTCTCAGTATTTATCAAATCAAAACAGATGTTTTAGAGCAATTGCAGCCTACCCACATTCTCACTCAAGACCAGTGTGATGTTTGTGCTGTCAGCTTGGATGAAGTTGAAAAGGCAGTTGCCACACTTGTCCACAGCAAACCCCAGATTATTTCTTTACAACCCAATATTCTCAAAGATGTTTGGGCTGATATTGAGCGAGTTGGTAACACTTTTGGCGTAGACTCGGTAAAAATCTTAGAAAATTTAGAGGCTCGCGTCAAAATTTGCCAGCAAAGAATCCAAGGACTTTCTTTAGATGAACTGCCTACTGTCGCCTGTATCGAATGGACTGATCCTTTGATGATCGCTGCAAATTGGATTCCTGAATTAGTTAACTTAGCAGGAGGACAGTCCCTCTTTTGTGCTACAGGTCAGCCTTCTCCTATCTTGCCGTGGGAAACATTATTAACTACCAATCCAGATGTAATTGTTTTTATGCCTTGCGGCTTTGATTTAAATCGCACTCGCCAAGAAGCCACTTTGTTAACTCAACGTTCAGGATGGGAAAAACTACACGCCACCCAAGCTGGCAGGGTCTACATCACTGATGGAAATTCTTACTTTAATCGCCCAGGGCCACGACTGGTAGATTCTTTAGAAATTTTGGCAGAAATTTTGCATCCAGAAATTTTTCAATACGGCTATAAAGGAACTGGTTGGGAACCTTTATAATTTCTAGTTTCAAAATTTATCTGAATAATATGCAAACTAGGTGATTCCGTTACGGGGTTTTTTCCGAATCTGCTGATGGTTCATTGTTAAATAACAGCAAGCGTACAGCGAGGATGGCAAATCCTACAGCAGCGATCGCTTTTAATATCCGTGTAGGCAATAATTCTGCTACTGCACCCCCTGCTAATGCTCCTAAAAGGCTTGTCAACAGCAGTGCGCCTGCTGCACCAAAAAAGACGGCACGCGGAGAATTACAACGCCCTGAAAGTGCGATCGCTGCTAACTGGCTTTTGTCACCCAATTCTGATAAAAAAACTGTAATAAAGCTTAGTCCTAAAAGATGCCAATCCATATAATTAAGGGGGAGTAGGGAGTTTTTCTAATGACTAGTAAATATATCCCAAAACAACATTAGAGAAATCAACAACAACATCACACCTGCTGATTTTTCTACAGTTTTCGCGCTGAGTCGGCTAGCTATCCAACTACCTAAAAGCACACCTAATAAGCTGGTGGTGATCAGCGCCGCCGCAGAACCTACAAATACAATCCACGGCGAATGAGATTCTGCACTCATTAACAAAGTGGATAGCTGAGTCTTATCTCCAATTTCTGCTAGAAAAATGGTTACAAAAGTTGTACCAAAAACACTTAACGCTGATTGCTGCTTTTGAGGACTATCCGCAACTACAGACTGAACTGGCAGCGCGATCGCAGGAGTTAAGTTAAAATCAGTACTGTCTTTGAGTTCTGGCTCAATCTCAGCCTGAAATATGCCAGAAATGTCCAAAGGAGCAGAGTCGAGTTTCACAGGCTGTAGTTTTGTTGCTAGGTTGTTTTCATATTTCTATCATATTCTCAGATTGTTAATAAATTGCAACCCTACAGACAAAAATAAGCGGTGGGAATGTCAGAACCCAACAGTTTTATTGAAGCGTAGTATTTCCAAACTGCGATCGCCATATACTCCTTCTATTTGCTGGCGACAGCAGTCAATGGCAAAATCGTTGACTTCTTCGGGTTCAATCTCATACATATCTTGAAAAACTTCTGATTCCACGCGGCAGAAGCGAGGACGATTTTGGTAGATGCGGCATTCTCGCGTTGTATGGTCGAAATTAATGCACCATCCGCCTTCGCCTACCATGCTGAGGTAAAGCTCTAGTTCGGGTGGAGAGAGATACTCATCCAAATCTGGACGCTCTGCTGGATCAAGATTACAGCAGGCTCCACATTGCTTTACACATTGCCAAGTTGCCATTTTGGATTAGGGATTGGGGATTGGGGATTGGGGATTGGGGATTGGGGATTGGGGATAATACAGTTCGGTTAAGATACATAGCCCTTAAAGATCCCCCTTAAAAAGGGGGAAATAGACCCATTCTTAGCCCCCCTTTTTAAGGGGGTTGGGAGGATCAAGTCTTATCCGAACCGTATTGGGGAAGCAGAGGAGCAGGGGGGAGAATAACATAATGCAATGCCCAATCCTTCTAATTTTACGTTTTTATGTCTTTTCTTATAATTTTGTTAAGTAAATTAAATCTAACAGGCCATAGCCAGATATGATCGATTTCGGGTTTTGCAATTAAGTTATTGAATTTTTTAAACCAATTGGGAGGAGAAAAGAAAAAATGTTTGACTCTTTGTTTAACACCTTCACTAGTATCAATTGGGAAGTTATTTTCCAATTGCTGTCTATAGCACTAATCGTAATTTCTGGACCATTGGTAATCTTTGTGCTGGCATTTCGTAACGGTAATTTATAAGAGTGCTGAGTGCTGAGTAAAGAAAATTTTGGAATTTAAAACTCCTAACTCATAACTCAGCATTCAATACTGATAACGCCTGAAGAGCAGCTTGAATAATGCTCTCATACTGTGGTTGAAAAATATCAACTTCTTTGGCGTTTTGACGATTGGTGCCTAGCAAACCAATTATCTGTCCTGGCTGCATGGCTAAGACCTTGCCTTCAGGGTTTTTAATTCTTAATTCTGCTCCAATACCGTTTTTATAAAAACCACAAGTATAATGTCGTTGGTTGTACTCAAAAGTGGTGCTTGACGGGATACGTGGGGAAGCAAAAAATTGTTGAAGCTGAGTTGGTAGTCTAACACCGATTAACTCTAGCTCGATAGTAGTATTACCGTTAAAGTAGTTTTCTCGCAGTTTGTAAGCAATATCCACTCGCAATGGTAAATGGAAATAGTCGCCCCAACGCCAGGCGATCGCTTTAATTTTATACTGCTGATGATCGACAGTTTGGGCAATTGTCAGTTTTATGTGACCCTTACCAACAATTTTTTGCTCAACCACCTCGACATTCGGTGTCCAAAAAATTGGATCGGGGTTGTCCATACCGCAGGGGTGCAGAGCATTAAGCTGTTGATAAAGCTGCTGATTGATTTGATTGAGGTTGACTTCGGCATCAATTTTAAGCAGAGGTTTGAGATGCTCAGGTTCAAGACACTGGTTAGCAAATTCAATCAAATGCGATCGCAATACCTGTAAATTCTCTGCTGGGAAAGAGAATCCGCCGGCTGCTTTGTGTCCGCCAAATTTGCCTAGTAAATCGTGACAATATTCCAAAGCCTCAAACACATTAAACTCTGGAATTCCTCGCGCTGAACCGCGTATCTGTTGCTCATTCTCATAAGTACCGATGAACACGGGAACACCGTAGCGTTCTACCAAGCGGGAGGCGACAATGCCAATAACGCCGTGATGCCAATTGGGTTGAACAACAACTAATACACGATCATCTTGTAGAGACGCAACAAATTCTGTCTCTACATAAGCGATCGCTTCTTGTTCAATTTGCTCACACATTAGTTGGCGGCTGGTATTGGTTTGTTCGCACTGCATTGCCAGTTCCAGCGCTATCCCCATATCATCTGTAGTCAGCAGTTCAATGACAGTTTGAGGGTTCCCAAGCCGACCAATAGCATTAATTCGTGGCCCCAGGCGAAACCCAATATCTTCAGGCTTGAGCGATTTTGGATTTTGAATTTTGGATTTTGGATTTTGAATTTGAAGTTTCTCTTCATCTCCTCTCACCTGCACGCCACCTACCTGAATTAACGCCTTCACCCCAGCCAAGTTGGATTTGGGTAAATTCTGTAAACCACGTTTCACCCAACGACGATTTACGCCAGTTAAGGGAGCTAAATCTGCGATCGTTCCCAGTGTAAATAGTGCTAGCATCGGCTGGATTAAGCCCTTAGTTTCCCCTAGCTGTTGTGCTAGAGACACTGCCAAAATGTAGGCGACACCAACACCAGCAACACCCCGATAAGGTGACGATTCGGCTATTAGTTTGGGGTTGAGGATAGCGTTAGCTGGCGGTAATTTTTGGGGAATGTCGTGGTGATCGGTGATAATAACTGCAAGACCAAGCTCTCTAGCTCTCGCCACTGGTTCAAACGCAGAGATGCCGTTATCTACAGTCAGAATTAATCCCACACCTTCGCTGTGAAATTCTTCAACTATGCGTTTATTAATACCATAGCCTTCGTGCATCCGGCTAGGAATAGCATAATCTACTTGTGCGCCTAAAGTGCGGAGACTACGTAAAAGTAGAGCCGTGCTAGTCATACCATCAGCATCGTAATCACCGCAAATAGCAATTTTTGTTTGAGAAGCGATCGCATTTTGCAACAATTCTAAACTAATCGCCAAATCTGGGAATTCTTCTAGCGGCGAAGGCAAAACTAAAGACTCTGGATCTAAAAATGCTTGTGCCTGTTCTAGTGTTTCCATACCCCGATTAATCAACAACTGGCTGATAATGGGTGATAGATTTGTTTCAACCGCCAGCTTTTGGGCTAATTCTGGTTTTTGCGGATAAATTTGCCAGCGTTGATTAGGTAAGCGTTTGGATTGTTTTGAGGGTTCAGTTAAAGGTCGGTCTAGCACAATAGGAGTTAGAAGTTTTCAGTTATGAGTGTTGAATTTAAAGCTGTTTCTTAACTCATAACTAATAACACTAATTGCGATCTAAAACACATTGATTCTACCATCATCCATAATATACAACGAGCGATCGCCAGGGGAACGCAAAGTCGGACGGAGTTCAAGGCGCAATGTGCCAAAGTTAGGTTTAGAGACAATTGCTTGTAGTGACAAACCCGTTTCGTTCCAAAATATCAGAGATGTATTTGGCTCTGTACCCTCTATTTGTTCTAGATTTAATTTCTGCCCTGGATTCAAAGATATTGGATCAGTCTTGGAGGGTTTTTGAATTTTGATCAGGTTGGGTGTGCTATTTACGATTTCAACTCTGATGTGTTGCCCAGGTGTAAACTGAATTGGGCGAGAACCACACCTAGAAGCACAAGTTCCCGCTAAGGTAGCACTGGGATTATTGATTGATGTAACTAGAATGGTCGCTGCAACTAAAGCAAATGGTAGAGACTTAAACATAATACACAGTATAAGTACTAAACTAAAATATTACTTCAATTTACTACTATCAAGCCTCAGCATATTTTCTCGAATTAGAACTGTGATGTGTTTTTATCCGAAATGTCCACTGATATAATCCTCAACTTCTTTTATTTGAGGAGAAATGAACATTTTTTACAGAATTAGGACTTACGCACTATACAAATTAACCGTAATGTGGATTAACGAAAATAGGTCGTTTCAGGCTTTTATTAATTATCTTTATGATGCCTACGGCGGTAAACTACGTAAATAGACCACGCTGTAGGGGTTTAGCAATGCTAAACCCTTACGAAAGATGTGGCTTTCAACCATATAGATATTTGGTATTTCTTGTCAATGCGTAAGTCCTAAGAATTTATTTTGGGATCGTAAATATTGCGATCGCAATAATTTCAGTCTACCCCCAACGTTGATACCAGCGACGAATTCGCTCAGGTGAAACACCGAGTAAATAAGCAATAATTACTATTTGATTAAGTAGGGTAGTTTTGAACACTCCCTTTTGCAACCATCTACGGGCTGAAGTGATAACTGGTGTAGGGATAATTACAATACGTCCAATGGATTTTAAACGACGCATGAGTTCAAAGTCTTCCATGATCGGCAATTCGGGAAAGCCGCCAATTTGTTGAAATACTTCCCTTGTTAAAAAAAATGCTTGGTCGCCGTAGGGCATTTGCCAAAAATGCGATCGCGCATTTACTCCCCACTCTACCCATCGTAAACTTAAAAGTGATGCATCAATCCGCAACTTAAATGCACCAGCTACAGTCCCAGATTGTTGTAGTGCTATGCGAATCATATCATCAAACCCAATCGGTAAACGGGTATCTGCATGAAGAAACAGCAGAATATCACCGCTAGCAGCAACAGCACCCGCGTTCATTTGAGCAGCACGACCTGGAGACGATAAGATAACTTTTACACCTAAAGATTGAGCGATCGCTACTGTGTCATCTTGGGAACCACCATCTACAACAATTACTTCTACATTTGTACTGGGTTGGGTAATTGCAATCGCTTCTTTGATATTTCCTACTTCGTTGAGAGTCGGAATAATAATCGAAATCTTAGCAGCGCCAATATTCTGACTCATGATTCCTGAGTTTTATTTTCCAGTTGGTTAGAAAATGAACACTCTACTGTTATTTTAAGATTGCTCTCAGCCGTGCCTTTAGTTATGTAAGGTACACCTGCTTCAACGCCAACTTTAATCCCAAATTCAAGAGTGACTTTATCAATATTAGCAACAGGAATTTTTTTAAAAGCATTGATGCTCATAGGTATTGAAGGAACGGGTCAATTAGCTCATCTGGAATTCGGTTACGCTTAATATAACTACGAATGATTTAGGAGTGCTGTATGTTCTGTAGCTTGAACCATAACTCAATTTTTATTCTTTAAGAAAGATTATACAAGTACAACAGGCAGAAATTACTATCTCAATATAATTACTATGACAGCGATCGCTATTAACTTAAACCCCATCATCCAACTCACTGACAATCAATTTTATCAGTTATGTCGGCAAAACCCTGAAGTCAAATTTGAACGCAATGCAGCCGGGAAACTTCTAATCATGCCACCTACAGGCGGAGAAACTGGAAATCGTAATTTTGAAATGACGGCAGATTTTGTAATTTGGAATCGCCAAACTCAGTTAGGAGTTGGCTTTGATTCTTCTACCTGCTTTAAACTTCCCAATGGTGCAAACCGTTCTCCTGATGTCGCTTGGATTAGACAAGAGCGATGGGATGCACTCACACCTGAACAAAAAGAAAAGTTCCCCCCAATTGCCCCAGATTTTGTTTTAGAGTTAATGTCACCAAGCGATACTTTGAAAGAAACGCAAGAGAAAATGCAGGAATATATTAATAACGGAGTGAAATTAGGTTGGTTAATTAATCCCAAAATGCGGCAAGTAGAAATCTATCGTCTTGGTCAACCAGTAGAAATCTTAGTATCTCCACAACAATTATCAGGAGAAGATGTTTTACCAGGATTTATTTTAAATTTACAAATAATCTGGAGATAAATATTGATTTATGACAGCGATCATCCAACTCACCGACAACCAATTTTATCAGTTGTGTCGGCAAAACCCTGAAGTCAAATTTGAACGCAATGCAGATGGAGAATTACTGATAATGCCACCTACAGGCGGAGAAACTGGAAATTGTAATATTGAAATTGCAGCAGATTTTGTGTTTTGGAATCGCCAGACTCAGTTAGGAATTTGCTTTGATTCTTCTACTTGCTTTAAACTTCCCAATGGTGCAAACCGTTCTCCTGATGTCGCTTGGATAAGTAAAGATCGATGGAATGCACTTACACCGGAAGAACAAGAAAAGTTTCCAGCGATCGCACCAGATTTTGTTTTAGAGTTAATGTCACCAAGCGATACTTTGAAAGAAACGCAAGAGAAAATGCAGGAATATATTAATAACGGAGTGAAATTAGGTTGGTTAATTAATCCCAAAATGCGGCAAGTAGAAATTTATCGTCTTGGTCAACCAATAGAAATCTTAGCATCTCCACAACAATTATTAGGAGAAGATGTTTTACCAGGATTTATTTTAAATTTGCAAATCATCTGGAAATGAATACTTATTTATGACAGCGATCGCTATTAACTTAAACCCCATCATCCAACTAACTGATAACCAATTTTATCAGTTATGTCGGGAAAATCCTGAAGTCAAATTTGAACGCAATGCAGCCGGGGAACTTCTAATCATGCCACCTACAGGCGGAGAAACTGGAAATTGTAACTCAGAAATTAATGCTGATTTTGTAATTTGGAATCGCCAAACTCAATTAGGTAAAGTTTTCGATTCTTCTACTTGCTTTAAACTTCCTAATGGTGCAAACCGTTCTCCTGATGTCGCTTGGATAAGTAAAGATCGATGGAATGCACTTACACCCGAAGAACAAGAAAAGTTTCCAGAGATCGCACCAGATTTTGTTTTAGAGTTAATGTCACCAAGTGATAGTTTGCGGGAAACACAAGCGAAAATGCAAGAATATATAGATAACGGAGTCAAATTAGGTTGGTTAATTAATCCCAAAATGCGGCAAGTAGAAATCTATCGTCTTGGTCAACCAGTAGAAATCTTAGCATCTCCACAACAATTATCAGGAGAAGATGTTTTACCAGGATTTATTTTAAATTTGCAAATCATCTGGAAATGAATACTTAATTTATGACAGCGATCGCTCTTTAGTTGATTAGTTGAAAATTTCCTTCTAGTCTAACTAAAAATGTTTCCTAAATCGAGCCTCTCTAACCCTTCTAATTTTGGAAGCTAGGTTACACCAGAGGCTCGATTTAGGATTTAAAAAACTTAGGAATCCGCCATACAACTTTACAGGTACGAGAGGGAGTAGATCAATTAATCCCTTTTCTTACCAATTCTGGAATTTGAGAAGGGCGTTCAGCTACAGGAACTTGTACTTCTTTCAAAGCAGCTAATTTACTTTGGGCTGTGCCAAAATTAGGATCGCGGCCAATAACCGTTGCTAAAGCCCCAGTTTGCCGCCAAGTTTTTCCGGGTGGTGCTTGTCTGCCGGCAATGTAGGCAATTACTGGTTTGTCAATTGCCTCAGCAATGTACCGCGCTGCTGCTTCTTCACTACCACCACCAGGTTGACCAACTAAAACGATCGCTTGTGTAGTTTCATCTTCATCGAGAATTTGCAGCCATTGCAGAAACGAGGAACCAACGATCGCATCACTACCAATGCTGACACTAATCGACTGTCCCAAACCAGCTTTTGTTAATTCGTAGGCGACTTCGTAAGTCAGGGTGCTGCTACGACTGACGATTCCTACTGGGCCGGGTGTATAAAACTCGCTAGGTTGAGTTCCTAAGAGAATTTTTCCCGGTACAATTATCCCCGGACTATTTGGCCCTACGATCAAAGTCTCACAGGCTTCGGCTTTGCGAAGTAATTGCACCATATCCAAAGGTGGCACGCCAGCAGTGATAATAATAATTTGGCGAATCTTAGATGCGATCGCTTCCAATGCCGCATCAAGCACATCGTAAGGGTCTACACAGATAATTGTCGTGTCAATTGCTCCAAATTGTTCTATTACCTCTTCTACTAAGTCAAATACTGGCAACTGGTACAATTCCTGTCCACCGCATCCAGGATTAACAACAGCTACTAAATTCGTACCATAAGCTTTCATTTGAGCAACATGAGTGCCTGATATAAATTCACAAAAGCCTTGAATTAATACTTTACTCTCTGGCGTTAGGTTCATAAAAAATTACCGTAAGTTTGGCAACCCAGTGTCTTGAACTACTGGGTATAGAAACGACAAGTTTATAGTGTCGTATTGATTCAATTTTTACTTAAATTACAAAAAATAGTCTTGAAGCTGAGTGTTCCAAAAGTTTTAAAAATCGCATCTAGCTAGGAATATTCAGTTTGAATGCAGTATATAATTTAGTTACAGAAAGCAAAGCTGTAGGGAGTTTCAGCATCAAATTCAAAAATTTATGCCCGGCGGTAAAATTAATAATTTTTGAATTTTCAATTGGAACAAAATCACAGTCACTACTTCTTATTAGCCGTTGGTTTAGCAAGACGAACTGCTGCTGCCACTGCCTCATCTAAATTTTCTACCACGAGGAGCGCGTCGCTGTGGGTTTTTAGTGTTGCTAAATATTTTCTAGCAGCATTAAATTCAGAACCAGCCAGACGGACAACTAAGGGTGAAAAATTCAATTCTCGCCGACTTTTACCACCATTAGAATGTGCAACCTGTGATTGAAGTTCACTGTTGTCTTGCTGCACAACTTTGGCTATAACTTCAACTACTTCGTCAGTTTGAGGAATACTACCCAAAAAGTTAATTAGTATTACTTGAATGCTTTTGTCAGCGTTCAAGATTTTCAGACTTGTCTCTAAGCGATCGCGGAAAGTAGTTGGTGTAGTATCTGTGAGAAAAGCATGACGTAGATTCAAACAAACACCTGGTTTGCCACCAGCATTAGCGACTAAATCCAAAGTTGCCATTACTGAACCAGTACCATTACCTAAAATACCGATTTTACCATGCATTTCTACACCATCCCAGTTGCCCAAAATACTGTTGATTTCAGTACTGCTATGACGGCTAATAATTTTTGCTGCCATCTCGGCAAGATCGGGATGACGCTTGATCGCCCGTTCATTGACCCTAACTTTACCATTAAGAGCCATAACTTGACTAGTAGCACTGACTGCCAAGGGATTGATTTCGACTAAATCCAGGTCTTTCTGCACAAATAAGTGGTACATTTTCTCTACAACGCTGCTTACTGACTGCATCAGCGTCCCCTGTAAGCCCATTTTTAAAGCCAGTCGTCGGGCATAAAATGGCGAGAATTCCTGTTCAACGACGACATGGTGCATTCTTTCTCCAGCAGATTCCCAATCGATGTCTGCTTCTTTGCAACCTAAAAGTACCGGTCGGCAAACAGCAGTGTCTAAAACCACTGCGAGATAAAATTCCTGACTGGCATCGTACTGAGCTTCTGCCAAAACAACTTCCGGCAACTCGCCCCATATTGGTAAACTAAAGATATTTTGGGCAGCTGCGATCGCATCGATAGTCGTTTCTGCAAACCTGACTCCCCCAGCTTTTGCCCGTTCCGCTCCATGTACTTGAGATTTCAGTACAATTGGGAAGGCAATTTTTAAACGTTTCAAATCTGTAGGATGGTCAATTCGTTGGGAAGGCAATATGGGAATGCCTATTTTCCCGAACCATTCTTTAACTTGGTACTCTAATAAATCCATTGATACACCTTGTATTGACGCTTTTCAAGCCTTTGATTGATGCTGTCTGAATATTTTGCAGCACCTTTCTTGCAGAATTAAGCTTTTGGCGGCTATAAAAACTTATTTTTCACGAATCAATTTTATCGAATTCAGCAAATTAGGCAAATTAATTTCTATAGCTAACCTGTTTGTGCCAGAGCCACAAGACGTAATTAATCTCCTCATTGACATCCTCCCACCGCTAATCAGGAGTACCTGATATAGCGGGGGATTCCAAAGATCGCTCTTTGGGTTTCCTCTTTCCACGAGTTGATTTGCTTGAAGGAGTTTCCCCACCCAAGTATTGATCAGTCTCTCCAGAGGCGTTAATTCCGACATGACCTGTCGTACTCAATCCTTTTTCTAATATGTTTCGCGCCGCGTTCCAGTCCCGATCTTGGGTATGTCCACAATGAGGACATACATGAGTTCTAGTACTAAGGGTTTTCTTAACAGTTTGACCACAGTTAGAGCAGTTTTGGCTGGTGTAATGAGGTGGTACTGCAACAGTTACCACACCAAAGACCTTGCCAAAATACTCAACCCATTGCCGGAACAAAGACCACGACACGTCACTGATCGATTTAGCCAAGCGATGATTCTTGACCATATTCCGCACCATCAAATCTTCATACGCCACAAGGTCGTTAGACCTCACCACGCACCTTGCTGTCTTAACGGCAAAGTCTTTACGCTGGCGACTTACTTTAAGGTGCTTACGCGCAAGTTTATTTCTAAACTTGATTCTATTCTGAGAACCTTTCTTTGTCCTAGACATCCGACGTTGCAATCGTCTCAAAGACTTTTCGCTTTTGCGAAGATGCCTTGGATTTGCAACTGTTTCCCCATTGCTATCGGTGTAGAAATGGTTCAAACCTACATCAATACCAATAGTTTTACCTGTTGGTTCACGCCTTTCTACTCGTTCTTGGTCAATGCAAAATTGGCAATAATACCCATCAGCACGACGCACAATTCGCACCCGCTTGAACTTTTTGAGTTGGTAGAAATGCAGGTCACGAGTTCCCCAGAGTTTAAAGGTTCCTGCCTTAAATCCATCAGTGAAAGTGATGTATCTGCGGTCCGGTGAAAGTTTCCACCCACAGGTTTTGTATTCAACAGATCCGTGAGTCTGTTCTTTCTTGAACTTTGGAAACCCTTTTTTCCCTGGTTTGCCCTTCTTGCAGTTATCAAAAAACCGAGCAATGGCAGACCACGCTCTTTCAGCACTGGCTTGTCTTGCCATCGAGTTCAGTTTGGATACCCAAGGAAACTCAATATTGTTCGCAAGTACAGCGCAATAGGCGCTCAACTCGTATCTACCAATGCCTTTGTTGTCCATCCAATATCTGACGCAAGCATTGCGAACGAAACGCGCAGTTCTAATTGCTTCATCAAGCAATTGATACTGCGCGTCTTGTCCATCAAGTTTTGCTTCAAATACCAGCATATTTACGTCAGAGA
>Ga0335394_10001060_pt1 | contig 30598 bp, 29 predicted proteins | sample MAT03_FD_205741 | JGI IMG/M metagenome (GOLD analysis project Ga0335394, IMG submission 205741) | Freshwater microbial communities from Lake Fryxell liftoff mats and glacier meltwater in Antarctica - MAT-03 (spades assembly) (version 2) ...
AAAGTATTCAAGTTAGCAAAGAACCACTATCGTAGCCATTCTCGTTTTGGGCTTAGAGTTACTCTCATTGCCGCATTCGTTAATGCCAATGCAGCATAAAAGCACTTTCGCAAGAAGTCTAATATCTTTGGCACAGATACCTACACCAACGGGGCTGATGGTAGCTGGAAATTTATGAATACGTACACCACCGATTTTGATACGCGCAATGGGCATGTTCAAGAATTGTGGGACGAGTTTTATCGGGGTATCAACACTTGTAATGCCGTCATTGATCGTGCGCCAAACGTAACAGGTATGCCCGATGCCACTAAAAGGCAGCGTATCGCAGAAGCTAAGTTTTTGAGGGCACATAATTATTTTATCTTGACCCAGCTTTTTGGTGGTGTCGACTTGCGTCTTACCGAAACTTTGACACCAACCAAAGACGTGAGGCGTTCTACTGTTGCAGCACAATACGCCGCTATTATCAAAGACCTCACCGAAGCAATTCCAGATTTGGAAGCCAGGGCTAGGTCCTTAGATTATGGAAGAGCTACGCGCCCTGCGGCAGAGCATTTGTTGGGGAAGGTTTATCAGACCAAGGCTACCTCTGAAGCCAGAGCCACCGATGATTATACCAGAGCGATTCCGCTATTACAAAATGTAATTAGCAATTATGGATTAGACTTTTACCTAATTTTGCTGACGTACACCGTCAAGGAAACGAAATCAATGACGAGGTGATTTGGTCAATACAATACACCAGAGACCCATTGACCAACGGTGGCGGCAATAACTCCCACGTGTTTTTCTTGATGGAATACGATACACAGCCGGGTATGCAACGCGATACAGAGAATGGCCGTCCTTTTAAGCGTTTCCGCCCTACAGACTATACGTTAAATGTCATTTTTAGAGACCGCGAAAACGACAGTCGTTATAAAAAGACGTTTGTAGATGCTTTTTTGAGCAACAGAGCTGGCGCTTACAACACCTCTTTTGATGCTTCCAAGTTAAGGGTAACTTTTGCGCAGGGCGATACTACTATCTTTCTGCCTGGTTTTGAAATGCCCGTAGCCGAAAGGGCCAGAAGGCCCTATCAGGTATTGGTACCAAGCCGCTATGACGAACGTCTTTTTCCTGGCCTTAGAAAGCACATGGATGGTGCCCGGGTAGATCGTACGCAGTTTGAAGGTGGCCGCGATTATATTGCTTTCCGTTTGGCGGATACTTATTTGATGTTGGCTGAGGCACAACTTAACTCAGGTAACCTGACTGGTGCTGTAACAAATATCAATATGGTACGTAGAAGAGCGGCTTGGGCTGGCAGAGAAAGGGCGATGGAGGTAACCACTGCCCAAATGAACTTAGAACTTATTATCGAAGAACGTGAGCGTGAGTTGATAGGTGAGCAGATGCGTTGGTTAGACCTCAAGCGTTGGGGCATTTTGTTGGAGCGTGTCAGGAGATTCAACGCGCAAGCTGCGCCCAATATCCAGAATTTTCACGTGTTACGTCCCATTCCACAAACGCAAATTGACAGAAGTTTGGTAGGCTCAGATGGAAGTCCGCAGTTTACTCAAAACCCTGGTTATTAATCGAATAGCGGCAGGAAGTCGGTAGCTATTTTTTGCTTATCCAACCACAAAAAGGCCGCAACTATTGCGGCCTTTTTGTGGTTGGATACTTACTTTCGTTAAAGTTGGTTATCAAAATTCAGGGGTTGTTGGTCAATAAACTTGCAATTGGCACAACGTATCTTTTCAATTCATGCTATCGCCTATTGTCGCCGCCGCCTATCATGCTCAAATAGCTCTCGTAGCGGCTCATGGCTATTTCTCCCGCTTCTACGGCCGTTTTTACGGCGCACTGGGGTTCGTCTATGTGCAAACAATCATCAAATTTACAGGCACCCATTAAAGCCCGCATTTCGGGGAAATAGTGGCCAATTTCTGATTTTTCTATGTTTGATAGTCCCAATTCTTTGATGCCAGGCGAATCAATGATGTAGGTATTGGGGGCCAATTCAAACATTTCGGCAAAGGTGGTGGTGTGTACGCCTTTGTTGGCAAAAGTTGAAACTTCGTTGGTACGCAACGCCAAATGCGGGGCAATGACATTGACCAAAGTGGACTTTCCTACGCCCGAATGCCCCGACAAAACCGATTTTTTGTTTTGCAACAAGTCAGAAAATTGAGCCATGCCTTCGCCCGTAACACTCGACGTGGCAAAGCAAATATACCCCAAGCTCAGGTACAAATCTATGAGTTCCTGCTGATAGGCTTTGATGTCGTCGTCAAACAAGTCTTGTTTGTTGAAAATCACCACGCTCGGAATGCGAAAAGACTCGGCCACCACCAACAGGCGGTCGATGAAGCCCAACGATGTGCGCGGAAATGAGAGGGTAGCCACCACAATCATTTGGTCAACGTTGGCGGCCAAGAGGTGAGAATGGGCGGTTTTGTGTACCGACTGCCGCGCGATGTAGTTTTGGCGCAGCACAATATCGTTGATGACCCCAATTCGGGCGGTTTCGTCTTCAATTTCCCAAAAAACCGTATCGCCTACTGCTACGGGATTGGTTACTTTGAGGTCTTTAAACTTAAATTTACCGCGCAATTTGCACCGCCAAGGCTCCCCTTCGGTGTCGCGCACGTCGTACCAAGACCCCGTTGAGCGCATCACCAATCCTTTCAACGACTTGGCATTGATGATTTTGGTGCGTTTGGCAATGGCTCCCGCGCTGCGCGTTTGAAATTTGACGGGCGGCGCTTTTCTTTTCCCTTCTTTTTTCATTGAAGTCTAAACCTTCGTAGAAACACTTTTTACTAAATATTATTTGGCTAAAAGTGAACCAATGTGCGCTATTTGGGGAGTTGGTTGCGCACAATCAAGTCCCCAAATATAAGTTGCTTAAATTCCTAATTTGCGCCTAAATTCTTCTAAAATGCGCTCTTTCATGGCAATTTTACGGCGTTGAATATTGATTTTGCCCATTATTTGTCGTTCGGCTTCTTCGTCGCCGCTCATGTTTTGCGCACTGGCAATGCTCAGGTCTAAGTCGCCTTTTTCGCGTTTAACGAGCCACTCCATTTCGCGTACTTTAATGTTGAGCTGGTCTTCTTCGCTTCTAATTTCAAAAGCGGGATACTTGCGTGCAATAACCCGCGCCAAGTAGCTTAGTTCAAAAATTTTGTCGCAGATACTCCGAAAACGTTCGGCCAATTGCTTGTCGGCAAATTTAAGGGGTACTCTTATTTCTTTCCATTTATTGAGCAGCGCCTTCGCTTCGTCGGCTGATTGGATAATGTCGCTGGCTCGCGAAAGGCGAATGGCTTCTTCAAACATCTTCTGCTGCTCGGCCACCAATGGGTGCACATATACTTGCACCACAATGCCCTTGACACGGTTGTATTTATCAATGACCCGTTGCGAGGAGCGTTTAAATTGTTTGTAGAGTTTGGCCGAGCGTTTCACAGGAATTTCGCCCACTTCTTTCCATTCGTTTCTGATTTGGCGCAGTTGTTTGCTGGCTTCGTCCACGTCGTACATGCGTTGCAGGGCGTCGCATTGTGCCAAGAGGGCATTGTAACGCTCGATACGGTCGGCAATGACGCGGTTTTGTTCGGAGAAAAAATCGCGGCGACTTTGAAAAAAACCGTCTAAGTGTGTCTGAAACTCCGTTTCGACTTCTTCGTGAAATACTTTATCAACGGGGCCTGTTCTAATCCACTTCGATTTGATTTCTTGCAGTTGGTCGGTAGCTCCTTGCCAGTCGGGCTCGTCGCTGATAACAGCGCGGGTGTCGTTGAGTAAAGCCCGTTTGATTTCCAAGTTTTTGTCTTGGTTGTTTTTAATCAAATCGCCCAGATAAGCCTCGGCTTGTTCGAGGCTTTCGAGCAGCGGCGAAAAATTGCCCAGGCCGTCAAAGTTGAGGAGCTTTTTGCGCAACTGAACCAGCTTGGTGAGGTAAGAACCCTTGTTTTGAGCTTCCTCTACTTCTTTTTCCAACTGAGCCACCTTGGCGGCGGCAATTACAAACCGGTTTTTGAAATAATCAATGGCCTCTTGTTCGGTGCGTTTCACTTCGCCAATCTGGCGGTCGGGGTTGCCGAGGTAACCTTTTAAGAATACTTTGCCGTCTTTGACATAGCCGTATTCGTCCATCAACGTGATATTTTCCATCACTTTTATCTTTTTCTTGCGGGTCTTGAAGGTTTACGTGGCAATTTACGATATTTGCCAGCTACAAATTAAACAAAAAATGAGCAACGAAACTATCATTTTCTCAATGGCACGGGTGAATAAAATTATTCCCCCCAATCGAACCATCTTAAAAAATATTTATTTGTCGTTTTTTTACGGCGCAAAAATTGGCGTTTTGGGCCTGAACGGCTCTGGGAAATCTACCTTGCTGCGTATCATTGCCGGCGTGGACAAAGACTACCAAGGCGAGCTGGTGTTTTCGCCAGGATATACCGTAGGCATGCTGGAGCAAGAGCCGCAACTCGACCCCAACAAGACCGTGCGCGAGATTGTAGAAGAAGGAATGTGCGAAACGGTGGCGTTGCTCAAAGAATTTGACCAAATCAACGCGGCTTTTGGCGACCCCAATGCCGATTTTGACAAACTCCTGGCGCGGCAGGGCGAAGTACAAGAAAAGCTCGATGCCCTCGACGCTTGGGACTTAGACAGCAAACTTGAACGCGCCATGGACGCACTGCGCTGCCCACCGTCTGATGCGCCCGTTGGCCGCTTGTCGGGTGGCGAAAAACGCCGCGTAGCCCTGTGCCGCTTGCTGCTGCAACAACCCGACGTGCTGCTGCTCGACGAACCCACCAACCACCTCGATGCCGAGTCGGTGTTGTGGCTCGAAGAACACCTGCGCCAATACGCGGGTACGGTCATTGCCATTACCCACGACCGTTACTTTTTGGACAACGTGGCGGGCTGGATTTTGGAACTCGACCGTGGGGAGGGCATTCCGTGGAAGGGCAACTATTCGTCGTGGTTAGAGCAAAAACAAAACCGTTTGGCAAAAGAAGAAAAACAGGAATCTAAACGTCAAAAAGCGTTGCAGCGCGAGCTTGAATGGGTGAAACTCTCGCCCAAAGCGCGGCAGGCCAAGTCGAAAGCGCGGCTGGGTGCTTACGAGCGAATGCTGGGCGAAGAAGCCAAGCAAAAAGAAGAACGCCTCGAAATATTTATTCCTGCGGGGCCGCGCCTGGGCAATAAAGTCATTGAAGCCCAAGGCGTTTCGATGGGTTTTGGCGAGCGATTGCTGTTTGAAAACCTGGCATTTCAACTTCCACCTGCGGGTATTGTGGGCATTATTGGGCCAAACGGCGCGGGAAAATCTACTTTGTTTAAGTTAATTACGGGCAAACTGACTCCTTTGCAAGGTACTTTTGAAGTAGGCGACACCGTAAAATGGGCTTATGTGGACCAAGAACACGACGGCCTCGATGCCAGCAAAAGCGTTTTTGAAACCATTTCGGGCGGCAGCGAGTGGGTGATTTTGGGCGGAAAACAGTCCAATGCCCGCGCTTACGTGAGCCGCTTTAATTTTACGGGGTCTGACCAAGAAAAGAAAGTAGCCAGCCTATCGGGCGGCGAGCGAAATCGCGTGCATTTGGCCATGATGCTCAAAGAAGGGGCCAATCTGCTACTGCTCGATGAGCCTACCAACGACTTAGATGTCAATACGTTGCGGGCCTTGGAAGAAGGCTTGGAAAATTTTGCGGGCTGCGCCGTGGTTATCTCCCACGACCGCTGGTTTCTGGACCGCATTGCCACGCATATTTTGGCTTTCGAGGGCGACTCTCAGGTGTATTGGTTTGAAGGCAATTTTTCGGAATACGAAGAAAATCGCCGCAAACGCCTTGGCACCGAAGCCACCCCAACCAGAATCAAATATAAAAAACTGATGTAACCTTAAAAGCAATGATTGCAAAAACGCCCCAAGCACCTTACACCTATTGGCACAAAAAGAAGGTAAAAAGCGGTGGTATGTAGCCTATAAAACCCGAATCTGTTTGGTAGAACGGGATTATGGATTTTTCAACGATACATTTTTTGAACACGCTGGGCAATATAGAGAAGAAGAATAGATTCTTTGGGGAGGTACTCCACCAGATGGGGTATGCATTTACGCATGGGTGACTAATTAACAAAGATTTAATAAACACACTTGGTTTAAAAAATTTTTGTTAAGTATTTGTTATCGTTTGGTTAAATGTGAGTACATGAAAAGAAAATCAGGGATTTTAGTGCCTGTTTTACGGCGAAATCAACTGTTTTAATTCATGAAAAATCAATTTACTGCATTCTCAAAAGCATTTTTTATCGCCTTTTGTTTTGGCATTTCTCAGTGGGCAAACGCGCAAAGCATGTCTTCTGTCAGTGGGGTAGTCCGTTCTCTAAAAGGAGAAACCCTGCCTGGAGCTACCGTCGTAATTCGCAACGAATCAACGGGTTTTCAGACCGCAACGTCCACCAACAACGACGGGCGCTTTGTGGTCAATCAAGTGCCGCTTGGCGGGCCATACTCCATTACGGCCCAGTATGTGAGTTTCGGCACGCTCAAAAAGATGGGATACACCATTGCTATCGGAGAAAATTTGCGGGTTGATTTTGCTTTGAACGAGCAAGCCCAAGAGCTTGAAACCGTTACTGTTAGGCCCCAAGAAGAAGTAGCCCAGCGGATTTCGCCCGTGGGAGCGGCTACGCGTTTGGGGGTAACTGAGGTGAGAAATATGCCAACCAACGGGCGCAGTTTCCAAGACTTGGCCAACCTCAGCCCAGTTGTGGGTGGTGGTAGCCCGTTTGCGATTGGTGGCACGCGTGAAAGCTCAACGGCCATCACGCTTGACGGAGGCAACCAGCGTTACATGATGAACGGTGGGCTGATTTCGCAGTACACCGTTTCGATGGAGGCCATTCGAGAGTATGAAGTAACCACCAACGAGTACAACGTGTTGGAGGGCCGTCAGGGAGGGGGCTCGGTCAACGTAATCACCAAGTCGGGTACCAACAACTGGACAGGCTCGGCGTTTTTGTTCAATCGCTCGAAGCGTTTCAAAGTATTTGGCCAAGAGCTTTTTAACGGTACACGAGACGTGAACTTTTTGAACCAGCCCATCCGCGATTTTCGCATCAATCAGTATGGTTTCTCGCTCGGAGGCCCTATCATCAAAGATAAATTGCACTTTTTTACTGCACTTGATTTCGAAGACCGCCGCGAACCTTTCCCAGTGCTGGACGTGCGCCCCGAAACCGAGCAAATTGAGAATATTACGGTAGCCAACCTCAACCGTTTTCAGCAGATTTTGCGCGACCGCTACGGCCTCGACCCCAATCAGCAGCAGACGGGCGTGTTCACCCGTGAGCCCCTCAATCGCACGGTATTTGCCCGTTTAGACTGGCAGATTAGCCCCAAACACCGCCTTACGTTTCGTAACAATGTCCTGTGGGGGCGCGCGCCTTTGACCGTTTCGGGCGACCAAGCGGCGCTTTGGGAGTCGTGGGGCAATACCAAAATTTTCTCGTATTCGAGCCAGTTGGCGTTGCGTTCAACGATTAACAAAACCACCACCAACGAGTTTCGGATTCAGTTTCAACGCGCCCAACGCGACTTCTTACCCAACTCTTTCGCACCTCGTGGGTTTGTTTCAATTCAATCTACCCTCGCTTCTGGCGCCAACGTAACGCGGCAGTTTCAATTTGGTGGCAACCGCATTGCCCCCGAAGAACAAGGAGAACGTCAGCTACAGATTTCAAACAATACCTATCTCCAAAAAGGTAAATTTTTCTTTACTTTCGGAACGGATAATATCTTGACATTCACCAATACCCTCAACACCAACGAGCAGAGTGGGTTGTTTCAGTTTCCGAGCTTAGATGCGTTGGCCAATTTAGCTCCTACGCAGTTTACGCGCTTGGCACCGGTCAATCCGCAGGTTAATGGCTTTGCCCCGTACTTGCGCTCCACGGCCTTGGATTTTTCGCTCTACGGCCAAGCTGAGTTTTCGCCTGTGAAAAACGTGAACGTGTTGGCAGGGATACGTTACGATGCTACTGTCTTCTTGACCAAACCTACTTTCAACCCGTTGGTAGAGAATGTCTTAAACCGTCAGACCAATATCGTAGCGCAAGATTGGAACAACATTCAACCTCGTTTGCAAATCAAGTGGGACGTGTTTGGCGACCAAAAAACAACGTTCCGTTTGGGTGGTGGTTCTTACTCGGCCAACATTGTTCACTGGGCGCAGCTGTCTAACATTTTGCAGTCGGGCATGAATTTGTCAGATTTGGCACTTATCGAAAACCCTGCCACGCCACAGCGCGAAATTCCGCAGCCTGACTTCCCGTCGTACCGCCGCGACCCACTCACCGTACCGGGCCTGACCAGTACACAGCGTGGGGCACCTTATCTCAACTTAATAGGCGACAACTTCCAAGCACCTACTACTTGGAAAGCCAATTTTGCCGCCCGTCAGTTGATTGCTAATCGGTTTTATGTTGGGGTAAATGCTTACATCGCGCGCACTGTCAACAACTTCATGTACCAAGATTTGAACTTACGCCAAAATCCTGCATTCACGCTTGCCAATGAGGCCAACCGCCCTGTATATGCGCCTCTCAGTGCCATTTTGCGCACCTCTAACGAAAACCCTGCCACGGCAGCAGTACGTGCCTACCCCGTGCCAAACCCAGCGGCAGTCAATAATAATCCTGCTTTGGGGCGTACGCTTGAGCTCAACGGCGTGTCGAATGTATGGCAGCGTGGGGTGATTTTTGAGGCAGGTGTAGTTTTTCCAAAAGGAGGTAGCATCAACGCCACTTATACACTCAACCGTACCGAAGACGACAACTCTTACAACTGCTGCATTGCGCGTACCTCTACCCTCACGGCCATCGTAGGCGACCCTCGGGCGTTGGCTGAAAATCGTGGCGGAGCCAATACCAATTTCCGTAACAAAATCGTGGTATTTGGTACAACTCCATCGCTGGCTGGCTTTCGTTTGGGCTTTCGCTACGTAGGTTTGGGCGGTTCGCCTTTTTCGCCCATTATCTTTGGCGACATTACGGGCGAAGGTACTGGGCTGCTGGTCAATTCCAACAAACGTGCTTTCGTATTTGACCCTGCAGTCATTCGAGCCAACGCTGACGCTACTACTTTTGAGCGCGCCGTGGCCGATGGCATGGAGCGCGTCTTGAGCAACCCCGATAACATTGGAAGCGAGGTATTACTATCAAATTTGAACCAAATTGCCCCCCGAAACGCCATCTATAACCGCATGTGGCACAATATTGACCTGCGTCTTTCTTACACACTCGACAAAAAGTTGATGCGTAGTTTAGGAAAAAATAGCCTTGAAATTTTAGCTGAGTGTTTCAACCTTGGCAACCTGCTTAATCGTGAGGTAGGCTCGCGCGATGTAGTGCCAGGGGGCAACCAAGTCTTGCTGCAAACTTTGGGCATTGACCCCGCCGCTGAGCGGCAGGGGCGCACGCAGTATGCCTACCGTGTCAATACCAACTTTGGACAAATTGTTCGCCAAGGCGACCCCTTCCAGATTCAGTTGGGGATACGCTATCGGTTTGAGTAATTAGAAATTTGGGTTAGATTTAAATAAGTGATTCTAACCCAAGGAGGACATCAACGAAATGATGGGGCTCTTAAAGCAATATCTTTCTCATAGGTTAAAAAGTGAACAAAAAAAGCGGAAGAATTTTCTTCCGCTTTTTTTGTAAATCCGTTAAATGCTGAATATTTGGTAATAATCAAGTAAAGGTAAATTCACATTGGGCCCAACAATGCCACGTTTCTTAACTATTCGGCATACAGTTTGAGCCAGATTGAACTCTCGAAACGATTCACTGCCTCGGTGGGTATGCGCTTCAATGGTTTTGTGATTGACATTCCCGATGAAACCATTGGGGTATCGCGGCTGCCCCGTGCCTTCGTAACCAACGCGGGTCTTTCGGCGGCAGTAGCCAGCCATTCGCGGCTGTTTTTCAATGCCAGTTCGGGTTTTAGAGCGCCCAATGTAGATGACCTCGGCACGCTGGGCATTGTAGATTTTCGCTACGAAGTGCCAACCAACAACCTCAAACCCGAACGCGCTGCAACGCTGGAACTGGGCTATAAACTGCAAACTCGCCGCGCTTCGGCCTCATTGGCTTACTACCAAACCTACTTGACCGACCTCATTACCCGCGTCAAAACCAGCCAAATGATAAGTGGTTTGAACGTTTACCAAAAAGAAAATACAGAAAAAGCATACATCAATGGCTTCGATGCCAACGCCCGAATTGACTTTCTAAAAAACTGGCAATTGTACAGCAATCTGTCTTATTGTTTTGGCCAAAATGAAACCAAAAATGAGCCAATTCGCCGCATTCCGCCCATCAATGGCCGTTTGGGGCTGGCTTATGCAACAAAAGGTTGGTTTGCACGCGGTGAGTACCTGTTTGCGCAGTTGCAAGACCGCCTCGCGCAGGGCGACAAAGACGACAACCGCATTGCCAAAGGTGGCACGCCTGCTTAGAAAATGGCGACTATTTACGCGGGTTTTGAAGTCAAACACATCGGCTTGAACCTGCGTTTAGAAAACCTTTTTGATGAAGACTACCGCACCCACGGCTCGGGCATCAACGGCGCAGGACGCAGCGCGTGGCTCACGCTGACGGGGAGGTTTTAGAGATAAATTTGCTTTGGCTTGCCAAACGAATTTTATAAAATCCACTGCCCAAATCAGTACTTTGTTGGGGAGTTTCTACTAATATTTTTGACAATTCAAACAATTCATCTGAAAGACGCTTATACTTTTTAGCGAGTCTTTTGAATCTGCTATCAAAATAGCTTAATGACTTTATTTTACAGGCCATTTTGTAATTCCTTAAAAAGTTCGCTTATACTTGAATTTTCCCCTCGCGCAGGAGCTTTACTTGTTTAACCGCTTTTTTAAATTCGGGCAAATTAATTTATAGCAACTCATTTTCATCCTCGTCAATGAGTTGCTTCAACTCTTTTTACAATTTTTTGGGCAACGCCTTACATTGTTGGTATAAAACTTGTGCCGTACTCATGATTTTATCGTGTTTTTATTTTTTTCAGTAAAGTTAAACAATTGCGCGATGCAAAGTTTTTTTTGGGGAATCAAAAAAGGCTTACATTCAATCGTCGTCCTCTTCTTCGTTTTTGTGGTTTAGTCTTACAAAAGCACCGCGCACGGGCGCGGGCATTTTTGAGTGTTTATCTCTAATGATTGCTTTTTCAACTGACTCCGAAAAATCCTTGATCTTGGATTTTTGCCTTTGCGACAGAAAAATTTGGTAATAAATGTCTGCTCTCTACAGTCTGTCTTTGAGTAGGTGGTATAGCATATCAAAATAAAACTCGTTGGCATTGCCATTGTGCTTTGCTATAACCGCTCTATGTCTTTTCGGCCAATGACAGGCTGTTTTACAATTACTGGTTTTGACAACCGAAGCAACAACTACCGCTACCGTGCCAACGCCGACCCCGACCCCGTGGGGGGTACACCATGGCGCTTGCAATTGGGGGCGGCACAATTTAATTGATATTTTGGTTGCTACTCAAGCAAAGCTGCTCATGGTTTTTTCAACTGAATGATTTTGAGCCTATTGAGTAGTTTAATAACAGGATACGTAGGGTCAAACTCAAACCATTTGGCGGCAAAATTAACGCTGTTGGGGAGCTTGTGGTGGTTGTTTTGGAAGAGTTCGCCCATCATCAAGACATCAAGCAGCAACGAATTTTTGGATTCGTCTTTGTTGTCAAAATTTTGGTAGCCGTACTTGTGCCCGCTCCAATTGACAATAGCACCGTGTACTGGCCCCATTAAATAATGAACGGGTAGCAGCAAGAAAAACGCCCAGTGCATATCAAGGTAGATAAAAGCAAAGACATAAAACAAAGAATAAAAAATACCCCAAAATAACCTTGAAATCCACGAGCCGCCGAGTTTTTCTAAAAATACCCAGTGCGGGTAATCGCGTTCAAAACGGGCTTCAGGTTTCGTTTTGTTCCGCAGCACCGCGTTGTAGATGTCTTTGGTTTTCCACATCATCGTAAATACATTTTCGGTATGGTGGGGCGAGTGGGGGTCTTTGTCGGTGTCGCTGTAGGCGTGGTGCATTCGGTGCAAGATGGCATAAGCACGCGGGCTCAAATACGATGATCCCTGCGAAAGATAAGTGAGCATGTAAAAAAATTTCTCCCAAAACTTATTCATAGTGAACATTTTATGGGCAGAATAACGGTGCAGAAAGAAGGTTTGGCAAAACAATGATAAATACCAATGGCCAAAAAAAGCGGTTAATACGGCGTACATTTTTTTATTGATTCTAATTGTGTGAACTACTATTGAAAGTCGTCAAAGATAGCTATCTAACGCATTGTACGGGCAATTTGTTTTCAAAATTTGTCTATTTGGGTTATTTTATTGATTAGACGTTAAGGCAAACTGCACAATATTGGCCCCCATTTGGAGGGCTTTTTGGCGAAGTTCTTCGGGGTCGTTGTACACGCTTTGGTCTTCCCAGCCGTTGCCCAAATCGCACTCGTAGCTGTAAAAGCACAGCAGTCGGCCTTGATAAAAAAGCCCGTACCCTTGCGGTGTTTTGCCGTCGTGTTGGTGTACTTTGGGTAAACCGTTGGGGAAATTGAATCGTTGGCGATAAATTGGGTGGTTGAAGGGAACTTCCACAAAATCGAGTTCTGGAAATACCTTTTTCATTTCGCGCCTGATGAATTTGTCCAAGCCATAGTTGTCGTCTAAGTGCAAAAACCCGCCTGCAATCAAGTATTTGCGCAGGTTTCGGGCTTCTGATTCGGCAAAATACACGTTGCCGTGGCCCGTTAAGTGCACAAACGGATACGAGAACAAATCAGCACTGCCAGGCTCCACAATGTCTTCTTCGGGATATACGTTCATGCGTAGGTTTTGGTTGCAAAACTTGATGAGGTTGGGCATGGAAGTTTTGTTGGCATACCAGTCGCCGCCACCGCCGTATTTGAGTTTGGCTATTTTGTAGGCGTACTGGGCGTAGATGCTGGTCATTGTGCAGCATTGGGCAATGAGCAGCATTAAAAATAAGCGTCGTGAATTGAATGTCATGGTTTTGAGTCAAAAAATACTACGTATTTACGGTGTGCAATATTTGGCAAGCCACCAGCGCGGCGGTTTCGGTGCGGAGGCGGTTATTGCCCAAAGTTACCATTTCAAAGTGGTTTGCCAAGGCTATTTCAAGTTCGTCGTTTGTAAAATCGCCCTCGGGGCCAATCAGCACGGCATAGTTTTGTTGTGGTTTGGCCACCCGAAATAAGTGCGGCGGGGTACGGCTTTCGGGCAAGTGCGCCACAAATCGTTGTGGTGCTTCTAGGCAGGTTAGGTACTTTTTTAAGTCTTCTATTTCGGTTAAAATTGGTAAGTATGCCTGCAAAGATTGTTTCATAGCCGAAATAGCAATTTTTTGAATCCGTTCCATTTTCATAACGCGCCGTTCGGAACGTGCCGTATAAATAAACGAACATTTATCTACGCCCATTTCAACGGCTTTTTCGACGAGCCACTCCATGCGGTCGAGGTTTTTGGTAGGAGCCACCAAGAGTTCGATAGAGTAGGGGCGGGGCGGTACCAATTCTTGCCGCAAAATACGCACTGCAACGTGCTTTGGGTCGGTTTTTTGAACCACTGCTTCAAACCAGCTTCCTGCGCCGTCGGTTACGCGAATGTCCGCGCCTTCGCGCAAGCGCAATACCTTGGCCGCATGAAAAGCTTCATCGTCGGTTAAAGCCGAAAGTTCTTGAAAATGAGGTTGATAAAATAAATGCAAATGTAAACAGTTTTAAAGCGTTTCAATTTGTTGAAGGCTCAGATTGGTAACTTTGGCAATTTGAGCGTTGCTCAAAACACCCAACAACTTTAAGTTTTGGGCCGTTTCTAATGCGCTTTTTATTTCGCCAATTTGCGCTCCTTCGGCGCGGCCTTTGCGCTCGGCATCTTCAATGAGGCTTTGCTCCGAAATAATCGTGTCCCAGTAGCGGTCATAAGAGTCGTTTTTAGAATCAAGATAGCGCATTGGTTGCAAGTAGTTTTTTACAAAGATAGCTTTTATGGCAGTCATTGGGGAGAAGTCGAAGGATTTTCAGGCACCAACGCAAAATCGGAGACTTGACTTCTTTTGCTGAGGATGTTTTCCGAGAAGATAAATCAAGCAAATCAATGACCTCAGTTAAAACAAAAAAGCAGAGATAAAATCTCTGCTTTTTTGTTTTAACGGCTAAAAACCGCCTATTGCACCATTAAATACTTAAAATTTGGCACATAGCCCCACATTACCACTGGGGGTTATTCCCAAATTAATGTGTTGAATAAAACCCGATTTTCTACTTTTCCCCAAGTTATTATTGTGTCTATCTGCCGACTTGGACAATAATTCATTGGACCATTCAATCAGGCACAATCCTGCTACCAAAGCGCCAATTCCAGCCAGTAACTTTGGTGCACTCCGAATGGTATAATCATAATTTTTCCCCTCTACCTCAACAGAAGCAGGCTTACCTTTTACAGCAATATAACCAAGAAATATGCCTCCAAGCGACACAAGCGGTCCGACAGGCCTCAAATACTTTCCAAAATGATACTGTTTTAATAGCTTAGGTTCATCTTTAAACAATTTAATCATTTTTTTTCTGCTCATCACAGAATCTTTTTGATAGAATTTGCCAGAAAAAATACTCCTTCTATAACTTAAAGAATCTGACTTTTGGTCAGTGAGGGAAATTTCAGGCAAAGTAAACTCACCAGACAATTCCGACGACAGGCTGGTGCTTAGGGCAGCTATTTCTGTACGTTGGGCCTTACATTCCTCCAAATCCAGCACAATAATTGGAACAACAATGCTCAAAAAAAAATAGTATTTATTCATGTCTTTGGTGATTTTTAGTAAAAAAGGGGGTGTGCCAATTAATCTTTATTTGTGGTTCAAATAGCGCTTCACGAGCAAATTTAGGCCAATATTGTTCTCCAACACCCCTGCATTGTCATAAGCGAAGGTTGCACTTATATTGTATTTTTTAATCGGAAAAGCAATTTGCTGTTGGACTGATACCTGATTTATAGAAACAGGCACCAGTAGTTCTCTCGTATCCAAAATATACCTACCTAAGTTTTGACTATAAGAAATCCGAGTCAATAAACTTACCTTGCTAATTTTACTCTGAAGCCCCAACGCCCATACTTTCACCCGGTTGTTGACAATTAAATTTGGATTTACCGCTCCTTTGGGTTTGAAATTTCCAATGAAATCGCTCAAACCGACCCCAGTTGAGGCACTTAATGGCATTAAAAAAGGAGTTCCTATCGTTTGATTTCGATAAGTCCAGCCTTCCTCGTAAGTACCATTATTGAAATAATCATCGACACCTCTCAACTGTGCTACCTTAGATGTTTGATTGCCAGATGATTGGGAGCCCCCTTGACTGGTTGTATTCAAATACTCCAACACAATCCTTTGAATCCCTTGCTTCTTTCCTTTAAAATCAATCGAAATCCCCGTTAGCCCGTCAGAAATATTATTTAGAAAAAAAAGAGACCCGTCTTCGTAAAGAGATTGGCGATAAAAAAACCATTTTGTGGCATTATTTTCATATTCCAAGGCAAAATCTACGCTGCCAACGTGATTCCCCAGTCGATTGCCACCTTCACCCGATATTCCACCATTATCGGTATAAGAACCCTCATTTATGCTTTTGCCCAACGCAACGTGCATGAATGCTTGCAACCCACTACCATATTTTGTTATAAAGGCATTGGTGCCTCCCTGAACAAAAGGTACAGTAGGCGCGCCCCCCCATTGTACTTGGTGATTGATTCCGCCGTAAAATTTTAATCGCCAATATGGCTTACCTACTCTGAAATAGACACTTTTTTGGTGAAGAAAATAATGTTTAGTTGAATCGCCCGACCCAAACACACCATGCGCAAAATTCCCTTTTACGGCAATCAACCCATTTTTGAGGATTGGTGTGTAATTGACCAAGGCGATTTGAACCTTTGGTATGGGCAAAGCATTGCCAGACCAGGCATAAGACCCCATGCTCAAAGTAGTATCTACCAAACCTACTATCTCTTTTCGGCGGCCAGCCGAAAATTCAAAAGCACCATATTTCGCCTTCCCATACAACTCTGAAAAGAAAATTTGGTTCGTTTTACCTACATTCACAATCGTTCTTGCCCCATAACCCCACAATACTTTTCGCTTGTTTTTACTATCCCGAAGCGTGCTATCGTATTCCTTTCTTGCTTCAGCCCTCCACGTAAAAACCTGACTTTCTAAAGGTATTTCTCCGTACTCATTGGACCGAATCCAAAATGGATTGGTCTTCCCTGTCGCACCTAAAACGCCAGCCTCCAGTCCATATTTAACTCCTTTCAAAACTTTTTGAGAGAAAGAAAGTAGGGGGCTAAACAACAAAACACCCAAGTAAATCGTAAATTTGTTTTTCATAAAATGAACACGGTAGGTATTAAAATACTACAAATTATTAATTTGTGCTTGAAAAAGCATCTAATCTATTGAAATACAATCTTTAATGCAAGAAGAGAGTTAAAAACGAATAAAAAAATACTAATTTTCATTACATTCGACTCAAACAAACGTCAAAACAAAAACGTTATTTACCCAATTTCAATGTTTGCATTTTTTAAGAAAAAACCAACAGAATCTATCTTCAAAAAGATTAAGGTTGATATGCACTCGCATTTGTTGCCTGGCATAGACGACGGAAGCCCTGATTTATCAACCTCTTTTGAATTGATTAAAGGTCTTCAAGCGCTTGGTTTTGAGAAACTAATCACAACCCCCCACATTTTTTTAGACTATTACCCCAATACGTCTTCAATTATTCAAAATGGGGTAAAATCCCTGATAAAAGCACTGCGTAAAGAAAAAATTACGGTTGAAATCGAAGCAGCAGCAGAATATTACACCGACAGGCATTTTGATGGGTTACTTAATAAAAACGATATACTTTGCTTCTCCTCGCAAAGATACGTACTTATCGAGATGTCTTTTATTTCGGCCACCCCCAATATTGAAGCGGTAATTTTTAATCTGATTACAAAAGGATACCAACCAATTTTAGCGCATCCAGAACGATATCCCTACTGGCACCACAATCAGAAAGTGTATGACCATTTGAGGAGCTTAGGATGCTTGATGCAACTTAACATTCTCTCGCTAATGGGCTATTATGGGCATTCTGTCGAAAAACAAGCACTTGCGATGGTGAAAGCCCATCAAATAGATTTTTTGGGTACCGATTTACACCATCGCAATCACCTCGACGCACTCAAAAGTATTCAATTTGATAAATCCTTGAACGCCCTTTTTGAAAAATATACCTTTCAAAATATAAATTTACTTCGTTAGACTGATTATCATTGGTTTTATACCTCTGTAACGAAAACTATTCTCACTCAAATATTTTTCCTTTTGTGTTAAATGTTTCTAAAAAACAACAGAAAATGGGTTTTTATTTATCTCCACAAATCGTTGAAATACTTCGGCATTTTTATCTTTATACGCTCCATATACATCTATTTTATAAAACTGCAAAACAATTGATTTTCAGGTAGTTATTATAGAAAAATGTCTATTTTTCATAAGTGTAAATAGTGATGAGTAAAAGGGGAGGCGGAGAGGTAATTATTTGCCTTTAAAGAAGCTGCATATTACAGAAAAACAAGCACTACAAGTTCCCACTACGAAATATCAAATCGAATATTTTTTAATTACGGAATAAATCCACAAAAAGGGCGCAGCAAAGTAGTTTAAAAGAAAGGTTTGATCACTAAATGCGTAAATTCTCCAATAACGCGGATTAATAAAAAACAACTTAATCTTAATCCAAAAACTACTTAGTCCTCCTAAATAATAAGCAGAAAGGTAATTGTTTGTTATCTTTCTAACTCCTATTTTGAAAGATAACAAAGAGGAAAATGGGTTTATAGCCTGACAGGTCGTCATCCTTATGCTAAATAAAGAAATCTCTACGAGTTTGGCTATTGCTTTATCAGCTTGTATGGATTTGACCATTTTTTCTGGCAAATTGACCTCAAAAAGTAAGGAAGCTAATTTAAAAGCCAATAGTACGTATCTTTCGGAATTTTGCTGCTTTGCAAGATTATACATTTCTTGGACGAACGTATCTCCTTCCTTATCAATGATACGGGCAATATCCTGAACCCAAAATAGTCTTTTCCAGTGATGTCTACTTCCATGAATGCATAGGTATATAAAATTATCATACTTGGAAAGTAAAGTGATTTTTACTCCGCCTATTTTTTCTGAGATAGAATTCGCCCATAGGCGGTCACTTTCAGCTTTTGTAGTAGGATTTGCAGAATTAAGCCGCCAATGTAATTCAATCTGGATTTCAGTGTTCTGATTAAATAAACAATAATGGTGAAAGGTATCAAGATAAACAGCTTCCTGTTTAGGACTATTCCACAGACTATCCGTGGCTTTATATCCTTCATTTGTTAATATTTTATAGGCAATGGGCAGATTAGAAGAGCTAACTAATACATCAAGATCGCTGCATTCTCTTAATGTATAGTCATCATAGTAAAGGTAGCCAAGCATAGGGCCTTTTATTGCAATGCAACCAATACCATGCGTATTTAATAATTGGATAACTCTGGTAAGTTCTGCGGTATAATGTAGCATTCGATGCTTATTGGCCACAAATTGGTCTTTCCATCGTTGCCTTATTAAGGCAGGAAATAATAAATTCTCTTTCGCATTTTCATAAACCACATTTGTCATTCTGTGGTTTATGAAGGCCATAAAGAATTTATCCCAATCTATGTCTTTTATATTGTAAGCCTCTCTGAAGGAGTGTGGGGAGGCACATTTTAAAAGTAGCTGGGTTTCTGCATCCAATCCCAAACACATATTATCCTTACCCACTCTATTCGTATTTAAAAAATGGCAATTATTCTAAACGATTCGCTACCCTTCTCGCCTATCACAATTTTTTCACCACATTGAAGCCAAGCATGGGCTATAATTTCTTTTTCATGCGTTTGAGCTACCCCAAACACCAATTTACTGTTTATTCCGCATTGTCTTAGGATAATTTTGCCAGTCAACCCCTGTTCGAGGCATTGGCATCGCCACGGTGTGTATTTGGCTACTCTATTTACAGCTAGCGTAATTTCTTCAATAAGAAAATATTTTCGAGAACTACAATCAATGAAATTGCCTTGTAAATGGCTCAAAAGTGAAGATATTCGTTTGAAGGGAAAAGAGAAAATCAAGAGGCGAACTATTCCAGCAACAAAAAAAGTTTCGATGTATAAGGGATACATGCGAACCTTTAAATTCAAAATTTTACTTAAAAACGACATTTAATGCGTTATACATCAACAATTTCATTCACCAAGCCCTGCTCCTTTAAACTTTGAAGGAAAATAAGCGTTTCTCGTTGGCAGGTTTCGTTGTCAACGTCAAACTCATCCTGCAAGATACTACACAGATTTTCCAATGATAAAGACCGCTCTTTAAGGAGTTCCCATACTCTGGATGCGATTTCATCTAAACCATAGTAAAAGCCGTCTTGGAGATTCATGATGATAATTTCTTCATCAATTTTACTCTCTAAAACACCCTCTACGCAATAAAAAACGTTACTTTTCGGCATACCAATGATAAAACACCAACAATTAGGTTCAGGCTCTAAAACTTGCCCTATTAGCTAAAATTTCCAGTATCACTTGAGGCTGTACCGGTTGTACCCTTTGTAAATTTAATATCCAAGCGAGTTTTTACTTTGGGGGCATTCCATTTCTTTTTTTGCGTTTTCATAATTGAATTTTATTTAAGTTTACCGTGCAAATATACAATTTTTTTTTAATAAGAAACCTATTTCTTATTGCTTTTTTAGCCATTTCAAATATAACAATAGCTGAATCCCTCTATGTACTACACTGATTGAGCTTCGATCTACATCTCTCCAATTTCGAGCAGGACGCATCTTTTCTAATCTGTCAAGAATGTTTTCTAAGTTAAGATAATAGGATATATCACTATTAAATTCAGCTTTTAGAATTTTCGAAAGTTCTACCACTTCCTTTACCATTCTGGTTTGGAAATCAGGTGAGTAAGGATTTTTATCCCTCCTCCAAAGAATCTTCTCTGGCAATACACCTTCCATCGCTCTTCTCAAAATACCTCTATTCACTCCCTTATAAAAAAAATATTCTGGAGGTAAAGCCCACAAAAACTCGATTATCCTTTTATCAGCAAAAGGAAATGTGTATTCTTTTCCATAATGCGCATTTAAGGCTTCTTCGCTCTTAAACCACAAAGTTGAAGTATCCCATATACTAAAATGATGATTATGTTTAGACATTTGACGTTTTGCATCTTGATTGTATAATTCGATAGCCAATTTTTCGGAGATAAACTGCGCATTTGCAGCACAATCAATAAGTCTAAAAGGTTTCCTGTTAGGATTTTTTTTTAAGTTCAATAAATGGATTAATAAAGTTGTTGGAAGAAGTGGGGCTATGACTTCACTAAGTACTATTTTTAGATATGATTGTTGAGCTAACGCTACTTTTTGTCTGATTAGATTGACTCCAGTTTTTATTCTAAAGTTACTAAAAAGTTCTGCTAATACCATTTTGCCATAGTTTGAAACTGTACTATCTCCTACTAAACCACTTAAAATAATTCTTGTTTTTGGAGCAAAAGACTCATTTATAGCTCTATCCATATAAAAAAATGAGTTCACTGGTTCATAAGTATTCTCAAAAATAGCGTTTAAACCATCAAATGCTCCTTCGCTTTGAGCTGAGACAAACTGTGGAACAATATTTTTTTCTTGTGCCAATACCATTTCAATGTATCCTCTTTCATCTTCTTCAATTCCTGCATGATTTAAGGGTAAAACAGATGATGCACTGTATAATTTTTTGCCCGATTCAGCCAATCTACGTGCCGATAGACAGGCAATAGAGGACGAGTCTAAGCCTCCGCTTAAGGTCACTCCAACTGCATGGTCTGTTCTCATTCGATCGTCAATTGCCTGTTGAATGAGTTCTCTTAGCGCAATACCGTACTCTTCTTGGTCTGCAAATTTTATCTTATTTTCAGGGTTACGCTCCCAATATCGAGTCGTAATTGTCTTTTGATTGTGCCAAAATAACCAACATGCTGGCATTAGCCTTTTAATACCTTTAATAAATGTATCTGATAAATTTTCGGGCTCACCAAAAATTCTTAACAGATGTAATTTAAGTGTATCTTCATTAATTTCATTAGGAACTAACTCTAATTTAGCTATTGCGCGCACTTCAGTTGCGAAAACGAAGTACTGTGGTGTTTCATAGTAAAACAGTTGTCTTACTCCAGCGTGGTCTTTGGCACAAAATAAACTTCGCTGTACTTTGTCCCAAATAACAAACGCAAAATCACCCACCAAATATTCGGGGCATCTTTTCCCCCATTTTTCAAAGGATTTTACTATCAATAGACTATCCGTGATATCATTCTGAGCAGATGAAGGTATATTAAGTAAATTAAATAATTCTTTTCGATTGTCCAACCGTACATCTGCCGTAATTACCCAATGTTCATACGATAAGGGTTGTTTATCAAAACGTGATTCTGGAGTAGTTTGCAGCATCAAATGACCCAATACAATAGACTCATCCCACCATGTATTTTCCCCATCGGTTCCTCTATGCCTGAGATTATCAAGCATAGAGGTTATCCAATTTCGTTTTATTGGTTGGCCATCTTTGCTTACTATGCCAAAAATACCGCTCATTTAACTGGATTACAATATAAAAGTGTTACGTATTTGTTAAAAAAAAGTCAATATGCCAGTTAGATTTCAAATCTAAATTAATAGAGAATTACCTCTTTCAAGAGAGATAGTTTTCAAATCATCCATAATTAAATAGTACAAATCGTCTATATCAAATGAATCTACAGGTCTTTTTAGAAGCTTTACAGGTAGTGCCTGAGCAACAGAGCTGCAAAATTTAAAATGTTCGTTTTGTTTGTTAAATAATTCAACTCCCATTAAACGAAATGTGTTTTCCATAAGAGTCATTAATTTCTCATGACCATAAAGCGTTTCTATTTTCAATTGGTTATTTTTATCGGGCGATAATTTATAAATAACAGTTAATTGTTTCGGGTTTTGTGTAACCTCAGTAGGTAGAGAAAGCTGCTTCTTGTCCCAGTTAGGCATAATAGAAACACAATTCGAGTCTTCATATCCAAGAGTAAATATGCTATCCTCCCAAAGTTTAATTCTTCGGACAGAGGGATAAGCCCAAACAGCGCTATTTTCTTTTAAGCGCACCACACATACATCATCGGTTAATACGTCATGTCCCTCCCTAAAAAATTTGGCCGCTAAAGTAGATTTGCCTTCTCCCGATTCACCAATAAACATGGCCGCTCCATATTCTGTATGAATGGTACTGCCATGAAAAGGGAAAACTCCTCGCCATATAAGTAAAATACCTAAACAAGTGCCTAAGAGATAAAGCCTTATCGTATCGTCTTCAACCCCTTCAAAGCGCTCAAAAGTAATGGAATGTGCATCTTTTATTAGAAACCTCCCTACATTTTCGATTGTTAGCAGAAGGCAATTGTCTAATAACTCATAATTTATAAAATTAGCAAACACGACGCCACATTTAACCCCATCAACTTTTTTTAACGTTTTTGGCACCATCCCTTCGGCAATGAATATATCTTCCCTTCGTGGTTCTATCGTTATTAATTCTGGCAAGTGAAAACTGCTGGCAATAACTAAGTTATGAATTTGATAGAATAAATAGCTCATTTGTTGTACAAAGTAAAGTTACCCAAAATTGCAATCGCCAATCGCCAAAGCATTGCCCCCAAAAATACCCCCAATAAATTAGCCACCAAGTCAATGACATTGTAAGTACGGTAGGGAAGAAAATACTGGACTCCCTCCGCCAAAATCGCCAACAAAATACCCATAAAAAACCATTGTATTGCTTCTTTTAAACTGGTTTTTGCGTAAAAAAGCCGCAACAACATCCAAGGCAGAAGCAAAATGGAGTGCATAAAATAGTCCAAGCGAATCTCCGAAAGTACGTAGGTGTTGTTGATTACTGAATCTTTCCCATTGATCGGAAGCATAGATACCGCAAACAAGGCGATTATGTACCCGTAAGTAATCTTTTTAGCGTGTTTTTCTAAATTTACTTTTCCAATGGTCATAGCGTATCTTTTTTTTGCGATTCAAGGCCGCACGGGCACGGTTCGCGCTGCGAGCCCCGCCATTTCCACCATCACTTGTAGTATCCGTTCGGCCGCATCCCCATTTCCGTAACTATTTTTAAAAGTAATATTCGGATTATTCTCAAAATATTGACACGCGTCCAAAATCCGTTGCCCGTCTGCGTCACACAAAATGGCAGCTCCGTTTTCTACTATTTCTACCCACTCTGTTTCTTCCCGCAAAATGATACAAGGGCAATTCAAGAAATAGGCTTCTTTCTGTACCCCACCAGAATCGGTGAGAATTAACTTGGCATATTTTTCCAATTGTATCATATCCAAGAACGAAACGGGTTCTATCAACTTAATGAAAGAATTGTGCTTGATTCTCTTCAAAAGTTCTGAATCAAGTAGTAAATCCATTTGCTTCACCGTACGTGGGTGCAATGGCAATACCAAGGTAATTTCATATTTTTCGGTAATGGCCTCAAACGCCCTAAAGATTGCGTTGAGCCGTGTGGCATCGTCTGTATTGGCATTGCGGTGGAGCGTAGCAAGCACAAATTCATTTTTAGTCAAAGCGTACTCCGCCAGTACCGGGGATTTTTCCTCGGCCACCTTACTAAAATACAGCGTATTGTCGTACATCACATCGCCCACATTGAAAATGCCGGGCCGGTCGATGGTGTAGGGCGGAAGGCGGTCGGCGACAAATCCCTCCCGCAACAGATTGGCGTAGCCCGTTTCGGTGGGCGGGAAAAGGTAGGTCGAGACGTGATCGCTCAAAATGCGGTTTATTTCCTCGGGCATCTTTTTATTAAAAGAGCGCAACCCGGCCTCGATGTGTACAATGGGCACGTGAATCTTGGCCGCCGCTACCGCCGCCGCCAGCGTGGAGTTGGTGTCGCCGTAAATGACCAGGAAATCGGGAACTTCTTTCTCCAAAATCTCCTCGACACCGATAATCATGCGGGCCGACTGCGCGCCGTGCTTTCCCGAGCCTACTTGAAGATTATAATCGGGTTGGGGAATTTGTAATTCTTCAAAAAAAATGGCCGACATCCGCTCGTCATAGTGCTGACCCGTGTGGACAATCACTTCCCGTACGCGGTCGGCGTAATGGGTTCGGATAGCACGGCTAATCGCCGCCGCTTTGATGATTTGGGGACGCGCCCCGATGATGGTTAAGATTTTCAGCATTTTTTGATACCAATTTTACTCACTCTCCCGGCTATAGTGCTGATTCTGCCCGCCATATTATCAGGTGTAGCTCATTTTTAACCTACTTTAATGACGTGATCGGCTTCTTCACCCATAATTTGATCATGGGATATCAATATCACCGTTGTTTTTCCCCTGAGTTTCTTTATGGCTGTTTTTATTAATGCTTCATTCTCTTTGTCCAACGCATTCGTTGCCTCGTCCAGAATCAGAATTTTTGGTTTCCGCAAAAGAGCCCGTGCCAGCGCTATACGTTGACGCTCGCCCCCGGAAAGACGAATGCCCTGATCTCCAACCAGGGTTTCCAGTCCATCGGGGAGATTATACACAAACTCACCCGCCGCCGACTGTAGCGCTTCGCGTAGTTCGTCTTCCGAAGCATCCGGTTTGGACCAGCGTAAATTTTGCCGGATTGAGCTGTTGAACAGGAAACATTCTTGGGGAATGTAGGCAGTTGAATTACGCCATTCTATCAGATTAAAACTATTTAAATCAACAGTATCCAATAATATTTTACCCTTCTGAGGCTTCAGCAAACCTAACAGTAACTCAATCAGTGTACTTTTGCCTTTACCGGATTCACCCGTAATTGAGGTCGTTTTGTTGATGGGTATGGTACAATTGAAATTGTCAAAAATTGGGGTGTCTACCTCATAACTAAACTGTATTCCGGAAAACATTATGGATTCTTGCGGGAAATTTGTAAATGAGATTGTACCATTATTTTGCTCTTTATTCTCCCGCGCTTCGTCCAATAGTTTTGAAACACCCAAATATGAGGGTAAGGTATTTAAAAGGTATTGAAAATTTCTGGTTAGGGTAGAGATATTAGGTAAAAGCTTGGTAGCGATATAGATCATCAAAAGCAAATCCACTCCGGGCATATCGACTACCTGAATGGCCCAAACAAGTATGACACAAATAATCACTGCTGACCCCACCTCATAGAGCATACTGGTGCCAGCCCGTATTTTCGAAAAATTATAATTATCCCCTGCGGTCTGCCTGGTAATATCATTAAATTCTGTAACGTATTTATCCTGAAGGCTATAACTCTTGGCCAGCTTAAAGCTATTGATAAACTCCAAAACAGCATTAAAAAGGCTTTCGTGCCGTTCATACATCTCTTGTCCGGTGCGATAGGCTCTTTTATTGAACCATTTTTGGGCAAAAATTAGTGGCAGAAAGCACAAAGTGGCAATCAGGGTCATTTTAAAAGATACATACAGCGAAGTAGTCAGGTATATCAGGAAGATGATCCCGGTACCAAAGGACGCTATCACAAGTTGGTGGGCGTACCCAACTACATCTACTTCGGTAATAATGTTATTAAAAATAGGCGTGTTTTTTGATCTCTTTATGAAGCCCCACTCTGCCCTGATTACGGCTGAGAAGAGATCATCGCGTAAGTTTTGCTTATACCGTTCTATAATTTGCGTATCCAGAAGGGTTTTTACATAATTCAAGGCGGCATACGCAAGCACCAGTAACAGATATAGGGCAAGGCCGGAAAGTAAGGTGGGTGTAACGCCAAAAAATTTCCAAACAGCAGCTACAAGCTCCAAGGCTCTACTGCTTTGATCGGTTGTGTTTGTTATGCCGGCCAAACCAAGCACGGGTAGCAGCATAATGAGGCTTGCCCCCCGACTAAAACCCAGAAAAACGGTAATGATCAGTGATAATAAAATATTGCGCCTATTGTATCTCAGCAAGGAAACGACATAGCTTTGAATAAGCTTAGATCTGGATCCTTTTGTCATTCGGAATTTTTAGTAAAAACTGAATACACCCACAGAAAGGGAGCTGCAAAATAGTTCAATACAAAAAATCTATCGCTGAATGAATACAGTCTCCAGTATCTGGGATTGATAAAGAAGCGTTTGAACGAAGAAGATAGTGCTTCGCCTCCTCCCAAATGATAGGATGTACGGTAATGATTCACTACTCTTTTTTGGGCAAGCGTGAGGTTTCCCCAACTCGCTATTGGATTGTTATCGGATGCTGTGACATGATTCATCGCGAATATAGACATAGCGGCCAGCTGTTCTATTCGCTTGTCGCTCTGTATTGCCTCCTGTATAACTAAAGGCAGGCAGGCATCAAAAAGTAGGTGCGACAAATGGCATCCTTCCAGCACATGGCGGGCAACGCCCCGTCCAACGGATTTCTGATACGCCCTGCCCACAAACTCCCCTCCCTCTTTTTTAATAATACGGACTATATCCTGCACCCAAAACAAGCGCGTCCACTGATGGGCACTCCCATGTACACATAGGTATATAAACATATCACTTCCGGATAATACCTGGATTTCCAAGCCACCCAGCTTTTGAATTCTCAGATTATTCCAAAGGTTCTCGGTTGCCCCCTTATCCACCTGATTAGAAGAGTAAAGCCGCCAATGCAACTCGATCACGACATGGTTGCTTGCATTGTACATAGTGTAGTGATGAAATGTCTTATGATATACCGCCCTCTGCTTAGGGCTACTCCAAAACACTTCGGTCATTCCATAACCCATGTCCGTAAGAATTCTATACGCAGCCTGAACATCAGAAGGCTTCACAAGAATATCAAGGTCATTACATTCTCTTACGGTATAGTCATTATAATACTGCTGACTGAGTAAGGGACCTTTCAAGGCAACTGTTAATATGGTAGCCTGTTTAAATTGCTTTGATACTCTGCACAGTTCTGCCACCAAAGTGAGCATCCTGAGCTTCTTTTTTGAGAAGCGTTTTTCCAGTAAAGTTTTAACCGGCAGGGTTAGAAACCTGTTGTTTTTTGTGGTGAGATAAAAGAGCGAGGTCAAGCGGTGACACTCCAAGGTATGCAGGAAACTAGCTGAATCAAGGTGCAGAAATGCATTCGACTCAACCTGTCGGTGGGTAGAAAAACATCGAAGGAGCAATTGAACATCAGAATTCAGGGCCGTGGACGCTACTTGCACACTTTTAGTAGATACTTCCTTCATGCTAAGCCTGAAATGAAAAATTTCGGCGTATATAGACTACACCGAAACGGTACTGATAAGTTGAAAGAAGACAGGTTGATTCCTCGGAGCCGTTATGACCATATTTGTACCAAGCCGAGTTCTTGCATTTTGGTAAGATGCTTCTCTACTTCAATTCGGCACTGCTCTGAACTTACCTCATACTCCTCCATAAGCTTTTCGCAAAGTCCCTCAATAGTTAGCGGAGTTTCGAGCAATTCCCAAATTCTGGTGGCGACTGAATTGAGAGAAAAGTAACTTCCCCTCTCGATGTCCACCATTACTAACTCTTCATCTATTTGTCCTGAAATGGTTTCCTGATTTCTCGTAAAAGTTGTCATTTTGAAGATAAAATTTAAATACTACATAGAATCTTTTAGTAAACTTTGGAATTCAGCCGCAGGTTTGAACGCTTTTGTTAACATTATATCATAAAGGCCACACTTCAATATAAGCAATTTTATTTCTTTTTTCTTAAGAAAATCACCTTCGTATATTTTGAGTATTTCAGGCAATTCTCTTAATAGTTCTCGAAAGCTACGGGTAAATTCAGTACCACAAATAATTTTATACATTTGAAATATTTCAGCTCGCAATTCTATTGATGTATCTACTGCTTTGAAAGCCTCACCTTGATTAATTTCGCCCTTAGAAAACTTTTTTAATAGATTGCATCTAAATGTAGAGCAGACTATAGCTCTCTTCTGACCATAGATGGTACATTTTCCGCAAAAATAAGCACAGGGAAGGGTAAAAAATTCATTTTCTTCATCTTTACCATACTTTTCCTCAATCTTTTCCGGAAGAGTACCTCGCTCGCCTGCCTGTAAAATGGCATAACTAAAAAGCGTACCATCGCAGCATAGTCCGCAATTGACACAGATCTCTTGTTCTTCAACAGGACTTTCCAAAGGAGTAGTATTCATTCTATTCAAAGTAACCTAGTGTAAATTCATGAATCATTTTTATCGAAAAGATATCGGTATAGAGCCATGCCAAGGCCTCTTTATCATCATTTCTATTAAATAATTCTAAATCTCTTTCTAATAAATCGAAATCAAAACATTGTAAATGCACATTTTTCTTAAACGTACTTAGTTCGTCAATAAAGTATGTACCTGCTTTCCAATTTATTTCTTTAAGTACTGCAAAATAAAGAGGGTCTACTTTTGATGGCCTCCATCTGATTTCCTCGGGTAAAATTCCTTCTGAGATTTCTCTAAGAACAATTCTTGCGTATTTGCCTTTGATAAGATGCTTGGAGGGTACTTTTAACATATATTCGATAATTCTTCGGTCAAGCAAAGGGTACCTGTATTCGACGCCATGAGTATAGCCGTTTGTAGACCAGAATTCAGTACGATCTGATAGGTGATAATCATATAAGTGCCCCAAATGTACCTCACGTCTTGAACGAAAGAAAAAAAACTTTTTTAAAGATTCTTTATGCTCTTGCTTGTAAGGGTCTTTTAAATACCGCACTAATTTTAAATGATTTTGCTTGGTTGCCGAGGGAAGAATATGGGCGACAGGAAAAAAAATTTGGAATAACAATGTCCCCAATAATTCTTTAGGTCGGGAAAGCGGATTTCTTTGGAAGAATTCATCCCACTGGCAATTAAAAAATAAGTCACAATCAATGCCAGTATTACCCTTACTAATAAACTCATCCCCTCCCCAACCACTGAATATTAAGTTGGTCTTGTGCTCGTCCGCTTTTTCTAAAATTTTTGCTTCCTGAAAATTAACGCCAGCATTTAGCCATTTTTTCGACAGTCGGATGACATCATCCATAGTCACATTTACAAATGTGGGCGATATTACTGACATCTCACAGATTTTCCGCACATACTCTCGCTCGTCAAATTCAAAATCTACGAAATCTATGTCAGAAGGTGACCAGGAATAACCATAAAAGTTTTCTTGCTCTGAATACTCTTCACGAGTCAATGCCGCTACAATGCCTGAATCCAATCCTCCACTAATATGTGCCCCGGCCTTAAATCTTTTATCGGATCGTATACGAACGGCATGAAGCAGTAGAGTTTTAAGGTCTGATAGCACTTGTGCTCGTGTAAGGCTAATGTCTATATGAATATTTTCAGGCATCCAGTATTTTTCAATAAACAAACCATAAGGAGTATAGCTAAGATAATGTCCTGGATAAAGTTTTAATACTTTCGCATTAAGAGTTTGAATATTATCAACTGTTTTAAAAGGTCTTAATAAGCACTCTATGTTTAGATTGCTTTCCTTGTGAAAGGTTCGACACAAACCAATAATATCAGTTGAGAAATATAAGCATTGCTCCTTCTGTGTATAGCAGAGGGGCTTGATGCCTACATGGTCGCGAAATAGAAAACTAGTACTGTTATTAGCCTGATAAATAAAAATGGCAAAATCTCCGTTTAATTGCTGTATAAATTTAGCCCCCTGCTGTAAATAGAGCGTGGCCACCAATGCCGGATCAGTGATATTTTTAGGTACTATCTTATTTTCTTCACTAATGACCCGTCGGTTATAAATACAACCTGACATTAAAACAACAAGCTTATTGGTGCTATCTATAAAAAGGGAATCCTCAATAGTGTAAGGAAGGCGAGGGTCAAAGAAAATTCCTCCTGAAAAATTTTCGAAAGTAAGCCGATGTACGATACAGCCCTCCCATGACATTACTTTCTCGAGGTGTATTAATGAAGCATCATCAGTTTTCAACTCATTTGTTGAAATTTTACCGTAAAACATCAAAAGAATATATTATGTAGCAATCTACGTATGATAGACAAGAAGATTGGTAGAAGAATTCAAATTCTTCTACCAATCCTTTGATCCAAAAAAAATAAATTAATCCTAAATCATAACCCTTGAACAGAGTTGCAAATTTTAGGATTTAGGGGTTTTAGTTACATTTCCCGCGCCACCCCCTTCATTTCCCGAGTCCTTTCCACTATAGGTATCAGAGTTAATATTTAACATCTGTACACGCCCATTAAGTTAAGAAAAATCACTAAATTGGGTTTTTATTTCTAACCCAAAATTAGTAAAAGTATGGATATCAACGCCAAAATCATGCGCGATTTGAGAATTTTT
>Ga0335394_10001063_pt1 | contig 30542 bp, 27 predicted proteins | sample MAT03_FD_205741 | JGI IMG/M metagenome (GOLD analysis project Ga0335394, IMG submission 205741) | Freshwater microbial communities from Lake Fryxell liftoff mats and glacier meltwater in Antarctica - MAT-03 (spades assembly) (version 2) ...
GAAAAAGTGGCCAAAGGCCATTTGAGGTACTTACAGAACAACCCAAACGAGGTGGAGGCATTCTTCCAAAAAGCCTGCGTCAAATATGCCGCATGAAACGTCAACACTTCAAGGCCGGGTCAATAACCTTGTAGATCATGAACATGCAGGGCGAACAAGGCTGCGACCCTTTCCGGGTCGAATACCCGCTTGTTGGAACCAATGCGATAGGCTGACACCCCGCCGTAGGGAGTGACATAACTCTTGTTCTTCAGTGCTCCTTCCGGATCTACGGAACAACTACGACCTTCGCGCCATGAACAAGCCATTGAAGATCGCCAAACGCCGCTCCAAGATCCATGGCAATGGCGTGATCGCCACGGCGCGTATTCGCAAGGGCGAGGACATCGTGGAATACAAGGGCCGCATCATTTCCCACGAAGATGCGGATGAGCAGTACCATGGCGACGTGGGGTCCGGCCACACCTTCCTGTTCACGTTGAACGAAGATTGGATCGTGGATGCCAATGTGCGTGGAAACATCGCCAAGTGGATCAACACCGGTTGCGACCCCAATGCAGTGGCCTTCATCCATTCAGAAAAGAAGAAGAACCCCGATCCCAAGAAGGACCGCGTGATCATTGAAGCCTTGCGTATTATTGAACCCGGTGAAGAGATCATCTACGATTACGGCTTCGCGTTCGATGTGCCGTACACCAAGAAATTGCTGAAGATCTGGGAGTGCCGTTGCGGTTCCCCGAAATGCACGGGCTCCATGTTGAAGCCGAAGGAGAGCGCTGTGAAGAAAGAGAAGAAGGGGAAGAAAGCGAAAAAGGTGAAGACGCTTCGACTGCGCTCAGCGCAAGAGTGAGGATGGGAGGAAGTGCCTTGGCACAACGTTTGCGTACTACCGACCACAACAAAAATGATCATGACCAAACAGTTCCTTTTCCTCCTGTCTTTCCTGCTTCTGGGTGCAACCCTGCATGCCCAAGACGACCCGAAAAGCAAGGTCATTGTGGACAATTTAATGGCCAAGGCCAAGGCTTGGAAGACCTTCGAAGCCGATTTCTCCAGCCGGATGCAAAGCACCAAGGACAAATTGGATGTGAAGCAGGAGGGCAACATGAAGGTGAAAGGCAAAAAGTTCCGTCTGGTGCTGGACAACAACACCATCCTCAACGACGGTATCGCCATGTACACCTACAACAAGGAAAGCAATGAAGTGAACATCAGCGACCCTTCGGAGATGGATCAGGACATGGACCCTTCCAAACTCTTTACCCAGTATGAGAAAGGGTTCAAGAGCCAATTCGTGGAGGAAAAGGCTGATGCCGCCGGTGTGATGACCCAAGTGGTGAAACTATTTCCGTTGGACGCCGCGAAGAAGCCTTTCCACACGGTTGTACTGACCATGGACAAAGCGAAAGCCGAACCCAAGAGCGTGCAGGTCCTCTACAAGGATGGGAACGTGGTCACCTACACCTTGAAGAAATTCACGGCGGACCACGAACTCGCCGATGCACTTTTTACCTTCGACAAGGGGAAGTATCCCGGTGTTGAGGTGAATGACATGCGGTGAGCCGATCCCGCCATTTGCGGTTGAACCGGACCTGAGGCATGGGTTGGTCCCGATCAGTAGCGAACCACCCTTTCCGTAGCGACCCTCTCCCCTTCTTGAACGCGTAACAAATAGATGCCCGGCTCCGAGTGCAACACCGTGGTTGTCTCGGTTGAATACTTCGTCCGTACCAATTTCCCAGCAACATCCCAAAGGGTGATCGTGCGCCTTCCAGGGGCCTTGAAACGGATCAGGAAATCGTCCGTGCTCGGATTGGGGCCTACCGTGAAGACTTTTTCCGCAGCGGCCGTGGACCGTAAACCAGCATCCATCGTCAAGGTATATTGGCTGAAGAAACGCCAGATCTCCTTGCACGCGTTGAAGTCTTGATTGGTAACCCCGATCACAAAAGGCGAACCTGGCCAAGTATGCCCGCCACCGAGCACTTTGTAGAATTCCACAGTACTTCCGTGATCACCATTTTCGTAGACGTAATGTTCCGCCGTGCAATTATCCGTTGTGTTGATGTCGGGTAGCTGGGTGTATTCCGGAGTTGGTTCACAATGGTTGAAGTCCACCCAATACTGTACCAAGTCCTCTATGCCGGAAAGTCCACTACCTCCAGCATAGTTCACGGTGGGGTCCGCCGTTCCATGGATCTGCATGACCGGAGTGGGATGAACGGCCCCACAGGTTACCAACCGGGATGCTAGCATGGTGCCGGTAACGGAAGCGATCGCCGCGAACCGTTCACTGCGGAAGCAGGCCAGATCGTAGCTCATGAACCCACCATTGCTCATGCCCGTGCTGTACACACGCTCCGGATCAATGCTGTAGTTCGCGGAAATGGTGTCGAGCAAGGCGGTAATAAATCCTAGATCGTCCACTAGGCCAAGACCGAAAGTGTCCCAATACCGATTGCCCACCGGGTCGATCGTTCCATTTGGAAGCGCGATGATGAAGTTCGCCGTGTCCGCGATCGGCCGGAGATCAGCGTAGAGGAACTGCTGCGTATTGTCGCTGGTATATCCGTGAAGATTGAAGACCAACGGCACCGGATCGTCGGCTTGATAACTCGCTGGAACGTAGAGGATGTATTCCCGGACCAGGCCGCCATGCATGATGTTGCCCGTGATGGTGGATTGCGCTGAGGTGGACACCCCATTCAACAAGACGCACCAAACAAGACAGAAGGACAGTCTCCAACTATTCGGATGCTTCATGGATAGAAAGGGCATGCGCATGAACGAAGATACATCGGGCGTGAGCATCAACCGGGGACATAACGTTGCCAGATCATCCAACAGGCAACACCACTGACCAATATGGTCAGTGGCAGGCCTGAGATGAAATAATCTTTGAATTTATAGCGACCCGGCGTGTAGATCAATGTGAGGGTGTGGTACCCCACCGGGGTGAAGAAGGAGGTGCTCGCGGCGAACATGATGGTAAGTAGGAGCCCCTTTGGATCCATTTGGAGTTGTTGGGCGATCTTGATGGCGATCGGGGCCATGAGCAAGGCGGTGGCGTTGTTGGCCATGATGTTGGTGATCACCACGGTGAAGGCGTACAGGATCACGATAACGGCAAAGGGTTCAAGTCCGCGTGTGGTGCTGATGAATGCACCTGCTATGCGGTCATCGAGACCGGTGTTCTGTATGGCTATCCCTAGTGGAATAAGGCCTGCGATCAGAAAGTAGACTTTCCACTCCACTCTCTTGTAGGCCTCGTTCATGGTGATGCAACCGGTAACGGCCATGGCCAATACGCCCCCCAAGGCGGAGATCGCAATAGGCACCAAATTGAAAGCCGCTGCTGCAATGGCCCCTGCGAATATGATCACGGCCGTCCAACGGCGCCGTAAGCTTTGCACTTGGTGTACCGTGTCAAGAACGATGAGGTCCCTGGGCACATCGGGGTCCATGGACAATTTGGAGGTTGCCTCCAACAAAAGCACATCACCTAGCCTCAATCGGACCTGATCGATCCGATCGGAGGCCAATTCATCTGCGCGCTGAATGGCCAACGGGATACATTCATACTTACCCAAAAGATCCAGGTCCTGAATGCGCCTACCAATTAGATCGGAACCCGGAGCAACGACCGCCTCGACCAATTTGGTCTCCTTCTTATTAAGTTGGACTTTGCCTTCCATGATCTGCGCCGACATCGCAAATGATGGATCCGCCTTCAATTTCAAAATGTGCTCCGGATTGCCACGGAGCAGGACCTTATCTCCGGTATGGATGTCGTGATCGCTGCCCCTTTGGGTGATACGGCCAGTGGATGTGGTGATCTGCACGATCTCAAATCCAAGGTCGGTCAACGTACTTCGGAACTCCGCAACGGGCAAGGCCCCATCAGGGCTTGGTTGGATGGTGATCTCGGTGAGGAATCTTTTCACCCGGTCCGTAGTGCTCTTGTCCAAGGGCTTTCTACGCGCCGGTATTACACGATGGCCTATCAATAGCATATAGACCGCGCCGGTGATCACCATGGCCCCGCCTATTTCAGCAAACTCGAAAAAGGTGAACGGTACGATCCCATACTGCCGTGCTATGCTGTTGACCAACAGGTTCGTGCTGGTACCAATGATGGTACAGAGACCGCCAAGAATGGAGATGAAGGCCATCGGCATCAGCAACTTGCTCGGGCTTATTCCCTTTGCATCCCCGATCAACAGCAGGATCGGCAGGAACATGGCAATAACAGCCGTATTGTTCGTGAAGGCGGACAATACGGCAACAAAGGGAAGCAAGACAAGCAGTACACTCCACGCGTGTTTTCCAGTGAGTTGCACCAACTTGCTCGTGACCACCCGAAGTACACCGGTATTCTCCAGTCCGGTATTGAGGATAAGGAGGGAAAGTATCGCAAGGGCAGCTTGGTTGGAGAACCCTGATAGACCCTGCGTAACGGTTACAACACCACTGGCCATCAAAGTGAATGCAATGAAGATGGAGGTCACATCAATGCTCACCTTTTCCGTCACGAAAAGCACCATGGCCACAAGGATCACGGCACAGAGAAAGTACATCTCAAAGGTCATGGGAGCGGTGGAATAAGAGAGGGGAAGGTATAGAGTGATCGCGATGGATCCAATTCCGTGCCCAATGCACAACCCTGTTCCTATTTGGGTAAAAGGCAAGGTTACTGCAAACTGAGGCGGAAATGCGATATGCAACAATCATCATCGTGGGTAAGACATTCCCCAATACCTTCACATCATGGACATCGAGACCGCTCGCGAATTGATCCTGTCCAAGTTCTCGTGCGAAGAGTATGACCACTTCGGTAAGGCTGCATATCGTGTTGCACCAAAGAAGAAAGGTGGAAGACCGGGCCGGACTTTCCTAACGCTTGGGATCGAAGAAGGCGTTGCCGTGCTTATGCTAGACCTCGACCAGCAGATGGAGTTGCTCCCGCAGCACCCTGGGCAATTCGAGCCACACCCGAGCAAATGGGGCCAAAAAGGAGCCACGGTCATGCATTTGTCCAAAGTGAACGGGACGACCTTTGTGATGGCTTTATCCTTGGCCTACGACCAAGCAATCCGATGAATGTCGTTCCCGGTTGTTCCGGTCGATCGATCACACGACCATGACCCGCTGAAGAATGGCCTTGCACGGTATTGTGGTGGTGACACGGACGGAATGTTCCGTGAACATGGGAATGGTGATCACATTTCCGGGCACCAGTCCATGTACCTCATTGCCTATGGTCACATCGCACGTACCTTCCAGGATCAGGAATCGCTCTACGCAGTCAGTGTGTGTTTCGGTGGGTTCTCCGTGTTCCAACCAGACCAGGGCGGTTTGTCGGTCCGCGCTCTCGTCCAAAGGTTCAATATACAAGTTGCCGGATCCTTCGGGTCTAACATGCTCCGGTCCGGTCCAGTTGGCAAAATCGGCCACGGTGGACTTGTTATGCAGCAGCGGTGGTCTGCCGGAAGCTCGTTCCTTTTCCACCTCCATCTGGATCGCTCGGAACACATTCTGCTTTAATGCGCTCGGAGGTTGCGTAGCGTTATCTGCGGCATTGCGGGTCATAGCTTCCTGCAACCCCTTGAGCATGTCGCCGATGCGAGGGTCGTTCACGGCGGCGGCCTCCACGCGCTGCGCGTTCTCGGCATCCAAAAGGCCCAGCACATAGCGCTCGACCAATTCTTGCATGTTCTCCAGAGATGCCATCCAATTACAAAGGTCAGGATAATTTCCGGTCATACCTACGTAAGGAATACCTGATCGGATCATTTGAGGTGACTATTGACCTGTTCGGCTTCTTGAACGCCGGCTCAATGGAAGAATTGCATCACCTTGCTCCACAGCTTGCGTGTTACAAGCATTGGCGGTGCTTTGAAGCCGTTCAGTCGCCATGACCGGCGCACTTCGGTATTCGCTTTCAGCACATGCCGAACGCTTCCGTTGCTCATACCTCCCAGCCTGAAACGCACCAAAATTTTGGGAATGTGGAGCGTGGGCAATTCGTGCTTGTACAGAAATCGGAAGAGGATCTCATAGTCGGCTGCTATGCGCAGGTCCGTGTTGAAGTGTCCGAAGCGATCGTACGCACTTTTCCGGATGAATGTGGCCACATGGGGCGGCATCCATCCTTTGGTGAAGTTGCTCTTGTGGTATGCGCCGCTCTTCCACGTACGTTTCACTTGCGTGATGTCTGCCTCATCCACCATGATGATGTCGCCATACACCGCATCCACCTTGTTGTCTTGGAATGCCTTCACCACATCCGTGATCACTGAGGGGTCCATGAGCAGGTCGCCAGCATTCACGAAGCCGATGATGTCGCCTGTGGCGCGGGCCAGCCCTTTGTTCATGGCATCGTAGATCCCGTCGTCCTTCTCACTTACCAAGTGTGCGAGCCTCGGCCGGTAGGTTTCCAGGATCTCCAAGGTACCGTCCTTACTTGCCCCATCGATCACGATCACCTCCAGGTCCTGGTGTTCTTGGGCGAACACACTATCCAGCGTTTCGGCGATTACAGGTGCCACATTCCAACAAACGGTGATCAGGGTAACTTTCATTCCACGATCCGTTCACGCACCGGTTGCGCCGGATTTCCCAGATAGATGGTGTACGCTTCCAGATCCTTCGTAGCAACGGAACCGACCGCTAAAACCGCATGGCTTTTCACGGTAACACCCAATGTCACTATGGCGCCGGCCCCTATCCAACAACCATCCTCCAAGACCACCGGCTTGGTGTACGTGGGGTAGTCCACCTTTTTATAGTCGTGGCTCCCTTGTATGATCATTGCGCCTTGGCTGATCACCACGTTGCTGCCTATGCTGAGCCTATCCAAATTGTCCAGCCACGCTCCTTGACCGATCCAGCTGTTGTTCCCGATCTTCAGTTTCCACGGGAACTTGATGTTGACCCCGGGATGGATCACTACCCCGTTGCCTACCTGTGCACCGAACAACCTCAACAACCATGGCTTCGGGGAACGGAACGGGAATGCCGGATTGAGGAAGAAAAGCGCATTGGTGAAGTACCACAGGGTGCGCTTGATAATGCCCGCTCCGGGGTCGAAGGTGGCCGTGTTGTTGAAACGGCTCAGGTCGACTTGTTTTAGGGTCGGGATCATTGGCTGAACATCGCCAGACTGCGTTCCACAGGCGCTGGGTCCGCCAAATATCGGGCACCCAGCGTGAAAGCTCCTTCCGCAAGGCGGTCATAGGCCTTCTGGTCCATGTCCACGAGTTCTTGAAGGGCCTTTACGAACAACTCTGGTTCTTCCAATGGCAAGTCCCACCCTGCGCTGTCCGGTTGAAGTTCTTTCCACGGTGTGCGATCGCTGATCACCAACGGACGGCCCACGCTGAGCGACTCCAACATGGTGTGCCCAAAATTCTCGCCTACGCTGGGCATGTACAGGGCGTGTGCTCCTGCCAGCACCGTTGCCCCTTCATCTTGCGGCAATTGTCCATGCCAGTGGACTTCGATCCCCGACGGCAGGTTGGCGATCGCCTTTTTGCACAGATCGTAGTAGTCCGCATCGTAGACCGTGCCGTACAGGTCGAAGCGCACCTTGCCTTTGAGTTGGGCAAGTCGTTCGATGGCAAAGAGGGTATTCTTCTCTTCGGCGATGCGCGCTAAGCTGACCAAGCGCAATTCACCAGAAGCTTTGTGGATAGCTGCAGGAAGTAGCTGATCCGCTTTCCGTGCCAAATTCTGCACTAGATGCACTTTTACATCGGACCCGATCCACCGCTTTATATCCTCCGCTTCTTCAGTGTTGGTGGCTTGGAACTCGACTCCTTTGAAGCAACCGAATGCCTTCATGGTTGCCAGGAATGTCCGCTTCTTCAGGGCACCTTGCTTCATCGGTCCTGCGGCGAGCATACCACGCACGGCAAGGATCCGCCGCTGTTCGGAGCCGCGAAGGATCCACAAGGGCATGATCGTGGACCACCGTGAATAGAGGCCGTTGATGTAGATCACATCGTACTTTCTCTCGCTCAAGATCGCTTTCCATGCTGCACGCGTGTGTCCCGCAGGGGAATGGTATCGGACCCGCTCACCTGCATCACCACGCACCCAACCATCCACTTGGACATTGGCTTCGTTACTGGTCGCCATGTAATCGCGATCACTGGTCACGATGTGGAAGTCGATGCGATCGGAAAGATGTTCCACCAAGTTCACCATGCTGCGCACCGGCCCGCCCGCCTTGTAATAAGGCTTGTACCAATCAATGAACACGAGGACCTGTGGCTTGCTCACTTTGGTCGGGTTAAGAAACCTTCAGCAACCGTGGCCCAATCGTCCGGTGTCCAAGCTCCGCCCAGTTCCACGGACTTTTCCCCCATGGCGAAGAGCTCGTCATCGGTCTTCGCGATCATGTTCTTCAACGTGCGTTTTATGTCTTCCTCATCACCCGCCAGATGTACAGATCCGTTCTCCCCTTCCTTCAAGAACCGTTCCCGCGCACCGACAGCATCACTTAGTAAGAGTGGCAAGCCCATGCACGCGAATTCCTGCACCACCACGCCCCACGGTTCGTAAAGGCTCGGCAAAATGGCGACCCCGCTTTTGCGCAAAGTGCCCGGTATATCCTTCGCTTGCACGAAACCGCGATGTACGATCTTCCGATGACGACCACTGGTACTTTCGCTCACTTCCCGGTGCTGCTCACCAACGCCCACCAAGTGCAGGTCCCAATCGCCGGCCTCCTCGGCATCGCAAAGTGCAGCAAAGGCATCGCACAATGCTTGTTGGCCTTTGGTCGGTATGTAGCGCGCCACACAAATGAACCGATGCGGAAAATGCGCTTGTCGTTCGTGCTTCGTGCTTCTGTATGTCTTAAGGAAGGGAGCCGTGTCCGCTGCATAGAAACCCGTGCGTATTCGTTCCTTGGGAAAGCCGAGCTTTGCCGCATACTCCGCTTGTTTCGCCCCGGTGGCCCATGCATGGCTGAATGTGCGATGGATCCAGAAACGACCCATGATCGCTTGTGCCAACTGCTTAGGGCCACCGCGCCACGCCGTATCAAAGGTCATGACAGTGGGTATCCCTTTTGATCGCAATGTCCGGCAAGTACGGAGGTAGCCTTTGTCCACCCAACCACTGGCCATGGCCAACGATGGCTTGCGTGCCAAGGCGAATTCCACTAGTTGCGCATCGGTGAAGGCGCTCCGTTCGTGTACCTTGATGTTCTTGTGGAACTCCAACGCGAATGGTGCCTCTTTGTTCACCGGCCAACGGACCAGATCCACGTGCGCACCGGTCCTTTCAACAAAAGCATTGAGGCAAGCCAAGACGTACGGCGCCAGCTCGGTGTACAGAACAAGCACGTTCACATTCTTAAGGTCCCGCTTTTCGGTCATTTTCGGTCAGCGGCCAAATGTACCGTTCAACCCTATGCTTGGGGAGAAGGTGAACAATGTGAAGAGGAGAGAAAGTTCGTCCCGGCTATGAGGCCAGGATGACGAGTGAGGAATGGAATGCCTATTTGATCCGGATATCCAGAATGTTACGTGCCCTACGCCCTTTGGTCAATCGCTGCTTGTAGTAACGGGTCCACAGAATGATCAATGGAACGCCCAATAGACTTGGCCACAACCATTGCAATATCGCTGGTCGAATGAACTCCATGTTGGTGACACTGAAGGCCGATAACGTGGCGATGTAGCCCCCAAGGAAACCGCTCATATGTGCGAAGAGCCATTCGTGCTTGTCGTGGCTTCGCTTGTAGAAGCGCTGCAAATTTCGCCAGACCATGAAGCCGCCGATGGCCCCGAATACGATGAACAACATAGGCATGGCACCCCGATGCCCCAAGAGCAAGTGTACTACTCCCCAAATGAAGAGCCCACCGTTGATGATACCCGCACCTCCTTGTAGAAGCACGTCCGCTTGTAGGGGCTTTTGGCCTTCGTGCAAGCGTTTGTGATAGAGTGCCCGATACCCCGATGCCACCAAGTGGAAGCTGAAGACAGCCAGTACACCCAGAAAAAGGTTGAGTCCGTATATGGCAAGAACGAGGGCTGTGAGCGCCACGATCGCCATGGCGTAGAAGAAGATCTTTCCCCACAGCCGGTGATAGTCCCCTCCTTTGCTTGCCACCATGGCCAAGGGTGCGATAAGGAGTGCTGTTGCCCCTGCAGCAATATGGATGTAGCGTATGATGGAAACGATCAACTCCTCCATGCGGTTGCCCTACCTTTTTGTTTCCTGTATCAGCACAAATGGACCATTCGGCAGAGTGAAATACCTGCTGTCCAACTGTTCTTCCTGAAGGCCAAATTCATTTCCTAAACGCTCCAAGCTCCCGTTGGTTGCTTCATGATCAGTGATAGCAATCGCTGTTAGGCATTGGGTTGGGCCGCCTAAACTACTGAATAAGATGGTTTCGTAAGGCAGCGCCCAATGAACATGAAGTCCTCTTTCGTCAAGGTCGGAGCTTCGGTAAGCCGCTTTCCGTAGACCATTTTCCCGCATCTCCTTTACCACTTGGGAAATGTGGTCCGTGCGTTCTTTTGCCTCCCGTGAAGCGAAGGAAATACCCCTGAATTGGATGAAAATTACGGCGATGAACGGCACCAAAGCCCACCATTGTTGCTTGCGTGATGCGGTACCCAAGCGACCGACGAGCGGTATGGCCACCAGAACGGCCAAAGGCACGAAGTTCTTCTCCATCATCATGGCCGTTTCGCCCGTTCGATAGGTGATCGCATTGAGCGCCACATAGCCCACCACCGCCATCGCGAACAAGCCGAGCGCAGCCCACATACGAGCGCGGACCAATAGAAGTGCCGTTGTAAGCACCAATAGCCAAAGGGACAAATACGTCGTAGTGTCTTGCCAACTATGCCGAAGAAGGAAATCCAGCGCCGCATTGGTGCCTGGAACAGGTTCAGACAATCCACTTGCAGCAGCGTTGTAAAGGCCCGCTTCATAGGCCGAAGGCGGGAAGAGAACGCGTCCGAACAAGCCCCACGCCACGGCAAGTGCCATTGGAAGGATCAAGGATCTCCGAAGCTGCTCATGGCGCAGGAAATACCAGCCTAGCACGAACAACGCGATCAAGAAGCCGACCGGATGTACCACCAACACCAGACCCAAGGCAAAGACCATGAGGCCGATCGCAAATCCCCTTCGACCCCGAAGTAGAGGCCCCTCGATCACCGCGGCCAGCAGCAGTGGGTAACATAGGAGGTAGTTGGCCTCGAGCACGATACCGTAGAACGTGAGCCGTGTGCAAAGCACTGCCGCCAAGGCGGTAGCGACAGCGATCCACGGTGTGCGAAGAACGTAGGCCGCGATCAAAAAGATCAGGTACGGTACGGCCACATGGGCGAGCGAAGCAAGAAGGAGGAGGCTGTTCAAGCCCAAACCCGTGCCTTTGCCGAGCTTCACCATTAATTGCGGCAGGATCGCGCTGTACCGGTGCGCCTCCACCTCTACCCACGAAAGTTGTATCCATTTGAAGATCTGGCAGGCCGAGTCCACGTGGATGGTGCGCTCCACGAAATGGATGAAGGCGAGGATGAAGAGGCCAAGGAAAAGGGAATGGCCGGTGATCAAGAAGGCCTGCTCCGGGCCGAAAGAACGTTTCGCCATTATTCAACAACGAGCGGCGCTCGGCTCAAAACGCCGGTGCGATCTGTCCAGAGAACGGTATACAAGCCGGCTGGAACGTCAAGTTCGAATTCTTGTTGGCCTGTGGCAGGGGCTTGATCGAGAACGATGCGGCCGGTTCCATCGAAAACGCGGACATGGGCAATAGATCTCTCGGAACGAATGGAGAACACACCATTGCACGGATTCGGATGAATCAAAGGGTACTTCCTTTCCCCCTCCAATTCTTCAACTGAAATGGGATCGAAGCTGGTGGAAACGAATTGGAATTCTGTAGTGCCCTCAAGATCGCTGCGGACCAAGAACACATCATTTCCTCCTGCGCCATAACCATCTGTGACCCCTCCACATAGATAGCCGGTCGTAGTGATGGACAATGAGTACCCACTATCGTCACCCCCGCCTCCATACGTACGACCGAAGATGTAATCACCATTCGTGCCAACCTTCTGAAGGATCATATCCTTTCCACCACCACCGCTCGTCGTGGTGTACCCGGCCAATAGGTATTCACCGCTTGGGATCTGGATGTGTTCATAGGCCTCTTGGTCGCTCACCTGCCCCCAGTTCCTGAACCAATCTTGTGCACCATCCGAAGCCAATTTCAAATGGTATGCTTCATTGAATGATGCATAGCTCCGTGTAGTCCCGACCAAAGAGAAACCACCATCCATAGTCTGAATGATGTCCCGCGCAATATCCAATGAATCACCTCCATAGAGACCGGACCATTCTTCGGCTCCGAGGGCATCATACTTGACCACCCACGCATCCAGTTCTCGATCAGTGGTGGTGGACGAACCACACAACACAAAACCACCGTCCTGAGTTGGTGAGGCGGAATATGCGACTTGATCTCCTTCGCCACCGATCGTTGAGGACCAAATGACCTCTCCATCTTGGTCCAAATGAAGAAGCCAACCCTCAGCTGATAGGTCTGAACCAGTATAGGACTGGCCGGCGATGAGAAGGTCTCCGTTGTTCAAGAGCTTCACCGAATGGAAGAAGTCCCAATCGTCCCCACCATAAGTGCGCTGCCATAACAGTTCGCCTTGGTCGTTCAAATGCAACGCCAAGCCATTGTAATACCCAGCACCTTCGTTCGTACTTCCCACCACATATAACGAACCGTCCGCAGCGACGACCATATCAGTAGCATACTCGATCTCGGATCCTCCTATCGTGCGTGACCAGAGCCGCACCCCATCCCCATCAACTGCGAATAAATAGATGTCAGACGAGCCCGATCCGAAACTTCCCGTTGATCCCACGGAAAGGAATTCATTGTCGGATCGGACACGCACCGCCATGCAATCTTCGTTCGCGAACGCTCCATACGCCCTACGCCATGTTAGTTGCGCATTGACCGAGGATCCGAACAAAAGAACGACAATCGAAACGGCGACAAACTGAACATGGACGGAAGATCCAAATTGCGAGCTCGGTCCTACGCGGTTGTAGTTTCGCCCCAGCATGTCCCCACAAGCACTTCGTAATTTCTTCATCCTCATTGTGATCCTGGTCTTGATCGACCTTTATGCCTACAAAGGTGTGAACTCCGCGCTTGCCAACCATTCCTTAACGCTGCGGCGCATTGTTCGGTACCTGTATTGGATCGTTTCCATTGGTATCATTGGCCTGATGATCTATACCGTGGTGAGCATGCAGGCCAGTCAGGCTAGGCGTGACCATAGCTATGTGTTCTCATTGGTGGCACTTTTCCTGCTCTTCTTCCTCCCCAAGCTGGTCATTGTCATATTCCATGGGTTGGATGATCTTCTGCACTTAGGACGTTGGATCTTGGGCAAACTGCTGCCCGGGCCTGCGGATGGATCGGGGGAAACCTTGGATCGTGCGAATTTCCTGAGCCAATTGGGGTTGATCGTGGCAACCGTACCGTTCGCTGGTGTGCTATATGGCGTAACCAAGGGTCGACGAAATTTCAACGTGGCGCACATTCCAGTTTCTTCGCCGAACCTCCCTGCTGCCTTCCACGGACTTCGGGTAGTGCAGATCAGCGATATGCATTTGGGGAGCTATGGTGACGATCTTTCCATTGTGCAAAAAGGTGTTGATCTGATCAATGCCGAAGCTCCGGACCTGATCCTTTTCACTGGGGACCTTGTGAATGATTATGCGGACGAAGCAGAACGATTCATACCTGTACTTGCCGGCTTGAGTGCCAAGTTGGGCAAGTTCAGCATCCTCGGCAATCACGACTACAGTGATTATGTGCAGTGGGAAGACCCTTCTGGCAAGGTCGCGAACATGGAGAAACTGAAGTCCATCCACAAGGCCATGGGCTTTCGACTGTTGCTCGATGAGAATCTCGCGCTCGAAAAAGATGGTGAACGCATTGGCTTACTTGGCATTCAAAATTGGGGAAAACGATTCCAGAAATACGGCGACCTGAAGAAGGCCATGCAAGGCACGGAACAATTCAAGTACCGAGTCCTGATGAGCCATGACCCGACCCATTGGGAAGAACAAGTGCGGGGAACCGGTATAGACCTCACGTTGAGTGGTCATACTCACGGGGCTCAGTTGGGCGTCAAGATCGGCCACACTACATATAGCCCTGCTCAATGGGTTTACAAGCACTGGGCTGGCCTTTACAACGAAGTAGGACAAACGCTTTACGTGAACCGCGGCTTCGGGTTCATTGGCTTCCCAGGGCGCGTAGGCATGCCGCCTGAGATCACGGTGTTGGAGTTGCAGAAGGCCTAAACCGGAAACACCTCCGCCGCCTGAAGAACGGAACGATCCAGTTCCGCAAGGTCCAAACCAGTAGCGACACCTTGGTCCTCCATGTGTCGAGCGAACAACTCCATCTGTAGGTTCCCCACCAACTCATCTTCCGCCATCGGGCAACCGCCGTAGCCTTTGATCGCGCCATCGAAACGGCGGCAGCCTGCATCGAAAGCGGCTTGTGTCTTCACCTTCCAGTTATCCGGACTGCAATGGAGGTGGGCGCCGAATTCCACGTTCGGCAACGTCGGGATCAGCGCATTGAACATGCTTTTGATATCTGCTGGCTCTGCCACACCAACGGTATCGCTCAACGCGATGATGCGAACACCAAGTTCATTCACTAAACGGTTCGTCCAATGCATCGCCACTTCCGCATTCCAAGGATCCTCGTATGGGTTCCCGAAGGCCATGCTGATGTAGACTACCAGCTCCTTTCCTGCCTTCTGTGCCCGTTCAGCAATGTTGGCCGTTCTTGCCCATGAGCCTTCGATGCTCGTGTTGGTATTGCGCTGCTGAAAGGTCTCGCTGATACTGAAGGGATAACCGAGATAGGTAACCCGCTCCTGTTGCAACGCTGCTTCGGCCCCGCGCTCGTTCGCAACGATCACAAGCAACTTGCTTCGGGAACCATCCATGTCGATACGCTTCAACACTTCTGCTGTGTCGGCCAATTGAGGAATGGCTTTCGGACTGACGAAGCTGCCGATGTCGATGGTGTCGAAACCCACGCGTAGCAGACCATTCAAATAGTTCACCTTCACATCCGTCGGGATGAAAGGTTCGATGCCTTGCATGGCATCACGTGGGCATTCGATGAGTTTCACGTTGATCATTCAAACCACAGATAAATTCGAATTGGCTTTACCACGGATGAACACGGATGAACACGGATGGTTTCGAGGTCGTTCACTGGATGGACTATGCCTGCGGCAGGCAAGCATGGATGAACCATTCCTTCTCTGCAGGCCGACACGGATGGTTCCATGGTCCATCAAAGCACGATCCGCTTCCATTCCAGCTTTGCACGTTTGAAGTTGATGATGAGCCCGACCTTGACCCCTGTGAGGCGAAGGTAATTCAGCATCTGTCCCTTCTCGTGTTCCCCAATATGTTCAATGGTCTTCGCGTCCACCACGATCCTGCCGCGAACAACAAGATCGGGGATATACAAGCCCACGCGAACCGACTTGTACATGACCTTGAATTCTGGTTGCTGTTCAAACGCAATACCACGAAGACCGAATTCCACCGCCAACGAGTTCTCGTAGGGCTTCTCCATTAGACCGTGGCCAAGCACGTTCATCACTTCCATTGCCGCGCCAATAACGGCTTCCGTATCCTCAGCGTAGATCAACTTTCCTTCGTTCATGTTCATGTGTTTATCCGTGTTCATCGGTGTCCATCCGTGGTAGAACCTCAAGAACTTCGCGAAGCGAATGTCCTATTGATCCGCTTGAGCAGTCCTGGCCCTTCGTAGATCAGCCCCGTGTACACCTGCACGAGATCTGCACCCGCATCGATCTTCTCCATGGCGGCTTCAGCGCTATCGACCCCGCCGACACCGATGATCACCATAGGCTTCGGCAAACGGTTGCGCAAGTATCGAACGACTTCCGTGCTTCTTTGTCGAACGGGTGCTCCACTCAGGCCACCGGCCCCGATGGCTTCCACTTCACTGAGCGGCGTCTCCAATCCATCTCGAGAAATGGTCGTGTTCGTGGCGATGACACCTGCGATGCCACTTTCCTTCACCACTTCAACGATGTCATCCAATTGCTCATGGGTCAGGTCCGGCGCGATCTTCAACAGGATGGGCTTAGGGGGTTGAAGGGTTGAGGGTTGAGGAGTTGAGGGGTTGGCATGTTGGGCAGACCGCTTGATCAATTCGGAAAGGATCTCCAACAAAGGTCCCTTCTCCTGCAAGGCCCGCAGACCGGGCGTATTCGGGCTGCTCACGTTCACCACGAAGTAGTCCACTACAGGGAGGAGAGCGTCGAAGCACTTCACATAATCGTCGATCGCTCGTTCGTTCGAAGTGTTCTTGTTCTTGCCGATGTTGCCGCCGACAATGATACCGGGTGACCGCTGCTTCAACCTGAGGACCGCTGCTTGCACCCCGCCATTGTTGAACCCCATGCGATTGATCAGGGCGCGATCCTTTGGCAAACGGAACAGCCGTGGTTGCTCATTGCCGGGCTGCGCAAGAGGTGTAAGTGTGCCGATCTCGATGAAGCCGAAGCCGATCCGTGAAAGCGCATCCACATGTTTCGCGTCCTTGTCCATGCCCGCTGCCAAGCCCACTGGTCCAGGGAAATGCAGTCCCATCACTTCAACGCCGGCTTGCTTCTGCGGCTTTCGGCCACCAACAAGGGCCAAAGCTCCAGGAATGTACTTCGCGATCTTCAGCAACGAAAAGGTCAAATGGTGTGCGCGCTCTGGTGCTAGGCTGAACAGTAGCGGGCGAAGGAGGCGATAGATCACGCAGCAAATGTAATTGGCGGTTCCTGCTATCTGGGTCCTCATCCAAGGCTATCGGGTCTGCGACCCGCGCCCGCCGTACGGCGGGTCCACAAAAAGAACCACAGATAATTTGGATAAACACATCCCGCATGGGTCTGCGGGAGGACACAGATACGCACGTTGTCCCAAAGCGGTGTTATGAGCGCTGCTCTAATTTGTAAAGTCCTATTGAGGATCTATTTCGCGAGCACCCCGTGCATCCATGGTAAGGAAAAAGGGCACTAGCAGCATTTGAGGGGTGTTTCAGACCCGATGGCCTTGGACCCTCATCCAGGGCACATGCAGCTTCCTTGAATAATGACTTTTGACTTCTTTGCCGAAGCCCTATCGATATCCAATAAGAGTTGTGTACACGCGCTAGCTCAAGCCTGAAGCAGACAAGTGCGGAAGGCGAGCCGGGGACTCACTTCCTCACTTCCTCACTTCCTAACCCCTTCACTCTTTAACTTTCACATTACCCACCGAAGTCCGAGGAATCCACGCGCTCCTTGCAGTGGCGCGTACATGTAGCTCGTATCGAAGGTGTAGCCGTTCGGGTTCGCTGCGCTGTCCTGCGCTTGCTTGTTGAACGGATCGAAGGGCCGCATCAAGGGGTCGCTCGGCATGAAGTCGAGGAGGTTCTTCACGCCGCCGTAGAACTCGAAGTGACTGTTGAGTTGATGCTTCACTTGGAGGTTGAGCAAGGCGTAGGTCGGTGAGTATTCCGGCCTAAAGTCGTTCGGTAGAATTGGCAGTCGCATGGGTCCGTACCACTGGCCTGTGAGGTCGGTGCTCCACTTGGGTGAAAGCTGATAGCTCGCAGTGAATGTTCCGGACCAGCCCGGTGCGAAGTACTGATCCGCCTTCACGTTGTTCTGCACCGTGAACACCTGCATCCATGTCGCCCCAGCAAGTATGCGCAATGGCTTTCCTAGCCGTGCTTCAACGTTCAAGCTCGCACCACGCGAAACGCCATATCCATCGAGGTTCCGGTAGATGATCAAGTCTTGGTCCGTGGTGTAATCCGGAAGAATTCGATTGGTAAAATGCGTGTAGAAGAGCGAGCCGTCGATCCCGATAAAGCGCTTCTCGCCGGGCCACTTCCGAACTATGTTCAACGTGGCATTGAGCGATCGTTCCGGCAACAACGCACCATCGATCACAACGCGGCGAGCACCTGTAAGTGCTGCGTGTTCCTCCGTGAAGAGGTTCACAACACGATAACCCGTCCCGAAGTTGGCCCGAACCGCCCAACGACCGTTCGGTGCCCATTTGTAGGCGATCCGCGGCGACTGCACCAGGCCATGGTTCTGATCATGATCCAGACGATATCCGATGAGCAACTTGTGCATTTCGGTGATGCTCCATTCATCCTGAATAAAGAGACCGGGCAAAGGCAATTCTTGCGGTGCATTGCGGACTTCTTCATCACGGATCTGCGATGTACCTACCGTGTTGTCGTCGTACCACGTGTGCCGATACGCCAAACCGTAGAGCACATCGTGTCGCGTACCAAATCGTTTGCTTCCATACAATTGGCCGAAGAACACGCGCTGATCCGCGTTATAGGGTGTGGTGCCGTACCACGAGCGCTGCTGGTGCCCATTCGCACTGAACTGCGCCATGACCTTCCCTCTAACTGGTAGCTGGTATTGACCGATCACTTCCCAACGTCGCGTTGCAATGGATTCGCCGTAAAGGCTATCTCCTCCAGCAAATGCCGGGGTCCAATCCATCTGTCCGCCCCAACGATCCTCATGCACGTATCGCCCAGCAATACTGGCCACCTTGCGATCCGGACGCCGAATGGACAGTTTGTTGAAGATCGATATCCGCTTCTGCAAGGTCACATCCGTGAATCCATCCCCGTTGTTGTCGCGTGGATCTGAATAGTTGAAGACGCTCACGCCGAGCAGATCGTTCACTTTCTTCTTCCCAAAACGCAGACCGATATCCGCGTTGTATTCCTGCCAGCTTGTTGCCATCAGATCCACAGCAGCTGCAGGTGCCAAGGCCGGATCCTTCGTGATCACATTCACCAAGCCGCCCATGGCCTCGCTCCCATAGAGTGAAGAGCCTGGACCTTTCACGACTTCGACACGCTCCACCAAGCTGGTCGGAATTCCGCTCAATCCATATACCGTGCTCAGGCCGCTTACGATCGGCATACCATCGATAAGCACCATGGTGTACGGGCCTTCCATCCCGTTGATGTGGATATCGCCCGTATTGCACACGCTGCAATTGATCTGTGGACGCACACCGTTCACCATTCCCACCGCATCGAACAAGGCCGGGCTGGGATTCTTGCGGAAAAGCGCCGGGGTGATCACTTCCACCGGGACCGGACTGTCGCTGCGTGAAACTTCGCGCATGGTTCCGGTAACGACCACTTCACCCAGATCCACTGCATCCGGTTGAAGGGCGATCGTACCAAGATCGACCATTGTGTTCGCGCCAACTTGGAACGTCTGCTTCTTTGCCAAGAAACCAACGGCGCTCATGCGAAGGAGGTATACACCAGGACCAGCCACCTGCAGGGTGAAGCGACCTTCCATATCCGACGCTGTTCCTTGCTGCGAACCCTTTACGACCAAGTTCACAAATGGAACAGGGGTGTTATCCGCCACGAGCCTACCCTTCACCTGAACGGTCTGTGCATCCACGTTCGACAAGGCAGCAACCGTAAAGATCCACAAAAGCGCCACCCGAAGCATGGGGCAAACATAATAGATCTTTAGTTGAGACTAAATTATTTACTAGACAAATCTGTTTCAATACATTTGCCGCGTCGAAACATGTTGTCCAGAAGCGAAGAAGACCACGTGAAGGCTGTTCATGCCTTGCTGCAAGGCGGATCGACCGCGAGCACCACGGATATCGCGGAGCGCTTAGGCATAAAGGCCAGCAGCGTTACGGTGATGCTGAAGAAGCTCGCCGAGAAGGGACTGATGAAACACCAGCCTTATCATGGCGTGCAGCTCACGGCGAAAGGAAAGACCGCAGCGCTGAAGTTGGTCCGCAAGCACCGTCTGTGGGAGACCTTCCTTGTGGAACGCTTGGGATTCGGTTGGGACGAAGTGCATGAAGTGGCCGAGCAGATGGAGCACGTAAGCAGCGACAAGCTCACCAATAGCTTGGACGATTATTTGGGCAACCCGGCCTTCGATCCACATGGTGACCCTATCCCAGACCGCGACGGCAAGGTGCATGTGCGCGACATCAAGCCACTAACGGATTGTGACTTGGGAGAACGGATCCGCATTGCCCGGGTGAACGATCCCAGTGACAGCCTCCTGCACCTGCTGGACCAGAAGGGCATCGGCATCGGAATGGTCTTTACCGTTGAAGCGCGGCAAGCATTTGACGGTAGCTTAGAGTTGCGCAGCAAGCCCGGTCCGATGAGTTCATTGTCTGCGCAAGTTGCCGGTCAGTTACTTGTGGAAACCGTTGAACCATGAGCCGCGAGAACCGTTCGCTGAGCGAAGTACACGGCAGCGTCCAGATCCCAACCGGGCGTGGACGCTGGCGCCGTTTGCTCGCCTTCCTTGGCCCGGCCTACTTGGTGAGCGTTGGCTATATGGATCCAGGCAATTGGGCCACGGATATCGCGGGCGGAAGTGCGTTCGGGTACAAGTTGTTGTGGGTCTTGTTGATGAGCAACCTCATGGCCTTGCTGCTCCAAAGTCTGAGCGCGCGCTTGGGCATCGTTCGTGGGTTGGACCTAGCGCAGGCCAGCCGCCACACCTACCCGCCCTTGGTGAACATGCCGTTGTACATCCTCGCGGAGATCGCCATTGCTGCGTGCGATCTGGCGGAAGTGATCGGCATGGCCATCGGTCTGCATTTGCTCTTCGATATCCCGGTGCTCTGGGGTGTGCTCATCGCAGCGTTCGATACGTTGCTGATCCTCTTCCTCATGAACAAGGGCATGCGCATGATGGAGGTCTTCATCCTCTCCATCGTATCGTTGATCGGCTTGGCCTTCCTAGCGGAAATGTTCATCGTACAACCCGATGCTGTTGAAGTATTCAAAGGACTCGTGCCTTCTGAATTGAACGGCACCGCGCTCTACATCGCGATCGGTATCATCGGAGCCACAGTGATGCCGCACAATCTCTACCTCCATTCATCCTTGGTGCAAACGCGTCGTCATGGCCGGGATGAAAAGGGCATCAAAGAAGCAATTCGCTTCAATTTCATCGACACGGCAGTTGCGCTCAATTTGGCCTTTTTGGTGAATGCGGCCATCCTGATACTCGCCGCTGCGAGCTTCCACCGGGCGGGCTATTTTGATGTGGCGGAGATCGATCAGGCGCATCAATTGCTAGGTGATCTTTTCGGGGATCTGTCCCCTGCCCTGTTCGCCATCGCCTTGATCGCAGCCGGACAAAGCAGCACCATAACCGGCACGTTGGCCGGGCAGATCGTGATGGAAGGCTACCTCGACCTACGCATCCGACCCTGGCTGCGACGGTTGATCACGCGGTTGATCGCGATCGTTCCGGCAGTAGCGTGTATCATCTGGTTCGGCGAGAATTCGCTTGGTCGATTGCTTGTCTTCAGCCAAGTGGTACTAAGTCTTCAACTTGGTTTTGCAGTGATCCCGCTGATCCACTTCTGCAGCGATAAGGTGCGCATGGGCCGTTACGTGATCCCCGTTTGGGCGCGCGTGCTCTCCTGGGCTACGGCACTGATCATCGTACTGCTCAACGCCAAACTGGTCTGGGAGGAAGTGACCAACTGGATCGATGCGAACGGCTGGGGCGTGCTGGCGGTCGCCGTACTGGTCTTCCTCTTGGCCGCAATAGTCCTGCTGCTATACATCGCCATTGCACCTTTCATAAGCGGCGCACGCCAAGCGAAGGAGCATCTGCATGAGGCCGCACCACCGCTTGATCTCGGCACGGTTGCTCCCTACCGCAAACTCGCCATCACTGTCGATTTCAGTTCGCATGATCGGCAGACCATTTCCGCAGCAGTGGCACAAGGTGGAAGGGATGCCCAATACGTCTTGATCCACATCACGGAGTCGGCCGCAGCGCGCTACCTCGGTCCAGAAAGCGGCGATTTGGAAACCCTCGGCGACGCAAGCAATTTGGATGGATACGTTCAACAACTGCAGCAGCTGGGCTACACCGCAGAAGGCAGGATCGGGCAAGGCCATGCACCGGACGCGATCGCGAAACTCGTTGCCGAAGCCGGTTGCGACCTGCTTGTGATGGGTGCCCACGGCCACCGCGGCCTGAAGGACATCCTGTTGGGAACCACACTCGATTCCGTGAGGCACAAGGTGAATGTGCCTGTGTTCATTGTGCAGTAAGGATCAAACCGGGTATTTCGTTGGTTAATTTTTGCAGAAAGAACCAACCGTGAATGCACGTGAATGGACGTGAATAAATGCCAGCACGGTGCAAAGGTCTTCTTGCTCGCTCCTCCGAGGAGTACACCAATCTGGTTTGAAGGAGGACATGCATGAACGTAAATAAATGCCACCAAGGAACATTCACGCCCATTCACGTGCATTCCCGGTTCCTTTCTCCCTTTCTTGGTTGCCGAGCTTGTCGAGGTACACTTTCCAGCTTTCCCTCCCCTTCCTTTTTCCCGGTACTTTCGCGCCTGCCTGCCCACTATGGCAGGGAACATGGCCGCTCCCAAGATCGATGTCAAGAATCGCCGTGCGGGTTTCGAGTACCATTTGCTCGATGCCTACACATGCGGCATGGTGCTCATGGGCAGTGAGATCAAGAGCATCCGTGCCAATGGTGCGAGCATCAACGAGGCCTTCTGTGCCTTCTTGGGCAACGACCTGATCGTGCGCAACATGCAGATCAATCCGTACGGTACGAACGTGCATTTCGTCCATGAACCCAAGCGTGATCGCAAGCTGCTGCTGAACCAGCGGGAACTCGATAAACTGCGCAAGAAATTGAAGGATGTGGGCATGACCATTATCCCGACGCGGATGTACATCGCAGAGAACGGTTACGCCAAACTGGAGATCGCGCTGGCCAAAGGGAAAAAGCTATACGATAAGCGCGAAAGCCTCAAGGATAAAGACGTGCAACGCGACATGGACCGCGAACGCTGACCAAATGGAGTGGCGTGAACACATCGCACGCTTCGGCAAAGCATGGTTCCCCGGAGAGCCTTGGGCACGTTGGACTTTCATCGCATTCTTCCTACTGGCAACCGTTCTCCGATGCTGGGATCTGCCCAATATTGGCTACACGCACGACGAACTAAGTGCGCTTTCCCGCATTTACCCTTCACTGGTAGAGACCGTGCAACATGGCGTCATTGAACTGGACACCCATCCACCGGGAGTGCAGGTTTTCGAGTGGGTTTGGACACGATCGTTCGGGTTTGATGAAGGCGTGGTGAAGTTCCCGTTCATCGTATTTTCCTTGCTCGCGATCTTCTTGCTCTACAGGGTCGCGATGGCCTGGACCTCAGCGGCAACGGCTTTGATGGTAACAGCCTTAATGGCAACGTTGCAGTATTCCGTGATGTACGGGCAGATCGCGCGACCGTATGCCTTCGGTCTTTTTGCAACAGCGTTGCTCGCGGATCAGCTAACCCGCTACCTCGCCCACGGCGGAAGGAATGCGTTGATCACTTCAGGGGTAGCGATCCTGCTCTGTGCGTACGGCCACCACTTCTCGCTCTTGCTCGCCGCGATCATGGTGGTCACTATCTTCGGGATCCTTCAACCGGAAAAGCGGAAAGCCTATCTGCTTATGTGCCTATTGGTGGCACTGGCCTACCTGCCCAACGTGCCGATATTCCTGAAGCAGCTTTCCTACGGAGGGTTGGCGGAATGGCTCCCAGCCCCGGACAAGTATTGGATCGGTGACCATTTGCGCTGGTTGATGCATTATTCGCTTCCGCTGGGGATCGTATGCCTACTTGCCTTGGTACTTGCCGGGTTCCAGCGGATCAAAGGGGCCGGTGCTGCTGGGCCATCACGTTGGTTCCTCGCAGCATGGGGCATTCTACCCTTCGCGATCGCATGGGGCTATAGCATTTGGCGTGCTCCTGTGCTCCAGTATTCGGTGCTGCTGTTCAGTTTCCCGTATGTGCTAATGGCCCTTTTCGCGGGACTGCGTACCGTGGACCGTCGGTTAGCGATCGGCTTATCGGTTGTCGTGGCATGTCTTGCATCATTAACACTTTTCACGGAGCGGCACCATGCGGCTATTGTCCACGGTTCCATCTATTCCGAGATCGTTGAAAAAGGCGCTCAATTGGTGCGTGAAAAAGGCACTAACGAAGTGCTCTTGTTGATCGATGCACCCGCTCCCCAGATCGAATTCTACGTGCAACACCATGACCATTCAGCGATGGAACTCCCCTATCACCAGCTGCGGGACACGGATGTCTTAACGGCGGATAGCCTGATACGGAAATCCAATTCGTCCTTCTCCATGCTCGGTCTCACGAACGGTGCGCTGCCAGAGCGGATCGCAAACGTGCAAGCTGCATTCCCCTTTCTATGGGCCAGGAAGGATATGGTTGAAGGGTCCGTTCTCCTCTTCGGTAAAGAAGATCCCGGAACCAACATCGATGATCGTGAGCTGATCGCCCATGCAGTGCCCGGGTTCGCTGCTGGTGGTGTCTGGGATATCCATTCGGACCTTCCGATCGAACGGGATAGTAGCTCAGGGGTCATGCTCTGGAATTTCGATGGAAGAGAATTTGGGCTTTGCTGTGTCGTCGGTCTGGACTCGTTGGGTGCGGGCCAGGAGGATGTTTTCGAGGTGGAGATCGATGTTGAACCCTATCAAGGCCATACACGAGCCATGGTGGCCGCCGAGCTCATCGTAGGTGACAGCGCATGGATATTCCGTGCCGGGCAGATCACCGACATGGAAGCGAGCAAGGGCTGTCGCTTGGTCACGACCGTCTTCCGGTCACAACTTCCCCGTGGTGCTTCCGATGTTAAGTTGAAGACCTATATGTACAACCTGGACAAGGGGACGGTCCGGGTAAGCGCCATGCGGGTATTGTCGCGAAGGGCAAACCCGGTACAGAACGCGCTGATGGCACCCATTCGGGAATGGCCAGCGCGTACATGGTGAATTGATCCGTGGAGCGAGCTGTGATAAGAAGACCAGAAGTATTGAAAAACTTTTGAGGGAATAGGGATCGTATTACCAACCTTTGTCCTTGGAACCCCGTTGAAGGCATCCTCCAAAGACCCCAAGGCAACCAATACATACCATGTCCAAAGAACCCTACCTGAAGTGGCTCCACGAAGTTGAATTGAGCGATATCGAAACCGTTGGTGGCAAGAATGCCAGCCTTGGTGAGATGATCCAGAACCTCGGTAAACTAGGCGTGGATGTGCCCGGAGGTTACGTGGTTACCGTGGCCGCCTACAAAGCGTTCATAGAGCATAACGTGTTGGACCAAAAGATCCGGGATATCGTTGCCGGACTTGATGTGGACGATATCGAGAACATACGCCGTACCGGACTTGCCGTGCGCACCTTGGTGAAGAACGGCAAGTTCCCGGAGGAGGTGTGGAAAGGGATCATGCAGCGCTACGATGAAATGTCGCAGAAATACGGACAGGAAGCGACCGATGTCGCCGTGCGTTCCAGCGCCACTGCGGAAGACCTGCCCGATGCATCCTTCGCCGGACAGCAAGAGACCTTCCTCAATATCCGTGGGCATCAGGACCTGATCAGTGCCGTACGGAACTGCTTTGCTTCGTTGTTCACCGACCGGGCGATCGTCTACCGCGAGAGCTTGGGCTACGATCACTTCCAAGTGGGCCTTTCAGTGGGCATCCAGAAAATGGTACGCTCCGATCTGGGTGCCAGCGGCGTTGCTTTCAGCCTCGATACCGAAAGCGGATTCAAGGACGTGGTGCTGATCAATGGCAGCTATGGCCTTGGTGAAATGGTGGTGCAAGGTGCCGTGAGCCCCGATGAATGGTTGGTCTTCAAACCCACGTTGGCAGAGGGTTATACGAGCATCATCGAAAAGAAACTGGCCACTAAGGACCGCAAGATGGTCTATGGTGTGGAACCCGGAAAACCGACAAATACGATCCCCATCGAACGGGCCCAGCGCAATCGTTTTTGCGTGACCGATGATCAAGCATTGGAGATAGCGCGCAGTGTGGCCGCCATTGAGAAATACTACAGCGATAAGAAAGGCCACTGGTGCCCCATGGACGTGGAATGGGCCATCGACGGATTGACGGGTCATCTCTTCATCGTACAAGCTCGCCCGGAAACGATCCACAGCCGCAAAGCCACGGATCGCGTGGTGGAATACAAGTTGATCAACCCGGACGAGACCACACCGGAGGCTCCCAAGAAACACCCGGTGATCACGAAGGGTATCGCGATCGGCGACCGAGCAGGCGCTGGCAAAGTGCGGATCCTCTTCAGCCTCGATGGACGTGGTGGAGGTGGCGATGGCAAGGACTTTCAACAGGGCGATGTGCTGGTAACGGATATGACCGACCCGGATTGGGAACCGATCATGAAAAAGGCCAGCGCCATCATCACCAACAAAGGCGGTCGTACCTGCCACGCGGCCATTGTGGCACGTGAAATGGGCGTACCCGCGATCGTGGGTTGCGGCAACGTAACGGACATGCTCGATACCGGCATGGAGGTTACCGCCAGCTGCTGCGAAGGCGATACCGGCATCATCTACAGCGGGATCATCCCCTTCCACAAAGAAGAGACGATGCTCGCGGACATGCCGGAGACCAAGACCCCGATCATGCTCAATGTGGCAAGCCCGGACCTCGCTTTCAAATTCAGCAGCTTGCCGAATGCCGGCGTGGGTTTGGCGCGTGAGGAGTTCATCATCAATAACTACATCCAAGCGCACCCGCTGGCCTTGCTCCAACACAAAGAACTCGGCGATGTGGCTCTTAGTGGCAAGATCAGTTACCTGATCCATGGTTACGAGGATGAAGAGACCTTCTTCGTGAAAAAGCTGAGCTATGGCATCGCCAAGATCGCAGCGGCCTTCTACCCCAACAAGGTGATCGTGCGTTTCAGCGACTTCAAGAGCAACGAGTACAAGAACCTCTTGGGCGGCGAACACTTCGAGCCGGATGAGGAGAACCCGATGATCGGCTGGCGCGGTGCAAGTCGCTACTACAGCGAGGTGTATAAGGAAGCCTTCGGTCTGGAGTGCAAGGCCATCCGCCGCGTACGCGAAAAGATGGGCCTGAAGAACGTGGTCGTCATGGTACCCTTCTGCCGAACGGTGGAAGAACTGAAGCAGGTGAAAGGCGTGATGGAGGAATACGGACTCCAACGCGGCAAGGAAGGTCTGGAGCTCTACCTCATGGCCGAGATCCCGAGCAACATCATCATGGCCGAGGAGTTCAGCGAATACATCGACGGCTTCTCCATCGGCAGCAACGACCTCACGCAGCTAACGCTCGGCCTGGACCGCGATAGTGCCTTGGTATCACACCTTTACGACGAGCGCAACCCGGCCGTAAAACGCATGCTGCAAATGCTGATCGAGACTGCCAAACGCACCGGCACCAAAGTGGGCATCTGCGGCCAAGGCCCCTCCGACTTCCCGGACTTCGCGCAGTTCCTGGTTGAACTGGGGATCGATTCGATCAGCGTAACTCCGGATTCGTTGTTGAAGACGAAGCGGGCTATTGCTGAGGTGGAGAAGAAATTGGCGGGGAAGAGCGCCACCTCCGGCAAGGCAATTGCTGGTTGAAAAGCCCGAAGTTGTTACCGCTACCATGGTCTTACAAGAATAAGGGTGGATTGACGTTCTATCTTTCCTTGTAGATTCAGATGAGAACAATGGGATCGGTTTTGGCCCTCGGGTGTGTCCCATTCATACTCGCCAGCGCCATGGCCCAAAACCTATTCCCTTGCAGGGCGGATACAGCATGGGGCTACTGCGATAGCTTGAAGCAGGTCGTCATCCCGGTTCAGTACGGGTCAGCAAGCATCTTCTCACCTGCTGGTATTGCGACTGTCCGTGAGGGAAGTTCATTCGGATTCATCGATACAACTGGAGGTGAGGTGACCTCGATCCGATCTGAACGATGGGTCTATTTCTGGTCGGACGTATGTCCGATCTGGCAGGACGGTAAAGTAGGCATGATCAACAGCAAGGGTGAGTGGGTCCTATCACCCGACTTCGAGGACGTGGACTTCGTTTCCTCGGGTCCGATCGCGATGAGATCTTCCACTGGCTGGAGTCTTTATTCACGCACAGGGAAGCGGCTCACCAAGTGGCCTGCAACCAACATCCTCATCCGGTCAGCAACCTTGATCGGGGTTGAACTCGACGGCAAATGGGGCTTTGTCGATCATCGTGGCAAGCGTGTCATCAAGCCTGCCTTCCAAGATGTACATGGATTTGATGACGAAGGACGCTGCGCCGTGATGCGAGATGGATCATGGGGCTTCATGGACAGAAAAGGTAAACTGTTGTTCCCACCCAAGTACGCGGTTGTCCGCGGCTTTCAAGAAGAAGGTGCGTGGGTGAAGATCAATGGAAAATGGGGCCTGATCGATACCGCTGGCGGATCGATCATTCCACCGTGCTATGAAGAGGTCAGCTACTTCAAAGAAGGCCTAGCTTATGTGAAGCTCTCAGGCCATTGGGGATATGTCGATCCCAACGGCATGATAGCGATACCCTTCCAGTACGAACAAGCGTTCGAGTTCTCTGAAGGCCTGGCGGAGGTTTGCTTAAATGATAGCGCGTGCGGCTATATCGACACACAAGGCAACATTGTCATTCCCCTCAACTACGACATCAATTTTGGTGGTGAATTCTCTGAAGGGCTCGCAGAAGTTCGCAAGTACGAGCTGTACGGATTCATTCGCAAGACGGGCGAGGTCGTAATTCCGGTTCAGCACAGAACGGTGGCGGACTACAACTCTTTCGAGAACGGGATCGGCGAACTCTTGGTCAAGGAGAAGGAAGGGCAGATTGAGGACAGCGACGATAGCCGCAGGTTCTTCTTCGACAGGCACGGAACAGTATTCCTGATAGATCGATAGCACCGGCACCAACATGCGAATCCCGCTTGGGCGGGATATGTCTTGCGGGGAAGGGCCGAGCGACTTTCCTGACTTCGGGCAGTTCCTGGTTGAACTGGGGATCGATTCGATCAGCGTTACCCCAGATTCGTTATTGAAGACGAAGAGGGCTATTGCTGAGGTGGAGAAGGCGATCGCGGCGAGGAAGGAGACGGCGACGGTGTAGGACTCTCCAACCTTCGAGGCAAGATGCTCTGGCTCCCATTTGACCGGTTGACACTGGTAACAGCGAGGTCCCATGCGGAAACCATTGCGGTATTGAATGAAGCAACAGGTGAGCTGCGCCTCAATTTGTTCGGTCCTAGCTCTGAGAAGCCATTCATTGGTGAGATCCATGGTGCCCGATCCCAGATCCGACGCGATATCAATTACCGTAACTCCTTCTTACCGGTGATCAGCGGCGAATTCGAGGCGCAAGGACCACATGTCCTTATTCATCTGAGGATGCGTATGATCGTCTTCACGATGATCTTCATGGCATTCTGGATGATCATCACATTGCCGCTTGCGAGCATCTCGCTCCTCTCGCTGTTGGGCAAGTCGTTCTTTGAAGCTAAGGTCGAACTTATAGCGCTTGCCTTTCCGATCTTTGGTTATCTACTCTGTATGTGTGGGTTCCACTACGAACGCAGAAAGTCGATTCGTGCCTTGAAAGAACTTCTATCTGCCACGGAGCTACCCCGTGGATAGGCCCTGCTGAAGTCCCAATAAAGATCACCAAACGCACAGGCACCAAAGTCGGTATCCCGCAGAGCGGAACAGGTCCTGCGGCCAAGGCCCTTCCTATTTTCCGGACTTCGCCCAGTTCTTGGTGGAGCTGGGGATCGATCCGATCAGTGTTACCCCGGATCCGTTGTTGAAGACCTGACCTACGGCAGGCTGACGAAGCGGGCCATTGCGGAGGTGGAGAAGACGATCGCGGCGAGGTTGGATGCCTTTACTGTCACGGCTACGGTGGGCTGAAGAAAGGGTGATGGCTTGGCTGTCCGCAAAATCTTTCTTTGGTGGACGGGGCGCCTGGGTGTCCGCACAGCAGCACGTGCGAGCCACCCTGGCACTAGGGCTATCGCCTCGTAATACCGTGAAGCGGCTGCGAGAATTGCTTTCTGCTTCGCGCTACTGGACCCCTTGCCGAAGACAAGCTATTCGCGACAGACCTACCGTCCTTTCGACTAAGAGCTACCTTCACCTCCACAATTCAGCATCGAACCACAATGAAAGCAGCCCTACTCCTCAGCTTCTGCATGCTCGTTCAATGGGCATACACACAAGTGCCGATCATCGACTATGGCTTCCAGGCTGTTCCACCCAGCGTGCAAGTGAACAAGGTGCTGGTGTTGCCCGACGGCAAGATCCTCTTGGGTGGCTTCTTCATGAATTATGCAGGAAGTGGGAAGAACCACCTTGTGCGCTTGAACAGTGATGGAACGGTGGATCCCATGTGGAACACAGGTGGCGTGGGACCACAGAACCAGGTTCGCGACATTGAACGTATGCCCGATGGCCGCATTCTGGTCGCAGGCGGATTCGTTGAATACAATGGCGTGCAGACACAGTCCATTGTCCGGCTCTTTGCCAATGGCGAGCGGGACTTCG
>Ga0335394_10001065_pt1 | contig 30510 bp, 26 predicted proteins | sample MAT03_FD_205741 | JGI IMG/M metagenome (GOLD analysis project Ga0335394, IMG submission 205741) | Freshwater microbial communities from Lake Fryxell liftoff mats and glacier meltwater in Antarctica - MAT-03 (spades assembly) (version 2) ...
TAACTTGTCTCTCTGGCCCGCACAAGCCGGACGTTGTTCCCAAGTTAATTCGAGCCTGGCCCCTTTTTTTTCCGAGCCTGGCCCTTTTTTTCACATGCAAAAAAACGGCGCCCCTCGCGGGACGCCGTTTCCGGTCTTGCCTGGTACGGTGTTGTTACTTCTTCGGTGCGGCGGGAGCGGGCGGCGTGGCCGGCGCGGGCGCCGGCATTGCTGCGGCAGGTGCGGCAGCGGCAGCAGCGGCGGCGGCAGGCGCCGGTGCAGTCATCGCCATGAACTCCTGGAACGAGAAGCTCTTGCCGGCTTGCACGACGCCGACGGGCACGACCTTGCCATCCTTCAGCGTGAAGATCGTGATTTCGGCGTTGTTGCGGTCGCCCTTGGCGTCGAAGCTGATGGGGCCGGTGGCGCCCTTCATGCTGATCTTCGCCAGTTCCGGCAGGTACTTGGCCGGATCCGCCGAATCAGCCTTCTGCATCGAGGCGATGATCAGGTTGGCGGCGTCGTAGGTGAACGGAGCGTATTGCTTGATCTCGCCGTACTTGGCGTTGAATGCCTTGACGAATTCCGGGCTGGCCGCTTCAGCCGGCAGGCCGGCTTGCGAGCAGACGAGGCCTTCGGCAGCAGCGCCGGCCAGCTTGGCCATTTCGGCCGTGCAGGCGCCGTCGCCGAACGCGAATACGCTCTTGATGCCCAGTTCACGGGCCTGCTTCAGCATCGGGCCGCCGGTGGCGTCCATGCCGCCGTAGAACACGGCATCAGGCCCCTTGCCCTTCATCTTGGTCAGGATCGCCTTGAAGTCGGTGGCCTTGTCGTTGGTCTTCTCGCGCGCGACGACCTGGACGCCGGCTGCCTTCAGCGTCTTCTCGACTTCATTGGCCAAGCCTTCGCCGTAGGCGGTGGCATCGTCGGCAATCGCGATTTTCTTCAACTTCATGCCGGCGAGATATTGTGCGACAGCGGGACCCTGCTGGTCGTCACGGCCCACGGTGCGGAACACGACCTTGAAACCTTGTTCCGTCAGCTTGGGGTTGGTGGCCGAACCGGAGATCATCGGGATGCCGGCCTGGTTGTACACGGCCGAGGCGGGGATCGTGACACCGGAATTGAGGTGACCAACGACGCCGGCGACCTTCGCGTCCGCGAATTTCTGGGCGATCGTGGGGCCGAGCTTCGGGTCGGCCTGGTCGTCTTCGGCCATCAGCTCGAACTTGACCTTTTTGCCGCCGAGCTTGATGCCCTTGGCGTTGGCTTCGTCGAGCGCCAGGCGCACGCCGTTTTCATTGTCCTTGCCGAGGTGGGCGATGCCGCCCGTCAGCGGGCCGGCATGGCCGATCTTGACCACGACGACTTCTTCAACCGGCGCCTTGGGGGCTTCGGCCTTCTTCGGCTCTTCCTTGCTGCAGCCATACAGGGTAACGAGCGCGGCCGCGACCAGCGTCAAGCCGAGCTTTTTGGACATGTTCATTGGGTCTTCTCCGAGTGCGGGAATAAGGGTAGAACGGGTTGAAAGAATCGAACACAATATTATGTCCCGCGCAGGCGGGGGTGTCAATTTGTCGAACCCATTTGGCGATCCCCTGGCCGAGGCGGGTGGGGCCTTGGGCTGCAGTCCGGCGCCGCCAACCGCACTTCGTCGCGCCGGGTTGCCCGAACGCCCGTACGACATGGACAATAGCGGTCTTGAGTGCACCCGGTGGGTGCACGTGAATCCAATTACGACGATCGCCGCATCCAAACAGGGTGCATCGCGACAGCAAAGGCATAGCCGGAGCCGATCGTTCCGGCGGGTGCTGACTTGGGAGAGGTCATGGGAGTTCGATTCACGATGCGGCGAGTGGTCGTCGCGCTGGTGGTATTGCTGTTGTTGGCGGGGATCGCGGCCGCGATCGCCTCGCGGATGGCCAAGAAGGCCGCCGAAAGCAAGGAAAAGGACCAGCCGCCGGTCACGCTCGAGTTCGCGCCCGGTGATCTTGCCGTGGTCGAGACCCGCGCGCTGCCGCGCTGGCTGGCCGTGTCCGGGACGATGCTTCCGGTGCGCCAGGCCACCGTCAAGTCCAAAGTCTCCGGCGAAGTCCGCCAGATCACTGTCCGCGAGGGCGAGGCGGTCATGGCCGGCCAGGTGCTGGTCAAGGTCGACACGGCCGACCTCGAGTCAAAGCTGATCGAGCGGCAGGGCCAGCTCGAGTCGATTCGCGCCCAGCTTGCGATGGCGGAAAAGAACCTCAGCAACAACCAGAAGCTGCTGAAGCAGAACTTCATCTCGCAGAACGCGTTCGACAACTCCGAGTCGAACCTCAACGTCACGCTCGGCAGCGTCAAGTCGGCCGAGGCCCAGGTGCGCATCGCGCAGAATGCATTGAAGGATGCCGTGGCCACCGCGCCGCTGACGGGCATCGTGGCCAAGCGGCACGTTCAGCCTGGCGAAAAGGTGGCCTTCGATGCGCCGCTCGTCACCGTGGTGGACCTGAAGGACATGGAGCTGCAGGCGCTGATCCCGGCCATCGACATCCCGGAAATCAAGCCCGGCATGACGGCCACGCTGCACGTCGACGGCTTCGGCGAGCGCACCTTCACCGGCCGCATCGACCGCATCTCGCCGTCGACCGAGCCTGGCACGCGCGCCATCCTGGTCTATGTCGGCATCGCCAATACCGACGCCGCGCTGCGTGGCGGCATGTTCGCCACCGGCCGCGTCGCGCTGTCCGCCGGCGAACCGGTGGCCTCGTTGCCGGCGTCCGCCGTGCGCAACGAAGGCGGCCTGACCTTCGTGTGGGCCATCGAGGACGGCAAGCTCGTCAAACGCGCGGTGGCCGTCGGCCGCCGTGATGAAGAAACGGGTCGCATCGAACTGAAATCCGCGTTGCCGGTCACGCTGAAGGTGCTGACCACCCGCTTCGAGAACCTGAAAGAAGGCGCGCCCGCGCTCGTCAAGTCCTCGGTGTCCGCCGTACCCCCTCAGGGCTGATCGTCATGTGGATGACGCGTGTAGCCATCAACAACCCGGTCTTCGCCACGATGGTGATGGTGGCGATCTGCGTGCTCGGCATGTTCTCGTACTCGCGGCTGCCGGTGGAGCAGATGCCGGAGGTGACGCTGCCGTTCCTCGTCATCCAGACGCAATACCCGGGCGCCTCCCCGGAACAGATCGAGGCCGACATCACGAAGCCGGTGGAGAACGCCGTCAATGGCGCCGCCGGCGTGAAGCTGGTGCGCTCGCTGTCGCTCGAAAGCCTGTCGTCGGTCTTCGTCGAGTTCCGCCTCGACACGGACATGATCCGCGCGATGCAGGACGTGCGCGACAAGGTCGCCGCCGTGCGCCCGTCGTTCCCACGCGATGCGAGGGAACCGCTGATCCTGCGCGCCGACAACGAGAACCAGGAGCCCGTGGTGTCGCTGGCGGTGATGTCGAAGGGGATGTCGCTGCGCGAGCTCACGTCCCTTACCGACCAGACGATCGTCAAGGGCCTGGAGAACGTGCCTGGGGTCGCGCGGATCGACGTCAACGGCAAGGTGACGCGGCAGATCCTGATCCAGATCAAGCCCAATGCGCTCAATGCGCTCGGCCTTGGCATCGACCAGGTGATGAACGCGATCCGCACCTCCAACCAGGACATGCCGGCCGGCCGCATCTCGCGCGGGCAGAGCGACACCATCGTCCGCATCGAGGGCAAGATCAAGGATCCCGCGCAGTTCGGCCGGATCATCGTCGCGCAGCAGGGCGGGGGTCCGGTGTACCTGTCGCAGGTGGCCGACGTCATCGACGGCGAAAAGGAAGAGACCTCGATCGCCCGAATCAACGGGCAGCGGTCGATCACCATCGACGTACTGAAGGCGCAGGACGCCAACATCGTCGAGACGGGCCGCGGCCTGGTGGCGGCCGTGGCGGCGTTGCAGAAGCGCCTGCCCAGGGATGTCGAACTCTCGGTGGTGTTGAATTCGGCCGACGCGGTGGAGAAGAGCGTCAACCGCGTGAAAAGCACCATCCTCGAAGGCGGCGCGCTCACCGTGCTGATCGTCTTCCTGTTCCTGCACAGTTGGCGCAGCACGGTCATCACCGGCCTCACGCTGCCGCTGGCGGTCATCGCGACATTCATCGCGCTGAATGCGTTCGGCTTCTCGCTCAACTTCCTCACGCTGATGGCGTTGTCGCTGTGTATCGGTCTCCTCATCGACGATGCGATCGTGGTGCGTGAGAACATCGTGCGGCACCTCGGCATGGGCAAGGATCATAAGACCGCGGCGCGCGAAGGCACCGAGGAGATCGGTCTCGCGGTGATGGCCACGACGTTCGCGATCGTCGCAGTTTTCGTGCCCATCGCGTTCATGAGCGGCATCATCGGCCGGTTCTTCTTCCAGTTCGGCGTCACCGTGGCGGTGGCGGTGCTGGTGTCGCTGTTCATCAGCTTCACGCTCGACCCGATGCTGTCCGCGGTATGGCACGACCCGCCGGGCACGCGCTTCAAACGCATGCCATGGCTCGGCCGCATGCTCGACCAGGTCGAGCGCTTCATCGAGTGGATGCACGAGGTCTATGGTGAGGTGCTGGAGTGGGCGCTCGACTATCGCAAGACGGTGCTGACGATCGCGCTGGTGTCGTTGCTGGCAAGTTTCGCGCTGGTCCCGCTGATCGGCACCGAGTTCGTGCCGCAGTCCGACCAGGGCAGCATCTCGCTGCGGCTCAACGCGCCGGTGGGCTCGAGCCTCGAGTACACGGACAGCAAGGTGGCCCAGGTGGAGGCCGCGCTGAAGCAGTTCCCCGAGATCCGGTTGGCGATGACCACGGTGGGCACCGACGAGGGACGGAACTACGCGCGCATCACGCTCAAACTCGTTGACCGCACGGAGCGTGCGTTGTCGCAGGCGGAGCTGGAAAAGGCCATCCGCACGGCGCTGAAGCCCGTCGCGGGTATCGAGCTCACCGTGGGCTTCAACCGCTCGGTGTTCGTCAACATCCTCGGTCCCGATCAGGAGACGCTCAACGGGCTCATCAACGAATTCAAGGCCCGCGTGGCCAAGGTGCCGGGCATCACCGACCTTGAAACCTCGGAGAAGACACCCAGCCCGGCGCTGTCGGTACGTCTTAACAACGATGCCGCCGCCGAGCTTGGCATCACCGTGCAGCAGGTGGGCACCACGCTGCGGCCGCTCATCAACGGCGACACGGTCAGCTACTGGCTGGCGCAGGACGGGCAAAACTACGAGGTGAACGTGCGCCTGCCCAAGGACCGGCGCCAGCTCTCGACCGACCTGTCGAGCCTCTACATCACCACCAACAAGCTGGGCCCCAATGGCGAGCCGCGGATGGTGCCGTTGCGGCAGGTCGCGGAGATCGTCGAGACCACCAGCCCGCAGACCATCCGGCGCGAGGAACTGCAGCGTCGCGTGACACTCTTCGCCAACGCGCAGGGTCGTCCGTCCGGCGACGTCGGCAGCGACGTCAATGCCATCGTCAAGGACTTCACGTTGCCGCCCGGCTACCGGTTCTCGGTGCGCGGCCAGCAGGAGCAGATGCAGGATTCGTTCAAGGCGGCGATGGCGGCGCTGGGGCTGGCGGTGATCTTCATCTACCTGATCTTGGCGTCGCAGTTCGCAAGTTACCTGCAGCCGGTGGCGATCATGGTGTCGCTGCCGCTGTCGCTGATCGGTGTTTTCCTCGCCCTGTTGCTGACCGGGACGACGCTCAACATCTTCTCGATGATCGGCTTCATCATGCTGATGGGGCTCGTGACGAAGAACGCGATCCTGCTGGTCGACTTCGCGAACCGCGCGCGTCGCGGCGGTGCCAGCCTGCGCGACTCGATGCTCCAGGCGGGCCAGGTCCGGCTCAGGCCCATCCTGATGACCACCGCGGCGATGATCGGCGGCATGCTGCCGCTGGCGCTGGGCGTGGGCGAAGGCGGCGAGACCCAGGCGCCCATGGGCCGCGCGATCATCGGCGGCGTCATTACCTCGACGCTGCTCACGCTGATCGTGGTGCCGGTGCTCTATTCCTACCTCGACGGCTGGTCCGAGTACCGGAAAGCCCGGCGGGCGCGGGCGCATGGAGGCGAGCAGCCCGGCGACACGCCAACAGTGGCGGCGGGCACGCCGGGTCACGCGGGCGAATGAAAACAGGTCCGGGGACGGCCGTCCAACCGGCGGCGCGGGCGTTGACGTTGACGCCATCCCCGCGCGCGCGGCATAATAAGTGACCGCGAGTCAGTTAAAAACAACCCGATACCAATTGAACATGGACTTCGAACAAGCCCGTTTCAACATGGTGGAGCAGCAGATCCGTACCTGGGAGGTGCTCGATCCGAAGGTGCTCGATCTGCTGTTCGCCGTGCGCCGCGAGGATTTCGTGCCGCTGGCCTATCGGTCGCTGGCGTTTGCCGACCTCGAACTGCCGCTTCCGGGCGGCGAGCGGATGTGGTCGCCGAAGGTCGAGGCCCGCGTGCTGCAGGCCCTCGCGCTCACGGGGCGCGAATCGGTGCTGGAAATCGGCACCGGCAGCGGCTACTTCACGGCGTTGCTGGCAAGCCGCGTACTGGACGTGACGTCGGTGGAAATCGATCCGGCACTGGCCGCGGCTGCGCGCACCCGCCTTGGCCGGCACGGCTTTGCCAACGCGCGCGTCGAGAAGGGTGACGGCGCGCACGGCTGGGGCGACGAGGCCTGGGACGCGATCGTGCTGACCGGATCGACGCCGCTGCTGCCCGGGCGCTTCGTTGAGCAGTTGAAGCCCGGTGGCCGCGTGTTTGCCATCGTCGGCGACCTGCCGGTGATGAAGGCCCGGCTGGTGGAGTGGACGGGCCCCGATGCACTGACCACCACCGACATCTTCGAAACCGTGGTGGCGCCGCTGCGCAATGCCGCGACACCGTCGCGGTTCCGGTTTTGATCCCACAGCTTGCCCCGGCGGAAGTGATGGGCTGGCGCAACGATCCGGCGCGGACCGCGCCCGTGGTCGTCGATGTGCGCGAACCCTGGGAGTTCGCGCATTGCCGCATCGACGGCGCCATCAGCATGCCGCTGTCGCAGTTGCCGGCCCGCCTCGCGGAACTCCCGGCGACGCAGGACGTCATTCTCGTGTGTCATCATGGCAGCCGCAGTCAACAGGCGGCGCTGTTCCTGGCACGAAACGGATTTCCCCGTGTCTTTAATCTTCGCGGTGGCGTCGAAGCCTGGGCGCTCGAGGTCGATCCCGCGATGCCGCGGTACTAGCGGGCCTGGCAGGCAAGCGGCCCCCACCACCATCAATTTGCGCGGCGGTACCACCCGCGCAGCGCTACGGATTTGTTCATGAAGAGACAGTTCCCGCACTCACTTCGCACCGCCTTGCTGACCGCCGGCCTCGTGGTGGCCATGATGGCGGGCAGCGTATCCGCCGAAGACCTGTTGCAGGTCTACCGCGAAGCCCAGAAAAGCGATCCCGCGCTGGCCGCCGCGCGTGCCGGCTGGGAAGCAACGCAGGAGCGCGTGCCGCAGGCCCGTTCCGCCTTGCTGCCCAACGTCGGGTTGTCGGGCAGTGCCAACATCAACAACATCGACGTCGCGGTCCGCAGCGACCCTTCCGTCAACACCAACCGCTCGTTTGGCACCGGCGGGCTCACGTTTTCGGCATCGCAGCCGCTGTACCGGCCGCAGAACGTGGTGGCCCTGGGCCAGGCCAAGGAGCAGGTCACGCAGGCCGACTACACGCTGGCCATCGCGCAGCAGGACCTCATCATCCGCACCGCGGCCGCGTACTTCGACGTGCTGCTGGCCGAGTTCAACATCGAGCTGGTGCAGCAGCAGAAAATTGCCACGGTCGAGCAGCTGGCCCAAGCCAAGCGCAACTTCGAAGTCGGTACCGCCACGATCACGGACACGAACGAAGCCCAGGCGCGCTTCGACCAGATCAACGCGTTCGAGATCCAGTTCATCAACGAGCTTGATCGCCGGCGCACCGCGTTGCGCGCGATCATCGGCCGGTTCCCCAGCAACCTGAAACGCGTGAAGGCCTTCGAGCCCACGCCGCCCAATCCCAATTCGCTCGACTTCTGGGTCGACACCGCCGCCCGCGACAACCTGTCGGTCCGCGTCCAGCAGGCTAACGTCGAGATTGCCTCGCTGGAAATCGACCGCGCCCGCGCGGGTCATTACCCCACGCTCGACCTGGTCGGCACCTTCGGCGGCCAGGCCAGTTCCGGCAACAGTTCCACCGGTTTCAGCAGCGATTCGCGGTCGGTGTTGCTCGGCCTGCAGCTCAACGTGCCGCTCTACCAGGGCGGCTTCGTCAATTCGCGCGTCCGCGAGTCGATCGCGCTGCTCGATCGTTCGCGCGCCGATCTCGAGACCACCCGCCGTGCGGCCATCACCAATGCGCAGGACGGCTTTTCGGGCGTCAACAGCGCGGTGGCCAGCGTGCGCGCCTTCGAGCAAGCCGCCATTTCCGCCGACGTCGCGTTGCAGTCGAACATCTTGGGCCAGGAAGTGGGCATCCGGACCAACCTCGACGTCCTCAACGTGCGGCAGAACGTCTACCAGGCGCGGCGCGACGTCGCCAACGCCTACTTCACGTACCTGCTGGCCACGTTGCGGCTGAAGGCCGCCACGGGAGCGCTCAACGAAGTCGACCTCGAGGAACTGAACCGCCGGCTGGCCGGCTGATCGTTCCGTTCACGCCGGCGGCGGCAGGCGCGTCGCAAGCCAGGCGGCCAGCCGGTCGACGGCGCCGCGGTGCGCGTCGCGAAATGCCAGCGCCGCGGAGTGCAGCGCGTGGCGCCGCTCCGGTGAGCGCAGCAACGCCGCCACCGTTTCCATCAACGCATCCGCGTCCGGCACGCGCAACGCCGCGTTGGCGGCGATCGCCTGCGTCGTGGCTTCGGCAAAATTGAACGTGTGCGGCCCCACCACCGTCGGCGTGCCCATCGCGATGGGCTCGATCAGGTTGTGCCCGCCGAGCGGCAACAGACTGCCGCCGACGAACACGACGTCCGCGGCCGCGCAATAGGCGGGAATCTCGCCCATCGAATCGCCCAGCACCACACCCACGTCGGGCGGCACGTCGCGGTTGTCGCTGCGACGCACGAAGGGCACGCCGCGCGCCGCAAGCAGGTCAGCCACGACCTGAAAGCGCTGCGGATGCCGCGGCACGATCACCGTCAACGTGCCGGCGGGCAGCGTGGCGCGCGCCAGCGCGTCGAGCAGCAACGCTTCCTCGCCGTCGCGGGTGCAGGACGCAACCCACACCGGGCGCGACGTGCCGAATCGAGCGCGCAGTTCCGCACCCAGCGTACGCGCCGTCTCGGGAATCGCGACGTCGAACTTGAGATTGCCGGTAACTTCCACTGCGGGCGCGCCGGCGGCTTCGAGCCGCGCGGCCTCCGCCGTCGTCTGCGCGGCCACGCCGTGCAATGCCGCGAACATCGGCCGCGACAGCGCGGCGATGCGCTGGTAGCCGCGCAGCGAGCGCCCGGACAATCGCGCATTGACGAGATAGAGCGGCACGCCGCGCGCGGCACAACGCGCGACGAGATTGGGCCAGACCTCCGTTTCCATCAGCATCCCGGCGCGCGGCTTGAAGCGGTCGAGAAAGGCATCGATGGCGAACGGCAGGTCATAGGGCAGCCATGCCTGGAGCACGCGGTCGCCGTGCAGTGCCTGCCCGGCCTCCCGGCCGGTGGCGGTCATGTGCGTCAACAGGATCGTCGCGCGTGGATGGTCGCGGCGCAGCCGCTCGATCAGCGGCGTGGCGGCGCGCGTCTCGCCCAGCGACACCGCGTGCACCCACAGTACGTCGCCGGCGGGCGCGGGGCCATCGTCGCGATAGCGCCCGAAGCGTTCGCCAACGTGCATGCGGTACCCGGGCTCGCGACGGCCGCGCCACCACAGCCGCAATGGCAACAGCGGCGCGGCCAGCCACCACAGCGCAGTGTAGGCGGCGCGCGTCAGCATTGCGGCGCCCGTTGCAGCAACGCACCGACGGCCGCCAGCACATCCTCCTGCGACGGCACCGTGTCGTGCCCGCCGACATCGCGCGCATGCGCGCCCAGGCGCGCCACGCCGGCCAGCGAGGGGTCGGTAGTGGTGAAGACGGCTACTGTCGACGTGCCCATCGCGGCGGCGAGGTGCGTCAAGCCGGTATCCACGCCGACGACGATGTCGGCGTGGCGGATCAGCGCCGCCAGGTCGGGCAGCGACTGCCTTGCCGGTACGATTGCCGCGGCCGCACCTGCCGCCAGCCGGTGGCTGCGCGCCTCCTCGACCGCACTGCCCCACGGCACAAGCGTCGTGATGCCGGCCGAGGCCAGCCGCGCCAGCAGTCCGCGCCACGCATCCTCAGGCCACAGCTTGTCCTCGCGGCTGGTCGCATGGAACAACAGGGCAAAACGGCCCGCCGGCATGGCGGCGGTGGTGGCCGATGGCGCGAACTGCCACCGCGCCGGACCATCGATGCCGTAGCCAAGCGCGGCTGCCGTCAGCGCTCGGCACTTGTCGAGGAAGTGTTGCTGGCGGTCGATCCGGTGGTGCACGTCATGCAGCAACGTCGCAACCGGCTCGCGAATGCTGTTGCGATCAAAGCCGTGCCGGGTGCCCTGCGCCATGCGGGCCACCAGCGCGCCCTTGACCTGTTCCTGCAGGTCGATGATCGTGGCGTAGGACACCTCGCGCAACGCGCGGCGAAAGCGGAAGAGGTCGTGCCAGGTGGCGCGGCGCAGCGGCGCTTGGCGCCAGCGGCGCAGGCCCAGGGGGATCACGGTCCGGATACGCGGATCGAGCCGCACCAGCGGGGCGAAAGCCTCCTCGGCCACCCAATCGACATGCGCCTGCGGCTGGTGGTCCAGGATGTCGGAGACGATGGCCATCGCATAGACGATGTCGCCCAGCGACGAGGGCCGCACCACCAGCACGTCGTCGTTGGCATCAGGCATCGAGCGGGTTCGCCGGACGGGTCGTGCCGCCATCACGAATTCCGGCGGGCAAACCACGTAGAATCCGCAGCATTGTCACGGGTGGCCGCGCTTCGCATGCAGAAAGATCGGCCGCCGTCCCGCCCATGTCCGCGCCGCTTCCCCTGTCGCTTGTCCTCATCACCCGCGATGCCGCCCACGAGCTTGCGGCCTGCATCGCATCGGCGCCATTCGCCGCCGACATCGTTGTCGTCGATTCCGGCAGCGCCGATGATACCGTAGCGGTGGCGCAGCGCGCGGGCGCGCGCGTGATCGACCATGCGTGGGAAGGATTCGGGCCGCAGAAGAATTTCGCGGTGGGTGAGGCACGCCACGATTGGGTGCTTTGCCTCGATGCGGACGAGCGCGTGACACCAACGCTGGCCGCCACCATTGTCGCGCTGTTTGCGCAAGGTTCGCCGCCGGCCACTGCCTACGCGCTGGCGCGGCGTAGTCGCTTCCTGGGCCGCTGGCTGGCACATGGCGAAGGCTACCCGGACTGGAATGTGCGACTCTTCGACCGACGCCATGCCCGCTGGACGCCTCTACCGGTGCACGAGAATGTGGTAGCCGATGGCGCGGTCGTGCGGCTGGCCGGCGATCTCGAGCACGCGTCGGCCGAGTCGATCGAGGCTTACATCGCAAAGCAGAACCGGTACACGTCGCTGCAGGCGCAGGCCATGCATGCGCGAGGCGAGCAGGCCAGTGTGTGGCGCATCGCGGTGGCGCCGGTGGCGCGCTTCTTCCGCTTCTACGTGTTGAAGAGCGGCTGGCGCGACGGCATCGCCGGCTTCGCCCACATCGCGATCGGCGCGTTCGGCAGCTTCCTCAAGTACACGAAGCTGCGTGCGCTCGACCACCAGTCGCGCGAGGCGAAGCGGTGAGTCGCGGCATGCGCGTGCTGGTCACGGGTGCTGCCGGTTTCATCGGCATGCACACCGCGCGCGCGCTGCTCTCGCGCGGCGCGGACGTGGTCGGCGTCGACAACTTCGACCCGTATTACGACGTGGCCCTGAAGGAAGCGAGGCTTGCGACACTTGCCGGCACGCCGGGTTTTGCATTCGTGCGCACCGACTTGGCCGAGGTGGACGCGACCGCCCTGCTCTTTCGCACCGGCCGCTTCACGCACGTGGTGCACCTGGCCGCGCAACCCGGCGTGCGGCATTCGCTGACGCATCCGCAGGCCTACCTGCGCAACAACGTCGATGCGTTCGGCGCCGTGCTGGAAGGCTGCCGCCACGGCAAGGTTGCGCATCTCGTCTATGCGTCGAGTTCCTCGGTGTACGGCGCGAGCCATGCGCTTCCCTTCTCCGAGGACCAGCGGGTGGACCAGCCGGTCAGTCTCTACGCTGCGACCAAGTCGGCCAACGAGCTGATGGCCCACAGCTACGCGCACCTCTTCGGACTGCCGGTCACGGGGTTGCGCTTCTTCACGGTCTACGGGCCGTGGGGGCGACCCGACATGTCGCCGATGCTGTTCACGCACGCCATCCTGACCGGCGAACCGATCCGCATGTTCAACCAAGGTCGCATGCGGCGCGATTTCACCTATGTCGGGGATATCGTCGAAGGCGTCGCGCGCGTACTCGCACTGCCGCCAGCGGCGACCCCGGGTGGCGCGGCGCCGGCGGCGATCTACAACATCGGCAGCAGCGATGCGGTGGAGTTGACGGTGTTCATCGGCATCCTTGAGCAGTTGCTGGGGCGCACGGCACTGCGTGATCCGCAGCCGATGCAGCCCGGCGACATGGTCGAGACCTATGCCTCCGTCGCGCGCCTGAAGGCGCTGACCGGTTTCACGCCAAGCACGCCACTGGCAACCGGTCTCGGGCACTTCGTCGCCTGGTACCGGTCCTATTTCGGGGCATGAACGCCGGTCCTAGCCCCCACTGGTAAAATCGCGATCCTTAAAAGGCGGACCGCGTCCCTGCGGGCCGCATCATCGAGCGAGTGCACCATGATCCTCGTCACCGGCGGCGCCGGGTTCATCGGCGCCAACTTCGCGCTCGACTGGCTCGCCGCCGACGGCGAGCCCGTCCTCAACCTCGACAAGCTCACCTACGCGGGCAATCTCGCCAACCTGGCGTCGCTGGCGCGTGATTCGCGGCACGTCTTCGTGCGCGGCGACATCGGCGACCGCGACCTCTTGGTATCGCTGCTTGCACAGCACCGGCCGCGGGCGATCGTCAATTTCGCGGCTGAGTCGCACGTGGACCGCTCGATCCATGGTCCAGCCGCGTTTGTCGAGACTAACGTCGTCGGCACGTTCAACCTGCTCGAATCGGTACGCACATGGTGGTCGGCGCTGCCAGCGGCCGATCGCGACGCATTTCGTTTCCTGCATGTGTCGACCGACGAGGTGTTCGGCTCGCTCGGCCCGACGGATCCCGCGTTCAGCGAAACCACACCCTATGCGCCGAACAGCCCCTACAGCGCCACCAAGGCGGCGTCGGACCACCTGCTGCGCGCCTATCACCACACGTTCGGCCTGCCGACGCTCACCACGAACTGCTCCAACAACTACGGCCCGCACCAGTTCCCCGAGAAACTGATCCCGCTGATGATCTGCAATGCGATCAATGGCAAGCCATTGCCCATCTACGGCGACGGCAAGAATGTCCGTGACTGGCTCTATGTCGGTGACCACTGCTCGGCCATCCGCACGGTGCTGGCCGGCGGCCGGCCGGGGGAAACCTACAACGTCGGCGGCAACGCCGAGATGACCAACCTCGACGTCGTGCATTCGATCTGCAGCATGCTGGGCGAGGAAGTGCCCGGCCGCGATTTCACGAAGCAGATCACCTACGTCACCGATCGCCCCGGGCACGATCGCCGCTACGCGATCGACGCGACGAAGCTGTCGCGCGAACTGCGCTGGTCGCCCAGCGAGACCTTCGCCACCGGCCTGCGCAAGACGATCCGCTGGTATCTCGCCAACAAGTCGTGGCTCGACAGCGTGGCCAGCAAGGATTACCAGAAGTGGATTTCGTTGCAGTACGCAACGGCTTGAGGCCACGGGCGGGCAACGATGACACGCAAGGGCATCATCCTGGCAGGCGGCTCGGGCACGCGCCTCTATCCGGTCACGCAGGTCGTGTCGAAGCAGCTCCTGCCAGTCTACGACAAGCCGATGATCTACTACCCGCTGTGCACGCTGATACTGGCGGGTATCCGGGACATCCTGCTCATCTCCACGCCTTCGGACACGCCGCGCTTCGCACAGCTGCTGGGCGATGGCGCGCGCTGGGGTTTGAACCTCACGTACGCGGTGCAGCCCTCACCCGACGGCCTCGCGCAGGCGTTCATCATCGGCCGCGATTTCGTCGGCAACGACTCCTCGGCACTGGTTCTCGGCGACAACATCTTCTACGGGCACGACCTGCAATCGCAGCTGCAGCGCGCCAGCTCGCGGCCGCATGGCGCGACCGTGTTTGCGTACACGGTGGCCGATCCGGAGCGTTACGGCGTGGCCGAGATCGACGCCGCGGGCCGCGTGCTGTCGCTGGAGGAAAAGCCGGTGAAGCCAAAGTCGCGCTATGCCGTCACCGGCCTCTATTTCTACGACCAGCGCGTGCTCGACATCGCGCGCGACTTGAAGCCGTCGGCGCGTGGCGAGCTCGAGATCACGGACGTCAACAAGGCCTATCTCGCGTTGCAGGCCCTCACCTGCGAGGTGATGGGCCGAGGCATGGCGTGGCTCGACACGGGCACGCACGACTCGCTGCTCGAAGCTTCGCAATACATCGAGACCATCGAGCGCCGGCAGGGTCTCAAGATCGCGTGTCCCGAGGAAATCGCGTGGCGAATGGGCTACATCACCGATGCCACGCTCGAAGCGCAGGGCACCGCGCTGGCCAAGAGCGGTTACGGCCAGTACCTGCTCGCGTTGCTGCGCGATCCGCTGCAGCGCTGACAGGTCCCGCCCGTGCAGATCACTCCCACCGCCCTGCCGGATGTCCTGCTGCTCGAGCCGACAGTCTTCGGCGACGACCGCGGCTTCTTCTACGAAAGCTGGAACGAGCGCACGTTCGCCGCCGCGGGCCTGTCGCCGACGTTCGTGCAGGACAATCATTCGCGCTCGAAGCAGGGTGTGCTGCGCGGCCTGCATTACCAGATCGAGCATGCGCAGGGCAAGCTGGTGCGCGCGATCGTCGGCGAGGTGTTCGACGTCGCCGTCGACATGCGCCGGTCGTCGCCCACGTTCGGCCAGTCGATGCATTGCGTGCTGTCGGCCACCAACAAGCGGATGCTGTGGATCCCGCCGGGTTTCGCGCATGGTTTTCTCGTGACCAGCGACGTCGCCGAGTTCGTCTACAAGACCACCGATTACTGGTATCCGGCGCACGAGCGCACGCTGCTGTGGAACGACCCGGCGCTGGGCATCGACTGGCCCGCCGGCCCCGCGCCCACGCTGGCGGCCAAGGATGCTGTCGGCCAACCGCTGGCGAGGGCGGATACGTTTGCGTAGTTCAACAGCGAAACCTGCGCGCGCATGAAACGACCGCGCATCCTCGTCACCGGCGCGCAAGGGCAGGTGGGCCATGCGCTGGCGCAACTGCTGCCCCCCCACGGGGAGGTGATCGCGCTCGATCGCGCGGTACTCGACCTGGCCAATCCCGACGCAATTGTTGCCGCCGTGCGCGCGGCGGCGCCGGACCTCATCGTCAACGCCGGCGCTTATACCGCCGTGGATGCTGCAGAACATGACCGCGCCGCCGCGTTTGCCGTCAACGCAGAGGCGCCGCAAGTGCTGGCCGAGGAAGCGCGGCGCCTGGGCGCGCTGCTGATCCATTATTCGACCGATTACGTTTTCGATGGGATGGCACGCATGCCGTATGCCGAAGATGCGCCGGTGGCGCCGCTCAATGTGTATGGCGAAAGCAAGCTTGCCGGGGAGGAGGCCATTGCAAGTTCGGGCGCGCACGCGCTGACGCTGCGCACCAGCTGGGTCTACGGCCTGCGCGGGCGCAATTTCCTGCTGACCATCCGCCGGTTGGCGGCGCAGCGTCCGGAACTTCGTATCGTCGCGGACCAGTCCGGCACGCCGAACTGGGCCGTGGCGCTTGCGCAGGCCACCGCCACGCTGGTCGCACAAGGCCTGCCCGCGCTGAAGGATCGTGCCGGGCTCTATCACTTCAGCGCCACCGGCAACACGACGTGGTTCGGGTTTGCGCAGGCCATCGTCGGCGCGGCCGCGAGCCCGGTCGTCGTACCCATCACCACCGCGGCATTTCCGACGCCGGCGCGCCGACCTGCCTATGGGGTGCTCGCTACGTCGCGGTTCACCAGCACGTTCGGCTTTGCGCTGCCCGCGTGGGAACAGAGTCTTGCCGACTGTCTGGCCGACGACCGGCAGCGTGGCGAATGAATTTGCATGAACCTTGCATGTGGCGATGCACTCCAACGCCCGCCACGAATTCCGTACCTTTCCAAAACCCTGCCAACCCCGGAGCTGCCGTGAACCCGATCCATCGCCTGCGTGCGTCGTTTCCGTCCCTGTGCCTGGCCGCATTTCTGGCCGCACCTGCGGCGCTGGCTGCACCCACCACGGCCGTCGGGCCGGCCGAATATCCGGGGCGTCCCGCCCGCGCCGAAGCCGCGCTTCTGCTGCCGCCAGCCGCGGTGCCGGCATTGCAGATCAACCTTGGCGCCGTCGCCGCGGCCGAAAGCGGTGCATTGCGCGCGGCCAATTCGGCGGCGGCCTCGCCCACCGGAAAGGGCCGGCCACTGGCCATCGGCTTTGGCCGCGAGCTGGGCGCCGCGCAACGCTCGATCGATCTCTCCCGACTGACGTGGGTCCCCGGCACCGATGGCGCCCGGCACGCCCGGATCGAGATCACTTCGCCGGGTGCTTCGGCCATCCGCGTGGCCCTCGGATCGGGTGCCGATGCGGCCGACCTGACCTTCATGTTCTCGGGCACCGGGGGTACGGGCACCAGCTTCACCGCATCCGGCAGCGCCGTCGGCGCGGCTGTGGCCGAGGGTCTCTACTGGTCGCCCACCGTAGCCGGAGAGTGGCTGCGCATCGACCTGCGCCTGGCACCCGGCGCGCCGCTGCCTCTCGCACCGCTCCTCATTCCGCGCATTTCGCACCTGCTCGCCGACGGTGCGCAACTCGACCCGCGGTCGACCAAGTTGCCAAAAGGCATCGGCGATTCCGGCAGTTGCAACATCGACGTCGCCTGCGTCACCCCCGCAACGACGGCCTACGTCAACATGACCCGATCGGTCGTGCGGATCACGTTCGTGCAGGACAGCGGGACCGCGTACACGTGCACCGCATCGCTGCTCAACGATTCGATCCAGTCCTTCGCGCCTTACCTCTTCTCCGCCAATCACTGCATCAACAGCGCGCGCACGGCGCGCACGATCAACACGTACTGGTTCTTCGAGGCCGCGGTGTGCGGTGCCTCGACGCCGGGCTCGTTTGTGTTGCAGGGTGGCGGCGCCACGCTGCTCGGCCGCAGCCAGGACCGCGACTGGGTCTTGCTGCGGCTGAACGAGGCCGCCCCCAATGGTGCGTACTTCGCCGGCTGGCGCGCCGAGTCCGTGGCGAACAACGCCATCGTCACCACCATCCATCACCCGAGCGGCGACCTTAAGAAATGGTCGCAGGGCCGCTCGCTGGGCGATGCGTTCGTCAACTACGACGACGCCCTCGGCATCTTCACCGACGTCACGTGGCAGCAGGGCACCACCGAAGGCGGGTCGAGCGGCTCGCCGCTATTGACGTTGAATTCGACGGGTGGGTTCTACGAGGTGCGCGGCGGGCTCTTCGGCGGCAGTGCCGCATGCAACAACCTTGGCGGCATCGATTCGTTCTCGCAGTTGCAGGCCAGCGTGCCGCTGGTACGGCAATACCTGACGCCCGACAACGCCACGCCCGGCGCGCAAGTGGCAGCCACCGAGTTCTACAACCGCACGCTCGATCACTACTTCCTCTCCACCAACCCGGCAGAAGTTGCAAGCCTCGATTCCGGCGCCACCAAGGGCTGGGACCGCACGGGTTTCCGGTTCCTGGTCTATCACTCGCCAGTCGCGGGCGCCAATCCGGTGTGCCGCTTCTATCGCACGCCCGCGTACGGTGATTCGCACTTCTACTCGGCCAGCCCGGCGGAATGCGCCAGCACGGCTGCGCTGCATCCGGTCGACTGGATCTACGAGAGTTCCAGTGTGTTCTACGCGGTGTTGCCCGATACGGTGACCGGTGCCTGCCCGGCAGGCATGGTGCCCGTGTATCGCTTCTTCAACGTCGGGACGACCAATCATCGCTATACCGCCGAGCAGGTCCTGCGCAACGAGCTGGCCGTCAAGCCCGGCTGGGTGGCCGAAGGCTACGGCAACGGACCCTATTTCCCGGTGATGTGCGCCGTGGCGCCGTAGCGCGGCGGTGACTCAGAAACGATAGTCGACGCGGGCGTTGTCGCCGCATGCAATCGTGCTGCCCGCACCCGCCGTCACGATGGCATTCATGCCGAACGTGACGCCGCAGAGGCGCTCGTCCATCCGGTATTCGCCCAGTGTGCGCAGCGGTTCCATGCCGGTGTCCGTCGTGTCCTGGTCGGTGGTCGTCACCACGCAGCGTGTGCACGCCTTGACGCACGCGAACCTGGCATCACCGATCGTGATGGTGTCGAGGTGGTCCTCGGCGTACGGGGGCAGGCCGTCGAGCACCAGGTTGGGCCGGAAGCGATTCATCGGCAGCGCACGGCCACCGCGCGCCTGCAGCCGCGCGTTCAGGTCGACCAGCGACGCGGTGCTGATCACCAGTACCGGGTAGCCATCCGCAAAGTACGTATGCGCGCCGCTCGTGCCGACGAAATCCGCGTTGCACGCGCGCGGCGTTGCGGGGTCGAACCGCACCAGGCGTGCCGGTGCCCGGAGCCATGCGGACAGCCACGCTGCTGCCGCGTCGCCCGCATCGATGCCGCGACCCCGATGGCGCCAGACTTCCACAGCTATCGAAGGTCCGGTGGCCGCTTGCGCAACCGCAAGCGGTGCGGCGCCGGGCGCCCGCAGAGTCAGGATGCCGGGTCCGGCGGCAACGTCCACGAGGGCAAGTCGGGGCAGCTCGCGCTGCGTGATGAACATGCCAGTGGCGTCGACCACCATCCACTCGCGATCGCCCGCGCCGTGGCTGGCAAGGCCCGTCGCCGTGACGTGCGCGGAGTCGGGCGCCAGACCGCGCGCCCCTTTGATCGGGTAGACATGCAGCGCCGCTACGCGGGCGGCGGTCATCGAGATCGCGCGCCCCGACGCGTGCGCCCGCGGGCGCGGCATCGGGCGGCTAACGCAGGCCTGCGGAGAAATCCGCCAGGGCCTTCATCTGCGCATCGTCCAGGCGCATCGCGATGTCGCGCATGATCTTGCCGTTGACGTCCACGCCGCCCTTGTCGTTGCCACGTTCGCCTGCCTTGAACGCCTTCAATTGCGCGTACGTGTAGTCGGCGTGCTGGCCGGACAGGCGCGGGAAGTTGCTGGGCACGCCCACGCCGTTGGGCAGATGGCAGGCCGAGCATGCGGGCAGCCCGTTGGCCGTATTGCCGGCGCGATAGAGCATTTGCCCCGCCTTGGCGAGTGCCGGGTCCTTCGCGGTGAGGAACTTCGGCTTTTGCTGCGCGTAGTAAATGCCGAGTGCCGTCATGTCGGCGGGTGTCAACGTAGCCACCATGCCCTGCATGATCGCGTTGGCGCGCACGCCCGACTTGAAGTGCTGCAGTTGCCGGGTGATATAGTCGGCCCCCTGTCCTGCCAGGTTGGGGTTCACCGGGACGGCGCTGTTGCCGTCGGCGCCATGGCAGGCGGCGCAGATGCCTTGCGCAAGTTCCTTCGCCTTGGCGAGATCCGGTTTCGCGGCACCCTGCGCGATCGCGTGCGGGGCGCACAACGCCAATGCCATGGTCGTCAGGGCTACGAAGAGCGACGTCTTGCGATTCATTCCAGGTGACTCCTCAGTGGCCCCCGATTGCGCGCTGTTGCATGCAACCGCGATGGCCGGGGGGCAATTGACGGAACATCTTGCCGCAGCCGCTTTCCGAGTGGCGCGGTGCCAAGGGCCGTCATGACCAAGCGCGCTATTGTATCGGACTCGACCCGGCCGGCGAAGGACAGCGCCCCCGACAATGATCGCGGCCCGCACCCGCTGCGGGGCGCCGAATTCGTGATCGGTGCCGCAGCCCCGGCCCAATTGCCGGCAGAAGGCGCGCCCGAGATCGCATTCGCCGGGCGCTCCAACGCAGGCAAGTCCAGCGCGATCAATGCGCTGGCCCAGCGCACGCGCCTGGCCTTCGCCAGCCGCACGCCAGGGCGCACGCAGCAGATCAACCTCTTCATGTTGCGTTCGGGCGCGCTGGTGGCCGACCTGCCGGGGTATGGCTACGCCGCCGTGGCAAAAAGCATCAAGCGCGTCTGGCAGGACTTTTTGTGGCATTACACGACTACCCGCTCGACCTTGGTGGCGCTGGTGCTGGTTGTCGATTCGCGCCATGGCCTGAAGGAAAGCGATCTCGATCTGATGCGCGGCTTCGTGCCGTCGGGACGGCCGCTGCTGATCCTGGCCACCAAGGCGGACAAGCTCAGTCTGACGGAGCAACGGCGCTCGCAACGCGACATCGAGGAACAGCTGAAGGCGGCGTTCCCCCTCACGGCTAACAACGTCACGGTGCAACTCTTCTCGGCATCGACGCGGCAGGGGGTGCCCGAAGCCGAACGTGTGATCGCGCAATGGCTTCCCGATGCGGCACCGCTTTGACGAGGCGCAAAACCCACGCTGCCGATTCCGTCCAGAATGAGGACGCGCGAATCTCGCCTGCACCGGCAACGGGCAAAGAAAGGCCCCGCGGTCAAGGGGAGTGACGCGGGGCCTTGAAACACCCGCCATGGCGTGATGCCGCAGCAGGCACCCGCCCAGGGAGTTGGCGGGAGACGTTTGGCGTCTGTCGAGTAGACTTGTTTGCTGCACGCGAGTTCCGCGCCCGCGGATCGCGGGTGCACTTTGTCCAACTGCCGGTGATGCCATGTCCACACCGATGCGTCCCGCACCCGCGGTGCTGTCGAGCCTGTTGCAAACGCTCCGCGCGCACGTGCCTTTCTCGGCCATGCCGGAGGGCGAGGTCATCCGCGTCGTCACTGCCGCGCAGTTGCAGTACTTTGCACCGGGTGCCGCCATCATCGAACCCGGCACTTCGCGCCCCGACTACTGCTGCATCCTCACGCGCGGAACGGTGCAGCGAGAGCGTCCGCAGGAGGGCGGCGGCTTCGCGTCCGCGTGGGAGCTCTCGGCCGGTGAAATTTTTCCGCTGGGGGCGTTGCTGTCGAACCGGGGTGCCACGAACCGCTACCGCGCGGCCGGCGATGTCTTCTGCCTGCTGCTCCCGGCCACCGACTTCGATACACTGGTCGCGTCCTCCACGATCTTTAGCGACTACTGCACCCGGCATCTCGGGTTCCTGCTCGAGCGCGTTCGCGGCCAGGTGAGGGCCGAGTATGCGGAGGACGTCACCGCGCGGCAGGGCATGGCCACGTCTTTGGACGCGCTCGTCCGCACGGCTGCGGTCACCGTGCCGCCCGCGACCCCGCTGATCGAAGCGCTGGCACTGCTTGAGCAGAAGCGAATCGGTTCGCTGCCGGTCGTTGATGGCGGGGGCCGTGCGCTTGGCATCTTCACGCGGCAGGACGTGATCGGGCGCATCGTGCTGCCGCAACGCGATTTGTCCACGCCCATCGCCGACGTGATGAGCGCCCCCGCCATAGCACTCCCCGGTTCCGCCACCGCAGGCGATGCCGCACTCGTGATGGCGCAACGGGGCTTCCGGCACGTCGTGGTGACCGATGACACCGGCCGGGTCGCGGGCGTGGTGTCGGAGCGCGATCTCTTCAGCCTGCACCGGTTGTCATTGCGGGAACTGTCGTCGGCGATCCGGCGCGCGCCGTCGCTCGAGGTACTGGAGATCTGCGCTGCCGACATTCGCGCGCTTTCGCACGCGCTGGTGGCGCAAGGGGTCGGCAGCCGGCCGCTGACGCACATGATATCGAGCCTCAACGACCAGTTGACCGCGCGCATCCTCGACCTCGAGGTCGCGCGCTTCGACGTCGCATCGCTCCACCCATGCTGGATCGGCATGGGCTCGGAAGGGCGCGGCGAACAGACGATTGCCACCGACCAGGACAACGGGATCGTGTTCGTGGGGCCCGCGGGCCACGACGCCCCACCCGTGCAACTGCTGGCGTTGGCGCGCGCGGCCAACGAGGCGCTGGCCCGGTGCGGCTATCCGCTGTGCAAGGGCGGCATCATGGCGATGAACCTGCAGTGGTGCCTGCCGGTGGCGGCGTGGCAAACCACTTTCACGCAATGGATCGAGCGCGGCGATCCGCGCAGCCTGCTGGCCGCGTCGATCTTCTTCGACTTCCGGCCGCTGTGGGGCGACCCTGTGCACGCGAACGCGCTGCGTCAAGACATTGCGCGGCGGGCGGCGGCCAACCCGCGATTCTTAAAGCAGATGAGCGACAACGCGCTTTCCAACCGCCCGCCCATCTCGTGGCGTGGCGCGCTCGCGCCTGCGCCCGATGCCACGGGTGCGGAAGGCATCGATGTCAAGCGCGCGGGCAGCATGCCCATCACCGATGCCGCGCGGATCTTCGCGTTGGCGAGCGGCGTCGCTGCCACCGGTACCATCGAGCGCCTGTTGAATGCGGGGCCGAAGCTCGGCATTCCCGCCACCGATCTCGCGAGCTGGTGCGAAGCCTTCGACTACCTGCAGATGTTGCGGTTGCGCACGCAGCACCGTCGCGCGGCCGGCGAGATTCCGCCCGCGGCGGAACAGAACTTCGTCCCGCTGTCTAACCTGTCCGAACTCGATCGCCGGGTGCTGAAGGAAGCGCTGCGCGAGGTCGGCCGCATCCAGCAACGGCTGCGGCTCGACTATCCATGAGCGCGCCGGGCCGTCCCAAGCGCGAATTGCCCCGCAGCGCGCTGGCGCGGAGGGTAGTCCATTGAGCGCGCCGGGCCGTCCCAAGCGCGAATTGCCCCGCAGCGCGCTGGCGCGGAGGGTAAGCCATTGAGCATGGCGGCCGCGCTCGCCGGGCGCTGGCGGCAATGGCGCCGCGGTGGGGTCACGTCGCCCGCCCGCTGGGTCGTGCTGGACACCGAAACTAGCGGCCTCGATCCATCGCGTGACACGCTGCTGTCGATCGGCGCGGTGGCAGTGGACGCGCAGGGCATCCGCCTGCGCGACAGCTTCGAGGTGGTGCTCCGCAATGACGACGCGGGCACCCGCGACAACATCGTCGTGCATGGCATCGGCTACGGTGCCCAGCGCGAGGGCGTGCCGGCTGCGGCAGCGCTGCAGGCGCTGGTCGCGTTTCTCGACGCCGCACCTTGCGTCGGCTTTCATTGCGCGTTCGATCAGGCCGTGCTGGCGCGCGCGGCGCGCGGCGCCGGGGTGGCGATGCCGGTGGTGCCCTGGCTTGACGTGGCGATGCTCGCGGGCGCGGTCGAACCCGCGCGGCAGCGGGCCGGTGCCCGCAGCCTCGACGATTGGCTGGCCGCCTTCGATATCACGATGGCGGCGCGGCACAATGCTGCCGCCGACGCGCTCGCCACGGCGGAGTTGCTGCTCCGGTTGCGCGCGCGCGCGGAACCGGAGGCGAAGTTCGATCATGCTGCGCTGGTCCGCCTGTCGCGGCAGCATCGCTGGCTCGCGGCAGGCGGTTAAAGCGGGGTCGAACTTCCGGCGTCGGAGGCTCCACGGTTGCGGTGGGGCAACGGGATCGTTACGATTGCCGTCCGTCTCCGACCGGATTCTCCATGAGCTTCTCCTTTGCCGGGCGCTTTCCCGCGCGGCGCCCGCGCCGCATGCGCCGCGACGATTTTTCCCGCCGGATGATGCGCGAGGTCCGTCTCGATCCCGCCGACTTCATTTATCCGGTGTTCGTGCTCGAGGGCAGCGGCCGCACGGAGCCGGTGCCGTCGATGCCGGGCGTGTCGCGCAAGAGCGTCGACCTGCTGCTGCACGATGCGCGTACCTGCGTCGAGCTGGGTATTCCGGCAATGGCGCTGTTCCCGGTCATCGCGCAACCGCAGAAGTCGCTGGATGCGGCGGCGGCGTGGGATGCACACGGGCTGGTGCCCCAATGCATCAAGGCGTTGAAGGCGGCGTTCCCGGGCCTCGGCGTGATCACCGATGTGGCACTCGACCCCTACACCATTCATGGCCAGGATGGCCTCATCGACGACGCCGGGTATGTGCGCAATGAAGCCACCGTCGTGGCGCTCGTCAAACAGGCGCTGTGTCACGCGCAGGCGGGGGCCGACATGGTTGCGCCGTCGGACATGATGGATGGACGCATCGGCGCGATACGCACCGCGCTCGATGCTGCGGGGCTCGAGCTCACGCGCATCCTGGCCTATTCGGCCAAGTACGCATCGTCGTTCTACGGGCCGTTCCGCGATGCGGTCGGCTCGTCGTCCAACCTCAAAGGCGGCGACAAGTACACCTACCAGATGGATCCGGCCAACAGCGACGAGGCACTGTGGGAAGTGTCGATGGACATCGACGAGGGCGCGGACATGGTGATGATCAAGCCCGGGCTGCCCTACCTCGACATCGTGCGCCGGGTGAAGGACACCTTCGGCGTGCCCACGGCCGTGTATCAGGTGTCGGGCGAATACGCGATGCTCAAGGCGGCGGCCGCCGCCGGGATGCTCGACGAGCGCGCGTGCGTGCTCGAAGCGCTGACCAGCATGAAGCGCGCCGGCGCTGACGCGATCCTGACGTACTTCGCACTCGATGCCGCGCGCTGGTTGCGCGGCTGACCGTTCCGCTCAGTCGGCCAGCAGCGCGGCCAGTTCCGTCGTGTCGAGGCGTGGTGGCACCTGGCCGCTGCGATCGCGCTGTTGCCGCTGGCGCGCCGCCGCCGCCGAACGCACCGACAGCCTGACGCCCGCCACGGGCGTGTCGATGTAGAGCTCGGCCGCGCCGTCGCGATCGCCGTGCATCGCGCGATACGCGACACCGGCATTGAGTAGTGCCATCTCGACATCCTTCGCGTCGCCAGCCACGAGATCGAGGCGGATATCCGAATGCGCGGTGGCCCAGCCGGCGGCCACCCCACCAACGAGCTCTGGCGCGAACGAACTGAGGTTGCGCATCCAGCGCAGCGCCTCCACGCGTTGCTCGCGCAGCCGCGCCGCATGCGCAGCGCCGCCATACAACGCGTGGTACTCGACCAGTGCGGCCTCGATTTCATGATCGCCGGGAAGGGCCTCGCGATCGGGGAGGCCCAGTTGTCGCACGGCCTTGCGCTTGGCAAGGCTCCAGTCGGCAATGCCGTGTTCGGCGATGTAGCGTGCCGCGGCCTGCGCGATGCGGAGCCGATCCTGCGCCGAACGCTCGACGAAGATCATCGCGGCAGGATCCTGCATCCGTTCGCGCTGGCGGCCCATGGCGTCAGAACAGCTGGTCGCGCACGTCCGGCGCGGGCTTGCCCGGCACCGAGGAGGGCGCCAGGCCTTCGCCACCGCCGCGTGGCGGATACTCCGCGAAGAAGAACTCGCTGATGTTGCTGGTCTCGTCGCGCAGGCCGTTGTCCGCGTTGATGCGAACGGAGATGAGGCCATCGGGCGGCGTCAATGGCTTTTCCGGCACGCCCTTCAGCGCACGCTGCATGTAGCTCATCCAGATTGGCAGCGCGGCCAAGCCACCCGTTTCGTTGTTGCCGAGCGTGCGCGGCTGGTCGAAGCCGATCCACGCCACGCCGACCTGGCTTGCGTTGTAGCCGCAGAACCAGGCATCGATATAGTCGTTGGTGGTACCGGTCTTGCCGGCCAGGTCGCGGCGTCCAAGCTGCATGGCGCGGGCGCCGGTACCGTAGGCCACGACATCGCGGAGCAGCGAGGTCATCACGAACGCATTCCGCGGGTCGATCGCGCGTTCCGCATTGTCACCGGCTACGGTGGGCCGGGCCTCCGACAGCACGGTACCCCTGGCATCCGTGATCCGGGTGATGAGGTAGGGCGCCACGCGGTATCCGCCGTTGGCGAAGATCGAATACGCGGCGGCCATCTGCAACGGCGTGGTCGAGCCGGCGCCGAGGCCCATGGTCAGGTAGGCCGGGTGCTGCTTGGGGTCGAACCCGAAGCGCGCGATGTAGTCCTGCGCGTATTGCGGGCCGATGGCCTGCAGCACCCGCACGGTGACGAGGTTCTTCGACTTCGCCAGCGCGACGCGCAGCCGCATCGGGCCGTCGAACTTGCCGTCGTAGTTCTTCGGTTCCCAATCCTCGCCACCCGCCTTGTCGCCGGACACGAAGAACGGCGCGTCGTTGATGATGGTGGCGGGCGAAAACCCCTTTTCAAGCGCGGCGGAGTAGATGAAGGGCTTGAACGACGACCCAGGCTGCCGCTGCGCCTGCGTCACGTGGTTGAACTTGTTGCGCTCGTAATCGAAGCCGCCGACGAGTGCCAGGATGGCGCCATCGCCCGGAGCCATGGCCACCAGCGCGGCCTCCACCTGCGGCAGCTGCGCGATCGACGAGCGGCCCTTGTCGTCCTGCGTCAACCGGACGATCGCGCCGGGCCGCAGCCGCTGCGTTGCCGGCGTCTTGTCGGTCAGGTGCCGGGCGACGAACCGCAGCCCGTCGCCCGAGATTGCCAGCACGTCGCCAGATGCGACGACGGCCTTCACTTCGGTGGCGGAGGTCTCGAGCACGACGGCGGCGACCAGGTTCTCGCTGTCCTGGACTTCCTGGAACGCGCGATCCAGCGCCTGCTCGCGCTCCGCCTGATCGGCGGGCAGGTTGATGAAGCCTTCCGGCCCCCGGTAGCCGTGCCGCCGGTCGTAGTCGACCACGCCACGGCGGACGGCGGCCCACGCGGCTTCCTGATCGGCCTTGCGCACCGTGGTCCAGACGGTGATGCCGCGGGTATACGCATCGTCGCCGTACGCCTCGAACACGACCTGCCGGGCCATCTCGGCCACGGACTCGGCGTGCGTGGGCAGCACATCGCGCACCCCTTGGCGGACGGCCAGGGGCGCGTCCTGGGCATCCTTGAACTGGACGTCGGTGATGAACTTGAGGTCGTGCATCCGGCGCAGCACGTAGAGCTGGCGCGTCTTGGCGCGGCGCGGATTGGTGACGGGATTGAAGGTGGACGGGGCCTTGGGCAGCCCGGCCAGCATGGCCGCTTCCGCCACCGAGACGTCCGTCAGCGGCTTGCCGAAGTAGATCTGCGCGGCCGCGCCGAAGCCGTAGGCCCGCTGGCCGAGGAAGATCTGGTTGAGGTAGAGCTCGAGGATCTCGTCCTTGCTCAAGTTGGCCTCGATCTTCCAGGCCAGCAGGACTTCGCGCAGCTTCCGGGTTACCGTTTTCTCGCGCGTCAGGAAGAAATTGCGTGCCACCTGCATCGTGATCGTGCCCGCCCCCTGCTGGCTTCCCGACGCGAGGTTGGTTATGGCCGCGCGCGCAATACTTAAATAGTCCACGCCGCCATGTTGGTAGAAACGCTCGTCTTCTGCGGCCAAAATGGCCTGTTTCATGACATCCGGGACTTCGCGGATGGTGACCACGGCCCGCCGTTCCTCGCCGAATTCGCCCAGCAACTGGCCCTCCGCGGATAGGACTCGCAGCGGTATCTTCGGCTGGTAGTCCGTCAGGACCTCGAGCGAAGGCAGCGTCGGCCAGAGCAATGCCAGGACGAACGCCCCCAGGAGCGCCCCGACCACGGCCAGCCCCAGTACGACGGAACCCATATAGAGAAGCCAGCGCTTTAGCACGTTGGAATAAAACTTGCGTCAGTACAACGGTTGTACAACAGGAAGCTGGCGAATGTGCAACATCTGTTGCGGAAATGGGGGAAACGAATTGACAAGGTTCGTACTTGCTGCCAGAGTTTAATGTAAATTATCAGCATTCTTACCCAAAGAACGCCCTGGTTGCCGAAAGGCTTTCCACTTTGCTCGATATCTTCAAAACCAAGTCTCCGGCCCTGATAGGAGTCGACATCGCGTCGACGTCGATCAAATTGGTCGAACTCACGCAAACCGGGAAGGGAACTTACCGGCTCGAACGGTATGCGATCGAGCCTTTGTCGAAGGACCTTGTCGCCGACGGCAACATCGTCAACCTGGACCAGGTCAGCGATGCACTCAAGCGGGGCTGGAAGCGCCTCGGCAGCCGCAACCGCAATGTTGCCATGTCGCTGCCCGCGGCGATGGTCATCACCAAAAAGATCATCGTTCCCTCCGGCCAGAAGGAAGAGGAACTCGAGCTTACCGTCGAGGCCGAGGCCAACCAGTACATCCCCTTTGCGCTGGACGAGGTCAACCTCGACTTCCAGATCCTCGGTCCCGCGCCGAACAATCCCGACGAGGTCGAGGTCCTGATCGCCGCGTCGCGCAAGGAAAAGGTCGAGGACCGCGTGGCCATCGCCGAGGCCGCCGGCCTGAAACCCCGGGTGATGGACGTCGAGTCCTATGCCACGCAGGAAGTCTTCAGCCTGATCTCGCCGTCGTTGCCGGCGAACGGCCGCGACCAGAACATCGCGCTGGTGGATATTGGCGCCCATGTCACCCATTTCTACGTGTTGCGCAACGGGCAGTTCCTGTTTTCGCGGGACCAGGCCTTCGGCGGCAACCAGCTCACCCAGGACATCCAGCGCGCCTTCAACCTGTCGCCGGAAGAGGCCGAGTCCGCCAAGAAGAATCAGGGGCTGCCCGAAACATACGACAACGACGTGCTGCAACCGTTCATGGAAACGCTGGCCCTCGAGATCACCCGGGCGCTGCAGTTCTTCTTCACGTCGACGTCGCATAATCAGGTCGACCAGATCGTGCTTGCGGGCGGGTGTGCCGCGTTGCCGGGCATCGATGAGCTGGTCTCGAAGCGCGCCGGCGTGGCCACGGCCATCGCCAATCCCTTTGCCAGCATGCAGGCGAGCGACAGGATCCGGCCGCGGCAGCTGGCGCAGGACGCACCGATGCTGCTGATCGCCACCGGCCTCGCGCTCCGGAGTTTCGACTAATGGCCGGCGTCCGCATCAATCTGCTGCCCCACCGGGAGCAGAAGCGCCAGGCCCGCCAGCGGCAGTTCATCTCGCTCGCGCTGTCGCTGACCGTGCTCGGCCTTGCCGTCGTGGCCCTGGTGCACGGTGTGCTGGCGGCGCAGATCGACAACCAGCAGGCCCGCAACACGCTGCTGAAGCAGGAAATCGCCAAGCTCGACGAACAGATCAAGGAAATTGACCGCCTGCGCGAACAGATTTCGGCCGTGTTGTCGCGCAAGCAGGTGGTGGAGACGCTGCAGGCCAACCGCAGCGAGGCGGTGCATCTCCTCGACCAGCTCGTGCGCCAGCTGCCGGACGGCATCTACCTGCGCAACGTGCGGCAGGCGGGCGCCAAGGTGACGGTCACCGGCTACGCCCAGTCCAACGCTCGCGTTTCCACGCTGATGCGCAATATCGAGGCGTCGCCGTGGCTGACCAGCCCGGAGCTCGTCGAGATCAAGCTTGTCGCCGCACCGGGCGCAGGCAAGGCCGCCGACCAGAAGATCAACGAGTTCGTGCTCACCTTCCTGGTGAAACGTGTCGCGCCGGTGGAGGTCAAGGCATCGGCGCCGGCGGCCCCTGCCCCGGCCGCACCGGGCGCCAAGGGCGCGCCTGTACCCGCCGCGCCGGCCACGGCACCCAAGGCGGCGCCGGCCAAGGCATCGCTGTCCGAAGCGCGGAGGCCCGCATGAACCTCGAGGAACTCCGCCGGCTCAACATCCGGGATGTCGGCAACTGGCCGCTGCTGCCGAAGATCGGCATCCTGTTCGCCATCTTCGTGGCGATCCTGGTCGCCGGCTATTTCTTCGACTGGCGTGACCAGTGGGATGCGATCGAGGTCGCCAAGGCCGAGGAAGTGAAACTGAAGGACCAGTACGGCCAGAAGAAAGCCAAGGCCATCAATTTCGAACTGTATGTGCAGCAGCTGAACGAGGTGGAGCAATCGTTCGGCGCGCTGGTGAAGCAGCTGCCCAACCGCTCGGAAATCGATGCGCTGCTGACCGATATCAATCAGGCGGGGCTGGGTCGCGGCCTGCAGTTCGAGTTGTTCCGGCCCGCCGCGCAGGAAAAGATGGCGGATTTCTATGCGGAGCTTCCGATCAAGATCCGCATCACGGGTACGTACCACGACATGGGTGCCTTCGCGAGCGACGTGGCGCAACTGCCCCGCATCGTCACGCTGAACGACGTGGTCATCGCCAACGAAAAGGGCATGCTCTCGCTCGACGCCGAAGCCAAGACTTTCCGCTACCTGGACGAAGACGAGATCGCAAAGCAGAAGGCTATCGCCAAGGCCAAGGCGGCCAAGGACAAGGGCAAGAAATGAGAGCCGCCGGGCCGACCCAAGGCGATCGCCCCCTGGGGGGGGCGGTGCGCAGCGCCGCTCGGGGGGACGTTACCGCCGCCGGGCCGACCCAAGGCGATCGCCCCCTGGGGGGGGCGGTGCGCAGCGCCGCTCGGGGGGACTTTACCGCCGCCGGGCCGACCCAAGGCGATCGCCCCCTGGGGGGGGCGGTGCGCAGCGCCGCTCGGGGGGACTTTACCGCCGCCGGGCCG
>Ga0335394_10001067_pt1 | contig 30498 bp, 27 predicted proteins | sample MAT03_FD_205741 | JGI IMG/M metagenome (GOLD analysis project Ga0335394, IMG submission 205741) | Freshwater microbial communities from Lake Fryxell liftoff mats and glacier meltwater in Antarctica - MAT-03 (spades assembly) (version 2) ...
CCCGGAAAAACTCGCCAAGCCGCTGATCCCCGTAATTCCGAGCGTGGCCAGCCGCTCCGGTGAAAAATCCGGCGCTGTATCCGCGCCGACCGCCTTCGCCTGCGCGATGGCGAGCTTGAAATCTATTTCCGGCTCGATCTCGGACATGCCGAAATTTTTCGCCTCGCGCACCGCCTGGGCCCGCCTGGCGGCGGCCAGCAGGGCGTCGAGCCCCAATGTGTCGCGACCCGGATTGCCAGCGCCACTGTCGACCATCGCCACGTCGGCGCCATACGCCGCGGCGCCGGTCGCGACTGCCAGTGCTCCCGCACCGCTGCCGATGACGCAGATGTCGGGCGTAAGTGCCTTTGCCATGTATATTCCCCGAAACCCGGCGCTTCGCGGCAGGCGGCGGCGAAGGCCGGAGCGTGTGTCGGCCCCTGTCCTTCCTTACAGTTGCTGCAAGCACTACGACAAGGTTTCAGTCGGCAACTTTGCAGGTTGTCCTGCCTGTTTGAGCGGCTTTTGCGGCAGCCTGTCGCTCGGTTGACTCGACGCACCCTTCTTTCTATAAGCCCGCGCACGCTCGGGCCATCAATCCGGCGCGATTTCGATTGCGCCAAAGGCCCGGCCAAGCTCCTGTTGCATCGGTGACAGAATTAAGAAGGGCCGCACCCCGCGGTATTAAAAGAAATGAAGCGTACCTACCAACCGTCCAAACTCGTCCGCAAGCGCCGGCATGGCTTCCGTGCGCGCATGGCCACCAAGGGGGGTCGCGGCGTCGTTGCAGCCCGCCGCAATCGTGGCCGCAAGCGGCTCTCCGCCTGAGCCAAGGCAACGTTTGTTGCCGGCACCCGGCAAGCCCCAGCAGCCTGGAAGGTTGCGCAAGCGGGCCGAATTTCTGGCCGTCCGGCGTGGTGACAAGCGCCGCGGGCGGTTCTTTCTGCTGGAAGTGCTCGATCGCGGCGATGCCAATGCGCCGCGTGTCGGCTTTACGGTGACCAAGAAGGTGGGCAACGCCGTGGTGCGCAACCGTGTGCGGCGCCGGCTGAAGGAAGCCGTTCGGGTCCACGCTGCAGGTGACATGCAGCCCGGCAGCGACTATGTGATCGTCGGACGCGAGGACGTGCTGAGCGCGCCCTTTGCCGAGATCGGAACGGAACTTTCCCGGCGGCTGCGCAAGGCGCGTTAGGATTCCAAGGGTCTACGATGGAAAACAACCGCAACTTCTTCATCACCATCGCCCTGTCGGTGCTGATCCTGACGCTCTGGCAGGTCTTCTACATGAACCCGAAGATCGAGGGCGAGCGTGAGGCAGCGCGCGTCCAGCAGGAAAGGCTCGCGGTTGAGCAGCAGACCCCGCAAACCCCTGCTCAAGTCGGCGATGCGCCCTCTGCTCCGGCAGGCGCCGTGCCGGGCGCTCCGGCTGGCATCGCAAGCGCGGGAAGCCGCGATGCCGCCGTTGCCGCAAGTCAGCGCGTCAAGATCGACACGCCGAGCCTGATCGGATCGATCAATCTGACCGGTGCCCGCCTCGATGACGTCAGGCTCAAGCGCTATCACGTGACCGTGGACGACAGTTCGCCGACCATCGAACTGCTTAATCCGCAGAGCCTGCCGAACGGCTACTTTGCCGAGATCGGCTTTGTCGGCAATGCCGAAGCCGGAGCGATGCCTGGCGCCGATACGGTCTGGACCGTCGAGGGCAACCAGACCCTGACGCCGACCACCCCCGTCACGCTCGCGTTCACCAACGAAAAGGGGCTGACCTTCAAGCGCACGATCGCGGTCGATTCCGACTACATGTTCACCGTGTCCGACACCGTGACGAATGCCGCGGCCGCAGCGGTGTCGCTGTCGAACTATGGCCGCGTCACGCGCTTCGACAAGCCCACCACGCCCAGCATCTACGTGCTGCACGAAGGTCTGATCGGTGTCACCGGTGAGGAGGGCCTCGAGGAGGTCAGCTATTCGACGCTCGAAGACGACAAGCAGGTCAAGCCGGGCAAGTCCGAAAATGGATGGCTTGGCATCACCGACAAATATTGGGCCGTGACGCTGGTCCCCTCCGAGCAGCAGCCGTTCCAGCCGCGCTATACTTACTTCGACGACGGTCGCGCGCGCTTCCAGTCCGACTATCTCTCCGATGCGATGACGGTTGCCCCGGGCGCGTCGGCGACGGTCGAGACCCTCGTCTTTGCCGGCGCCAAGGAAGTCGGCAAGATCCAGGCCTACGAGACGGACAAGAAGATCCGCCAGTTCGACCTTCTGATCGACTGGGGCTGGTTCTACTTCATCACCAAGCCGATGTTTTATCTCATCGACTGGCTCTACAGGGCGCTTGGCAATTTCGGCCTCGCCATCCTTGCCACCACCGTCGTCGTCAAGGCCGTCTTCTTCCCGCTCGCCAGCAAGTCGTACAAGTCGATGGCGAAGATGAAGATGGTGCAGCCCAAGATGCTGGAGATCCGCGAAAAATACGCGGACGACAAGCTGAAGCAGCAACAGGCGATGATGGAGCTCTACAAGACCGAAAAGATCAATCCGCTGGCTGGCTGCTGGCCGGTGCTGATCCAGATCCCGGTCTTCTTCGCGCTCTACAAGGTTCTCTACGTGACGATCGAGATGCGCCATGCGCCGTTCTTCGGCTGGATCCAGGACCTTGCCGCGCCCGATCCGACCTCGCTCTTCAATCTGTTCGGGCTCATCCCGATCACCTTGCCGTACATGCTCATGATCGGCGTCTGGCCGCTCATCATGGGCGTCACGATGTTCCTGCAGATGCGCATGAACCCGGCGCCGCCAGATCCGACGCAGCAGATGATCTTCACCTGGATGCCTGTTGTGTTCACCTTCATGATGGCCGGCTTCCCGGCCGGCCTGGTCATCTACTGGGCATGGAACAATACGCTGTCGATCATCCAGCAGGGCGTGATCATGAAGCGCGAGGGCGCCAAGATCGAGCTTTGGGACAATCTCATCGCGTTGTTTCGCAAGAAGCCCACGCCCGCCGAATAGCAGCGGGCAGCGCTGACGGTCCTTGATCAGGCCTGGCTGAACAGTGATCGTTACTCGCCGCCGCGCGTGCTGAAACTTTTCGGGCAGGCGCTACATGTCTCAATCGCCCTGATCTCCAGGGTCTTTGTGCCGGAGTGACGCTTTCCGTGCCGGCCGGCCGTCAAACGGCTTTCCGGACCTGGCCACCAGCCTGCCCGAGGCGCGCAGCCTTCCTCGAAAGCGATCAGGCTACGCCGGGGTTCCGCGATGTCCCTTCAAAGGACCCCGGCCTTCCTTTTGCGTCGTTTAGGCCGGGATGACGCCGCCGAGTTCGTCCTCGACATGCGCGCGCACGATGTCGTCGAAAGAGGTCTCCGCCCTGAAGCCGAGGGCGATCGCACGGCTTGCGTCGAAATTCTGCGGCCAGCCGCCCACCATCCGGATGATTGCTTCGTCGGGTTCTTCGCGGATCAGCCTGACCGCCTTGTCGCCGGCGAAACGGCGCAGCGCCTCGATTTCCTCCGCGACCGTGGCCGACAGGCCTGGCATGCTGAGCGAACGCTGGTTTCCCAGCAGGGCAGTATCCAGCGCGGCCGCTTGCATCAGGAAGCCGACGGCAGCGCGCGGGCTGGCGAACCAGTGCCTGACGCTCTGGCCGACGGGAAGCACGGCTTCGGCGCCCGACAGCGGCTCGCGCAGGATGTTGGAGAAGAAGCCGGAAGCTGCCTTGTTGGGCTTGCCGGGGCGGATCACGATGGTCGGCAGCCTTATGCCGATGCCATCGAGGAACCCGCGCCGCGAATAGTCCGCGAGTAGCAGTTCGCAGATCGCTTTCTGCGTCCCGTAGCTGGTCAGCGGCGTATGGTGGTGCGTATCGCCGATCATGGCAGGCAGCGGTTCGCCAAACACCGCGATGGACGAGGTGAAGACGAGCTTCGGACGGTACGGCCCCTTCCTGCCCTCAAGCCGGATCGCCTCGAACAGCAGGCGGGTGCCATCGAGGTTGACGCGGTAGCCCTTCTCGAAGTCGGCTTCCGCTTCGCCAGAGACGATGGCGGCAAGGTGAAAGATCAGGTCCGGACGCTCCGCCACGAGGCTCGCGGCAGAGCCTTCGCTCGAAAGATCCGCGGCGATGGTCCGCCCTTTGCCCGCGAAGCGCGGCGGCGCGATTGGCTCGACGACATCGACGAGCGTCAACCGTTCTATCGCTTGGCCGCCTGTCTCACCCTTGGCTGCGAGCGCGTCGACCAGTTTGCGGCCGACCATTCCGGCCGCCCCGATGACAAGGACATGCATGGCTTGTGTCAATCCGGCCTGGTTGTGTCGGACACGTCGGTCTGAGGGCGGTCGTCTCCCTTGGAAACTTCGCCATGCCACTTGCCTTTGGCGTCTTCGTATTCGATGCCTTCGGTCTTGCCGGCCACCTGCTGCTCCGCCGCCGCGATCTTGGCTGCCGCCAGCGCGTCCGAATGCGACGGAAATGTCTCGGAATAGGTGCCGTCGAACCGGTAGGCCCAGCCGCCGTCGTGTTCGACAATCTGATAGGTGACCTTGGTCATGGAACGCTCCGTTGGACTCTGCAGACCCCGACCCTGATATGGCGCATCCTCCGACTGACGGCAATGCGGCGTCTGGCCTGTTGCCGCCAGGCGCTGCCGCCGTTCCCGTCAGGTCGGTTGCTGGCGCCAGGCCGAACCAAGCACGCGCAGCCAGTTGTCGCGGCATATCCTGGCCAGGTCCTCGCCGCCATATCCGGCACGCTCCAGGGCATCGACGAGCGTTTGCAGACCACCCGCGTCGCCAATCCCGGCTGGGATCGTGCAGCCGTCGAAGTCCGATCCGATGGCCACGCTGTCTATGCCCATTCTTTCGACCATGTGGTCGATGTGACGGATCATGTTTGAAATCGGCGTATTGGCGTCTTCCCGCCCGTCGGGCCGCACCATGCCGACGGCGAAGTTGAGGCCGACCAGTCCCTTGCTTTCGCGAACCGCGTCCAGTTGGCGGTCCGTAAGGTTGCGCGCCACCGGCGTGATCGCATGCACGTTGGAATGGCTGACGACCAGCGGCTGGTCGGAGATGTCGGCCACGTCCCAGAAGCCCTTTTCGGTGATGTGCGCCAGATCGACCATGATGCCCAGCCGGTTGCATTCGGCCACCAGCCGCTTGCCTGCGTCGGTCAGGCCGGGCCCGGTGTCCGGGCTCGAAGGATAGGCGAACGGGACTCCATGCGCGAAGATGTTGTTGCGGCTCCATACCGGACCGAGCGACCGCAGCCCCGCCGCATAAAACACCTCGAGCGCCGAAAGATCGGCGTCGATCGCCTCGCAGCCTTCCATGTGAAGCACCGCCGCGAAGACGCTGTCCTTCATGGCTGCTTCGATATCGGCAGCGTTGCGGCAGAGTTTCCAACCCCCGGCGCGTTCGATCCTCAGCGCGATGGCGGCCATGTCGAGCGCGATGTCGAGCGACGGCTGCCGCTGCAGCGGTTCGGCAAGCGGCGTGGAATAGTGACCCCTGGCGTCCGGCTTGTCGAAGTCGAGATGGCCCGAGGTGATGTAGATCGCGCAGAGTCCGCCGGCGAGCCCGCCTGCCTTGGCCCGAGCCTTGTCAATATGCCCGCGGTCGCGGCCGCTGTAGCCGACGGCCTCCGGCCCTTCGATGAATTCCCTGACCGGGTCCGTACCTTTGGCCGCATGGTTCCAGAGACGATACAGCACATCGTTGTGGCCATCGAAAACCTGCTGCATCAAGCGTACTCCAGTACGGTGCTGTCTCTAGAAAGTTCTCGGCCCAAGGGGCCTGCTTGCTGATTGCGGGCAGCTTAGGGCAGGAGCTGGTACTCGTGCAGCTTCCTGTAGGCACCCTTCGGCTTGGCCAGCAATTCGGCGTGCGTTCCCTGCTCGACCATTCGCCCGGCCTCCATCACGATGATCTTGTCCGCTCTGTGAACGGTCGACAGCCGGTGAGCGATCGCAATCGTGGTGCGGCCTTCCTGCAGGTTCTCAAGCGCGTCGCGGAACAGCGCTTCGGACTCTGCGTCGAGGGCGCTTGTCGCCTCGTCGAGCAAAAGAATCTGCGAGTCGCGCAGCATTGCCCGGGCGATCGAGATGCGCTGTTTCTGGCCGCCCGAGAGCAGCACGCCGTTTTCGCCGACTGACGTCTCATAGCCTTCCGGCAGCGCCTTTATGAAAGCATGCGCATTTGCCGCCTTTGCTGCCGCGATGACCTCGTCGTCCGTCGCGTTCTGCCGGCCCATGCGGATGTTGTGCATGACCGACCCGTCGAACAGGAAAGTATCCTGGCTTACATAAGCGATCTTTTCGCGCAGCGAGTGCAACGTTGCATGCTTGATGTCTTCGCCATCGAACAGCACACGGCCGTTTTCGGGATCGTAGAGGCGCATGATCAGGTTGAGGACCGTCGACTTGCCGCCACCGGATGCGCCGACCAGCGCGGTCATCTTGCCCGGCGGGAAGACGATGTCGAGGTCGCTCAGCACCGCTTCGCCGTCGCGGTAGGAGAAGGACACTTCTTCGAACCTTATCTCGCCGGCTCCGTCTGACAGCGGCTTGGCATCGGGTGCTTCCTCGATCCTCAGCGGGCGGTCCGCGATCTCGTACATAAGCCGCACGCCCACCATGCCGGCTTCCAGCGACACGCGCGAGCGAGCCAGCCGCTTTGCCGGTTCGTAGGCCAGCAGCAAAGCGGTGATGAAGGCCATGACCGAACCCGGACTGTGTCCACCCTGCGTGATCAGATAGCCGCTGATCAGGACGACGCCGGCAATCGCAAGCCCGGCAAGCGTTTCCATGATCGGACCGGTCGCCGCTTCGAGAGTCGCGATGCTGTTGGCCCGCCGCTGCACATCGCTGACGGCGCCGTACATGCGGTCTCGCATCGTATTTTCTAGGTTGAACGACTTGACAATACGCACGCCAAAAACGGTCTCCTGCATCACCCGCATGATGGCGGACATCGAGTGCAGCTCCTTTTCCATGATGCTGCGGGTTCGCTTCAACAGTTTGTTGACGGAGAAAATCGCGATAGGTCCAATGATGAATGCTACCAGTGACAGCACGGGCTGCTGGATCGCCATGACGATAACCAGGCCGATCAACGAGAACAGGTCGCGCACGAACGACGTTACCAGCGTGTCGACGACACCCCGCGCAGCCTGGGCGCTCTGCGTCACGCGCATGATCAGGTCGGCCGACGAATAGGAGTGGTAGAATTCGATGCCGTGTTCCAGCATACGGTCGTAGATCTTGCGCTGCCTGTCGGCGATAATGGAATTTCCGGCGCGGCTGAGGAAAAAAGTCTGAACGAACGTGGCCAGGCCCTTGATGATGAAGATCGCCGCCACTGCGCCGGCGATCAGATAGATACGATCGAGGTTCCTTTCCCCGGAAAATTCGTTGGCGATGTCTTTCATCACCCAGGCGCTCGCCCCGGTCGTCGCCGCGACGACGATCATCGACAGGATCGCTATTCCGTAGGTCAGTGCATGCTTGCGGAATGATTCTCGCAACAGGCGCGCGACAAGGCGCTGGTTCGCGGAGGATCGGAAGAACTTGAGCAATTTACGGTTCCTGGGCAGATTTTTTCGAGGCAGCCGGGCTATATAGGATCGACCTGCGCAAGTCACGGCGGAAACGTTGCTTGCCGGCGGCCTTGCGGCTCGGATCGGTTGCCGTATGACTGGTCCGATGCGCTCTTTCAGGCTGGCTCCGCGGGTGCCCCGGCATACGTCAGTGGCGCGGTTCGTTTGGTCGCATCAGGGGAGCAGGACCGGAAGATCTCATGACGAGTTCTAGAAACGGGCCCCGCGTCCTCTTCGACGTCACGGACCTGATGTCGCAGATCGGCAACGGCCATCACCCGACCGGCATTCCTAGGGTCGTCGCCGACTGCCTTGTTCCGCTGATCGAGAATGTTCCCAACCTCGTGCCTGTGTTCTTCAGCAGGGTCAGTCGGGCCTACTGCCAGGTTGACGGCCTAAGTCTGGCGGCTTTCGACGTCGGCTACGTACGGAAATACAGCCCGGAATCAAGAGACCACCTGCGCAGGCTTTGCGCCTACATCGGCGTCTTGCGATCGGGGCGCGTCGTGCCCCGCGCCGGCGACACACTGCTGATCCTTGGCGGCGGATGGCACGACGAGCGTCGGCATCGCTATCTTTTTGGGCGCAGCGCCGCGCTTTGCCGGACCATCTGGTTTTGCCATGATCTGATTCCGGTCCTCGATCCTCAATTCGACGTACAGGGGGAAGTCTTTGCCAGATGGCTGGACGCCGCGCTCCGGCGTCGCAACGAGTTCATCTGCGCACCGCGATTCGTGGAAGCGGACCTGCGCAACTACGCGCTCCAGCGCGGGGCCGATGTGCGTATATCGATCATCCCGCTGGCGCATGAGTTCCGGCCGATCGATGGCTCCGTCAGTCCGGCCGTGGCCCGCGCGGCTTCCGGCGCCATGGTGCTTTGCGTCGGTTCGATCGTCGAGCGCAAGCGACAATTGAACTTGGCGCAGGTGTGGGCTCGGCTTCACGAAGAATTTGGCGACAGGTTACCCGTGCTGGTCATGGCCGGCGCACTCATTGACGCCGGGGCACTGACGAATTTCCTGCAGGGGACCGCCGATGTCGGCGGAAAGGTAGCCCTTCTCGGTCACGTCAGCGACCCTGAACTGGCCTTCCTCTACGAACGCTGCAGCTTCACCGTCTATCCAAGCCTCAACGAGGGCTGGGGCTTGCCGGTCGGGGAAAGCCTGTGGATGGAAAACCCTGTCTCTGCTCCAACCTGACAAGCCTTCCCGAGGCCGGCGGCACACACGCAGTCTATTTCGATCCGCGCGACGAGGAGGGTATGATCTGAGTGCTGCGGCAGGCCCTGCGCGGCGAATTCTCCGCCCTGCCGCCGCCGCGAGACAAGCTGCGGACATGGCAGCAGGTAGGCGCCGACATCGCAAGCTTGGTCTACCCACGGCCGGCCGGCTGAACCTTTGTAGTGGGTAGATCCACGGCGCGATTGCCCCGCTCCGGAATTTCACCTAATCTTGACCAAACGATAAAAACAGGACGGGATCAACCTGAACCTGAAACAACCAGAGGTGGTCGAAATATGCCGAAAAATCAGTTCCTCACCGGATTCCCGCTCGTTTCGCGCAGGCAACTGTTGAAGGCCTCGGGAGCCGCTGCCGCACTTGCTACTGTCGGGACGCCGTCGCGCCTCTTCGCGCAGGAGAAGCTCAAGGTGGCGGCGATCTACACCGTCCCCTTCGAGCAGCAATGGGTCAGCCGCATCCACAAGGCCGCCAACGCCGCCAAGGATCGGGGCGACATCGAATACACGGCCACCGAGAACGTCTCGAATACTGACTACGAGCGCGTCATGCGCGAATATGCCGAGGCCGGAAACAAGCTGATCGTCGGCGAGGTCTTCGGTGTCGAGGAAGCCGCCCGCAGCGTTGCCGCCGACTACCCGGACACCGCCTTTCTCATGGGTTCGTCCTTCAAGCCGGACGACAAGAACCCCAATTTCTCGGTCTTCGACAACTACATCCAGGACGCGTCCTACCTCACCGGCATCATCGCCGGCGCGATGACCAAGTCCAAGAACATCGGCATGGTCGGCGGCTTCCCGATCCCCGAGGTCAATCGGCTCATGCACGCCTTCATGGCCGGCGTGAAGGAAACAGCGCCCGATGCTAAGTTCCAGGTCGCCTTCATCGGCTCATGGTTCGATCCGCCCAAGGCCAAGGAAACGGCCTTCGCGCAGATCGACGCCGGCGCCGACGTCATGTACGCCGAACGTTTCGGCGTTTCGGATGCCGCCAAGGAGAAGGGCGTGCTGGCCATAGGCAATGTCATCGACACCCAGGCGGACTATCCCGACACGGTCGTCGCTTCGGCGCTGTGGCATTTCGAGCCGACGCTCGACAAGGCCATCGCCGAGGTCAAGGCAGGCACGTTCAAGGCCGCCGACTACGGCGCCTATTCCTTCATGAAGGAAGGCGGCTGCTCGTTTGCGCCGCTAGGCACCTTCGACGCCAAGGTTCCGGCAGAGGTGAAGGCCCTTGTCGCCGAGAAGGAAAAGGCCATCAAGGACGGCTCGCTGGTCACCGTGATCAACGACGAAGAGCCGAAGTCGAGCTAGTTTTCTTCTCCCCGCTTTTGCGGGGAGAAGATGCCGGCAGGCAGATGAGGGGCAGCGCCAACTCTGACAGGTTGGCGCCGCCCCTCGCCCTTACCCTCTCCCCGCGAAGGGGAGAGGAGGTCGTCAACGGTTTCGCCATGTCCCCACCCGTCCTCCGCCTGTCCGGCATCACAAAGCGTTTCGGCCCGCTCGTGGCCAACGACGCGATTTCGTTCGATCTCGCGCGCGGCGAGGTGATCGCGTTGCTCGGCGAAAACGGCGCCGGCAAGACGACCCTGATGAACATCCTCTTCGGCCACTATGTCGCCGACGCGGGCGCGGTGGAGGCCTTCGGCAAGCTGCTTCCGCCGGGCGACCCGCGTGCCGCGCTCGATGCCGGCATCGGCATGGTCCACCAGCATTTTACGCTCGCCGACAACATGACGGTCCTGGAAAACATCGCGCTCGGCACGCAAGGGTTGTGGAACTGGAAGCTCGACCGCCTCGGTGCGCGCGAGCGCATCGAGAAGATGTCCTTCGAGTTCGGCCTTGCCGTCGATCCCGCTGCGCCGGTCGGCTCGCTTTCGGTCGGCGAACGCCAGCGCGTCGAGATACTCAAGGCGCTCTACCGCGACGCCAGGGTACTCATCCTCGACGAACCGACCGCCGTGCTGACGCCCGCGGAAACGGACGCTCTTTTCGCCACGCTCAAGCTGCTGGTCGGGCAGGGGCTCTCGATCATATTCATCTCGCACAAGCTCAACGAGGTCATGGCGGTCAGTGACCGCGTGCTTGTGCTTCGCTCCGGCAGGCTCGCCGGCGAGCGCGTCACCGCGGATACCAATCGCGGCGAACTCGCGGCGCTGATGGTTGGGCAGGAGGTGGCACCACCGCCCGTCCCGCCGTCGGAGCCCGGGCCCCTGCAGCTTGTCCTGAACGCGGTGTCCACCGAAAAACGCGGCTCCGCCGTTTCGCTCGATCGCATCTCGCTGTCGCTGCGCGGCGGCGAGATCACCGGCCTGGCGGGGGTGTCGGGCAATGGGCAGGCAGCGCTCGCCGCTCTGATAGCCGGCATTGAAGCTCCGACCTCCGGCGAGATCATCGTGCGCGGTTCCGCTGCGCGGGACTGGTCGCCCCGGTCGGCGCTGTCGGCCGGCGTCGCTCGCATTCCGGAAGACCGCCATGCGGTCGGCACGATCGGTGACATGAGCGTCACCGAGAACGTCATCGCCGAGCGCTATCTGACACCGCGCTTCAGCCGCGGGGGCTTTCTCGACTGGAAGGCCTCGCGCGCCTTCGCTCAGCAGATCATCGCCGACTACGACGTCAAGTGCCCGTCGCCGGAAGCGCGCATCCGGCTGCTGTCGGGCGGCAACATGCAGAAGCTCATTCTGGGCAGGGCGCTTGATCCCGACCCATCCGTCATCCTCGCCAACCAGCCGACGCGCGGGCTCGATGTCGGCGCTGTGGGCTACGTCCATCGCAAGCTGCTCGAAGCGCGTGCGCGCGGCGCGGCGATCCTGCTCATCTCCGAGGACCTCGAGGAAATCCTGGTGCTGTCCGACCGCATCATCGTCGTGTCCAAGGGGCACCTCTCCGCCTCGTCCGCGCGTGGCGAGCGCACCGTGGCGCAGCTCGGCGAACTGATGGCCGGCCACGGCATGGAGGCGGCGTGAATGCGTCTTGAGCCCAAACCTGCGCCGTCGCTTGCGATCACGCTGCTTTACCCCATCGCCGCGATCATCCTCACGCTTCTGATCACATCGCTTCTGGTGCTCGCCGCGGGCGCGTCGCCATTTTCGGTGTTCTATCTCGTCTGGCGCGGCGCGGCCGGATCGCAATTCGCGTTGCTCGAAACCCTGACGCGAGCGACGCCGCTCATTTTCACAGGCCTCGCGGTCGCCATCGCCTTCCGCGCCAAGCTCTGGAACATCGGGGCCGAGGCGCAGCTGTACATCGGCGGCGTCGTCACCGTCGTGCTTGGCACCGGCCTCTTGCCCCTGCCGTCCTTCCTGCTCATCCCGATCATCATGATCGCGGCGATGGCGGCCGGCGCGCTGCTGCTGCTAGGCCCCGCCGTGCTCAAGACCCACTTCGGCGTCGATGAGGTGGTCACCACGCTGCTCCTCAACTTCATCGTACTGCTGTTCGTCTCCATGCTGCTCGAAGGTCCGCTCAAGGATCCGATGGGGCTCGGCTGGCCGCAATCGTCGAAGGTCATCGCCGAGGCGCAGCTGCCCCGCATCATCCAGGGCAAGCGGCTCCACTACGGCTTCGTCATGGCCATCGTCTCGGCAATCATCGTCTGGGTCGTCATGAAGAAGACCGTGCTCGGCTACGAGATGCGGGCCGTCGGCCACAACCCGCAGGCCGCCGCTTTCGCCGGCATCCCGGTCAACCGGGTCCTCATGAAGACCGCACTGCTGTCGGGCGGGCTCGCCGCGCTCGCCGGCTTTTGCGAGGTCTCCGGGCTCAAGGGCAACCTCACCCTCGATCTTTCGCCGGGCTACGGCTATTCCGGCATCGTCGTCGCCATGCTTGCGATGCTCAATCCTATCGGCGTCGTCGCGTCGGCTATCTTTGTCGCCGGCATCTTCGTTGGCGCCGACGCCATGAGCCGCTCGGCCGGCGTGCCGAGCTATATCGCCGATGTGATGGTGGCCACGTCCTTGCTCACCATGGTCGTCGCAATCCTCTTCACCCGCTTCAGGCTCAGGTGGAAGTGATGGAAGCGCTCGATATCCTCCTCACAAGTTCTTTCTGGGTCGCTGCGATCCGCATCGCCTCGCCGCTCATCTTCGCCACAATGGGCGAACTGATCTGCGAGAGGGCCGGCGTGCTCAACCTCGGCATCGAGGGCATCATGACGGTAGGCGCATTCGCCGGCTGGTTCACCGTCTATTCCGGCGGCGACCTCTGGACTGGCGTGCTGGTCGCGGCACTTGCGGGCGCGATGTTCGGCCTGCTCCACGCCACGCTGACCGTCCCGCTCGGCCTGTCGCAGCATGTCGTCGGCATCGGCGTCACTTTGCTTGCCACCAGCCTCACTTACTTTACCTACCGGCTGTTGCTGCCCGAGGTGACTTCACCGCCCAAGATCGAGCCGTTCCAGCCGCTCGCCATTCCCGGGCTGTCGGACATTCCGGTGGTCGGCCAGGCGCTGTTCAACCAGACGCCGCTCACCTATCTCGCCTTTGTCACGGTCGCGCTCACCGCCTGGGTGCTCTACCGCACGCCGCTCGGCCTCGCCGTGCGCGCCGCCGGCGAGAATCCGTCGGCGGTCGAAGCCCAGGGCATCAGCGTCACCGCCATCCGCATGGGCGCGGTCATGGCCGGCAGCGCGCTGATGGCGATCGGCGGCGCCTTCCTCACCATGTCCGCCTTCAACTCCTTCTTCTTCGAGATGATCAACGGCCGTGGCTGGATCTGCATCGCGCTGGTCGTCTTCGGCTCCTGGCGTCCCGGCAAGGCGCTGCTCGGCGCGATCCTGTTTGCAGCCTTCGATGCATACCAGGTCCGCCTGCAGCAGTTCACCGGCGGCATCGTGCCCTACCAGATCTTCCTGATGATGCCCTATGCACTGTCGATCCTGGCGCTGATCCTCGTCGCCCGCCGCGCGACCTATCCCAAGGCGCTGATGGTGCCCTACCAGAAAGGCGAGAGATGAGCTTTGACCTTCTCATTAAGGGCGGCGTCCTGCCCGACGGCCGGACCGCCGACATCGGCATTTCCGGCGAGATCATCGCCGCCATCGAGCCGTCGATCGATGGCGAGGCCGGCCGCGTTGTCGATGCCTCCGGCTGCCTTGTGTCGCCGCCCTTCGTCGACCCGCACTTCCACATGGACGCCACGCTGTCCTACGGCATCCCGCGCATCAACGCCTCGGGCACCCTGCTTGAAGGCATAGCGCTCTGGGGCGAACTGAAGCCGCTCTTGACCGAAGAAGCTGTCATCGAGCGGGCGCTTGCCTATTGCGACTGGGCCGTCTCGATGGGCCTGCTCGCCATCCGCAGCCATGTCGACACATCAGACGATAACGCGATGACCGGCGTGCGCGGCCTGCTGGCGGTGCGCGACATCGTCAAGCCGTATCTGGATCTCCAGCTTGTCGCCTTCCCGCAGGACGGTCTTTACCGCGCACCGAAGGCCAGGGAAAACACCCTTGCTGCGCTCGACCTCGGCGTCGACATCGTCGGCGGCATTCCGCATTTCGAGCGCACCATGGCCGACGGCACGCGCTCCGTCACCGAACTCTGCGAGATCGCCGCGAAACGCGGGCTGATGGTCGACGTCCATTGCGACGAGACCGACGATCCGATGTCGCGCCATATCGAGCAGCTGGCCTATGAGACGCAGCGTCTTGGCCTGCAGGGCAGGGTCGCCGGCTCGCACCTCACCTCAATGCACTCGATGGACAACTACTACGTCTCCAAGCTCTTGCCGCTGATCGCCGAGGCCGGTGTTTCCGCTATTCCCAATCCACTGATCAACATCGTCATCCAGGGTCGCCATGACACCTACCCCAAACGTCGCGGCATGACCCGTGTGCCCGAGATGATCAAGGCCGGCATTCGCGTCGGCTTCGGCCAGGACTGCGTGCTCGACCCTTGGTATCCGCTCGGCACGGCCGACATGCTCGATGTCGCCTTCATGGGCCTGCATGTGGCGCAGATGACGAGCCCCGCCGACATGGCGCACTGCTTCGACATGGTGACATCGGCCAACGCTGCAATCATGGGGCTCGATCATCTCGGCCTGGCGGTCGGCAAGCGCGCCAGCATGGTCGTGCTCGACGCCGGCAATCCGGTCGAAGCGCTGCGCCTTCGGGCGGAGCGGCTGTGCGTGGTTTCACGCGGCAAGGTTGTCGCCGAACGGCCGCGTCGTGACACCGCGCTGTCGCTGCCGGGACGGCCCGCTCAGGTCAATCGCCGTCACGAGACTGCCGGCTGATATAGCGGTTGGTTATTCGATCGATTGATCGATAGGCTCGGCAGCGACGCCGGCAGGCTCGTAGCTTATCGGCAGCGCCTCGTCGAAATTCACCGGCGCCTGCTGGAAGGCGCGGCGGTACTGCACGTTGCCGATCATGACGCCGCCCTCCTCGGGGATCAACATCGTGCGCTGCGAGCCGTCGTTGCAGTTCATCACCGCCTGTGCGTCTCCGCCCGGCCAGTGGATCATGCGGCAATTCAACTCGCGGAACCAGTTCCTTCTCGAGTCCTCGAAAGAGAGCAGGAACGATCCTTTGCCGGTGCGCGCCACCAGATCGCCATTCGGCGCGCTCCACGTCCACTGCAGCGGTTCCGGCAGTTCGTCGCTGTAGGTCCAGGACTTTACGACGAGCGGCGGTTTATAGCCCTGCGACAGCGCCACGCGATACCAGGTCATCGCCGAAGCATACTCAGCCGGAACGCCGGTGCTCAGTTCCTCCCCCGCAACGGGCTGGGTCGCCAGCGGCGACTTTTCTGCGAAAGCGAAGCGGAATTGCGAGCGGTGCGGCGCCGACGGGTCGATGCGATAATCGAATCCCCAGGCGCGCCCGGCAAGGGCGGAAACCAGCAGCACACCTACAAGAACGGACACAAGCCTCATCGACCGGACCATAGCACCGAGTCGGCGGACGGTGAACCGTGGGCGGCGGAAATCTTAACTGTCGATTAAAATCGGCGGGCATTGAGCTTTCGCCCCGCAGCCGAGCGAGGCTCTACCGTCGCTGCTGTTTTGGCCCATCGTCAATGTCGATTTGTCCTCGCCAGATCGAAGGATCACGTCTACCAACCGCTCTGCCTCAAGCGTCCGTGCCCGATGAACTTTCTCCGTAACCCCCAGAACCAGATAGCCCTTGGCGTCCTCCTGATGCTGGGCGGCGACTTTATGTTCTCCCTCAACGACGCCATGGGCAAATGGCTGGTCGTCACGCTCTCCGTCGGCCAGGTCATGTTTGTCCGCTCCATTGGCGCATTCGTCGTGCTCGGGCCTCTAATCGCCCGGCAGGGCACTCCAGGACTGTTCGACGTCGACCGGCCATGGCTGCAGGCGGCCCGCGCGACGCTCACCGCGCTCGAAACCGCGCTGTTCTACGCCGCAGTCTACTATCTGCCACTTGCCGACGTGTTCAGCTTCTACATGGCCGGGCCAATCTATGTGGCCGCGCTTTCCCATCTTCTGCTGGGCGAGAGGGTGGGGTGGCGGCGCTGGTCGGCCATCCTGGTTGGCTTCGCCGGCGTACTGATCATGCTTGAACCCTCAGGCGAATTCTCGCTCGCCACGTTGTTCGCCATTGCCGGAAGTGTACTTTTTGCGTTTACCATCATTCTTGGCCGCATGCTGCGCACCACCAGCGACACGACCCTGGTGACCTGGCAGACCATCTGCTCGCTGATCGTTGGCGTCGTCATCATGCTCGTTTTCGGCGGCTGGCAGGCGCCGACGCGTGTCGAATGGACCGGCATGCTGCTGCTCGGCATCGTGTCCTGCATCGCGCACCTGATGATCGTGCGCGCGCTCAAGCTTGCGCCGGCTGCGCTGCTCGCGCCGTTGCACTACACCCTGATTCTGTGGGCTGTGGTCTTTGGCTGGTTGTTCTTTGGCGACGTGCCCGGACCTCGCATTCTCATCGGTTCCGCGATCATAGTTCTGGCGGGCCTGTTTATCTTCCACCGTCAGAAGGTCGTCTCGACGGTGCCGCCGGAGGACGTGCCCAAGGGCATCAACTGAGGTGAGCGGGCCTGCCGTGGCGCGGTTGGCTTGACGGGGCGGAGCCTTTGGAGGACATTGCCGGCAGAATTGCGAGGGAATTCCATGAAGAAGCAGTATGAAAAGCCGATTCTCCTGAAGCGGAAAGTCCTTTCTGCGGTCACGGCGGGGATTTCAACGTCCAAAGCAGTCTTTTGAGTTCAGGTACTTCCGGCCTTGTGTGGATTGGCCGGAGTTTGGCGAAAGCGTGGTCCGATCGTTCATGGTGACAGGTCGGATGTCTTGCGGATGGCCGATGCGTTAAGGCATCGCGGCCCCGACGACCACGGCAGTTGGAACGATAGTCGACTTGCTGTCGGACATCGGCGTCTCTCGATTATTGACCCTTCGCCTGCCGGCCATCAGCCGATGCTCACCGCGTCGCAAGACGCAGTGCTCGTCTACAATGGAGAGGTCTACAACTACCAGGCCCTTCGGGAGCAGTTGCGCGCCGAGGGGGTGAGCTTTCGTTCGGACTGCGACACCGAAGTCGTCCTGCTCGCCTTGCATCATTGGGGGCCGCGCAAGGCGGTGCCTCTTTTCGACGGCATGTTCGCCTTCGCCTACTACGATCTGCGCGCCGGCGAACTCTGGCTCGCACGCGACCGGCTCGGCATCAAGCCAATGTCGGTAGCCCAACTCGGCGATCGCATTCTCTTCGCCTCCGAGGACAAGGCAATCCTGGCCGCGGATGGCGTCGCGCGCGACATCGACACCCGAGAGATAACCCTGCGGCTCGCCTGGCAATCGCGCGATTCGTCGAGCAGCCTCTTCAGGAATATCGGCAGGCTGTCACCCGGTGAGTTGTGGAGGATCGACGACGGGGGCATAGAGAAGACCTGCGTCTGGCACGTCCTCGACGCTCTCGATGCTTCGCGCGTTGTAGCGGATCGAGTATCCGCCACCGATCACATGAAATCCCTCGAGAGCCTGCTTTCCGACAGCGTCGGAATGCACTGTCGTGCGGATGCGTCGATCGCAACCGCATGCAGCAGGGGCGTCGACTCGGGCATGATCACCGTTTTGTCCAGGCGTTTCCGGCAGGACTTCCACGCCTACGTCCTGGATCCGCGACCTGGCCCCAGTGAGGCAGAGGGCGCTGCCTTGACGGCGGCCCGGGCGAGCGTGCCGCTGCGGCGCGTCGCGCTGGACCGTGAGCGGTTCATCGATCTGTGGCCCAAGATGGTCTGGCATCTGGAAAGCGACGGCTGGCACTCTAGCGCAATGGGACTGCTCGCGCTCACCGAGCAATGCAGGACGGACGGCGTCAAGGTTTTGCTGACGGGCGAGGGGGCCGACGAACTCTTCGGGGGTTACCCATGGCAGCATCGCCGGACGCGGCAGTGGCGCACTCTGTCCGCGGCGCGGCGCCTGCTCATGGGAAGGAATGCCTTCGAACGCAAAGTCCGCAAGGCGCGCCGCGCTCCATTTGCGCAAACCTTTTCCAACCCGCCGGCGTTGGATAGGTACAACGTGCTCCGCTCCCTGTCGCCGGAGCTGAATTTCCTGGAAATCAAGCTGTTCGACCTCATGGAACCCGTTACGCCCCTGGCGGACAGGGCCTACCTGGCTGGATGTCTGTTCGACATGTATTCGCATCTGCAGGATCTGTTGCACAGGCATGACCGGCTCAGCATGGCGGCGTCGGTCGAGTTGCGAGTCCCCTTCATCGAGAACACGCTGATCGATTTCGCGATCCACTTGCCGCGCCGCTTCAAATACCGCTGGGGCACGACCAAGTGGCTGCTGAAGAAGGTCGCCGAGCGGCACATTCCCAAACAGAATGTCTATGCGCCGAAGTCGGGCTTTGACGTCTCTCATCAACTCTCCGTCGGGGCGGAAAAACTGCTGCGCGGCGGCCTGCTTGCCGACGCGATGCGATGGCCATCCTCGTCCATCGCGGACATCGAGAACCTGGCCAGGGAGCACGAGCATTCGCGCTTGCGGCTTGTCGGCATGGAGCTGTTCCTGAGGCTTTATGCCGGCGGTGAAACGCAGGAGCAGCTCTCCGAACGGCTTCGTGCTGTCATCAAGCAGCCCGCCGCCGCCTAGCCTGCCGAAGTCGCCGCACCCAAAGGCACTTTCTACCCCTTGCTCACCGCCTCGACATGTCGGGAAAAATCGGACGATTGCATCAGCTTGCGGCAACGGGCGAAGCGACCGTCGGCATACGCCCGGAAATCCTCGGCGGAATTGTTGTTGCCAAGCTGGATCAGTCCCCACAGCGTCCACAACAGGTCGCACATCGCCTTGTAGATCACGATGCGTCCGCGTTCGGCCGGACGCGCTTCGCCGCCGAAATAGGCGCGCATCATTTCCTCCTCTTGGCGCTCCCCGAACTTGCCTTCGACCGCGAGGTCCCCGAGGTCCCACATCGGGTCGTTCATGCCGGAATACTCCCAATCCACGATCCACATCCGGTCGCCGGTATCGAGGAAGTTCTCGCACAGCGGATCGCAATGGCAGGCGACCAGTTTCGCGGGATGGCGTGACAGCGCGGTCCGGATATCCTCTGCCTCGCGCAGCACGTCGTTGTAGCCCTTCGGCAGTTGGACATCCTTGGTCGACAGCACCTTCAGATAGTCGTCGATCATCGCGAAGAGATAGAAGCGGAACGGAAAGACCGCGCCCGAGTCATGCAGCTTCCGGAACGCCTCGCCCGACCGCGCCGGCGCGCCTTCGTTGAGCTTGAAGGCGGCGGGCGACATGGTCTGCGCACCATCGACGAAACGCGTCACCATCACGCCTTTTCGTCGAAGTAGAGCACTTCGGGGCTGACCCCGGCTTTCGCCGCTTCGCGCGCCGCCACCGCCTCGTTGGCGCGGTTGATGTATTCCTCGGTGCCCTTGCCGGGCACTCGGATGCAGTATTCGCCGGCCTGAAAGACAAGATTTGTCAGGCCGCCCAGCCTGAACACCGTCCCGGAAAAGTCCTTGAGGAACGGAACACCGGCCATAGCCTGCCGCGCCAGGGCCAGTTCGTCGCTCATGATTCCCCTTTCACCATCATATCCTCCCTGGACCGTTCCATAGTTTCAATCGCTTGGCTATGATCGAAGTGACACAGCAGAGTGGGCAAAATCCTATGGCGGACGGCAGGCACGACGGCGCGCTGGGCGCGGTGTATCAGGCGAAGGGCGCCGACGAGGTCGCTGCCCTGTATGATCGCTGGTCCGAAACCTACGACCACGAGATGGCCGTCGCGGGCTACCGCCACCCGTCGATTTGCCTCGCGCTGCTCGCCCGCCACCTGCCGCGCGGCGCAGCCCCGCTGCTCGACGCCGGCGCCGGCACCGGCCTGATCGGCGAGTGGCTCGGTATCATGGGCTATCCTCACGTCGAGGCGCTCGACATTTCCGAAGGCATGCTGGCCAAGGCGGCCGGGAAGGGCGCCTACAAGGCCTTCCACCGCCTGGTGCTTGGCGGTCCGCTCCCTTTCGCCGACGGTCATTTCGCAGGCATCGTTTCGGCCGGCGTCTTCACGTCGGGGCATGTTGGCGTCGAGGGGCTGGACGAACTGATCCGCATCTGCCGGCCGGGCGGGATCATCGTGCTCACCGTCAAGAACACGCTGTGGGATGGCGGCTTTTCGGCCCGCATCGCCGAGCTCGATGGGCAGCGGCTGGTCGCCCTTGCCGAGGAGACCGCGCCCTATGTCTCGATGCCCGGCGAGACCGGCACCGTGCCCAGCCGCGGGCTGGTGCTGAAGCGCCTCGCGTGAGGGCGCTCTACCCCTTCACCCGCTCCGCCTTCGCATCGTACATCGGCTCCAGCCAGATCTTTGCCGGCGTGAGGTCCATCGCGACCACCAGTTCGTAGTCGCCCGAGGCGAGAAAGTCGTCGCTTACGCCATCGGAATTGCGCACATAGCCGTAGCCGATGCCTTTTCCCAGCGTGTATCCGTAGCCGCCCGAGGTCAGGTAGCCGACCGGCTCGCCGTTGCGCAGGATCGTCTCGCGACCGAGCAGGACGACTTCTGGGCCGTCGACGGTGAACCCGACGAAGCGTTTCTTCGGCGTTTCGCCCGATGCCTTCTCAAGCGCGCGCCGTCCCAGGAAGTCCGTATTCTTCCTGAGCTTCACCGCCCAGCCGAGCCCCGCTTCGATGGGGGTGTCGTTCGGCGTGATGTCGGAGCCCCAGGCGCGGTAGCCTTTTTCGAGCCGCAGCGATTCCAGCGCGCGGTAACCGACCGGCCGGATGTCATGCGCGGCTCCCGCCGCCATCAGCGCGTCGAACACCTCGCCCGTGGCGGCGATCGGCACATGCAGTTCCCAGCCCAGTTCGCCCACGTAAGTCACCCGCAACGCCCGCACCGTATGTCCCGCGATGCCGATCTCGCGAACATGGCCGAAGGGGAACGCCGCGTTCGAGACATCGGCTTCGGTCACGGTCGCCAGCACGTCGCGTGCCTTCGGTCCCATCAGCGACAGCGTGCCGAAATCCTCGGTGACATCGACGAGCCTTGCGTCGAGTTCGGCGCCGATGTGATCCTCCATCCAGGCGAGGTCGTGGGTGCGGAAGCCGGTGCCCGTCACGATGTAGAACCTGTCCTCGGCAAGGCGCGCCACCGTCAGGTCCGCCTCGATGCCGCCGCGGCTGTTGAGCAGCTGCGTGTAGGTCAGCCGGCCCGCCGGCTTCGCCACGTCGTTGGCGCAGATCCAGTCGAGCGCCCGCTGTGCGTCCTTACCCGACAGCTCGTATTTGGCGAAGGACGACTGGTCGAAGATTCCGACCTTTTCGCGCACGTGCCGGTGTTCGCCGCCGACCGCCTCGAACCAGTTCTGCCGGCCCATCGAATAGGCGTCCTTCGGCTCGCCCCCCTCCGGCGCGAACCAGTTCGGCCGTTCCCAGCCCAGCTTCGATCCGAACACGGCGCGATGCTTCTTCAGCCGCTCGTACAGCGGCGACACGATTCTGGGACGCCCGCTTTCATATTCCTCGTGCGGAAAACCGATCGTGTAGTGCTTGCCGTAGGCTTCCAGCGTCCGGTCAGCCACCCACTGCCGGTCGCGGTGCAGGCCGGAAAAGCGCCTGATATCGACGACCCACAGGTCGAGCGGCGCTTCGCCGTCCACCGCCCACTGCGCCAGCACCCAGCCCGCGCCGCCGCCCGAAGCGATGCCGAAGGCGTTGAAGCCGGCGCCGACGAACATGTTCTTGCATTCGGGTGCCGCGCCCAGGATGAAGTTGCCATCCGGCGTAAAGCTTTCGGGACCGTTGATCATCTGTTTGACGCCGGCCGTCTCCAGCGCCGGCACGCGCGCGATCGCCTGGCTCATATGTTGTTCGAAATGATCGTAGTCGTCGTCGAACAGGCGGAACTCCCATTCGTCCGGCACGTCGCCCCCAGGGAGATTCGTCGTCCACGCCTGCGGGTTCGGCTCATAGCCGCCCATCACCAGCCCGCCGACCTCTTCCTTGAAATAGGTGCGCCGGTCCGGATCGCGGATCGTCGGCGCGTCGGTCGCCAGCCCGTCCAGCTTCTCGGTGATGATGTACTGGTGCTTCACAGGCTGCAGCGGCACGTTGATGCCGGCCATCGCCCCAACCTGCCGCGCCCATTGGCCCGCGCAGTTCACCACCTTTTCGCAGGCGATGTCGCCCTGCGTCGTCTTCACCGCCCTGATGCGTCCGTCCTTCATCTCGAAGCCGGTCACCCGCACACCCTCGACGATCTTTGCGCCATGCATGCGCGCGCCCTTGGCGAGCGACTGGGTGATGTCGGAAGGGCTCGCCTGCCCGTCGGTCGGCAGCCACGACGCGCCGACCAGGTCGGACACGTCCATCAGCGGCCACATCCTCTTCACCTCGGCCGGCGATATCAGCTGCATGTCCATGCCGAAGCTTTTTGCGGTGGTCGCCAACCGGCGATATTCGGTCCAGCGATCCTGGTTGGTTGCGAGCCTCAGGCAGCCCGTCATCTTCCAGCCGGTCGCCAGCCCCGTCTCGGCCTCCAGCCCCTTGTAGAGATCGACGGAGTATTTCAGCACGCGCGTGATCGAGGCCGACGAGCGCAATTGCCCGACCAGTCCCGCCGCGTGCCAGGTCGAGCCGGACGTCAGCTTGCCTTGTTCGAGAAGGATGACATCGGCCTTGTGGTCACGCGCCAAATGATAGGCGGTGGAGCATCCGATGATGCCTCCGCCGATGACGACGATCTGCGCGCGGCTTGGCAATGTCATGGTGCGAGCTTTCCGTAAGTCTTCTGATAGTTGTCGAGCGCGGCGGCGAGCCGCGCGAGGTTCTCGCTGGTATAGGCCACGTAGTCCGCGCCCGGCGCCGACAGATGCAGTTCCGACACCATGCTCCACATTGCCTCGCGCAGCAGCGATGCGCTCTGCATGGCTGCGTGCGAGCGCACCAGACCAGCGTCCGGCTTGCCGCCAAAATACTCGGCCAGCAACGCCTCCGATTCCTCGGCCGACATGCCGGCATTCGACGCCGCGCCGGCGAGATCGAACATCGCCGTGTTGAAGCCGGCATATTCGAAATCGATCAGCCAGAGCTTCTTTCCGTCGTCGAGGAAATTCGCAGGCAGCAGGTCGTTGTGCCCGAAGACGACAGGCAGAGGCTGCTGCACGGCTTCCAGCGCGTCGTTCAGCGCGAGAAACCCGGGCAGGCGCTCGACCATGCGGCTTTTGCCGGCCTTGAGTGTGCGGGCATAGTCGCGGTTCACGTGGAACACCCAGAACATGAAGCCGGCGCCGGATACGTGCTTGGGCATGGCGGCGTGGAATTGGCGCATCAGCCCGGCGATGCGCCCGCGATTGGCCCGCACGTCTTCCGGCCCGTAGGTCCTCGCGCCGAGAAATGCCGATACCATGACGCCGGGTTCGGCGAACTCCACCCGTGGTGCGAAGCCGGCCGCCGCCGCCGCGCGCGCAACCATCAGCTCGCGGTCGCGAAACACATGGTGGAACGGAAAATCCTTGCCGAAGCGCACGACATGTCTTCCGTTCACGTCTTCGACAAGAAAGCTCTCGTTGCTAAGCCCGCCCTTCAGCGGCTCGATCGAGATCGCGCCGTTCCAGATCGGCAACGCGCGGATGCGGGACTCGGCCCAGCTCATCGGCGTCGTTCCGGAAGGGCTGCGCGACTGAGCGGCGACATGGTCAAATGGAGCCCGGTATTGTTGCGCCGATCGCCAGAAATGCGCGACCGGACCGATGTGTGGAAGAGCCGCAATGTCGGATGCCAACGCCAGCCCTGTCAACGCAATAGTGTGAGGTTTTGTCGACTTTATGACCGCTTTCCGCGGTCCGAACATCAATACGGGAGAGTTCCGGATCGAATCGGGCGGACGGCATTTTGTCCCTGCGTCACATCTTGCAGCCGAAATTTCGCGGTGATTTCTCGGCAAATGCGCTATGAAGGCCGACAGAGGCCGCGCCTCCTGGCATTGGATCACACGCCCGCAAGGGCAAGGCGCGGATAGGCGGATGAACTATTCAAGGCGGCACGCCGACATCCTGAAACTCATTCAGGAGGAGGGCACGATCACCATCACGCGGCTCGCCGAAAAACTGGGCGTTTCGCTCGAAACGGTGCGCCGTGACGTCAAGCCGCTTGCTCGCGACGGTTCGGTGCTCAAGATGCACGGCGCGATAGGCCTGCCTTCCGTTATCGGCGAGGCGCCGTTCGAACGCCGCATGCGCGAGCAGGCCGACGCCAAGCGCACCATCGCAAGGCTTGTCGCGGCCACCATCCATGACGGCGAGTCCGTCATGCTGGACACCGGCACGACTACCAGCTTCCTGGCGCGGGAGTTGCTCAACCACCGCCGCCTCACCGTGGTCACCAATTCTTCCGACATCGCCCGCACGCTGGCCACCGTCAACGGCAACAAGGTGTATATGGCCGGCGGCGAGCTGCGCAGCGATTCAGGCGCATCCTTCGGCGTCTCGGCAATCGAATTCGTCAGCCGCTTCAGCGTCGACCACGCGGTTATCACGGCCGGAGCGGTCGACGCGCAGCACGGCATCATGGACTACGTGCTCGAGGAGGCGGAGTTCGCACGCGTCGTGCTCACGCGCGGCAAGCGGAGCGTGGTCGTCACCGATCACACCAAATTCGGTCGGCAGGGCCTCGTGCAGGTCTGCGGCTTCGATGCATTCGGCGAACTCGCCACCGACCTGCCGCCGCCGCGCGAGATCGCGGCAGCGGTCGAGAAGGCCGGCGCTAGGCTGCTCGTCGCCAACCAGCGCTAGCGCTCTAGGCGAACACCAGCGATCGGTGCGCGGCCACGCCGGCCATCGCTCCATCGGCCACCGCGAACGGCACATTGGGTGCAGGACGCGCGGCATCGCCCGCGGCGAATACGCCTGGCACGGTCGTTTGTTTCATTTCGTCGACGGCGAGGATCGGCCCGAATGGGCTATCGGCGAGGTCGCATCCGAGCTTCTCGCCTATATCGCTTGAGAGCCGCGAGCGCGGCTGGGTGAAGAGCCCGGCCAATCCTATCGTGCCGCCGCCTTCCAGTTCGATTGACAGCGTATCCTCGCCGGCGACGGCAGCCGTCACCCTGCGCGTCTCGATTGCCACGTCGCGCGCCCTGAGCTGTTCCAGCTCCTCGCTCGTTGGCTCCAGCACGCCGTTCAGGAACAGCGTCACCGGACCCCATTCCCGCACCAGCATTGCGTGGTGCGCCGCCAGCGGTCCGTTCGCCAGCACGCCGAGCGCCCCGCCGTTGAACTCGTAGCCATGGCAATACGGGCAGTGGGCGACCCGTTTTCCCCATTCGGCCGCCAGGCCCGGTATGTCGGGCAGGGAATCGACCACGCCGTGGGCAAGGACGATGCGACGGGCCGACAACTCGTCGCCGCCATCGCAGGCAATCGAGAAGGCGTCGTTAGCGCCGGTCACGCGTTGCGCCCTGGCTGCGACGAACCGCGCTGTCGGGTACGCCGCAAGCTGGCGCCTTGCCTCGTCAATCATGGCAGCCGGCGTTGCGCCGTCGCGCGTCAGGAAGCCGTGCGATGCGGCGGCGAATCGGTTGCGCGGCTCGCCTGTGTCGAGCACCGTCACGGTGCGCCGGGCGCGAGCCAGTTGCAGGGCGGCGGACAAGCCGGCGAAGCTTCCGCCGATGATGGCGACATCAGTGTGCATGTTTGCTCTCCGAATGGGCGGACACGCCTTGCCCGCATCGGACGGCAAGGTCGGCGAGCGTGACTGTCGCCAGGCGCTGCGACAGCAGTCTTTCGATCTCCTCCCGCACCCCGTCGAGCGAATCGTTGACCGCGCGCTCGACGAGGCAGCGCGGATTTTCGGGCTCGGTGCTGAACGGGATCAGCTTTTCGTCGAGCGCCAGCGTCACGTCGGCGAGCGTGATTCTCTCCGCAGGCCGCGCCAGCATCCATCCGCCACCATGACCACGTGCCGAAGACAGGATGCCGGCGTCCCTCAGCCCGGCCACCATACGCCGGACGACCACTGGATTGGTATGAAGCCAGGACGCGATCTCTTCGGACGTCATGGCCCGGTCAGGAACCTGCGCCATGTGAACCAGCGCGTGCAGCGATGCCGAGAGCTTTCCATTTCGTTTCATGTAACTTACATAGTTACAAAAAATGTTCAGGTCAAGCACCTCCCAAAGCCCCGTTCCCAACGCAATGGTGCGCTGCTATCTCAGGCCATGGCCTTCACCATCAGGCAGTTGCAGTATTTTATCGCGGTCGCTGAACAGGGAACGGTTTCGCGCGCCGCGCAGAACCTTTCCATTTCCCAGTCCTCCGTCACGGAGGCGATCAAGGAACTGGAAGGCGATCTGGGCGTCGCCCTGTTCGATCGCCATCCGCGCGGACTTAACATTACCCACCAGGGACACCAGTTCCTGCGCCATGCCACGAAGATTCTCGCCGACGTGTCGGACGCCAGACGCACCTTCTTCAGCGATCGTGAGGCGACCACCGGCCGCCTGCAGCTCGGCGTCACCTCTCTGGTCGCCGGTTATGTGCTGTCGGATCTTCTGGCCCGCTACAGGCGGGCCCATCCGGCTGTCGAGATTTCGGCCATCGAGGACAATGGCGACTATCTCGAACACCTGTTGGTTGGCGGCAAGCTCGATATCGCGGTCATGGTCACGTCCAACCTGCGCGACCGCATGGCGCTGCAGTCGGAAATCATCGAAATTTCCGCATACCGGCTCTGGCTGCCGCTCGGCCACCCGCTGACCACAGCCGAGACCATCAATCTTGTTGACGTTGCCGACGAGCCGCTGATCATGCTGACCGTCGACGAGATCGAGGAAAATACCGGCAAGCTGCTCGCCGCCCTCGGCACGCGACCGCCGCATGTCGCCTTCCGCACCCGCTCGGTCGAGGCCGTGCGCAGTCTTGTCGCCACCGGTGCCGGAGTGGCGCTCCTGCCGGACCTCGTCTATCGCCCTTGGTCGCTCGAAGGCGACCGCATCGAGTCCCGCGACATTTCCGGCACGCTTCCCGTCGTGCAGGTCGGCATGGTCTGGCGGCGCGGCTCCGCCCTGCCGCAGGCGGCGCGCGACTTCATCGGCCTCGCGCAGGCCCAGCGAACTGTCCGGCAGCGCGGCTAACACTGGATATCGGAAAATCCGATATCACCCTTCTGACAAATGAATTTGCGAAAGCGTGGCTTTCACGTAACGTTCGGTCAGGGTTCGAGCCGTCGATTGAGAGCGGCCCCTGTCAAATGGGAGACGTCACATGAAATCATTCCTGAAATCCTGCACTGCACTTTCGCTCGCCGTCAGCTTCTCGGGTCAGGCGGTTGCCCAGGTCAAGGAAATCGGCCCCGGCGAGGGGCAGGTCAACATCGTCGCATGGGCCGGCTACATCGAGCGCGGCGAAACCGACAAGGCCTTCGACTGGGTCACCAAGTTCGAGGAAGCCAGCGGCTGCAAGGTCAACGTCAAGACCGCCAACACCTCCGACGAGATGGTGGCGCTGATGAACGAAGGCGGCTTCGACCTCGTCACCGCATCCGGCGACGCCTCGCTTCGCCTCATCGCCGGCAAGCGCGTGCAGCCGGTCAATATCGACCTGGTCAAGAGCTGGTCGACCGTCGACGACCGCCTCAAGGATGCCCCCTGGCATACGGTCGATGGCGTCCACTACGGCGTGCCGTACATGTGGGGCCCGAACGTCCTGATGTACAACACCAACGCCATCAAGACGCCGCCGACCTCGTGGAAAATCGTGTTCGAGGAAATGACGCTTGACGACGGCAAGTCCAACAAGGGCCGTGTCCAGGCATATGACGGACCGATCCACGTCGCTGACGCCGCGCTCTACCTCATGACCCACAAGCCGGACCTCGCCATCAAGAGCCCCTACGAGCTCAACGATGACCAGTACAAGGCCGCGCTCGATCTGCTGCGTCAGCAGCGCCAGTTGGTCGGCCGCTACTGGCACGACGCCTTCATCCAGATCGACGATTTCAAGAACGAGGGCGTCGTCGCGTCCGGCTCCTGGCCCTTCCAGGTGAACCTGCTCAAGGGCGACAAGCAGCCCGTTGCTTCGGTATTCCCGGAAGAGGGCGTCACCGGCTGGGCGGACACGACGATGATGCACGTCGATTCCGCCAATCCGAACTGCTCCTACATGTGGATGGAGCATACGCTGTCGTCCAACCTTCAGAGCGACCTCGGCGTCTGGTTCGGCGCCAACCCTTCGGTTCCCGCAGCATGCACCGACGGTCGTGGCATGCTGACGGCCGAAACCTGCACCGCCAACGGTCTCGACAATTTCGAGAAGGTGAAGTTCTGGACGACGCCGACCAGCAAGTGCGCCACCCAGAACGACAAGTGCGTGCCCTACTACCGTTGGGTCTCCGACTACATCGGCGTCATCGGCGGTCGCTGAGCTTTCTTACCCTCCCCCTCGCGGGGAGGGTCGACGCGTAGCGTCGGGGTGGGGGCCGTCCCCCCACCCGCGCATGCGGTGTGGCCTCCCCAGTTCGGGAGGTGGGCGCCGCGCCAATCCACGGACCGAGCCCGTTCATGACTCCAGCCGTCTCATTCAAGCAAGTCTCGCGGCACTTCGGCTCGGTCAAGGCCGTCGACGCGGTCGATCTCGACATCGGCGAAGGCGAGTTCTTCGCCATGCTCGGACCCTCCGGCTCTGGCAAGACGACCTGCCTTCGCCTCATTGCGGGGTTCGAGCAGCCGACGTCTGGCCGCATCGAGATTTTCGGTGAGCGCGCCGAGGGCGTCCCGCCGTACCGGCGCAACGTCAACACCGTCTTCCAGGACTATGCGCTCTTCCCGCACCTCAACGTGCTGGACAATGTTTCCTACGGCCTCATGGTCAAGGGTGTAGGCAGGGCCGCGCGCCACCGCGAGGCCGAAGCCGCGCTCGAACTCGTCAAGCTGCCGGGCTATGGCGCGCGCCGTCCCGGCCAGCTGTCCGGCGGCCAGCGCCAGCGTGTTGCGCTCGCGCGCGCGCTGGTCAACCGGCCGAGGGTCCTCCTGCTTGACGAGCCGCTCGGCGCGCTCGACCTCAAGCTTCGCGAGAACATGCAGGAAGAACTGAAGTCCCTGCAGAAATCGCTCGGCATCACCTTCGTCTTCGTCACGCACGACCAGGGCGAGGCGCTTTCTATGGCGAACCGCATCGCCGTCTTCGACCATGGCACGATCAAGCAGATCGGCACGCCGGAAGATATCTACCAGCGGCCGCACTCGCGCTTCGTGGCCGATTTCGTCGGCTCCTCCAACGTCCTGCCGCCCGATTTCGTCGCCCGCCATGGCGGCCAGAAGCGCTGGGCGAGCCTGCGGCCCGAGGCCATCCGCATCGTCGACGGCGAGGCGGGCGCGCTGACCGCCACCGTGGTCTCGCGCTCCTACCTCGGCGGCACCACGCGCCTCGGCCTCGACGTGCAGGGCCAGCGCATCAACGCACTCCTGCCCGCCGGTCATGATCTGCCGGCCGAAGGCGACCTGATCCGCATCGGCTTCGCGCAAGGCGACCTGCATCTCATGGACGACGCGCAATGAGCATGGCGGGCGCGGCATTGCCGCCGGCTGTGTCCGGCGCCATCCTGCCCGACCGCGGCGGCGTGACGGGCGCGCTGTCCGACATCTTCTGGCGCAAGCCGAAATTTCTGCTGTTCCTGATGCTGCTGCCGCCGGTGCTCTGGCTCGGCATCGTCTATCTCGGATCGCTCTTCGCGCTGCTCCTGCAGAGCTTCTTTTCGATCGACGAGTTCTCCGGCCTCATCAATCGCCAGTTCACGCTGAAGACCTACGGCGAGCTGCTGCTGCCGGCCAATCTCGACATAATCCTGCGCACGGTCACCATGGCGGCGCTTGTCACGGTCGCGTCGGCCATCGTCGCCTTTCCCATCGCCTACTACGCGGCCCGCTACGCGCGCGGCAAATGGAAGGCGCTGTTCTACATCGGCATCATGCTGCCGCTCTGGTCGAGCTACCTGGTCAAGATCTACGCCTGGAAGCTCATCCTCGCCAAGGAAGGCATCCTCACCTGGTTCTTCGAAAAGGTGCACCTGCAATGGCTCATCGACGCGTGGCTCTCGCTGCCCATCGTCGGCGGCAATTCGCTCTCGGTCTCCTTCACAGGCACGTTCATCGTCTTCGTCTATGTCTGGCTGCCCTTCATGATCCTGCCGGTGCAGGCGTCGCTGGAGCGCGTCCCGACAAATCTCGTGGAAGCCTCGTCCGATCT
>Ga0335394_10001068_pt1 | contig 30490 bp, 25 predicted proteins | sample MAT03_FD_205741 | JGI IMG/M metagenome (GOLD analysis project Ga0335394, IMG submission 205741) | Freshwater microbial communities from Lake Fryxell liftoff mats and glacier meltwater in Antarctica - MAT-03 (spades assembly) (version 2) ...
GTTGTGATCCAGCATGTCCATGCTCACGTGCCGTGCAGAGTACCCCAGCCGCCGCAGCACTGTCCACGGCCGGGCCTGCGAGAGACAGTAGCCGCGGCCCCGCCTCTACCGCTAGGATCATCCCACCACCATGATGCTGCCGCTGCAGGATCGCATCCGGACCGCCGTCCGAGCTGCGCTTCACACCCAGTTCGGTCTCGACCGCGACGCGGTCGCGATTCCGCTCGAAGTCCCTCCCAACCGCACGTTCGGCGACATCGGCTCGCCCGTGGCCTTCGAACTGGCGCGCGAGCTGCGCAAGGCCCCGCGCGTCATCGCGCAGGAACTGGCCAGCAGCCTCGGCGCCATTGACGGCGTGACCCGCGTGAGTGCGGCGCCCAACGGCTATCTGAACGTGTTCCTCGATCGGGCCGCGTTCCTGCTCCAGCGCGTGGGGCCGGAGGCGCCGCAGCCGGGCAGGGTCGGGCTGCCGAAGACGATCGTCGAGCACACCGCCATCAATCCCAACAAGGCCGCGCACATCGGCCATCTGCGCAACGCGTGCCTCGGCGACACGCTCGTGCGCGCGCTGCGCTACCGGGGTGCCCCGGTCGAGGTGCAGAACTACATCGACGACACCGGCGTGCAGGTGGCCGATGTGGTGGTCGGCTTCCGCCATCTGGTAAATCTCGATCTGGCCGAGATCCAACGGATCGCCGACACGACGCGGTTCGACTACTACTGCTGGGATCTCTATGCCCGCGTCACCGAGTGGTACAACGGCGACCAGGAGCGGCTGAAGATTCGCGCCGCCACGCTGCACGACATCGAGCACGGCGTCGATCCCACCGCGGCCATCGGCGCGTTCGTGGCCGAGCGCATCGTGCGGACGCACCTGGTCACCATGGCGCGGCTCGGCATCGACTACCAGTTGCTCACGTGGGAGGGCGACATCCTGCGGCTGCAGTTCTGGGCGCGCGCCTTCGAGCTGCTCAAGCAGTCGGGCTCGGTGTTCCTGCAGCCCGAAGGCCGGCTGGCTGGCTGCTGGGTGATGCGCATCGACGAGGACGGCGACGCGCCGCCCGACGCCCCTGCCGACGACGCTGCGCTGGCGCCCGACAGCGACGGCACGCCCGAGGCCGAGGGCGAGCCGCGCGAGGGAGAACTGCGCGAAGAAGAACGACGCGAGAAAGTGATCGTGCGGTCGAACGGCACCGTCACCTATGTCGGCAAGGACATGGCCTACCAGTTCTGGAAGTCGGGGCTGCTCGGCCGCGACTTCCTCTACCGGCCGTTTGCCACGCGCATGGACGGCGACATTCTGTGGGCCACGACCAGCCGTGCCGACCTGGCCATCGACACGCATCCCGCGTTTGGCGCCGCGGCTGCCACGGTCAACGTCATCGACGTGCGGCAGTCGTATCTGCAGAAGCTGCTGAAACAGGCGCTGGTCACGGCCGGTCACGTCGACGCTGCCGCCAATCACACGCACTTCTCCTACGAGATGGTGGCGCTGTCGCACCCAACCGCCGCCGAACTCGGGTTCGCGCCGGCGCCGGGCAGCGAGGAAGCCGCCAAGCCGTTCGTCGAGGTGTCGGGCCGCAAGGGCCTGGGCGTGAAGGCCGACGATCTACTCGACCGGGTCATCGACAAGGCCCACGGTGAGGTATCGCGCCGCAATCCAGAGATGGACGCCGCCGAGGCGCGGCGCACGGCCGAGCGGATCGGCGTGGCGGCGGTGCGTTACTTCATGGTGAAGTACTCACGCACCAAGGTAATTGCCTTCGACATCGACGAGGCGCTCAGCTTCGAAGGCGAGAGCGGACCCTACCTGCAGTACGCGGTGGTACGCGCCAACAACATCTTCCAGAAGCTGCGCGATCGCGATGGCCTCGGCGAGGGCGACGTGATTGCCGCCCTGCCGACCATGCCGCCGGTGGCGCTGGTCGGCGACGAGGGCGCCGACCGTCTCTGGTCGCTCGTGCTCGACGCCGCCCGGCTCGACGAGGTGGTCGAGCAGGTGGCGCGCACGCTCGAGTTCGTCTCGCTCGCGAAATACGCGTTCGGCCTGGCGCAGGGCTTCAACGCCGTCTATCATGCGCTGCCGATCATGAACGAAGAGCGAACCGACGTGCGCCTGTGGCGCGCGGCGGCACTCGGCTACGTGCGGCATCAGCTCACCGCGGCCCTGGCCATGATGGGCATCGACGTTCCCACGCGCATGTAAGGAGTCCCCATGCCGACGATTGCGATCACCCCCTGCCGCCAGATGTCCGACTATCTCGAGTCGATCAAGCGGGCTGGGGCCTCGGTGCTCGACGTGTCGGTCGACGACGACCCGGCGACGGTGGTCGCGCGCATGGACGGCCTGGTGCTCACTGGCGGTGGCGATATCGCGCCGGCGCTCTACGGCGCCGTGCCGCATGCCACGTATGCCGCCGCCGAGGCTGGGCGCGACGCGTTCGAGATCGCCCTCGTGCGGGCGGCCACCGAGGCCGGGAAGCCGATCTTCGCGATCTGCCGGGGCCTGCAGGTGCTGAACGTGGCCCTCGGCGGTGACCTGGTGCAGGACATCCCCACCGAAGTGAACGGCGCGCTCAACCACGACCTGCGCGAGCCGCGTTTCGCCATCGCCCACGAAGTGTGGGCCTCGAAGGGCTCACGCCTGTCGGCGCTGATGCTCGAGAAGCTCGAAGACGCCGAAAATTGTCCCGTCAACAGCCGGCATCACCAGGCCGTGCATCACCTCGGCGAGGGTCTCGAAGTCGTGGCCACGGCCCCCGACGGCGTGATCGAAGCGGTCGAACGGGCCGGTCCGTTCTGCCTGGGCGTGCAGTGGCACCCCGAGAACTTCTGGCGCACCGGCGAGTTCCGGCCCCTCTTCGAGGGCTTCGTCGACGCCTGCCGCGGCTGACACGACGCAAGCTGGCAGTGCACCGCAAGACTGGGAGACCGGCAGAGCCCGCGGTCCTCCGTGGTCTCGAGAGCATGTGCTCGCCTTGCCAGGACGTCCCGCCAAGGCGGAGCGAAGGTGAGCCGAGGGGAGATGCCCGTGTCAGTGCGGCGGCCACGGCGACCGACGCGTTTCAGCGGCTGAGCGTGAGCACCGTCTCGACGTGGCCGGTGCGTGGGAACAGGTCGAACGCGCGCACGTCGGACATCGCGTAGCCGGCATCGACCAGCACACGCACGTCGCGCGCAAGGGTGGCCGGGTCGCACGAGACGTAGACGATGCGCGGCACGCCGCCGGCAGCCAACGCGCGGGAGACCTCGGCCGACAGACCCGTGCGCGGCGGATCGACCACCACCGTGTCGGCATGCGCGGCCGTCGCCAGGTCGCGCTCGTCCTCCACGGCCGCGTGCCGGTACGACAGGGCCGGATGCGCCGCCGCGTTCCGCCGCAAGTCGTCGGCCGCCGTGTCGGCACCTTCCACGGCCACGACCGTCTTCCCCGCCGCCGCCGCCGCGACGCTGAACAGGCCCACCCCGGCATACAGGTCGAGCAGGCGAGGGCCGGCGATCCGGCCCATCACGTCGTCCACCAGCGGCTGGAGCAGGAAGCGGTTGCCCTGGAAGAACGACCGCGCGTGGTGCAACACCGGCACGCCGTCGCGGCCCATCACCGAGACGCGGTCGACGAGGTGCGCATCGCCCCAGAGCTGGTGCTCCTTGTCGCGGTCCGCGGCCGACCACGTGGCGGCGTCGAGGCCCTCGACCAGGCCCAGTGCGGCCATGGCCTTGCCGTCAGCGCGCTCGAGCGTGATGTGGGCGGCCCGGTGCGCGCCGTCCGCAGTCTCGGCCCACTCGATCTCGGCGCTGGTGCCGGCCCCGCGCCGTGCGAGCGCGGCACAGAGCCGGCCGATCACGTCGGCGCTCTGCGCCGACATCTGCCGCGAGCCCGGCACGTCGCACAAACTGTGCGAGCCCTCCTCGAAGAACCCCCACTGCCCGCCCCGCACATGCACGCGGGCGCGGATGCGGTAGGCGTCGGCGGGCGATCCGGCCACCGTCGTCGAGGGCAGCTCGATGCGGCCGATGCGCCGGAACGCGTCGGTCAGCATTTCACTCTTGATCACGAGTTGACGCGCCGCCGTCATGTGCGCCAGCACGTTGCCGCCACACGCGAGCGCCGGCGCCACCTCCACCCGGTCGGGCGAGGCCTCGACCACCTCGGTGACGCGGGCCCACACCGTGCGCCGCTGCACGCGCTCGACGCGGGCGACGACCCGCTCGCCGGGAATGGCGCCGGCCACGAGCACGACCGCGCCGTCATGGCGGGCAATCATGCGTCCGCCCACCGCCGGGCGTTCGATCTGGAGCGTGAGCATCGTGTCTGGAGTTGTCATCAGTCAAACGCCACCGTGGGAAGCGACAGGGCGATGCGCACGAGGCGTGCGCGAGCCGCCGCGCGGGCCGTGGCCCACTGCGCGGCATCGAGGCGCGCCCGGAAGGGCGCCAGGTCGGCGTCGGCGTCGCGGCCAACGGCCACGCGACGGTCGTCGGACAACGCGGCATCGGCCGCGTGCACGAGCCGCAGGTCGAGCTCCGCCAGCGCGGCAATCACTGCCTCCCGTGCGGCACCGCGCGCGGCAACACTGTCGGCCCGCAGACGGTCCACGGCAAGGACGAGGTCACGAATGGCCGGCTGCAGCGCCTCGGGCGCACGGTCGCTGCCGCGCAAGGTCGACAGCTGCGCCACGACGCGGTCGACGTGCGCCGCCAGCGTGCCGCGCTTCGGTCCTGGCACCACGGGCTCGTCGGCCGCGGCCACGCCCACGGCCCGCCGCCACTGGTCGAAGCCGTCGAGCACATCGCCCTCACAGAACTCGAGGCGCAGCGGACGTCGGCGTGGGCCCTTCTTGACCGCGCGCGTCACCGTACGGTCGATGCCCTCACAGACGATGGCGAGCGGCACGCCCATTTCGCCCCAGCTCTTGACCATCTCGAAGGCGGGCCCGACCACGCGGATCAGGTGTCCTTCGTTGCGGCGGCACAGATGCGCCTCGACGGCGCGGCAGTAGTCGTGGATGTCGGTCATGCGCGCCGCTCCAGCGGGCCGTGCGCCACGCTCATTGCCACGTCACGACCCCTGCTGTGATGCGCACGATGCCCTCACCCGTGTCCACGAGCAGCGCACCCGCCTGATCGACGCCGGTCGTGGTGCCCTCATGTTCGCCTGCCGCGTCGGCCCACGCCACGGGCCGGCCGACGAGCCCCGCGGCCCGCACGCGCCAACGGTCGACCACCCTGGCGAACTTGGCATCGAGCAGATCCTGGTAGCGCTGCGCCCACGCCGCCAGCACCGCGGTCAGCACCGCCTCTGGCTCGGGCGCCGCGCCCATCTCTTTCTCAATCGAAGTGGCGCGGCCCTCCGCGTCGGTCAGGTACTCGACGTCGCGCAGATTGATGCCTACTCCCACCACGACGTGCTGCTGCGCCGTGCCGATGGCGTGCCCTTCCGCCAGCACGCCGGCCAGCTTGAATCCGTAGTAGAGATCGTTGGGCCACTTGAGCGACGCCTCGAGGCCAGTGGCGTGGCCCACGCCCTCGGCCACGGCCAGCCCAGCCGCGAGCGTGAGCAGCCCGAGCACGCTGGGCACGCCGTCCTCCACTGGGCCGACCGGCGGGCGCACGACCATCGAGAAATACAGTCCTGCCCCCTCTGGCGACACCCACGTGTGTCCGCGCCGGCCGCGGCCGGCGGTCTGCTGGCCGGCCACCACGACAAGGCCATGGGCGCCACCGTCACTGGCCAGCGCCGCGGCAGCATCCATCGTCGACGGCAGCACGCGCGCGTAGCGCACGTCGCTGACGTGCCCGCCGAACCGCTCGCGTTCACGATCGAGCGCGGCTGCCAGCGCCGGGGGCAGAGGGTCGAAGTCCACGGCGTCAGAACGTGACCGGCTCGAGTTCGAAGCTCAGATCAACTGCCGGCGCAGAATGCGTGAGCGCGCCGACCGAGACCGCGTCGGCACCGGTCGTCGCAATCTCCGGCAGGCGGTCGAGCGTGACGCCGCCCGAGACCTCGAGGCGCGCGCGGCCCTGCCCGCGAGCCACCGCCTGGCGCAGATCGTAGGTCGTGAAGTTGTCGAGGAGGATGGCACTCGCCCCAGCTGCCAGCGCCTCGTCGAGCTCCTCGAGCGTCTCCACTTCGACCTCGACGCTCAGGCCCGTCTGAGCCGTGAGGGCGCGCCGCACGGCCGGACCGACGCCGCCGGCCAGGCGTTTGTGGTTGTCCTTGATGAGCACGGCATCGTCGAGGCCGAAGCGGTGATTGGTGCCACCGCCGCAGCGCACCGCGTACTTCTCGAGCGCGCGCAGCGTGGGCGTGGTCTTGCGCGTGTCGAGCACGGTGATGCGACCGGCTGCCGCCGCCACGAACCGCGCCGTGAGCGTCGCGATGCCCGACAGACGCTGCAGCAGGTTGAGCGCCGTGCGTTCGGCCGTGAGCAACGCCCGGGCGCGGCCGGTCACGACCGCCACCACGTCGCCCGGCTCACAGCGCGCGCCGTCACCCCACCGCACCTCGAACACGGCGGCGGAATCGCATTGACGGAAGACCTCGGCGCACACGTCGAGGCCCGCGACGACCAGCGACGCCTTGGCCTGGAGCACGCCGCGCGCCATCTGGGACTCGTCGACGACCGCCGCGCTCGTGGCGTCACCGCGCCCGAGATCCTCGGCGAGCGCGCGCGTGACCAGGTCGCGATACGCCTCGACCGGCAGTCGCCCGATCGTCGTCATGACGGGGCTCCGACCGGCGGGGCGTCCTCGACGAACTCCACGTCGAGGGCCTCCACGACATCGGGCACCCAGACAAACGCCGCCACCCCGGCCGCCGCCGCCAGATCGCGTTCGGCCAGCTTGAGGCGTTCGATCACGCCGGCCGAGTGGTACACGACCGCGCGGGCGATCTTCGCCTTCATGGGCCGCTTGGCCTCGGACTTCTTCTTCCGCAGCGCCGCCAGCAACACCCGCACGTCGTTCATGACCGCCTCGGCGTCGTCATCTCTCGCGCTGATCGCGTGCACCTCGGCCTCGGTCGGCCAGGTCGACACGTGCACCGACCCCGGCTGCCACCACGACCACACCTCATCGGTGACAAACGGCAGGTAGGGCGCGAGCAGCCGCAGCATCACGCTCAGCGCCGTCTCCACCGACGTGGCGGCCGACCCGGCCGCCTCGGCGCCGAAGTCGCCATAGCGCCGCGACTTGACCAGCTCCACGTAGTCGTCGCAGAACTCCCAGAAGAACGTCTCGGTGGCCATGAGCGCGCGGGTGTAGTCGTAGTCGTCGAGGGCGCGCGTCACGTCGGCCACGAGGGTCGCCAGGCGGCTCAGCATGGCGCGATCCAGCACCTCGCTCACCGGCGTGCCAGCAGCGCGACTGGCCAGCACGAACTTCGAGGCGTTCAGCAACTTCATCGCGAGCCGCCGGCCGATCTTCATCTGGCCGACGTCGAACGCCGTGTCCACGCCGGGACCGCCGCGCGCCGCCCAGTAGCGCACGCCGTCGCTGCCGTACTCCTCGAGCAGGCCCATGGGCGTCACCACGTTGCCCTTCGACTTCGACATCTTCTTGCGGTCGGGATCGAGCACCCAGCCCGAGATGGCGGCGTGCTGCCACGGAATCGAGCCGTTCTCCAGATGCGCGCGCAACACCGACGAGAACAACCACGTGCGGATGATGTCGTGCGCCTGCGGCCGCAGATCCATCGGGAAGGTGCGCGCGAAGAGATCCTGGTCACGCTCCCACCCGGTAACGAGCTGCGGCGACACCGACGAGGTCGCCCACGTGTCCATCACGTCGGGATCACCGACGAAGCCGCCGGGCTGTCCGCGTTGCGCCTCGGTGTAGCCCTCGGGCAGGTCAGTCGAGGGATCGATCGGCAGTCGGGTTTCCGCCGGCACGAGCCGCGTGTCGTGGTCGATGGTGCCGTCGGCGCGCACCGGATACCACACGGGAAAGGGCACGCCGAAGAAACGCTGCCGGCTGACGCACCAGTCGCCGTTCAGCCCGTGCACCCAGTTCTCGAAGCGCGTGCGCATGTACTCGGGATGCCACTGCATCTCGCGGCCGCGCGCGATGAGCGCGTCGCACTCGGCCAGGGTCTTGATGAACCACTGTCGGCTGGTGATGATCTCGAGCGGCCGGTCGCCCTTCTCGAAGAACTTCACGTTGTGGGTGATCGGACGCACCGCCCCCAGCAGATCGCCGGATTCGGTGAGCAGCTCGGCCACCTTGACCTGCGCCTTCTTGGCCGAGAGACCGACGAGCTGGTCGTAGGCGGCTTGCGCCCGCGCCGCATCCGCGGATTCCCATCCGGGAGCACCCCATGTCACCTGGCCGAGCGTGCCGTTTGGCTGAATCACCGCGCGGACGGGCAGCTTCAGCTCGCGCCACCAGGTGACGTCGGAGGTGTCGCCGAAGGTGCAGATCATGGCGATGCCGCTGCCCTTCTCGGGATCGGCGAGGGCATGCGCCAGCACCGGTACGCGCACGCCGAAGAGCGGCGTGACGACGTGCTGCCCGAAGAGTGGCTGATAACGCACGTCGCCTGGATGCGCCACGAGCGCCACGCAGGCAGGCAACAGTTCCGGCCGCGTCGTGTCGATCTCGACGTAGCCGCCGGCCCCGAACGCCGTCGAGGCGTCTCTGGCGAAGCGCAGGCGGTGGTACGCGCCTGGCATCTCGCGGTCCTCGAGCTCGGCCTGCGCCACCGCGGTCTTGAAATCGACATCCCACAGCGTGGGCGCTTCCACCTGGTAGGCCTGACCGCGCCCGAGCAGGCGCAGGAACGCCAGCTGCGAGACGCGCTGCGCCGGCGCCGCGATGGTGGCGTAGGTCATCGACCAGTCGATCGAGAGGCCCAGGTACTTCCACAAGTGCTCGAAGACCTTTTCGTCTTCGACCGTGAGCTTGATGCACAGCTCGATGAAGTTCGGCCGCGACACCGAGATCGGCGGTTTCGCCGGAGTGTCTGGTGGCATGAACGCTGGGTCGTAGGGCAACGCGGGATCGCAGCGCACCCCGTAGTAGTTCTGTACGCGCCGCTCGGTCGGCAGGCCGTTGTCGTCCCAGCCCATCGGGTAGAACACGGCCTTGCCGCGCATGCGCTGGAAGCGGGCGACGATGTCGGTGTGGGTGTACGAGAACACGTGACCGACGTGCAGCGACCCGCTCACCGTGGGCGGCGGCGTGTCGATGGCATAGACCTCCGCCCGCGGCCGCGACCGGTCGAACCGGTAGGTGCCCTCGCCCTGCCACCGGGCCGTGAACCGGGCTTCGAGCCCTTCGAGCGCGGGGGCTTCAGGAACAGCGGGCGGGATGGGTGTGCTCATGTACGGTGACTGGCTGGGACGGCTTGCCGCTCGCAAGCCTCCAATCGTACCGAGTCGTCCCCGCCCACGCAACCGCTGAGCGCGGAATCACGCCGAACCTACGCGGGCTCAGCGCGCGCCGTGCGCCGACCGCATCCGCGCGATCTCTTCGCGCACCAGGCGCTCCGACACGTCGGCCACGACCAGCCGCGCCACCTCCTGCACGAGGGCCGGCGCCAGCTCGCGCACGAGGGCCGCGCATGTCGGCGGCGGCGTTTGCGGCGTCGTCCACGACGTCGTGCTGTCCGGCCATGAGCAGCACGGCCGCAGGCCGGCTGCCCGCTTTGGCCGGCACGAGGCGCGCGAGGGCAAGCCCGCCGGTGCCGTCCATCGCCACGTCGGCGAGTACCTCTGCCGAGGGCTTCGCGTCCCCGGCCGCGAGGCCGGCAGGTCCGGTGATGGCGACCACCAGTTCAACCGGCTGATCCGCAAATGTCATCTCGACCACGCGGCACGTGATCCGGCTCGCAGAGACGACCAGTACTCGGGGAATGACGACGGTCATGGGCTCCGACCCTCCGGAGCCCCGGCGGTGCAAGCTGCGGGCCGTCAGGCCTCGCCGCGGGTGCGGGCGTGCGTGCCGATGAACTCCACGATGTGCTGCATGGGCGTGCCCGGAATGAACACGCCGGTGATGCCCATGGCGTGCATTTTCGGGAGATCCTGGTCGGGGATGATGCCGCCGACGACCACCATCACGTCATCGAGCCCCTGCGCCTTCAGCAGGTCCATGATGCGCGGACAGATGTGCATGTGCGCGCCTGACAGAATCGATAGTCCGATCACGTCCGCGTCTTCCTGCAGGGCCGCGCTCACGATCATCTCGGGCGTCTGGCGCAGCCCGGTATAGATCACCTCCATGCCCGCATCACGCAACGCGCGGGCAATCACCTTGGCGCCGCGGTCGTGCCCATCCAGCCCCGGCTTGGCGATGACGACGCGGATCTTGCGGGTCCCGGGTCTCGGGTCTCGGGTCTCGGGCAGGCTCACAGTGCTCTCCAACGGGCTTTGCGTGACGGTTGATTCAAGCCCCGGGCTCCGGGCCCCGAGCCCCGCCTAGATGATCGGCGTCTCTTCCCACTCGCCCCACACGTCGCGCAGGGCGTCGCACATTTCGCCCACCGTGGCGTAGGCCCGCACGCAGGCAATGAGCGGCTCCATCGTATTGGTCGTGCCGAGGGCGGCGGTCTTGAGCGCATCGAGCGTGCGGGCCACGGCGGCGTTGTCGCGCGTGGCCTTCAAGTGCGCGAGGCGCGACAACTGGATCTCGGACGCGCTGTCGTCGATGTACAGGATCGGAATCGGCGGGTCGTTCTGCTGCACGAACTCGTTCACCCCGACGATCACCTTTTCCTTGCGCTCGACCGCCAGCTGGAACTGGTAGGACGCCTCCGCGATTTCCTTCTGCGGATAGCCGAGCTCGATCGCTTCGACCATGCCGCCCATGCGATCGATGGCCTCCCAGTACTTCAGGGCGCCCTGCTCCATCTCGCGCGTGAGCGCTTCGACGAAGTAGGACCCGCCGAGCGGATCGACCACGTTGGTCACGCCGCTCTCATGCGCGATCACCTGCTGCGTGCGCAGGGCAATCGTGACGGCTTCCTTGGTCGGCAGCGACAGCGCCTCGTCGAGCGAGTTGGTGTGCAGCGAGTTGGTACCGCCGAGCACCGCCGCCAGGGCCTGCAATGCCGTGCGTACCACATTGTTGTAGGGCTGCTGGGCGGTGAGCGACACGCCGGCCGTCTGCGTGTGGAAGCGGAGCTGCCACGAGCGCGGATCCTGCGCGCCGAAGCGCGTGCGCATCGCCTCGGCCCACAGCTTGCGGGCGGCGCGGAACTTGGCGATCTCTTCGAAGAAGTCGCTGTGCGAGTTGAAGAAGAACGAGATGCGCGGCACGAACTCGTCCACCTTCAACCCGGCATTCACGCCGTATTGCACGTACTCGAGGCCGTCGCGCAGCGTGAAGGCGAGTTCCTGCAGCGACGTGGAGCCGGCTTCGCGGATGTGATACCCGCTCACCGAGATGGTGTTCCACTTCGGCACTTCCTTGGCGCAGAACTGGAAGATGTCGGTGATGAGCCGCATCGACGGACGCGGCGGGAAGATGTATTCCTTCTGCGCGATGAACTCTTTGAGGATGTCGTTCTGGATCGTGCCGGAAATCTTCTTCAGGTCGGCGCCCTGCTGCTGGGCGACCACCAGATACATCGCGAAGATCATCGGCGCCGGCGAGTTGATGGTCATCGACGTCGTGATGCCGGCCAGTGAGATGCCGTCGAAGAGGCGCTCCATGTCGGCCAGCGACGTGACGTTGACGCCGCACTTCCCTACCTCGCCGAGCGATAGCTCGTGGTCGGGATCGCGGCCCATGAGCGTGGGCAGGTCGAACGCCACGCTCAGGCCGGTGCCGCCGGCCTCAATCAGTTCCTTGTAGCGCGCGTTGGTCTCTTCCGGGGTGCCGAACCCGGCGAACTGGCGCATCGTCCACAGCTTGCCGCGGTAGCCGCTCGGGTGTATGCCCCGCACGTACGGGTACTCGCCGGGATTGCCGATCTCGCGCGCGTAGTCGAGGCCCGAGACATCGTCGGCGGCATACAGCCGGTCGACCGTCCGGCCGGAAATGGTGGTGAAGGAACCGGAACGCTCGGGGGTCTTCTCGAGCGCCGGTTCGAGCACCGATTGCGTCCAGCGGGCCTTGTCCGTGGGCCCTTTCACCGCGGTAGACATGGGTTTCAGTATAGAGGATTGGCGCTTACCGGCCCGCACCCCCGGCGAGGCGGCTCCGCCGGCCTCGCCCGGTTCCATCCGTCAATCGACGCGTGACTATCAAGGTCAGTCAATTACGGCATCGATACGATTCTCAATTGACATCGACGATCGAACCACGGTACGTTTGATCGTTTGTTCCAGGGCCCGGGCCGTCACCATGGCGGAGAGGCGAAGCGAGGATCACAGCGTATGGCGACACACGGCAGCGTCTTCGGGGCAATGCTTCAGGAGTTCGAAGGAGCGGCGCGGATTCTGGATCTCGATCCAGGCATCTGGCAGATCCTCACCCACCCGAAGCGGCAGGTCGTGGTCTCGTGCCCCATCCAGCGGGACAACGGCCAGATCGAGGTCTTCACCGGCTTCCGCGTGCAATACAACATCACGCTCGGTCCGGCCAAGGGCGGCATCCGGTATCACCCCGGCGTGACCCTCGACGAGGTGACGGCGCTGGCGGCCTGGATGACCTGGAAGTGTGCCGTGGCCCAGGTGCCGTTCGGGGGCGGCAAGGGCGGTATCATCTGCGACCCCACGACCATGTCGAGGCGTGAGCTCGAGGCGCTGACCCGGCGCTACACCGCCGAGATCATCGACCTGATTGGCCCCGAGAAGGACGTGCCGGCTCCCGACGTGAACACCGACCCGCAGATCATGGCGTGGTTCATGGACACCTACTCGATGCACGTGGGCCACACGGCCACGGCCGTCGTCACCGGCAAGCCGGTGGAGATGGGGGGCTCGCTCGGCCGGCGGGAGGCGACCGGGCGCGGCGTGATGATCATCGCGCGCGAATCGGCCAAGCACCTCGGCTTCGAGCTCAAGGGCTCCACCGTGGCCGTGCAGGGCTTCGGCAACGTCGGCTCGATTGGCGCCGAGCTGATGCATGCCGAAGGCGCGAAGATTCTCGCCGCCACGGATTGGAAGGGCGGCGTCTACAACCCGAAAGGCCTCGACATGCCGGCGCTGCTCGGGTGGGCGGCTGAGAAGAAGACCGTGGCCGGCTTCCCGGGGTCGGAGTCGATCACCAACGACCAGTTGTTCGCACTCGATGTCGACATCCTGGTGCCGGCGGCGCTCGAGAACCAGATCACCGCCACCAACGCTGGCAGCATCAAGGCCAGGATGGTGATCGAAGGCGCCAACGGTCCCACCACGCCCGAGGCGCACCACGCGCTGCACGAGCGCGGCGTGTTCGTGGTGCCCGACATCCTGGCCAATGCCGGCGGCGTCACCACGTCGTACTTCGAGTGGGTGCAGAACCGCCACGGCTACTTCTGGTCGGAGAAGGAAGTGAACGAACGGCTCGAGGTCAAGATGGTGCAGGCCTACGACGCCGTGCTCGCCACCGCCGTGAAGCACAACGTCGACATGCGCACCGCCGCCTACATCGTGGCCATCAACCGGGTGGCAACGGTGACGCGGATGAGAGGGATGTACGCGTAGAGCAGCGGGGCTCGGGGACCCGAGCCCCGCCGGAGGGTGGGCTGGCGACGCAGCCTTCAGCCCACCATCCGAAAGGCGACCAGCTCGGTGCTGGCGGTGCCGTCGGCGCCCTGGGCGGCAATCTCGATCAGGAACTCGCCGGCCGGAAGGCTGGCCAGGGGCACGTCGATGGTCGCCGGCTCTCCCGGCGGAGGCGACGGAACCGTCAGGTCCAACATGCGGTCGCCCTGGCGATTCAGCAGGCGCGCGCTGTAGGTGAGCGCGCCGGCCGCGGCACCTGGCCCAACCGCCTCGAGCCTGAGCAGGAGCCGCTCGGTGCGCCGGAACTCACGCGTGGCGGTGGGTGCCGCCGCGGCATCCGCCTTGATCGACTGGAACTCGCGCGCGTTGCGCGCCACGTAGACCCGGGGCGTCGAGAGCCGCGCCTTCGGCTCGGTGAAGTCGGGCACCTCGATCGTGCGGTCGTCGGTGTCGAGCACGTCGTCAGGCTTGCCCTCGATCGCCAGCCGCAGACTCAGCTTGCCCGGCGGCACCTCGAAATCCACCGTGCCCCGGCGGCTGGTCCCCGGCGCGAGGCTCTCGGTGCCATCGCCGCCGACCGGCCCCTTGAAATAACTGTCGCCCGCCGGCGATAGTGCGATGAGCACCACCCTGCCCACCGGGGCGCGGCCGCTCCCGGGCGTGGGCGGTATCGCTTCCCACACCACCGTGACCTTGGTCTTGCCGTTCTCAGCCGGCGCCGTGCCGACCCAGGTGCGAATGAACCGCCGGTCGCCCAGGTTGGCAATGCTCGCCAGCGACTTGCTCACCGCCGCTGGCGGCCCCGGCTTGGGCGGCGCCACCGCGCGCGCGTTTTCGGTGGCGCTGAGCGCCCAATAGCCGCGGCGCGCCCGCACCTGCACACCAGGACGCCGCACCCGCACCTTGATCGCGTGGAACTTGCCGTCGCTGCGCGACTGTGTGGAGTTGTAGCCAAGCAGGTAGTAGGCGCTCGAGTCGCGCACGATCTGCTGCATGCCCTTGGCCAGGTCGTTCCGGTTCACGATCGCCCGGCCGTCGGTTTCCTCGGCCAGCACGCGCAGCGTGTTCTGCGACTGGCGCAGGCCGTCCTGGCTGGCCCGCCCCATCACGTTGTCCTCAATGTCGAACTCGCCGGTCGAGAGTCCGCGCGGGTCCACGGCATAGATGGTGGTGTTGCTGCGATTGGCTGCGTCGAACACCCGCTGCAGCTCGGTCTGCACGTCGAGCTCGGCCGCGAAGCGAGCGCGGTCCTCGTTGAGGTCGTTATCGCCCGCCATCGGGTTGTTGCGATTCGGGTTGCCGAGCCCGGGCATGGTGGCCACGGCGCCCCGCAGTTGCGGCGGCAGCAGCGCCACATAGCCTTCGCTCACCAGCACGATCGCCTTGCGGCCCTCGCGCAGCGCGCCGAGCTTCACCGACAGGCCCTGGATGGCCGAGAGCGACACCTGGCGGCGCACGCGTTCCACCACCTCGGTCGGGTAGTTCGCGTAGCGATCCTCGAGAGCGTTGCGCGGTGTGTAGTCGTACTTGCGCCCCTGGAACCGATCGATGGCGTTCACGAGCTGCCGGTGATCGCGCGTGAGCACCACCGAGTCGAGCGGGCTCAGTGGGTACATCACCGATACCAGATCCTTCGGCCCGAGCTGCGTCTGCACGAACTCGACGAGGTCCTTGCGCGCCGCCATGCTGTTGCCCAGGCGCACGTGGTACTCGTCGAGGAAGAACACGAAGATGCGCGCGTCCTCGTCCTGCGCCGCGGCTTCTTCGTCGGCGCGGGTCTGCAGCCGGCCCGGGGTCTCGACCGGCGCGGTCATGTCGATCTTGACGAGGCGGAAGGTCTGAATCGCCTGCTTGGTGTCGTCTTCGACGATCTCGAAGTCGTCCTGGGTCAAGTCGGTGATCGGGTTGCCCTGCCGGTCGGTGGCGATCACGTCGACCCGCACGAAATTGACGCCCGCCCGGAAGATCGGCTGGCTGGCCTCACCCGCCGGCGCGGGCGGCGCGGCGGGCGGCGGGGCCTGCTGGGTCGCCGGCGGCGGCGGTTGGGGCGCTTGCGCCAGCGCCGGCACGCCGGCCGCGAGGCCGCAGATCGCACTCGCGCTCACGAACGCCGCGACGGCGAGACGAACCCTGGTCGACATCATCGGCGGCACACCTCGGAGGCAACTGGCTGGGCGCTGAAGGCGATGATAACATCGAGTGTGGGGTCGACCCGACCCACCACCCATGCCGACCGCGCCCAGCGCGCGCGTCCGAGGTTGCCGTGACCGACACGTCCTCTCCCCCTCCGCCTGCCCTCACGCGCCTGTCCGAGGAGGAGCGCCTGCTGGCCGACAGCGTCTACGAGTTCGCGCAGCGCGAGGTGCGGCCGCTCGTGCGCGAGATGGACGACCACGGCGCCATGAACAAGGCGCTGCTGCCCAAGCTCTTCGACCTGGGCATCATGGGCATCGAAGTTCCGGAGGCGTACGGCGGGGCCGGCGCCACCCTGTTTCATTCGGTGCTCGCGGTCGAGGCACTCTCGCGCGTCGATCCCGCACTCGGCGTGCTCGTGGACGTGCAGAACACGCTGGTCGTCAACTCCGTGGTGCGGGCGGCCAACCAGGACGTGAAGGCCCGCTATCTGCCGCGTCTGGCCTCGAACGCCATCGGCGCCTTCTGTCTGTCCGAGGCCGGTTCCGGCTCCGACGCGTTCGCGCTCACCACCCGGGCCGTGGATGCCGGCGAGGTCTACCGCCTGTCGGGCCGCAAGCTCTGGATCACCAACGCCAACGAGGCCGACATCTTCATCGTGTTCGCCACCGTGAATCCCGATGCGGGCTACAAGGGCATCACGGCGTTCATCGTCGAGCGCGGCATGCCGGGCTTCACCGTGGGCAAGAAGGAAGAGAAACTCGGCATCCGCGCCAGCAGCACCTGCGAGCTGCTCTTCGACGACTGCCCGGTGCCCAAGGCCAACGTGCTCGGCGAGATCGGCAAGGGCTACAAGGTGGCCATGGAAACCCTCAACGAGGGCCGGGTCGGGATTGGCGCGCAGATGCTGGGTCTTGCCCAGGGCGCCTTCGACCACACCGTCAAGTATGTGAAGGAACGCGCGCAGTTCGGCAAACAGATCGGCGCCTTCCAGGGCGTGCAGTTCCAGATCGCGCGCATGGCGGCCGACGTGGAGATCGCCCGCGTGCTCACCTACAACGCGGCGCGCCTGCGCGATGCGGGCCTGCCCTTCCTGCAGGAGGCCGCCATCTGCAAGCTGGTCACGTCCGAGATCGCCGAGCGCGTCTCGTCGGAGGCCATCAACTTGTTTGGCGGCAACGGGTTCGTCAAGGACTACCCGGTCGAGAAGTTGTATCGCGACGCCAAGATCGGCCAGATCTACGAGGGCACCTCGAACATGCAACTGGCGACCATCGCCAAGCACTACCTGGGCTAGGCCGGCAGCACCGCCCTCGCCACGGCGAGCTGCGCCGCCGCGCTGGCGCCGAACACGCGCGCCAGTGTCGCCGCGTCACGGCCCAGGCGTTCGAGCGGCGTACCCGGACGCGAGGCCTCCACGTCCGTCGCGTGTTCGGCGGCGGCCACCGCCAGCGACAGCGCCTCGAGCGCCTGAAGGCGCGCCATGCCCTGCGCCGCCGCCGCTGATTCAGTCGCGCGTCCCGTCCGCGCCGCATCCCACAACAACAGGCGCGCGGCGTCGACCAGCGTGGCCGCGTCGGCCAGCGGCGTCTGCGCGGCGTCGTCAGGCGTGCCGGCAGCGCGGGCCGCGCGCAGCGCCGTGCGCACCTGCTCCACCGCGGCCCGGCCCAGGCCAATCAGGGCGGCCGTCACCGCTGTCTCCCAGCGCGGATCGCCAGCAAGCGCCGCGCGCAGGCCGTCAACATCGGCGCCGCGCAGGCCCGGCCACTGCGGGGCCGGCCCGGCGCGGCCGGCGATGCCAAGGGCCGCACCAGCCGCGTCGAGCGCGACGGCCGGCGACGCGGCCGCCAGCTCTTCCACGATGGCCGCGAGCGCCACCAGATCGCCACGCGCCTCGGCCGGCATGGCGAGGCGCGCCGCCTGGCGCACGACATCAGGCACCATGCCCGTGAGGTCGACGCGCGAGGCCTCGGGCGCCACCACGTCAATGGCGCAGGCGCGCGCGCGGTCGCGCAGAGGGGCGGCGGTGGCATGCAGGTCGAAGGTCATGACGTCGTCTCTTCGGGAGGGGCGCCCGCCAGGCGGGCAAACACGGGACGCAGGCGGGTCGCGGTCGTAGCCAGGTCTTCCGGCAGCACGCGCACGTTGCCCACGACCGGCATGAAGTTGGTGTCGCCGTTCCAGCGCGGCACGAGATGCACGTGGACGTGGTCGACAATGCCCGCGCCAGCCGGCCGGCCCAGATTGATGCCGACGTTCATGCCCTGCGGGTGGTAGGTGTCGTTGAGCGCCATCTCGGCGAGCCGCGTGAGCCGCGCCACCTCGACGAGCTCGTCATCGTGCAGACCGGCCAGCGTGGCCACGTGGCGCATGGGCACGACCATCAGGTGGCCGCCGTTGTAGGGGTAGAGATTCAGGATGACGAAGCAGGTGCGCCCGGTATGCACGATGAGGGCTTGCCCCTCGGGTTCATCAGGGGCGGCGCAGAACACGCACTCCGCGGGCTCAGCAGCGCGCGTGACGTAGGCGTGGCGCCAGGGAGACCAGAGCTGTTCCACGACTGGCCTCGCTCAGAGGCTCGAGGACGCGCCGGGCGGCGCGAACTCCCCGGCGGTGCCGTCAGGCTCTTCGCCTTCGCGGTTGATCAGGTCTTTCAGTTCCTTGCCGGGTTTGAAGTAGGGCACACGCTTGGGCGGCACGTCCACCTTGTCGCCGGTCTTGGGATTGCGGCCTTTGCGGGGCTCGCGCTTACGCAGCCGGAAGCTGCCGAAGCCGCGCAGCTCGATTTTCTCGCCGCGGTGCAGGGCATCGATGATGCTCTGGAACACCGTCTCGACGATGACCTCGGAGTGCTTCTTCGTGAGGTCGGAGACGCGCGACACTTCCTCGACGAGTTCAGCCTTGGTCATAGGGCGGGGCTCGGGTCCCGGGTCCCGGGACTCGGGAAGGACGCGCCGGCCAGGTGACCGGCGCGTCTCCACGATGTTGCGTTGCTCTTGCTCTTCCAAGCCACGGGACCCGAGTCCCGGGCCCCGACTACTTGTTCTTGAAGTGATCGCCCAGCGTCGCGGAGCCGTCGCCCTGCGATGCCGAGTAGCTTTCCCAGTCGGTCCGGATTTCGTCGGACTTCATGGCGCGGATGCTCAGGCCGATCTTGCGTTCAGCCGGGCTGAGCTTGATGACCTTCATCTGATAGGCGGTGCCGACCTGGAGGTCGACCTTCTCGCCACCCTGCGTGTCGTCGAACTCGGACACGTGGATGAGGCCCTCGATGCCTTCATCGAGCTCGACGAACGCGCCGAAGTTGGTCATGCGCACCACCCGGCCCTCGACACTCTGTCCCACCTTGTGGCGGGCGAAGAAGTCTTCCCAGATGTCGGTGGCGAGCTGCTTGAGGCCGAGCGACAGACGCTGGTTCTCGGCGTCGATGCTGAGCACCATCGCCTCGACCGAGTCACCCTTCTTGAGCACTTCGCTCGGGTGCTTGATGCGCTTGCTCCACGACATGTCGCTGATGTGGATCAGGCCGTCGATGTCGTCTTCGACTTCGACGAAGGCGCCGAACTCGGTGAGGTTGCGCACCTTGCCGGTGATCTTCGTGCCGACCGGGTACTTCTCCACCAGCTCGTGCCAGGGGTTGCTCTCGACCTGCTTGAGGCCGAGCGAGATGCGGCGCGCCGAGGGATCGACGCCGAGCACCATGGCTTCGACGTTGTCGCCCACGTTGAGGATCTTCGACGGGTGTTTGACCCGCTTGCTCCACGACATCTCGCTGACGTGGATGAGACCCTCGACGCCCGGTTCGAGTTCGATGAAGGCGCCGTAGTCGGTGAGGCTCACGGCCTTGCCGCTCACGCGTGCACCGGCCGGGTAGCGATCCATCACGGTCGTCCACGGGTCGGCCACGAGCTGCTTGTGGCCGAGCGAGACGCGTTCGGTCGCCTGGTCGTACTTGAGCACCACGACTTCGATGTTCTCGTTGACCTTCAGCACTTCCGACGGATGGCCCACGCGGCCCCACGACATGTCGGTGATGTGCAGCAGGCCGTCGATGCCGCCGAGGTCGATGAACGCGCCGTAGTCGGTGATGTTCTTGACCACGCCGGTGAGCACCTTGCCCTCGGATAACGTCTCGAGCGTGTGCTTCTTCTTCTCGGCGTTCTCCTCTTCGAGCAGGACTTTGCGCGAGAGCACGATGTTGCCGCGCTTCTTGTTGACCTTGATGACGCGCATGCGGAGTTCCTGCCCGCGCAGCGCGTCGAGGTTGCGCACGGGGCGCACGTCGATCTGACTGCCCGGCAGGAACGCGCGAACACCGATGTCGACCGCCAGCCCGCCCTTGATGCGTTCGATGACCCGGCCGATGACGACCTTGCGCTCGGCAAAGGCCTTCTCGACTTCGTCCCAGATCTTCATCTTCTCGGCTTTTTCGCGCGAGAGGACGATGTGGCCGTCGCGGTCTTCGGTGCGTTCGAGCAGCACGTCGACCAGGTCGCCGGCCTGCACCGTGACGACACCGTTCTCGTCGAGGAACTCGTTGACCGAGATCACGCCCTCGGACTTGTAGCCGACGTCGACCACGACTTCGTTTTCGTTGACTTTGAGGACCGTGCCCTTGACGACTTCACCTTCCGCGATATTCCGGAAGCTGTTATCGTAAAGGTCCAAGAGGCGGGAGAATTCCGCCGGGTCCATATCCTCGTCGAAACCACCGTGGATCTGCGGGGTGGCTTTGAGGGTGTGCCGGCCCGCGGGCTGAGAAGCTCCCGGGGTCGGCGCGCCCTGGGGCTCTTGTGCCTGCTCTTCGTGCATTGCCATTGACGTGCGCGTCCTCCTGACGTCTAGATTTGCCGGTCGGGGTAAGCGGGGGCCGGCGCCCCGCGATTGTGTCGCGCCGCGGAACCCGTTGGCTCCGTAGGCGTAACCAACAGAATTTACGTCACTTAGGCTGCACTGTCAAGAAATGCGGAGAGAACGCGACATGGCAAAGAAAACCGCCGCGAAGAAGAAGCCCGTCGTGCAAAAGGCGAAAAAGGCCGTGAAGAAGGTCGCCAAGAAGGCCCTCGAGTCGCCGGTCAAGGCCAAGAAGAGGGCGGCGGCCAAGGCCTCGCCGAAGGCCGCTCGCAAGGTCAGAGCCAAGGTCAAGGCCAAGCCCAAGGCGGCGCCCAAGGCGACGCCCAAGGCCAAGGTGAAGGCCAAGCTGAAGGCCAAAGCCACGCCCACAGCCAAAGTGAAGCCGAAGGCGAAGGCCAAGGTCGCAAAGCCAGCAGCCCGAAAGGCGGCACCGGCCAGGAAGGTCGCCCGGGTCAAGCAGACCGCGCCGGTCAAGAAGGTGGCGCCGGCCGCTCCCGCGCGGAAGGTGCCGTCGCTCGATCGTGACCGCCGGGTCGTGCGGGAATCCGACCTCGTGCCCATGCCGCCGTCGAGCCTGGTGCCGAACCGGCACGCCAGCGCCGCCAGCACTGGCGCCGACGAATTCCGGGTGAAGCTGGCCAATCACACGTCGACCGGTCCGGAACTGACTGGCGGCGACGTGGACGCCGACTGGCAGCTCGCCGAAACGTCGGGCGACGGCGCCCCGGGCGGCGACAACCCCACCCCCGACCAGGACGTGGTCGAGGAGATCGGCAAGGCCCTTGGCGTGCAATACGACGACGACGAGGAGCTGCGAGGCGGCGACGAGATCGCCGCCCGCGACCACGATCGCTGGGAACTCGACCCGGCGTCGTCGGAAGACTTCAAAGACCGGTAGTACGCGGCGAAGGCCTGCCAGGGGCTTATGCGTTCCCGGCTTTTTCGTGTACCAGGGCCAGGACGCGCGCGACGACGTCGGCAACGGGCATGCCCGTGGTGTCGATGTACACCGCATCGGCAGCCTGGGCGAGGGGCGCGACGCTGCGCGTGGCATCCGACTTGTCACGCGCCGCGAGATCCTCGGCCACGTGAGCGACATCGGCCTGCCGGCCGCCGGTGTGCGCGGCATCGGTGGCGCGGCGCCGGGCCCGCTCTTGGGGCGAAGCATCGAGGTAGATCTTCACGTCGGCCGACGGGAACACCACCGTGCCGATGTCGCGGCCTTCCATCACCACGCCGCCGTCGCGACCAATCACGCGCTGCCGGTCCACCAGCACGTCACGCACCGCCGGGATACGCGCCACGACGGCGCTCGCCTTGTCGATGTCGGGCGTGCGGATGTCGGCGGTGACGTCGTGGCCGTTGATGCGGATGCGGCCCTCGTCCATGTCGATTTCCGCTTCGGCGGCCAGGCGCGCGGCCTCGTCGTGCGCGTCGAGCCGCAACTGCCGCCGCATCGCTTCCCACGCAACTGCGCGGTACATCGCGCCGGTGTCCACATGGCGATAGCCGAGCGCGCGCGCGGCGGCCCGCGCCACGGTGCCTTTCCCCGCACCGGAGGGGCCGTCCACGGCAATCACGAGGCGCTTCACAACCGGGCAGTGTAACATGCGGCCTCCGTGGTGAATTTCCGCCTGCAGCGCGTCGCGCTCGTCCTGTTGCTACTGGCCGGTGCCGCGGTCTGGTTCGCTCTGCCCTACGTGGACGCGGCCGCCTTCATCGTGCGCGCCGCGAACCTCACCGACGGCCTGCCAGGACGCGTGGCGGCGGCCCGCGCGCATGCCACCACGCGCGTCGACCTGCCCCCCATCGTCACGCGTCATGGCGCCGTGCCCGCCCGCGTCTACCGGCCGGCGCGCGCGTCACGCGCGGTGCTGCTGGTACCCGGCGTGCACATGGACGGCATCGACGAAACCCGGCTCGTCGCCATGGCCGAAGACCTGGCCGCCAGCGGCTACGCCGTCGTCACGGTGGCGCCGCCCGACCTGCGGCTGTTCCGCATCACGCCGGCGAACACCGACGTGATCGAAGATGCCGCGGCGTGGATCGCGAGCCAGCCCGACCTTGCCCCTGACGGCATGGTGGGGATGGTGGGCATCAGCTTCTCCGGCGGCCTCTCGATCGTGGCGGCCGGGCGCCCGGCACTGCGCGACCACGTGGCCTTCGTGATGTCGTTCGGCGGCCACGGCGACCTGGCGCGCGTGATGAGGTATCTCTGCTCGGGCAGCGTGCCGGCGCCCCCGCCCGCGGCATCGATCGCCGGCGTGGTGCGCGGCGCCGACCGCTTGGTGATGCGCCCGCCTCACGATTACGGCGTCACCGTCGTGCTCCTCACCTTCGCCGACCGTGTGGTGCCCGCCGATCAGGTGACGGCGCTGCGGGATGGCATCGGCATCTACCTGCGCGCCTCCTCGCTCACGCTCGTCGACATGAAGCAGGCCGAAGCCGAGTTCGCGCGCGCCCGCGCCTACGCCGGCGCGCTCCCGGAGCCGTCGCGCACGCTCATGACCCACGTGAATGAGCGCGCCGTCGACAAGCTGGGGCCACTGCTGCTACCGGCGGTCGAACAGCTCGCCTCGACCCCCGCCGTGCGCGCCCTGTCACCGGAGCTGGTCGATCCGCCGCGGGCACCGGTGTTCCTGCTGCACGGCAGCGAAGACACGGTCATTCCCCCGCTCGAGACGCTCTACCTCGCCGGCCACTTGCGTGACCGCGTGCCGGTGCGCGCGCTGCTCAGCGGGCTCATCACGCATGCCGAGGTCGATCGCTCAGTCGCCGCTGGCGATGTCTGGGAACTCACGCGCTTCTGGCGCGACCTGATGCGATACTGACAGCGGGGCTCCGGTCCCGGGGCCCGGGTCCCGGACCGCGCCCTGCTACTTACCACCCGAGACAACTGACATGCCGCGCCGTCCCACTGCCCCGGATTCACGCCGCCCCGCTGCGGCCCCACGACGTCCTTCGCGCGGACCAAACGGCCCGGGCCGGCCGGCGGCCAAGGCCAGCGCGCCGCCCCGCACCCGCGGCGTGCGCGGCGCCGCTACCGCGCGCCCGGCACGCGCGGAGGAAGCGCCTGCGCCGAAGAAGCGCGCGCCCGCCCCGCCCGACGATCGCCCGGGCGCGATGCGCCTGCAGAAGCTGCTGTCGGCGGCCGGCATCGCGTCGCGGCGCACGGCCGAAGCGCTGATCTCGGAAGGGCGCGTCACGGTCAACGGCGTCGTGATGGACACGCTCGGCGCCAAGGCCGTGCCCGAGGTCGACGACGTGCGTGTCGACGACCGGCGCGTGAAGGCCGCTGGGCGTCAGCGCTACATCCTGCTGAACAAGCCGCGCGGCTACGTCACCACCAGGCAGGATCCCGAAGGCCGGCGCACCGTCATGGACCTGCTCGGCGGCGTGCGCGAGTACGTCTACCCGGTCGGACGCCTCGACTACGACACCGAGGGACTGCTGCTGCTCACGAGCGACGGCGACCTGGCGGCCAAGCTCACGCATCCGCGCCATGAGGTGGCCCGCGTCTACGAAGCCATCGTGATGGGCGACCCCAGCGACGACGCGCTCGACGAGTTGCGCCGCGGCATCTTCCTCGACGGCCGCCGCACGGCCGAAGCCGGCATCACGCGCGGCACCACCGTGGGCAAAGGCCGGGATCACACGACCAAGATCGTGCTCACGCTGCGTGAAGGGCGCAACCGTCAGGTGCGCGAGATGTGCGCGCGCATCGGCCACCCGGTGCGCACGCTGCAGCGTGTGCGCATGGGGCCGCTGTCGTTGCGCGGCCTGCCGACGGGCCACTGGCGCGATCTCTCCGCCGCCGAAGTGGCGTCGCTTCGAGCGGCCACCAAGTAGGCGGCCCGCAGCTTCTGCGGTTCTGCGCTACTGCTCCTCGACGCCAGGCGACGTCGTGAGGTCGTCGCCTTCCTCGAGCGGCAGCATCTCTTCGGGCACCGGCGTCTCCATGAGCAGCGCCGGCGGATCGAAGCCGAGCGCCTGCACCATGTCCTGCATGTTGGGCAGGTCGGCCAGATCCTTCAGGCCGAAGCGAATCAGGAACTCCTTGGTCGTGCCGTAGAGGAACGGCCGGCCGACGACGTTCTTGCGCCCCACGATCTTGATGAGATGACGCTCGAGCAGCGTCGACAGCACGCCCGACGCGTTGACGGCGCGGATCTCGTTCACCTCGGCCGCGGTCACGGGCTGGCGATAGGCGACAACCGACAGCGTCTCGAGAGCCGCCACCGACAGCTTCTGGGTGTTCCGCTCGTGGAACAGACGGCGCACCCAGTCGTGCAGCTCGGGTCGCGTCGTGATCTGATAGCCGCCGGCCACCTGCGCCAGATGCAGGCCGCCAGGGCGGTCGTAGCGCGCGATGAGCGCGTCCATCGCCGCCTGCACGTCTTCCTTCGGCTCGTCCGACAGCAGCTTGATCAGCAGCTTGGCCGTGAGCGGCTCGGGCGACGCATAGACCAGCGCCTCGACGATGGCCTCGAGCTGCGCCAGTTCCATGCGCGGCCGCAGTTCGGGCGGCGCCTCGTCAGATGTGGGCGCGTCTTCGGCGGGGGCAGCCACCTCTGCGTCTTCGGGCGCGACCAGCGCCTCGGCGGCGGGTTCCTGGCTGGCGTGCAGGTCCGGCACGATGATGTCGTCGGACGTCTCGTCGCTCATGCCTCTTCGTCCTCGTCTGCGTCAGGGTCGGCCGGCGCGGGCTCTGCCTCCGGCGGCGGGGCGTCGGCCGAGGGCGGCGGCACGTCGTCGTGCGCCTGCCGGTGGGCCTTGTACTCGTCTTCCGGATCGTGAATCGGATGCGGGGCGTCACTCGGCCGCGCCCGCTTGTAGATGCGAATCGCACCTGCCCCACCGGGCTGGAACACGCGCACCAGCTTCAGTCGGATCATCTCGAGCAGGGCCAGGAACGTCACGATCAGGTCGCCACGCGAGGCCACGTCGTCGAACAGTTGCTCGAAGCCGCACGCCTCGGTATCGGAGAGCCGCTCCAGCAGTTGCTCGATGCGCGTCTCGATCGACATCTGCGCGGGCGGCAGCACGACGTGCGGCTGATCCTTGGCGCGCTCGAGCACGCGCCGGAACGCCGCCAGCAGAGCGAACAGGTCGACGTCCAGCTCGGGCTCCACCGGCTCGCCGGCAATCGCCTCGATGCTGGCATCGGGCCGGGTCCATTGGGCGTTGCGCAGCGTCTCGCGCTCGTGCAGCAACTCGGCCGCCGCCTTGAAGCGCTGGTGATCGAGCAGGCGCTGCACCAGCAGGTCGCGCGGGTCGATCTCGTCGCCCGGGTCGGCCGAGGCGCTTTCCTGGCGCGGCAGCAGCGACCGGCTCTTGATGTGGATGAGCGTGGCCGCCGTGACCAGGAACTCGCTGGCCACGTCGAGGTTCAGCTCCTGCATCAGGTTGAGATAGGCCAGGTACTGGCCGGTGATGAGCGCGATGGGAATGTCGTAGACACTCACCTCGTTCTTCTTGATGAGATGCAGCAGCAGGTCGAGCGGCCCCTCGAACTGGTCGAGATGCAGCGGGATCGAGTCGAGCTGCGACTCGAACCCCTCGCCCGCCGAGGTCGTGCTGCGCTCGTCGTCAGTAGACAAGCTTCACGGCCTCGCGCACGCGCTGCATGGTCTGCACGGCGGTCACCCGCGCCTTGCGCGACCCCTCCATCACGATCTCGCGCAGGTCGCCAGGACGCGCCAACGCGGCGGCCCGGCGCTCGCGGATCGGATCCAGGCGCGCGTTGATGGCGGCCGCCAGCTTGGTCTTCACCTCGACGTCGCCCACCTTGCCCGCTTCGTAGCGAGCCTTCAGGTCGTCGACTTCCTCGCGATTCGGGTTGAAGACGTCGTGGTAGACGAACACCGGATTGCCTTCGACCGTGCCGGGGATGTCGGCCCGCACGCGCTTCGGGTCGGTGTACATCTGCCGCACCTTCTTCACCACCGCGGCAGCGTCATCGCTCAAGTCGATGGTGTTGCCATAGCTCTTGCTCATCTTCCGGTTGTCGAGTCCCGGCAGGCGCGGGGTCGGCGTGAGCAGCGATTGCGGCTCGACCAGCACCGTGCCATAGAGATGATTGAAGCGGCGCACGACCTCGCGCGACAGTTCCAGGTGCGGCACCTGATCCTCGCCGACCGGCACGACATTGGCGTCGTAGAGCGTGACGTCGGCGGTCTGCAGCAGCGGATAGCCGAGGAACCCGATGCTGCTCAGATCGCGATCGGCGAGCTGCTCGGTGAGTTCCTTGTAGGTGGGCACGCGCTCGAGCCACGGGATCGGCGTGACCATCTGCAGCAGCAGGTAGAGCTCGGCGTGCTCGGGCACGAGCGACTGCACGAAGATCGTGCTGCGCGCCGGGTCGATGCCGCAGCCGATCCAGTCGGCCACGTTGTCCATGGCATTGGCGACGAGCTCCGATGTCTCGGCGAAGTGGCTCGTGAGCGCATGCCAGTCGGCCACGAAGTAGAAGGCGTCGTAGCCGCTCTGCAGCGCCACCCAGTTGTCGAGGGCGCCGACCAGATGGCCCAGATGCAGTCGTCCGGTCGGGCGCATGCCCGACACCACGCGTTTCGTCGTCACAGCAGCCAATCCAGGATGAAGGACTGCACCGGGCGCACCACCCGGAACAGCACGCCCGACAGCATCAGGGCGTAGAGCACGAAGATGCCGTAGGGACGGATGCGGTCGATCACCGCGGCCAGCGATCGCGGCAGCACGCCCATGAGCACGTTGCCGCCGTCGAGCGGCGGAATCGGGAACATGTTGAAGACGGCCAGCAGCACGTTCAGCACCACGAACATGCCGATGCCGTAGGCCGCCACGCCAAGCTCGCCGTCGGCGCGGCGGAGAAACGAGAACACGATCGCGCCCGACAGCGCCATCAGCAGATTGCTGGCCGGCCCGGCGGCGGCAATCAGGGCAAAGTCGCGCTGCGGCGCGCGCAGGTTCCGGAAGTCGACCGGCACGGGTTTGGCCCAGCCGATGAGCGGCAGGCCGGTCGTGATGGCCACCAGGGGAAAGATCACCGTGCCCACCGGATCGATGTGCACGAGGGGGTTGAACGACAGCCGCCCGAGCAGCCGCGCAGTCGGATCGCCGAGCCGGTTCGCCGCCCACGCGTGAGCGGCTTCATGCACCGTCAACGACAGGATCAACACCGCCAGTTGCAGCCCGATCTGAAGGACATCCACGTTCGCCAAAGCGCACAAGCGTACCACAGCCCACCGGGGCGCCGCAGCCGCGCCGCCGTGATGGGTGGGCCCTCAGGCCGGCGTGGCCTTGCGGGCAAAATGGGTCAGCACGGCGTCGGCGCAGCGCTGCCCGACGAGCGGCACCAGATCCTCGCGGGTGGCGCGGCGCACCCCGGTCAGGCTGCCGAACTGGGTGAGCAGCGAGCGCCGGCGGCGGGGGCCCACGCCGGGGATCGCGTCCAGCTCGGAGGTCATGTCCCGCTTCTTGCGCGACTGACGGTGGAACGTCACGGCGAACCGGTGGGCCTCGTCGCGAATCCGCTGCAGTAGCAGCAAGGCCGGCCCGGTGCGCGGGAACGCGATCGGCTGGTCGGCATCGCGCGTGAAGACGAGCTCCTCTTTCTTGGCCAGGCCGACCGCCACGAGATTCGACAGGCCGACGCGCTCGAGCGACGCGTAGGCCGCCGCCAGCTGGCCCTTGCCGCCGTCCACCAGCAGCAGGTCGGGAAATGGACCGCCGGCCGCCACCAGCTTCGCGAAGCGCCGCTGCACGACCTGCCCCATGGCGGCGAAGTCATCGAGAAAGCGGGGCTCGGGGCTCGGGGCCCGGGGCTCGGGTGGATCTGCCATGCCGTCGCCACCGCGATTCGTGTCGCTCCCCGAGCCGCGAGCCCCGAGCCCCGAGACCCTGTATTTCCGGTACCCGCCCTTGGCCATGCGGCCGTCTTCGCACACGACGAGTGAGGCCACCGTCTCGCTGCCCTGCAGAGTGGAGATGTCGATGCACTCGATGCGCCGCGGCAGGGCCGGCAGGGCCAGCGCCTGCTGCAGGTCTTCGAGGGCCTGCAGGCCGGGACCGCCCGTGTCGGCGCGCCCGCGTGCGAACACCTCGGCGTTGCGCGTCGCGAGGTCGACGAGGCGGCGCCGGTCGCCGCGTTGCGGCACGACCAGCTTCACCTTGCGGCCGCTGCGCTCCGACAGCCATGCCTCCATCACATCGGAGTCGTCGATGGCCACCGGGATGAAGACCTCGCGCGGCGCGTCGTGTTCCTCGTAGAACTGCTGCAACGCCGCCATGACCACGGCCCCTTCCCCACCCAACACGTCGGTGGTCTGACTGTGCAGGGTGACGCGCTCCACGACGCGCCCGCGCCGCACCTGGAACACCTGGATCACGGCGCCGCCCTCGTCGATGGCCAACCCGAAGGCATCGCGATCGCCGAGTTCCGCGGTGGCCATCTTCTGCTGGCGCGCGCCGAGCGCCTGCACCACGCGCATCGCATCGCGGTGCTGGGCCGCCTCTTCGAAGCGTTCGTCACCCGCCGCCTCGGTCATGCGGCGCTCGAGGTCGACGGCCAGTTCCTCCACGCGGCCTTCGAGCAGCAGCCGCGTGTCGTCGACCGCCTGGCCGTAGCGCTCGGGACCGCACAGCTCTGCCACGCACGGCGCCAGGCAGCGCTTGATGTCGTACTCCAGGCACGGGCGCGGCCGCCGTCCGGTGATCACCTCGTTGCAGGAGCGCAGGCCGAACAGCTTGTGACTGAGCGTGATGGTGCGGCGCGCAAGTGAGGCCGGCAGGAACGGCCCGGCGTAGAGGTCGCCGTCCTTGGCCACCTGGCGGGCCACGACCACGCGCGGAAACGGCTCGGTGACGGTCAGCCGCAGGTAGGGGTAGCTCTTGTCGTCGCGCAGCAGGATGTTGAACTTGGGCGCACGCGCCTTGATCAGGTTGTTCTCGAGGGCCAGCGCCTCGACCACCGAGTCGGTCACGATCACCTCGAGGGTCGTGACCTCGTCGAGCAGCGCGTCGGTCTTGGGGCCGGTGCCGTAGGCGCCGAGATACGACCGCACCCGGTCGCGCAGCGATCGCGCCTTGCCCACATAGATGGTCTGCCCCTCGGGATTGCCATAGAGATAGACTCCCGGCTGCTCCGGCAGCCGAGCGATCTGTTCCTTGAGATCCTGAATGGCCATGGACTACGCTAGAGCCGCTCGTCGCAGACTCACACCACTCTCCATTCTAGCGAATGACCTTCACCGGCTTCATCGGCGCCGCCTGCATGTTCCCGCTGCGGCTGATCATCAGTGCCAGCGTGGCGTTGGGGATCCACCCCAACGTGCTCACCCTGATCGGCGTGATCGTGAACGTGGCGGCGGCCTGGGCCCTGGCCCTCGACCGGTTCGTGCTGGCCGGCTTCATCATGATTGCCGCCAACGTCTTCGACTTCATCGACGGCAAGGTGGCGCACATCACCGGCAAGCAGTCGGAGTTCGGGGCCTTCTGGGATTCGACGCTCGACCGGTTCTCGGACCTGGCGCTCTTCACCGGGCTGATCTGGCTCTACTCGTCGCTCGGCCGCGAGGGCTACGTGCTCGTGGCCACGTCGGCCCTGATCTTCTCGATCATGACCAGCTACGCGCGGGCGCGCGCCGAGTGCCTGATCGAGAAGTGCAAGGTCGGGTTCATGGAGCGCCCCGAGCGTATCGTGCTCTTCATGATCGGCGCCTTCACCGATCGCATGGCCGGCGTGCTGTGGGTGATTCTGAGCCTGTCGGTCATCACGGTGGCCAACCGCATCTACTACACGTATCTGGCGCTGAACGCACTGCCGATGCCCGCGACCGACGGCGCGGTGGGCACGTTCTGGCGATTCTTCTTCTGGCGGGACGATCGCGCCACCGTGCCCTACGACATCTGGGTGATTGCGATCCTGGCGTTCG